>Ga0209042_1000044_pt1 | contig 174339 bp, 203 predicted proteins | sample SaaInlV_200m_DNA_6_FD_184649 | JGI IMG/M metagenome (GOLD analysis project Ga0209042, IMG submission 184649) | Marine microbial communities from expanding oxygen minimum zones in the Saanich Inlet - SI037_S2LV_200m_DNA (SPAdes) (version 2) | ecosystem: Environmental > Aquatic > Marine >... | reverse complement strand
TTTTATGGATTATTCCTTCAACTAAAACTGTGAATGTTAGGGTTAATGCACAAACAGGAGAAGAAATAAGTGACGAGAGGGAAGGATTTTTTAGTAGATTGTTTGGTGGATTGTTTGATGGGGAGATTGAAGAAGAAAATATTTTTACAGGAACCTTAGAAACTATTATTGTGGATGATTTTGAAAATAAATATTCTGAAACATTACTTTATTTAAATTCAAATGGAAAAAAATACAAATTAATTTCAGATGAAGAATTACCTGTTTATAAATCTGGAACTGAAATTACTGTAATTGGTCAGATAAATGATAATGTTATTTCCTTTTCTAAAGAGAATTTTGAGGTAAGAAGCATTCCAGGTAGGACAGAAGGGGATAGTTTTGGACCTCAAAATACTTTAGTTGTGGTTGTTGATATTGAAGGATTAGAAGAACATCCTGTGGCTGATGCAAATTATGTTAATACACTTTATTTTAGTGATGGTAACAATACTGTTAAAGATTATTACGAACATGTTTCTTATAATCAAATTACTTTTGTGGGAAATGTTGTTGGGCCATATATGTTAAATAGTACTATTTGCACTATGTCCTCCATTCTGTCCTCTTCTATAGAAAGCGTTTTTTATGAGAACATTGATTTAAGTGAATACGAAAGAATTGTTATAATTCATCCAACTACTGATTGTATGGCAGAATATAACGGAGTAGCCTCTAAGGGTAAAGTGCAGATTGAATTGCCTAATGAGGAGTTTATAGAATCCAGCTACTCTTTAATAAGATATTCTATTGAGGGGGATTATTTGTTTGGAACACATTTACACGAACTAGGACATAATCTTGGTTTACCCCACTCCTCTAAATTAGAGTGTTGGAATGAAATAGGACATTTACCTTTTTCAAATAGTTGTAAAAGTTGGGAATATGGGGATATTTATGATGTTATGGGTTTTTCCCCAAGCTTAAACCATTTTAATGCCCCATATAAACAAGAATTAGGGTGGTTCTCTGAAGAAAATATAATAACAGTTACTAATGGAAGTTTCTTTATTACCCCCTTAGAGCAATTTTCAGAGGAAATTCAAGTAATAAATCTTCCACTTATTTTTGAAGATTATGAATATACTTTAGAATTTAGACAACCTTTAAATTATGATTCAAATATTATTTACAATCCTCCTTATGATGGAATAATAATCCATGTTTCTAAGAAATTATTACCTTTTTCCTATCATCAAAAAACTAATTTAGTCGAATCTTATGATGGAACATCTTCATCCACTTATTTAAAAATCGGAGAAAGTTTTATTGACACTATTAATGGATATAATATTACTGTGGAAGATGTTAGTGAGGAGGGGGTACATGTAAATATAGAACTAATTCCAATAGTGGAACCAAATTTTGATGAACCTCTATTATATTTTAATTTTAATAATGGTATTTATGATTCAATGAATAATTTATTTCCATTTGGACCTTTTCCAGTAAATAATTTTCCAAATATACTCTCTTATTATAGTTTAATTTTCCCCTTAGAACCTACTTTTAGTTTTGAGGAAGGAGCATTATATTTTAGTGAATTTACTGAAAATTCAATGAGTTTAGAAAATTATTTTCCCCATGGATATATTCAGAGAGAAAAGGAATTTACTTATTCCTTTTTTGTTAAATTAAATAATTGTGGGGGGGAAGAATTTAATTTATTTCAAACAGATTATAATTGGTTGTATTTAAATTTTTATGAAGAAATAATCCATTTTTACCTTTTAGTTGAAGACGAAAATAACCAAATTGAAGACCATGCTATGACTTTAAATTTTGAAAATATGTGTGATAATAATTGGCATAATATTTTAACTACTTTTGGAGATGATGAATTTAAACTTTATATGGATGGAAATCTTCTTGGGCAAGAGATGACCCATTCTTTTGAGAGTTTTTATATCAATGATTTATTTAGAACATCTCTCTTTTTTACAAGTGAAAGTTTTAATGGTTTAATTGATGAAATTAAAATTTATGCGAAAGCTTTATCTGAGGAAGAAGTTTTAGAATTATATCATTCTTCTTACCCTGGTTGTATAAGTGGAGATTTAAACAACGATGGTGCTCCCGATGTATTGGATATTGTGGCTTTAGTAGAGTATCTCTTAAATTATGAAGAAAATTATCTTTGTATCGGAAATCCTAGTGTTAATTGTAATGATTACGAAGGAGGTTCCTTTTTTACTAATTGTAATGGAAATGAGCCTATTATCTGTAGTGAGGTTAATTGTCATGAAGAACAATACTACGATGATATTGAAATTGTATGTGATTGTGGATTAGTTTTAGATTGCGAAGATCTTAATGAGATTCAATGTGGTGAAATGTCTAATTTTGGTTGTGATTGGATTCTTGAAGGATTTTCTTCTGAGCAATTATGTTCTGCAGATTATAATGGTGATGGGTCTGTTGATGTTTTAGATATTATTGCTTTGGTTGATTTTATTTTAATTGATGAAGAACCCGAAACAATTTCAAGAGCATTAGAAAACGCAGGTTATAATATTTCCCCTGAAGTTTTAATTAATTCAAATGCCTTGAGAAATAGTTTGGAAAATCAATTAATGTGAAACTAATTATTTATTATACTTAATCTTAAAAACCTATTTTCTTATTAATTTTTATGTATATTGTAAAAATACCTTTTGTCAATGGTCTAGGTAAAACTATTGGCTGTGAGAAGGCTGGAAACGCTGTCTTAGAGGCATTTAGAGATGTTCATTCAAATGAGCAAGGAATTCCATTGAATCTTTCTTTATTTGATTTAGAAGAAATTCATGTGGATAATTCTAATATTGAAATTAGTACTGACTTAATTTATAAGAATTCTTTGAAGATGTTTGAGACTCAGCCAAAGACCATATTCTTAGGAGGAGATCATTCTGTTTCTTATTCAACTTGTAAAGCTTTTTTAGATCATTGTAAAGCAAAGGAGAAGTTCCCTTGCTTAGTTGTTTTTGATGCGCATGCAGATTGTATGGCTCCTATGAAAGAACCTACTCATGAAGAATGGTTAAGAGCTTTGGTTGAAAGTGGTTTTCCAAGTGAGAATATTTTGTTGGTTGGTGTTCGAAATATTTGGAAAGATGAAATTGTTTTTTTGAAACAAAATAATATAAGGCATATTAAAATGAATCAGTTTTTAGATAATCTAGAAGATACTTGTGATATTATAATGGAATTTACAAAAGGAAAAGAAATATATGTGTCAATAGATATAGATGTTATTGATCCTGCTTTTGCACCTGGAACAGGTTATTTAGAGGCAGGGGGATTGTCTTCTAGACAATTTTTATATGTTATCCAGAGAATAAATAAGATTAAAAATATAAGAGCTGTGGATATTGTAGAAATAAATCCTGATAAAGATAAAAATAATATGACTGTTAAACTTGGTGCTAAAATTTTAGGAGAGTTGGTGTAAATGCGTTGTTTTATTGCAATTGATCTGCCTAGTCATATTAAATCTAGAATTTTTCATAAGTTTGAAATTTTATTTGGAAAAAGATTGTTTAAAGGAAAAAATTGTATGAAAGATAGTTTACATTTAACATTGAAATTTTTAGGAGAAGTAACTGAGGAACAAATTAAAAAAATTGATGAAGATTTGAAGAAGATAAAACTTAGTAAGTTTGATTGTTCAATTGGAAAGGTGGGTATTTTTGATAATGAAGATAATATTAAAATAATTTGGGTCAATTTAATTGCTGAAGAAATTTTCAAATTACAAAAACAAGTTGCTAAAAATTTTAAAAGAGAAGATATGGGTTTCCACCCACATATAACAACGTCGAGGGTGGTTGAAGTTGTGAATAAAAATGCCTTGTTAAAAGAATTGAGGAATATCAATTTTAAGAAATTAGATTTTGAAGTTGGTGAATTTTTATTGATGAAATCTGAAATTACTAAAGAAGGTTTGAAATATAAAGTTTTGAAAAGATATGCCCTGGGTTAATAATCTTTTAAATATTTTTTAAGAATCAGGTTGTGATCAAAACCTAATTTTAATTTTGATAATTCTTTTTTATCAAACCATTTATAATCTGAAACATATTCAGGAGTTATTTTTGGAGTGCCTTGGATAGTACCATAAAAAAATAAAGTAATGGTTGGGACTTCAAAAGTTTCTTGATTATATGTGAAAAATTTCGGACTAAATTCACAATTAATATCTGCTAACACCTCTATTTTTACAGCTTCTAAAGGTTTGGAAGTTTCATTAAAAGCTCCACGCCCACCAATAAAACACCAATAATCTTTAAACGGTGCTCTTGCTCTTTTTACCAATAAAATTTTTTCATCTTTTTGAATTATTGCTGCAGTTACTAATAATGGTGGTTTCATGTAAAGAATTATTGTATATTCTTAATAAAGATATGGATTGAATTAATAATCTTCTTCTACAAGTTGTTTTAATAATTCTGCCTTTTTGCCAATACAATCTTTTAATTCTTCTTCAGAGGCATTGATAATGTTGGTTATGTTTTTGAATTTTATTAGAAGTTTTTTTGAAGTTGTTGGGCCTATTCCTGGAAAACTTTCAACGATGAATTGGAGTTGTTGTTTTTTGTTGTGGGTTTTCTTTTTTACATTTAGAGGTTGGATGGTTTCTTTCTTTTTTGAAAGAAGTGTGATAAATTTTGCAGTGTCTTCGCTGTTTTTCGCAAATATGATTGGAACATTATATTTTAATAGTATTGAGAGAAGGAAACCCCTAACAGAGTTTGGGTGCATTCCTATTTGTTCTTGTGAATCTGTGTATAAATCTTGTTCATCTATACCTTCTATAATGAGGAGCCTTTTTTCATATTGTTGAAGTTCTTGAAGTTGTTTTAGCAGACGCCTGTTTTTCATAGAAGTTATGAAATCTGAAACTGTTTTTCTTTCAATTGCAACTCCTTTTACAATATAGTCTGCAACCTTTAGTTCTTTAAATTCTATGTTTAGATTTGATGCAACTAATTCTGATGGTACAAGTGAATTTTTTTCTCGGTAGTCTATTGTGATTGTTTGTTTTTTTCTAAATTTTTTCTTTGATTTCTTTTTAGAAAATATATCAAAAATAGGTTTGTGTTTTATTATTTTCATTGTAATGATTTCTTTTTATTTATATTAATTAAAATTTTATTTATTACTTCTTCTTTTGTTAGATTAGAAGTATCAAAAATTAAATCATAATTTGAAGTATCTAGAAAATCAATGTCGTGAGCTTTTTTAAAACCTGCTTGAGTATTTATTAATCTATTTTGAATATTTTCTTTTGTTTTCTCTACTGTTTCTTGGTGTGGTTCATCTTCTCTTGTATCATTAAATATTCTTTCTGCACCTATTTGGGGTTGTACTTCTAAAAATACTTTAAAAGAATGAGGGATGAAATGATATGCTATCCAACCATCTATAACAAAATTATCTTCTGTTTTTCCGATTTCTTCTGTTTTTTTATCTACAGCTTGATGGATCCAAGGTTCTTTTTTTTCTAAAACCATCATTTCTGTTATTGTGAGCCCTTTTTTCATTGCCAATTCTCCTTGGAAATCCCCAACAGAAATAAATTTGTAATTTAATTTTTTTGCAAGTTCCCGTGCAATTGTTGTTTTGCCTGCACCTTGTTTACCTGAAATTGCGATAATCATTTTATATTAGTTTAGAAGAAATGAAGTTTATAAGAATTGTTTTTTAGTTATGTGTTAATCCAAAGGCACCATTTTTCTTGTAACTTTTTTGTGAAATTTCAACAAAGTCTGCTTTGCCAATAATTTTGTCCATTGTGTTTGCACCAATATAAGTCATACCCGAAGCAAGACTTCCTTTATATTTTTCCAAAAGATTTTGGATTGGACCTTTATAGGGAATAAGTGTTTGTTCACCTTCAATACTGATGATGACATTTGAATTATTGCCATCAAGTTTTGCCTTTTTTAAACTAACATCATAACTTGCAGAGCCTCGATAAAGTTTGAATTTTTGTCCATGTTTTTCTATTATTTCTCCAGGTGTTTCTCTGGTTCCTGCGAAAATAGAACCAGACATTATTGTATTTGCACCTGCACCTATTGCCTTTACAATATCTGAAGAATTATTTATTCCCCCATCTGCACAAATTGGAATTTTTCCTTGGGTAGCTTCGAATACATCCATAATTGCTGTTATTTGAGGCATTCCTGTTCCCGTCATTAATCTTGTTGTACACATTGAACCTGGGCCTATTCCTACTTTAATTGCATCTGCACCTTTACTTAAGAAATATTCTGCAGCATCTTTTGTAGCAATATTTCCAGCCATAATATCTATTTGAGGATATGTTTCTTTTAGATAGTCAAGAGTTTTACCTGCATATTTCGAATGTCCATGCGCAATATCTATTACAATTATATTTATACTTTCACGCGCAAGAGCATGAACTCTTTCTTTTACATCTTTTACACCTACTGCTGCTGCGGCAATTAAACCATGTTCTTTTACTCTTCTAACTTCTCTTGCTTGTTCCTCTATATTCATAAATCTGTGAATTACTCCTAAGCCACCTAATTTACCAAGGGCAATAGCCATTTTACTGTCACAAATAGTATCCATATTTGCAGCTAAAAAAGGAAGATCTATTTCATAATTTTTTGTAACTTTGGTTTTAAGTTTGACATCTTTTCTAGAAATAACTTTATTATATTTTGGGACAATTAAAACATCGTCGTAAGAATAACCTTTTCCAATAATTCTTGCCATACTTTATTATAAACTTGGATGAAACTATATATATTTTATGGTGATTTTTAGATGAGAAAACATTTTTAAATCATTAAATCCTTAATCTCTCATGAGAGGGGTAAAAATATCTAATAGATTGGCTTATACTCTAATTGCTTTTGCAATTGTATTGGCTTTTTCGGTTGTAGTTTATGCTTATAATTCCGGTGGTCCTGCCTCTTCTATGGGCCATACTGCAGATGAAATTATTGAAGCTGATCCACAAGTAGGAACAATTGAAAATGGTAAATGGTGTACTGGAGATTCAAGTGGAAATATTAATTGTGAACAAGATGCACCTTCTGGCCAAGAGATTTTGTCTTCTGTAACATTTACAGATCCTGAAGAAATTGGATCAAGTAATGGAAATCCTGTTAAAGATGTTAAACAAAATGTTTGGGTAAATACTGGTTCTAATACTATAGCTTGTGCATGGAATGGAAATCATTGTACCTTAGGCACAAATAGTTATCCTGCTGCAAGTTGTGGATCTTTAGAAGATGACCACACAGGAGTTGTTCAGATCGATGCTATCCAAGGAGATATTTTATTACAAGATTGTGGTGGTCTTGATTCAGAAGAATGTGATGGAACTCCTGCGTATTATTTTTTGAAATATACTTATTGTTCTGGTTGGGAAATAGAATAAATCTTTTAGTAATTTTTTAACTTAATTTTCTTTGAGTATCAAATTTTTTTCCTTGAGCTAATTCTTTTTGAATTTTGTTGATTGCTGTATGCATGCTTTTCTCTCTTGCTCTTGCAACATAGTAGTATGCTTCATCTCTTGTTTTTTTTGTGATTAATATAAAGAGTTTTCCTTTTTGTAATCTAGCTGTTCTTCCTGCCCTTTGAATAGATCTAATTGCAGACGGGATAGGTTCATAGAAGACTACTGCATTTACTTCTGGAATATCAAGGCCTTCCTCTGCAATACATGTTGCACATAGTACATTTATTTCTCCTGCTGAAAATTCGTTAATTATTTGTTTTTGCTTTTTTTGATCCATTCCAGATCCTGCTTTTTTTGCTTGTCCTACAAAAGTTTTAGATATTAAGTTTGGAAGTGTGTTTAATCTTTTTGACATTATTGCGGCTGTATCTCTAAATTGGGTGAAAACAATTATTTTTAGGTTTTCATTCTCATTTTGTTCTTCTTTAATAAGTTCTATTAATCTTTCTAATTTTGGATGCTCTTGTTCTTTAGCAAGAAGTTCATTTGTTTGAGTATAGATGAAATTAAATTCTGGTTTAGCAACAAGTTTGATTACTCCTTTACTCTTTTTTTGGGAAGCTTGTTGAAATAGATTTTTGAGGTAGTTGTTAAAAACAAACAATGTTTGAGTTTCTAATAGTTCTATAGCATGTTGAAGTTTTATTGCCTGAGCACATGCACTTGCACTCATGAGATAACTAAAATTTTTATTTCCTCTAGCAATAGTTGCCATTATTTTCTTTTGAAGGTTTATTAAATTTATTTTGGAGGGATAATTCCATAAAACTTTTCTTCTTTTTAGTTCTTCAACATATTGATTAAATAATTTTTCTAATATATGTTTAATTTCTGCGAATTCTTTTGGAAAGTCTACTTCTATTTTTGTAAATTCTAGTTCTTGAAGATAAGGAGCTACATCAGGGCTTTCTCGTGTTCTTAATTCAACTTGGTCTATTGAAAGATTTCTACAAATTTCTTTTATTTTTTTTGTCTCACTTCCTGGGGAAGCTGTTAATCCTATTATTCTTCTATGATTTGCTTGAGATTTATATTTTTGAGCAACATAATTATAATCATAATTTTTAACACATCTATGAGCTTCATCTTCTATTAAAAGGCAAACTTCTGATAAATTGTATAGATATTTTTTTAAATCATTTGCAATGCATTGAGGTGTTGAGAATATTATATCTGCAGTTGTCCAGATTTTTTTTCTTTGTTCTGCATTTACTTTTCCTGTAAATAATTGCATATCTGCAAAAAGTTCTGGTAAATGTTTTTTAAAGGTTGTTAAATGTTGTTCTGCCAAAGGTTTTGTGGGGGCTAGAATTAAAACTTTTTCCCCTGGATGTTTTTTCATTCTTTCTATTGCTACCATTAAACCTATCAAAGTTTTACCTATTCCTGTTGGAAGTACGACTAGACAATTGTTTTCAAGACAAGTTTCAAATATCTGTTGTTGATATTTTCTCGGATTAATTCCTTCAAGAAATTCCATGTTAGATAATTATACTAAGAAGATTGCGTATCCTAGTGCTACAAGGGTGATGGCTGCTAAAAAGCTCCATAAAATAATACTTCCAAAGAAGATTTTGTTTCCATCTAAATTTGATATTGGGAGCATGTTAAAAAAAGCATAATAAATATTTAATTTAGCAAAAGTAGGGAATCCTAAAAAGTAACCTATTATTGCAAAAATTAGATTAGTAATAATTCCTGCAGTAGCAATAAGTGCTAAGTGATATTCTGTCATTTCTGAAAAAGAATATAACCCATATCTTTTTGCAGCCCTATATGTTTTAGCTTTTACATCAAAGACTAAACAAGCTAACCAAGTCATAGTTCCAAAGGATAATACTGAAAAAAGAAGGGGAAAAATAGCTCCTGACTGAAATTCATTTCTAAAATGATAATTAGGTTTAAATCCATATCTTTTGATAGTCCATAAATTTATTTTTATCTCAGAATCTAAATAGTAGCTTGAAATTTTTTTTGCCAATATATTTATAGCTAATACAAAAAATATTGTTATAAAAGAATAAAGAATTGCATTCCAACTTTTTAGAAAGCTAATAGAAATTGTCAAGATAACTAGTATAATTGCTATGGGTGTAAATTCTTTTTTATTGAACATGAAGGGGTTAGGAAGCGATTTTTTATAAAGATTGTTATATTTTTGTTTTAGTATTAAGTTGGAAATAGATGGTATATTACGGAAAAGTATTTAAATGAAATTGATTAAATTTTAATATGAGAATAAAAAAAATAACAGATGTGGTTGGTGCTAAAGTTTATACAGATTCTGGAGATCTTTTTGGAGAAATAGAAGAAGCAAATCTTGTTGAAAATAAGATATCTGGATGGAGAATCAAGGTTGGTGGTGGAATAACTTCTTTAATCGGTGGTGCAAGAGGAGTAATAATCCCACATCAATTTGTAAGAGCAATAAGTGATATATTTATTATAAATAAATCTGCTTTACCTAGTGGTGATTCTGGAATAGAAGAAGTTCCTGAAGATTTAATTTAAGATGGCTGGAGAAGAAACAATATTACAAAATTGGGTGGTAGCTGATTATCTTTTACCATTTTTATTAATGTTTTTTATTTTATTTGCAATTCTTGAGAAAACAGAAATTTTTGGAAAAGATAAAAAACAATCTAATGCCTTGGTTTCTTTTATAGTTTCTTTAATTTTTGTAACAGCTGTAACTCCTAAACTATTTGTTGGAAATTTTGTTTTATTTTTAACAGTGGCTATTGTTGTTTTATTTGTGGGGTTGCTGATGTGGGGATTTGTTTATGGTGAGGCTAAGATAAAAGGGAATTTTGTGACAGCTGCAACAGCTGTTGTTATTACTGTGGCTGTTTTAGTAGCTTTGTTAATTATAACAGGAGTTTATGAAGGAATGTTTAATTTCTTGTTTGATCAAAGTTGGAGTAAGACCTTTTGGACAAATGCTTCTTTTTTAATAATTATTGCAGGGGCTTTAGCTTTTGCACTTAAAAAAGGAAAATAGAAATGTTTTTAGAAACATATATAAATAAAATAACTTAAATTATAATATGGCAGGAAACTTAATTTTATTAGCTACATATGGCTCTTTTGGGGGTAGTGCTTTTGGTCAAATGATGGCTCAATGGCAACAGGCAGGAATTTTTAGTTATATAATTCCTTTTATTTTAATATTTGCAATGGTTTTTGGAATTTTATCCAAAATCAATCTTTTTGGAAGAAAAGAAGATAAAGCTGGAACTGAAAGTAGAGCTTTGAATGCTCTTATTGCTTTGTCTGTATCTTTTATGTCTCTTCAATTTGAATTTGTTTCTATCTTTTTTGCAGAGATTTTTCCTAGGATGGGAATTGCTTTAATTGGAGTACTTGTACTTTTAATTGTAGGTGGAATATTTATTGATCCTAATAATAAAGGATTTATGGTTGGGTTAATGGTTATTGCAATGATTGCTGTTGGAGCTGTATTAATATTTTCTTTTAATGCACTTGGATTTGGAACTAATTTTTTCTATAGTTCTTGGTGGTTATCTAATATGGATTGGATGGTGCCTTTGTTAATTTTAGTAGGACTAGTGTTAGCTATTGTTTTTGGTTCAAAGCCAACAAAATCAAAGCCTGCTGTGGATAATCCTTTAGCTAGAGCATTGTTAGGAAAGTAGTTAGGACTTAGAATTAATTTTATTAGAAGTTATTTTTTCTTAGGTGTTTGTCTTTTAACAGGTTTTTTTGGAATATGTTTTTTAACATGATGAGTTACATGTTTTTTAGCTAATGAAGGGCCCATCTTACCAAAACTATCTTGCATCATTGCCATTTCTTTCTTAATGCTTTGTAAAGTATTTCCATATGAACCTACTTTTTCTAGAATAGCCATTTGTAGTTTATCCATTACACTTTCAATTCTTTTGATTCTTTCTTCAGTGTGATCAAGTTTTACTTTAGATAATATTTTAAATTGATTTATTTCTTCAATTTGATTTTGCATTTCTTTTGTTTTTTCTGCAAAAACTTGTTCTGCAATTTCTATAAAATTATCAGTGCTCATTCCTTGGTTTGTTGCATCATAGCCATTATACTCTTCTGAATAATTATTATACTCTCCTGTTCCTTGGTTATCTGCATAATATTCTTCTTGCGGTGAAGCCACATTGTAAGGTGCTTCTTGAGGAAGTGAATATTCTTGAGATTCCTCTCTTTGGGGTGTTTGAGGAAAAGTTTCTGGCTGAGAATTTATTGGTTGTAGTTCTTCGTTCATTTGGTTTCCACCAACAGCTTCTTTTATTTTTGATTGGTTCATTGCATCATTGATGGCTACAGGTGCTACACCTTGTTCTTGCAATTTACTTGCAATTTCTTGTTCTTGTAAACCTTGGCTTTTCATTTGATTTATTTGTTCTATTAATCCCATTTTCTCTTTTTTTATATTATATTAACTTTTTAGTGCTTTTTTAATTTTTCTAAATCTTGTTTTGTAACTAAATTTAAAGGTTGGAACATTTTAGCTTGTTTTGTGAGTATTTCCAAATCTTCTTTTTTTGCAAATTTTGAAAATTCATTTGAAGCTGTTTCTAAAAAAGAAATTAATCTATCCATATTTTGCTTTAGAATATTGATATCTTTTTTTAATTCTAAGTTTTCTTGGCTTGTTTTCTCTTTTAATTCTATTAAATTTTGGCTAACAAGAAGAAGTCTGTCCTTCAAAATTCTATTTTTCTCCTCTAAATCTCTTATTTTTATTTGATTATTATTTTGAGAAGGTTGCTGATAATTTTCTTGTTGTTCAGGCATTTAAAGTAAAAGCTAAATTGCTTTAAATTTGTTTGGTTTACTTTACCATACAAAATAATTTAAAGTATTTTTTCTTTTTCTAACCATGAAATTTCAAAAAGGTGCAAAGCTATATTCCTATAATGTGCAAAGAGAAGGGGGAGAGGATATTTTATATGTTAATTATCTTGGAGCTCCCTATGTTCCTAGTTTGTCTGAATCTCCCGAAGTTATGGAAAGAACGGTAGATGCTTTGACAGAAAACCCTAATATTTCAAGAATTGTTTTTGTTCAGCAGAAGAATTATAATTATGATTTTGGAGAAACAGCCATGTTATTGGAAATTGCCCAGTTGTATTTGTATTATGTAAAGCAAGAAAAGATTTTATCTCAAGATAAACTGGTAACTTCTCAACAAGGATTTTTTACACAGAGGTATAATGATTTATTTTCATTTTTATATTCTTTAAAACAAGATCCAATACTTGCGCATTCTGATTTAAGAAGATTAATTATTGAAGGAAGAATTCTTTTAGATAAAATAGCTCCTGATTATAAATTAGATCAGAAAAATTATTTAAGTTTTTTAGAAAAGATTATGAGATTATTAGAAGAGACTAAATTAATTAGTTTTGCTAAACAACATCCTTCAGAATATAAAATTGGTGAGCGTGAAATTTATCATAGAATTTTTAAGCCAGATATTATTCCGAATTTTACTTTTACTAGATTGGTTTCTGATTTACCTGAAGATGCAGAGATAATTGATCAATATAAAATTTCGGGTGCTGATTATGATGAGTCTTATGTAACAATTTTAAGAAAAGAAAATGAATCTAAGTTTATTTATCATCTTGTTCCTCCAGAGCATTCTTTATTAGAAGATCATAATATGCTTTTAAATTTAGCTAGGGGAGTTTTAATAGAGCATCAACCTAAGGCTGAAGAATTTACAGATGTTGAAAGAACTAGACAGGTGTTTTTTAATATTGCAAAAGATTTGTTACAAGATCTTGCAAAAACAAAAGGTATTGAATTGAGTTATCCCGACCTTAATAAATTAGCAATTATATTGGTTAGACATACTATTGGTTTTGGACTTGTTGAAGTATTGTTACAAGACAAAAATATTCAAGATATTTCTTTAAATGCACCTATTCCTAAAATTCCAATTTTTATTAGGCATCAAGCACATGACGAATGTGTTACAAATGTTTTACCTAGTCAAGAAGATGTGGATTCTTGGGCAGCTAAATTTAGAATGATTTCAGGCAGACCTCTCGATGAATCTAACCCTATTTTAGATACTCAATTAGAAATTGGAAAACTAAGAGCAAGAATAGCAATTATTCAAAATCCCTTGTCTCCTGATGGATTAGCTTATTCTATAAGAAGACATAGAGAAAACCCTTGGACACTTCCTTTATTTGTTAAAATTAAAATGTTGAATGCTCTTGCAGCTGGTTTGTTGAGTTTTATTATAGATGGGTCAAGAACAATTTTAGTTGCAGGAACAAGAAGTAGTGGAAAGACTTCTTTGCTTGGAAGTTTATTATTAGAAATAATTCCTAAATTCAGAATAATTGTAATTGAAGATACTTTAGAATTACCTGTTGAATCTCTTAGAAAATTAAGATATGATATTATTAGAATGAAGGTTAGATCTTCTTTATTAAAAACAACTTCAGAAGTTTCTGCAGAAGATGGTATAAGAACTAGTTTAAGATTAGGTGATAGTTGTTTAATTGTGGGTGAAGTTAGAAGTGCTGAGGCAAAGGCTTTGTATGAAGCTATGAGGGTTGGTGCTTTGGCAAATGTTGTGGCTGGAACTATTCACGGTGCTTCTCCCTATGGTGTGTTTGATAGAGTTGTAAATGATTTAGGGGTGCCAACAACTAGTTTTAAGGCAACAGATATTATTGTTGTTTGTAATCCTATTAAAACTCCAGATGGATTACATTCTCAGAGAAGGGTTGTTAGGATATCAGAAGTTAGAAAACATTGGGTAAAAGATCCTTTGATAGAAAAAGGTTTTGTAGATTTAATGAGATATAATGTGGAGAAAGATGAATTAGAAGCTACAGATGATTTGATTAATGGAGATAGTGAAATTATAAAAGAGATAGCTTCAAATATAAAAGGTTGGGCAGGAAATTGGGATGCTGTTTATGATAATATTTTATTAAGAGCTAAGATAAAAAAAGAACTTGTTGAGATTGCCGAAAGAGTTGGAGATGCTGATTTATTAGAATCTGAATTTAATCAAATTTCTAATCATGCTTTTCATAAGATTTCTGAGGAAGTTATTAGAGAATATGGTTTGCCTTTGAGTGAGCATGTTTTTCCTCTTTGGCAGAAATGGTTGCAGAAAGAATTGAAGAAGAGGGTTTAGGAATATTTATTAATTAATTTTTATTACCTTAGTTATTAAAAAAGAGAAAGATATTTTATGCCCCCTTATAGAAAACCTAATATAGATGAAATTTTAAGAAAGCATTCTGCAAAGATTGAAAATCAGATGAAAACAAGTTCTGTTGGAGATTCAAATTATAGTAGTCAATATATTAAATTTAAAAATGAAATGGCTCCTGAGTTTACTCGTTATGAAAGATGGTGTAAAAGTTTAGGTAATATTATCAAATTAAATGTTTCTGAAAAAGATAGATTGAAAATTTCTAAGAAAATAGATATTGCTCATTTAGATATACATCCTTGGCAAGCTTTGACTCTGAGTGTGATGGTTTTTGTTAGTGTATTTTTGTTAGGATTATTACTTTCGTTTGCAGTTGTTTTAATTAAGGGAAGTTTTTTAGCATTTCCATTTTTATTCTTCTTTTTAGTTTTAATTTTATCATTATTTTTATTTTACTTTACAAATGGTTATCCTGCTAGGTTAGCTAATAAGTGGAGATTAAAAGCTTCGTCTCAGATGGTTCCTGCAATATTATACTTGGTTGTTTATATGAGGCATACTCCTAATTTAGAAAGAGCTGTAGCATTTGCTTCAGAGCATTTACAAAATCCTCTTGCTCTTGATTTTAAGAAAATATTTTATGATGTGGAAGTTGGAAAGTTTAAATCTATGAAAGATAGTTTAGATAATTATTTAGATGTGTGGAAAGATTATTCTATTGAATTTATAGAAGCTTTTCATTTAATTGAAAATTCTTTATTTGAACCTGAAGAAGCAAGAAGAATTAGTATTTTAGAAAAATCTTTGCAAGTTGTTTTAGATGGTGTTTATGATAAGATGTTAAAGTTTACTCATAAAGTTAAGAGTCCTTTAACAAATATTTACATGTTAGGTGTTGTATTGCCAACACTTGGTTTAGCATTACTTCCTTTAGCTTCTGCAATGCTTGGGGGAATATTAAAATGGTATCATGTATTTATTTTATTTAATTTAATAATTCCTTTCTTTGTATTTTATCTAACAGATAAGGTTTTATTTTTAAGACCTGGAGGGTATGGCGAATCTAGATTATTAGAAAGAAACCCCCTTTATGCTAAATATAAAAATGGAAATCATTATTCAAAGGCATTTTTAATTACCTTTCCATTAATTTTGATTGGTTTGCTTCCTTTGATTTTTGGATATACCCCTATTCCTGGATTAATTGGTTTGCAAAATGATTATAGTTTTACACAATTAGGAATAAGTTGGTTTGGGGATGAGATGTTTTTCGGATTTCAAGAAAATTCTGGAGGAACAATTGGTCCTTTTGGGGTTGGGGCTTTATTTTTAGGATTATTTTTACCTCTTGGTTTAGCTTTGTTTTTTTCAATAGCTTTTAAGAGTAAGACTAAAGAACTGATTAAAGAGAGAGATAAAACAAAGCAACTTGAAAATGAATTTAATAATTCTTTATTTCAATTAGGAAATAGATTAGGTAATGGAGTGCCTCCTGAACTTGCTTTTGGAAAACTTGCAGAATCTTCTAAAGGATTAATGACAGAAGATTTTTTCAGAAGAGTTAATTATAATATAAGACAAATAGGTATGAGTGTTGAGAAAGCTATTTTTGATAAAGCAAGAGGTGCTATTAATTATTATCCTTCTGATTTGATTTCCACAAGTATGAGAATTTTAATAGAGTCTTCTAAAAAGGGATTGAGAATAGCTGCTGTTAGTTTAATGAATATTTCAGAATATGTAAAAAATATTCAAAAGATTACCAATAGGTTGAAAGATATGCTTGCTGAAATAGCTTCTGATATGAAAAGTAATATGACTTTCTTAGCACCTTTACTATCTGGAATTGTTGTTGGTTTAGCAGCTATGATTACTTCTATTTTAAACAAATTAGAAATTGCTGAAGTAAGTGGTGATGCTGCTTTGTTTGGAGGTATGGGAAGTATCACAGGAATATTTGAAATGTCTGCAATGATTCCACCTTATTTCTTACAAATAGCGGTTGGAATTTATTTGATTCAAATTGTATTTATTTTAACAGGAACCTTGGTTGTTATTGATTCTGGTGAAGATAAACTTGAAAAGATAAATAAGATTGCAAAGAATTTGAATAAAGGGTTGTTGTTGTATTTTGTAACAGCTTTAGTTGCAATAATTACTTTATTTATTTTAACAACAGTTGTTCTTGGTAATATGGGATAATTTAGTTAGATTTATTAATCATGTTTAGTTTTTTTAAATATGAAAAAAAAGTGGTGGGGTAAGAAGGGAATTATAACAGAATACCTTCCTTGGTTGTTAATTGGAATAGCTGTTCTTGTGATAATTGTTTTAGCAATCGTGTTAATGAAAGATAAAGGGATTTCTTTTATTGATCAAATTAAAGGCTTTTTGAGGATGGGATAATGGAATTAACAATAAATAGTTTAATTAAATTAATCATTGGAATTTTTGTTGTAACTTTTGTTCTTATTGGATTTATTTTGTTTTTTAAGGATTATGTTTCAGGGCTTTTTGATAATTTTAGTGCAGGAACTCCTTTGGAAATGATTTTGGGATTGGTAATTTAAAATGAATAACAAAAGAGGTTTTTTATTAGCAGAAGAAACATTAAAAATTATTTTGTCTGTAATTGCTATTGGATTTTTAATTTATTTTTTAGCTTCTTTATATTATTCAAATAAAGGTGATAATGAAATGGAGTTAGCTCAAGCTTCTCTTGAACATTTGGTTGCGGAAATTAATGTAGGGGTTACAGAAGTTCAAATTTATAATCCTAAGGGTTGGATGTTTAGTTCATGGCCTTTTGAAGATAAAAAACCTGATATTTGTTCTGATTTAGGTTGGGCAGAATGTTTATGTCTGTGTGAGGAAGATAGTGGTCTTGGATTGGATTTTACTTTTAACCCTAAAGATAGGAAAGTGGCTCATTGTAATAAGAACGGGTTTTGTATGGAAAGTGAAGGAATTATTTTTGGAAAAGATATGGCTATAGAGATAGAAGAATCTGGTTTAAATTTAAATATAAATTATGATGGTGATGAAGTGGTGGTGAATCACGGATAATGAATGTAGATAAAATGATAAAATATATGATTTGGGTTTTCTTTTTAGCTATTGCTTTGATTGGATTGTATAATTTACTTAAAAGTGTGGGGGTGATGGGATGAGGATGAATAAAAAAGGAGAGCTTACAACACAACAAATAGTTACACTTATTATTTTAATAATTAGTTTTGGAGTTATTTTGTTTTTATTGTTTAGATTAAATTTAGGTGATACTACTAATGATGAAATATGTCATAATTCTGTATTGCTTCAAAAATCAAAGCTTGCAGGAGGTCCTTTAGATTGTAGGACAAGTTATGAATGTATTTCAGGAGGGGGGGATTGTGCGAGTTTTAATTATGAAGATGAAATAGAGATTGAAGGTGCTGCAAATAAAACTAAGATTGTAAAAGCTATTGCAGAAGAGATGGCAAGTTGTTGGTGGATGTTTGGAGAAGGGGAAGTTGATTATGTCGGTTATTCTTGGAAACTAGATGTTCTTGTTGGAAAACATTGTGCAATATGCAATGTTATTAAATTTGATGAACAAATTCAAGATGCAAATACTGAAATTTCTTATGAAGAGTTATATCAATATCTAGAATTACATGAAGTTAAAGAAGGTGAAACATATTTAGAATATTTATATGGGGTTACTTCTTTTAATAATCTTGGAGATAAAATAAATGGTGTTGATCTTGGAGCTTCTTTTTCTTTAAATGATAAATTTTCTATTATAACTGGGATGAAAGAAGAAGAAAATTATATTCCACCTTTATTTATCAAATCAAGTGAAATAACTAGTAAAACAGAGTGTGTAATTTTAGACCTCACAAAAGCATAAACCAAACCTCTAATATAAAATAAAAAAATGAAACTTAGAAAAATATCTAAAAAAGGAAATATTTTAACAGAAAATCTTGTTTTTATAATGTTGAATTTGATTTTTTTAATTATTTTGATTTTATTTTTATTTTCTAAGATAGAATCTACAGCTCTTTTAGAGGAAAAATATGCTAAACAAATTGCCTTGATTATTGATTCTGCAGAACCGGGAATGATTATTGAATTTAAAATGGAAGAAGCTTTTGATAAAATGGATAAAGGTATTAATTTTGAAGATATTGTATGGACAGAAGATAATAAGGTGCATGTGAAGCTGAGTGATAAAGGAGATTATGTTTACTCTTTTTTTAATGACAATGAAGTAAGTATTAATCCTGTTGTAGACGAGAAAATGTATATTATTGCTATAGATAGGGGAGTTGAAAATGTATAAAAGTAGGGGAAGGATGAATAAACTCGGAGATGGTAAAATAGTTTCTTTGTACTGGTTTTTAATTTTATTTTTAGTTGCTGCAGCTGTTGTTTATATGGTTGCGCTTTTCTATGGAAATCCTTATGATGTGCGAGATGCAGAAACTAGGGCCTTGTCAAATAAGATTGCTAATTGTATTTCTAGTGAAGGTGTTATTGAGCAGGTTTTTTTAGAAGGAGGATTAGATTTGTTAACTAAGTGTAAATTAAATTTTAAAGTAGAGGAAGTATATGGTTGGACAGAAGAAAGTGAGTATTATGTTGAGGTTGAGATTCGTTCGTATAATACAGATTCTTATACTGCTGGGGCTGTTGTAAATAATTTAGTTAGTGGAAATATTAATCTAAAAGATTATTGTGGTGGAGAGTTCAGATCGTCTAATTTTCCAGCGTGTCTTGAAAGAGAATTTTATGGTCTTGATGAAAATGGTGCTAGTTATTTAGTAAATGTAATTTCTGTTGTGAGGAAAACTGAAAAAAATGTTCAGTAGAAATAAAAAATGTTGAATAAAAATAAAAAAGGACAGAACCCTAATAACCTAAAGGTCACAAGAGGGCACGAGCAAAAATATGATTAATAAAAAAGGACAGATGGGTGAAACAATTACATGGGTAGTTGCAACTATCGTTGTTGTCGTGATATTAGGGATTTCTATTTCAATTCTTTCTTTAAACGATGATTCTAGAAGAATGATTATCCCAGTTACTTCTGATCTTTTTGCTGCAAAATCTTTAACAGGTTATTTATCTACAGACAATATTTATGATGAACTTTCTGCAGAGGGTGTGGAGGATTTTTCAGAAGAGAGCGGAAATTTAGCTTCCTCAATTTTTACAGGACTTTATGACCAAGAACACTTAAAAATCTGGGCTGGTTTTAATTTTGATAGACTTTTTCTTTCCCGCGAATCTAATAACTTTTTTAATGTTATTTTGATTGAGGGGGGGCATGTCAATGAGGGAGAGATTTCTGAGAGAATCATATTAAATAAAGATAAATCTTTTGAAGTTTACTTTTTAGATTTATCAAAAATACTATATTAATAAAATGATGAAAAAAAATAAAAAAGGAAATATTCCAATAACTATTTTAGTTATAGGTGTTGTAGCTATTTGTGTTCTTGCACTTGGAAGTTTTGCATTTTCATCTTTTAAATTGAATAAAAGTTTTAATTTAGGGGTTTTTGAAGATATTTATTCTGATATGGAAGATTTTTATTTTTATATTAATCAAAACATTGCAGAGAGTGAAGCTGCTACTAGTATTAATGCAGAGGTAAATGGAGATATATTAATTATTGAAAGAGAGGTTGATAATCTTAAGATTGCATATAGGCCTAAAATTAAGTAACACACAACATTTTTAAATAAAATAAACATAGAATTAATATGACAAATAAAAGAGGTCAAGGATTAAGTACAAATGCAATTGTATTAATTATTCTTGCTGTAATTGTTTTAGTTCTTTTAGTTGTGGGTTTTACAGTGGGGTGGTCTAAGTTTACACCTTTTTTATCTGGAAATAATGTGGATACAGTTGTAACTCAATGTAGTATTGCATGTTCAACAGACAAGGGTTATGATTATTGTAATTTTAATAGGACTTTGAAAGCAGATGAATTAGATGGTGGAGAGTCTATAGGAAGTTGTGAGGATTTTTCTGGAACTGGATTTGAAATTTATGGAATAGAAAATTGTCCTGCAATTAATTGTTCTAATTATTAATTTTTCAAAATTTATTTAAATTGGAGTTTTTTAACTAATACTATGGGATATGATGAAGGACATACTCAAAAGAGAAATAAGCGTAAGGGAAAGAAGAAAGATAGAAAAAAGCACCCCTACAAAGCTGGTGGTAAAAGAAGGACTGAAAAATGATGCAATTAATTTTTTTATATTTACTTGCACTGGTTTGGATAGTTTTTGCAACTGTGCAAGATTGGCGAACTCGAGAAATAGCTGATTGGCTTAATTTTTCTTTGATTATATTTGCACTTGGATTTAGATTTTTTTATAGCTTGTTTGTTGATACTGGATTTACATTTTTTTACCAGGGGTTAATAGGACTTGTGATATTTTTTGTAATTGGAAATGCTTTATATTATTCTAGGTTTTTTGCAGGAGGTGATGCAAAACTTATGATTGCTCTTGGAGCTGTTTTACCTTTTTCATATGGTTTTTTTAATAATTTACAAATTTATATGTGGTTTTTAGTTATTTTCTTTTTAGCAGCTGCTGTTTATAGCATTGGATCAAGTATTTGGTTGAGTCTGGTTAATTTTAAGAGATTTAAAATGATGTTTAAAAAATTGTGGAAGGGAAATAAAAAATTTTCTAATGGAGTTATGATTCTAGGATTGCTTGTTTTGATTTTAGGCTTTACAGAAGTTTTGATTTTTTATTTGGGAATATTGATTTTCTTTTCACCTTTAATTTATATTTATGTAAAATCTGTTGATGAATCCTGTATGATTAAGAAAGTTGTGATTGGAAACTTGTGTGTTGGAGATTGGTTATATAGAGATGTTAAAATTGGAGCAAGAGTTGTTAAGGCTAATTGGGATGGATTAACAAAGAAAGATATTAATTTAATAAAGAAAAAACATAAAAGTGTGTTGATAAGACAAGGAGTTCCTTTTACACCTGTTTTTTTAATTAGTTTTTTAATTATGGGAATCTTTTTGCTAACCAAATTTCCTTCTCTTTTTCAATTTTTTTAGGTTTCGGTTTTTTTATTATTGGTTTTTCTTTTTTCTCTTCTTTGAAAAGAATTTTCATTTGTTTTTCAAGTTCCGATTTATCTGCAGGTTTTCTTTCTGATTCTAAGTTTTCATTATCATAAATAGGGATTATGTTTAAAATTTCATGTCCAAACATGTTTGAAGATTTGATTAAAATGTCTTTTGGTTCAAATTTAGATTTAATCCTTTTTGAGATTTCTTCTGCTAATGTATGAATTGATTTTGGAAAATCTTTTTCAGAAGTAATATGCTTTTTTGGAATTATTATTACATGTGCTACTGAAACAGGATTGATTTCAAGAAAAGCTGAGTTTTCTTCATTTTCTTGAATTTTGTAAGAAGGAATTTTACCTTCTATGATTGAACAAAAAATACATTGTTGTGGTTGACCTTCTTTTAAAAGTTGATTTTGTTGTAAAAAATCTTCAAGACCCTTATTATCTAATGTAGATATTTTGTCTATTGCTTCTTGTTTTTTTTCTTCTGGGAAATTAGAATTAATTTCACTAAGAATTTGTTGTTTTACTTGGGTTGCTTGTTCGTCTGACATCATTTTAAAGGGTTATTCTCAAATTGCTCTTCTCATGTCGATCATTTCCACAGAATTAACATTTTCAATATCTTTGAGAGTATTTTCTAAAGGATTTAAATCTTTTTCTTCATCCCATCCAAACATTACTATGACTGCGTTTAAACCAAAAGCTATTGGTTCAATTTTTATTTTTGTTCCTTTACCTTCTTGATTTTCTATAATTTTTTGAACTTTTGTTTTAATTTCTTCTAAATCTACGTCTGGAGAAGTTGGCATTAGTTTCATTTTTACAACAGCTAGTCCCATAATGTGTTTTAATAAATTAACTTTATAAGGTTATTGGAATAAAAGAGAATGCAATCAAAGTTGTAAAGATTGTTATCAAATTTTAAGAAAGATGATATTGTATCAGCGGAATACTTAAAAAGAAGAAGGCTTTTTTTAGAAAATGATAATGGGAAATTATGAAAGAATATTGAAGGTGATAGCTAAGTCTTCTGGGTTAACAGAGAGTGAAATAGAAGGAAAAGTTGAAGCTAAGAGATCTAAGTTAGCAGGATTAATAAGTCGGGAAGGTGCTGCGCAGGTTGTAGCTGCTGAGTTGGGGATTTCTTTTGATAATGAGAAATTGAAAATAGATGAATTATCTCTTGGAATGAAAAAAGTTAATATTGTTGGTAAGGTTATTGAATTATTTCCTGTCAGAACTTTTACAAGAAATGGAAAAGAAGGAAAAGTTGCTAATATGGTTATTGCAGATGACACTTCTAATGTAAAAGTTGTTTTATGGGATGAACATCATATAAGTTTAATAGAAAAAGGAGAACTTGTGTTAGAAAAAGTGATTGAAGTTTCAAATGGAAATATGAGAGATAATGAAGTTCATTTAGGTGGTTTTTCAGATTTAAAATTAAGTAGTGAGGTTTTGGAAAATGTTAAGCGAGAGAAAATTGTTCGAGAAAAAAATATTGCTGAATTTAGAATTTCTGAAAATGTGAGTGTAAGAGCTTTTGTTGTACAAGCTTTTGAACCAAGATTTTTTGATGTGTGTTCTGAATGTAAGAAAAAGGCAATTCCAGAAGGTGAGGGATATACCTGTGCTGCTCATGGCAAAATAGTACCTGAAAGAAGAGCTCTGATTAATTTTGTTTTAGATGATGGAACAGAAACTATTCGTGGAGTTGTTTTTCATGAAAATCTTTCTAAACTTGGTATAACTGATTTAGAAAATATTGAGAAGCTTATCGAACAAAAACAAGATTTAGTTGGTAAGGAATTAGTTTTCTCTGGAAATGTTAGAAACAACTCCTACTTTAATAATATTGAATTTATTGTTAATGATATTCAAGAAATTGACATAAATCACTTGATTTCTCAATTAGAAGGTAATTAGTGTAAAATAAAAATGTTTATAAATTCTTTTTTTCTAATGTTGATTAATGGCAAGTGAAAAAATTCATATTGGGGTGGCTTTATTTTTAGGAATATTAATGTTATTAGTGTTTAGTGTGGGTGTTAATGATTATAGAATTACTGGAAATCCTGTTGATGAAGGTGATAATGATACAGAGATTTTAGGCTGTATGGATGATACTGCACTTAATTATAATGCAGAAGCTAACACAGATGATGATTCATGTACTTATGATGTTGTTGAAGTTCTAGGCTGTATGGATGATACTGCACTTAATTATAATGCAGAAGCTAACACAGATGATGATTCATGTACTTATGATGTTGTTGAAGTTTTAGGTTGTATAGATGATACTGCACTTAATTATAATGCAGAAGCTAACACAGATGATGATTCATGTACTTATGATGTTGTTGAAGGTTGTATGGATAATACTGCTGTTAACTTTATTTCTGGAGCAACTATAGATGATGGAAGCTGTATTAGCGAAGTTCTAGGTTGCGTAGATGATGGTGCTAATAATTATAATGAAATTGCAAACACAGATGATGATTCATGTACTTATGATGTTGAGGGGTGTATAGATTCTTCTGCTAATAATTATAATGATAATGCAAATTTAGGTGATGGCTCATGTACCTATGATGATGATTCCAGTGATTCTGATGATGATTCCAGTGACGATTCTGATGACGATTCTGATCCTCTTAATAGTCAAAGTGATGAAGAATTTGAGGTGGATTCAACTGTAAATGATATCATAAGAGAATTAGAAGAATCTCAAGTAGATAATAATGTTGATGAAAATTCTGGAGATGTAAGTATAGATGAAATTAATCAACTTACAGGAGGAGTTATTGGAGATGATTCAAATAGTAATATTACTTGTGATGAAGGATGTATTTTGAATGAAAGATGTTATAGTGTTGAAAGAAGAAAAAATGCAACCTATTGTTCTAATGAAACTATAAGTTGGGTTGTTCAAAAAGCTATTAATGAGACTTGTTCTAATAATTTTGAATGTGTAAGCAATTCTTGTAAAATAAAAGAAATTTTAGATTGTGAAGGAGAAGAATGTTCACAAGACAAATTTTGTACTGAAGCTGGTTTTATAAAAAAATTCTTTAATTGGCTTAAATTAGCTTTGAGAATAGAATAAAACTAATTTATTAAGATGTTATCTAGAACTCACCTTGCTATAAGTATTTTTTTTATTCTTCTTTTTATTCCTTATATTGAGAATAAATTTGTTTTTGTGTTTGTTGTTTTGTTTGCCACCTTATTAGTAGATATTGATAGTAAATATTCTAGATTAGGTAGGAAGAAGATTTTCAGACCTTTACAGTTTTTTATTAGACATAGGACAGTGTTTCATAGTTTTATTTTTTTAATCTTAATAACTTTGTTTTTTGTTTGGGTTTTTCCAGTGTTAGCATTTCCATTTTTTTTAGGATATAGTGTACATTTGTTTGCAGATAGTTTTACTGTCAAAGGTATTAAACCTTTTTATCCTTGGAAAAAATTAATCTATGGTAAACTGAGAACAGGTAGTAGGATGGAAATGGTGATTTTTGTTTGTTTTTTAATTTTAGATATTTTGTTGATCTTATTGTTGGTAAATAGGGGATTTTAGTTTATGTATATTTAACTCTATAAATACTTATAAATAGAACTTGTTTTGGGTTTTTATGGTTGTTAAAAAGGAAGAAAAAGAAGAGAAAGTTGAGAAGAAAACTACTAAAAAAGAGATTGTAAAAGAAAAGAAAGAATATACTTTAACAGATTTACCAGGTATTGGGCCTGCTGTTTCTGCAAAACTTGAATCTGCAGGTATTTATGATTTAATGACTTTAGCTGTTATGTCTCCTTCTAATTTAGGTGATGCTGCTGGTGTAAGTGCTGCTGTTGCACGAAAAGCTATTCAGGCTGCAAGAGATATGCTTGATTTAGGTTTTGTCGATGGTGCTGAGTATGCTCAGAGAAGAGAAAATATTCATACTATTACAACAGGTAGTGAAAATATTAATAATTTACTGGGTGGAAGAGGAATTGAAAGTAGGTCTATTACAGAAGCTTTTGGAGCTTTTGGTTCTGGTAAAACACAGGTAGCTTTGACTTTAGCTGTTAATGCGCAATTACCTGTGGAAAATGGTGGTGCTAATGGAAAATGTGTGTTTATAGACACTGAGGGAACTTTTAGACCTGTTAGAATAAAACAAATTGCAGAAGCTTTAGGTGCTAATCCTGAAAAAGTTTTGAAAAATATTTTTGTTGCTCGGGCATTTAATTCTGATCATCAAATGCTTTTGTTGGAAAAAATTGGGGAGATGGTTAAAAATGGAGAACCAATTAAATTGATTATTATAGATTCTTTAACAGCTCATTTTAGAGCAGAGTTTGCAGGAAGAGGACAGTTAGCAGATAGGCAACAAAAGTTGAATAGGTATTTGCATAATTTAATGCAGTTAGCTGAAACACATAATTTAGCTGTCTATGTAACAAATCAAGTAATGGCTAATCCTGCACAGATGTTTGGAGATCCAACAACAGCTATTGGGGGGCATATTGTAGGTCATGCTAGTACTTATAGAATGTATTTAAGAAGAGGAAAGAAAGGTTCTAGAGTTGCTAAGTTAATTGATAGTCCAAATCTTCCTGACGATGAAACTATTTTCTATGTTTCTGATGCTGGGATTGTTGATGATCTTTAGAAGTATATATTAGAATATATATGTTGGAGTATATAGGTTTGTGTTTGATAATCTTTTTATAAGATTGTTTTCTTTGGATTTTATAAGAATGAGAAATAAATTCACAAATTTTTCTTGGCAAGTTCCTAAAATAGTTGCAAGTTTTCCAAAAGGAAAAGATGCAGAAAAACTTTATCAAGCATATCAAGAAAAACTTAAAGAATTTTCAAATACTGAGTGGGGTAGCTTAAAATATAATAAAGATTCACAAGAAATTTATGGTGCTAATAATATTGATCAAGGAATATTAAATAATATTCTCAAAGATTCTGGAGTAAGAGTGGCTGTTCCAAGTGATGATTTTAATCAAGATATTTTTAATTTAATTAAAGATAGAAATTCTGCCTATTTTAATGCTAATGTTGTTAAAGAGGATCTACCACTAAATAAAAAAGATAGAGGACTTTGGGAAAAAATTATTAATTTGGCAGAAGATATAAATGGCAAAGTTAAATTCCCATTTATGGCCCAAGGATTTTATACCTTACTAGACCAAAATGAAACAGGTTATGGTGTTCAAATCGTTCCTGCTTCAAATTTTGAAATAATTGAAGATGATAGGCTATCTAGTTTCTATAATGAATGGAAATTTAATAATGTTGATGAAAAAGGCCTACCTTTAGATCTCGATAGGTTTAATGGAAGTAAATATTTTCACGTTCGTGATAATGGGGTGTCTGGGGTTTACTTGGGTGGTGGTGGTTCTCTGATCTTTAGTAATGAGCTTACTTCTTCTGATGATAAGGGTAGGTTGGTTTTAGTACGTGATATTGAAAGTTTTGTTTAGAAAGAATAATAATTATTAAACTAATTCTTTTTCATCAAACCATAAAGAAATTTCTTTTTCAGCATTTTCTGGAGAATCTGAAGCATGCATTACATTTTCAAAACAATCTGTTTCACTATGCAATCTTCCATATTTTCCTCTTATTGAATTAAATTCAGCTTGTTCTGGATGTGTTTTTCCTGCAGCATCTCGAATTTTTTGAACTGCATTTTCTCCTTGATATGCAATTGCAATTACATTTTCATTGTTGTGAAGCTCCCCAGTTATATGTTTAACAAGTTTTTCAAAAAAAGGTTTATCTTTATGTTCTTCATAATGTTGTTCTGCAAGTTCTTTTTGAACATTTACTAATTTTAAACCAATCATTTTTAGATCTAAATTATATAATTCAGAAATAATATTTCCTGCGAGATTTTTAACCATTGCATCTGGTTTGATTAGTACTAAAGCTTTTTCTTCCATGTAGATTTATTTGAAACTTTGTTTATAAATTTTATTGATGTGGAAGTGTGTTGTGTGATATATATGTTGTAGCATATAGGTTTATGAGCGTAAATTATATAATATTGATTGTCTGTAGATTCAAATGAAAGTAATAGCTGATTTACATATTCATTCTAAACATTCTCGTGCAACATCTAAGAATTTGAGTATTGAGAATCTTGAAAAATATGGTCGAATGAAAGGAGTTACTTTATTGGGAACAGGGGATTTTCAACATGCTTTGCATAGGGAAGAGATTAATGAGAAGTTGACAGAAGATGAAAATGGAATTCTTTGGACAGATAGTGGGTTTCCTTTTATATTTCAGACAGAGATTTCTTTTATGTATACTCAAGGAGGAAAGGGAAGGGCTATTCATTTAGTTATATTTGCCCCTAGTGGAAAAGTTGCAGATAAAATTACAAAATATTTTGCAAGCAAGGGAAGAATTGATTATGATGGACGTCCTATTTTTGGACTTGCTGTAAAAGATGTTACTAGAGATTTGAAAGCTATTGATGATAGAATTGAAATTATTCCTGCTCATTGTATGACTCCTTGGTTTGGGTTGTTTGGAAGTAAAAAGGGATTTGATTCTCTTGAAGAATGTTTTGAAGAACAGGTTAAACATATTTATGCTATTGAATCTGGAATGAGTGCAGATCCAGATATGCTTTGGAGGTTTAAGGAAAAAGTTAATATTGTTAGTTTTTCTGACTTGCATTCTTTCTGGCCTTGGAGAATTGGAAGAGAAGCAACTGTTTTGAATATTAAGAAATTAACATATGAGAATATTATTAATGCAATAAGAACTGGAGATGGAATTGAGTTTACAATTGAAACTCCTCCTCAATATGGTATTTATCATTGGGATGGTCATAGAAAATGTGATTTTTCATGTGATCCTAAGAAAACAAAAGAACTTGATGGTAAATGTCCTAAATGTGGAAAACCTTTGACCTTGGGTGTTGATTATCGTGTTGAAGAAATTTCAAAAGAAGAATCCGGTTATAGACCTAAAAATGCTAAGAAGTTTTATACATTGTTACCTTTGCATGAATTAATTTCTCTTCATTTAAGTTGTGGAATGGCTACTAAAAAAGCTTGGGCAATGTATGAGGGTTTAATTGAATTGTTTAAGAATGAATTTAATTTATTATTAGATATTGATAAAAAAGAAATGGTGGGGAAAAATGTTGAGAAGAATTTGATTGATTTAATTTTATTAAATAGAGATGGAAAATTAGAAGTTAAACCTGGCTATGATGGAAGATATGGTGTTTTAGTTAGAGAGTAGAAAAAATTATTTTGAATTCTTTTTAGAAAAATCTAGAAATTTATAATGTGCATCTCCAATGGTTTTTTTACACATTGGGCAAGTGTCTTTTAATGTGTAGACTTTACATTTTTGACACTTTTTTAATTTCATTTCAGATTAAGAATATATTCTTTTAATTTTGGATGGAATGATGTTGTAAGATGTTCTTCAAGTTCTTCTGGGTCAACCCATTTAATTTCTTTAAATGCATCTTGTGCTTTTTCTTCACCACCTGTAATACCACATAGATAGTAGATTGACATGATTTTCCTATTTTCAGAATATGTTTTTGCAAATATTACCCCTATGGGTTCCACATCTAAATTGGTTTTATCTTTTACTTCTTTTTTTAGATAGTAATCAAGTTCTTCTTTTTCACCTGCATTTCCTCCTGGAAATCTCCAACTTAATTCTGGAATATGGGTGTCATTTTCTTTTTTACCTATGAGAATTTTTTTTGTTTTTGTATCAAACACTATTCCCATAACATTAACTAGAAATGTTCCTTCTTTTAGATCTTGCAAATTTATGTTTGAGCCTTCCATATATAATAGGGCAATTTATCGGTATTTAAGCTTTATGATTAGGTATTATCACTGTAAATTGGGGACGCTGATTGATATTTACTTCTCTTTAATAATAAATTCCATGTTTTGTTTTTTAGCCTTTTTTTCAAGAATTTGTAGAATATTTTTCATTTTATTGTCTGCGGATTTGATATCTTCAGCCTCCAATTCAAAAATATAGTTTCCAGCTGCAAGATATTTGATTTTTGCTTCTGTTACTGTTTTTAAAAGATCTTTTATCAAAGTTAATCCATTTGGTTTTTTACTTGTTAACTGAATTTGTTTTTTTAGAATAGCTTGTTTCTTTTTTTGTGAGTTTAAAATTTTAGCTATTTTTTCTGCAGCTGGTTTTCCAACAATCTTTGCAAGAGGGTTTAAATTTGTTTTAGCTTCTTCTAAAAATTCATATAAATCATGTTCTTTTTTTATTGTTTCAATGATTTCTTCTGCTTTTTCTCCTACAATTGTTTTGAATATACTTTGATAAGATTTTTCTTGTTTATATTTCTCTTTAAGTTCTTTTTTTTCTTTTAAAGTAACTCTTCTTAATGAAAGATCAATATGTCCATTAGGAGATATTCTTAGAACTTTACAAGTTATTTTTTTCTTTGGAACAACAAAATCTCTAATGTTTCTTATTCTACCTGGTGATACTTCACTAAAAGATAAGCTCCCATCACCTTCATTATCGATTTTTACAAATACTGTTGTTCCCACTATTTTTTCAACAGTACATAATACAATGTCTCCTTCTTCAAGCGCCATAAAATATGAATCAGAATTAAGGTTTTAAAGTTTTGGATGTTAGGATTAGCCCCATAATTTTCCTGCAAGAGTTTCATTAAAACCTAATTCAGATAGAATTCCAAATATTAGTAAAATTATTACATAACGAAGTTTGAAAATTTTTAACACTGTTTTTATATCTAATTTATATACAAATTTTATTGAAAAGATTGAGAATATTGAAAAAACTAAAATCATTAATGATCTTCTAAATAATTCAGATTCAAAAGGAAGGACCAGATATAATATCAAAGAAATTAATAAGGGGGGAAGTGTGGCTATCCAAGATTGCTTTTTATTTGAAATTATACTATCTTTTTCAAGAAATTTTTTTAGAAGCCAGGGTAAAAAGAATGCTAAAACTAAAAATAATAGTGAAGTGTACACAATTGATAAAATAGGATATTGTTGAAAAGGCATATTATTTAGGGCCATAATAAATTAAGGAAAATTCAATTTTTAAATGTTGTTTTAGATTATAGGTAATTTTATATATTCTTTTTTAATTATTATAAGATATTAATAAGATGAAAGGGGGTAAAAAATGAAAAAAAATTTAATTATTTTAAGTATGTTAGTTTTAGGAGTGTTTATGTTCTCAACGGTTTCTGCAGGTTTGTTTGATTTTACAGGAAATGCTATTGCTAAATTTGATGATTCTGCTGATATTGAATTGAAAGAAGGTGCATTAATTCAAATTGAATTAGATGGAGAAGAGGTTGAGTTGTTAGCTGTTGTTATAGATGGTGATTCTGCAACTATAAATGTTGATGGAAATATTATTGAGATGTCAAAGAGAACATCTAAAAGAGTTGGAAAATATACTGTTAAACTTGTTTCTACAGATTCTAGTTTTTGGAGAAGAGATAAGTCTCGAATAGAGATTAAAAATTTCCAAGAGTTTCCAGAGGATGGTGAGAGTGAAGATGAGGATTTAACAGTTTATCCTGTTCCTTTTATTTCTGAAGGTCTTGCAGATGTAGCAATTATTTATGGAACAGAACCTAATATTTCTATTTTAGAACTTGTTGAAGCTGGCAATATACAAAGCGATTTATTTGGGTACCTAGAGATTATTGATGGTGCACCTGGAAATATTATATATGGTAGTGATGAACTTTCAGGGAATGTTGATATTAACTTTATTGATACTAATTTTATTGTAATTGGTTCTTATTGTAGTAATGAAGCAATATGGGGATTATTAGGAGAAGATTCTTGTGAAGATGTTTGGGATAGGGATATAGAAATAGAATCTGGCGAATTTTTAATTGAAAGTTTTTCTAATCCTTTTAATGAAGAAAAAATTATGTTATATGTTGTAGGATATGATGTTGCAGGGGTTGTTGCTGCTAGTCAATATTTAAGAAGTCATAATGTCGATACTTCTGTTGGAGCCAGATATGTGAGTCCAGTAATGCCTAGTGATGAAGAGGATGATTCTGAAGTAACTTATGAATCTCTTACAAATATACTTAGTTCGGGAATTGTTCTTTTTGGAACAGAAACATGGGATACATGTAGTAATATTTGCCATGATTATGGATCTTCTTCCCAATGTTTATTTGCTCTTGCACATAGAAGTAATCCAGTTAATGAGACTAATCTAGCTTCTTGTGGATTCCCTATCGAGTCTAATTCAAATGTAGACAGATTAGAATGTATGTGTCTATCAATTCCAAACTAAATTTTAATTTTTTATTTTTATTCTTTTCTTATTTTTTTAGAACTAGTGTAAACTTTATCTCTTCTTTTTCTTTGTGATTAAACCAAGATAGATTTTTCTTTTTCTTAACTGAGCAAATACCCTGTCTTTTTCTCTCATTGCCCTTTTATCTTGTTTATTCTCTGCATAATGTGTTTTGATTTTTTCTAATTTGTCTTCTATATTCTTCATATCTGCATCAATATGTTTGTCAGCATCTTTTAGGATTTTAGAGATTTTGTTTTTATAATCTTTAGAATGAATATCTTGGTGTTTTAGAGCTTCTCCGATCTTTTCAGAAGTTAATCCTTCTCCTGCTAATTCTAGAACTTTCTTCTCAAAATCTGCTTGGGAGATTTTTTTTGACTTTTTTTCTAGTTTCTCTGTTTTCTCTGTTTTTTCTTTTTTAGGCATTTTATTAAGTTGTGAATTTGTTTTTTAAATCTTGCTATATTTGAGTGAGGGCAAATATTTTTAAACAAAAAGGTATTTTGTAGAAGTATGTGTAAGGTGATTGGAATTTTTAGTCTTAAAGGGGGTGTTGGTAAAACTTCTGCTGTAGCAGCTTTAGGACATTCTATAGCTAATTTGGGAAAGAAAGTGTTATTAGTAGATGCAAATTTTTCAGCACCTAATCTAGGAATTCATTTTAATGTTGTTGAACCTCCTGCAACTATCCATGAATTATTAAATCGTAAGATTAAGCTTAGAGATGCTATTTATGAATTAGATGATTTGGATATTTTACCTGCGAGGATTTTTTCTCATACAGAGATTCCATATTTAGCTTTAAAAAATAAAATAAATTCTTTGAAGAAACATTATGATGTTATTTTAATTGATTCTGCACCTTCTCTTAACGAAGAATCTCTTGCACCTTTAATTGCTTCTGATGAGATTTTAATTATGACCACCCCTGATCATTCTTCTGTAAGTATGACTTTGAAATCTATTAAAAGGGCTGAGCAACGGGGTGTGAGGATTAACGGTCTTGTTTTAAATAAAGTTCATAATAAGAAATTTGAACTTGGATTAACAAATATTGAAGATGCAACAGAGATTCCTGTTATGGCTGTGATACCTCATGATATAAATATTTTAAAGTCTGCAGCTAAATTTCAACCTTCTACATTGCATAAACCTAATTCAAGAGCTAGTAATGAATATAAAAAACTTGCAGCTGTTTTAATTGGTGAGAAATATTATAATAATAATTTTATGAGTCTTGTTCGAAAGATTACTCCTTCTAGACAGGAGATTAATAGAGAAATTTTTTATGAAAGAATTTTTGAATAGTTTAAGAAAAGTATAGCCCCACCCGGATTCGAACCGGGGTCTCGGCCTCCAAAGGGCCGGATACTTGACCACTATACTATGGGGCTATGGATATTGGAATTTTATTTAATTTTTAAACCTAATGTTTATATCTCCTTTTATTTTTAAAAATAATTTTGGGCCATGTTGTAGAAAGACTTATATACCTACTATAGTTACTATATAGTATGGAAAAAACAACAATCCAAATAAATGTGGATACTCTTGAAAGATTGAAATCTATAAAAGTTTTTGATAGACAGTCTTATGATGAAATTCTAAATAATTTACTTGAAAATCTTAATGAAGAAATTTTGAGCAAAGAAGAAATTAAAGAAATTCAAATAGGGTTAGAAAATGTGCAGAAAGGAGAAGTTTATTCTATAGAATCTGTTGCAGAAGAATTAGGTATAACTTTAAGTTAAAATGTTTGAAATAAAACTAACAAAAATTTCAAAACAATTTTTAAAAAAGATTTCAAAGAAAGAAGCTGAAATTATATTAAATAAAATTTATTCTGTAAGAGATAATCCTTACCGTTTTTTAAAAAGATTGCAAGGACAAAAACTTTGGAGATTAAGAATTGGAAGCTATAGGGCTGTTGTAGATGTTATTATTTCTATTAATAAAATAATTGTTGTTAGAATTGGACATAGAAAGAATGTTTACGATTAATTAAATTTTTTAATGTTTATATCTTCCTCTTTTTTCTACAGCTTTGAATCTTTCCAAGGTTTTTGCGTAGTCTTTTGATTTTTTATATCCTTTAAGAAATTCTTTGAATAGTTTTTCCCAATGTTGGAAGTGTTTTGCTTCTAGAGCTTGTCTTAGAAGATGGATGTCTACTGCTTTGTCTTCAACTTTTCTACTAATGAATCCTAATCCAAAATCTATAAAACTTATTGAATTGTCTTTTGCTAAAATCATATTTGAAGTTGTTAGATCTCCGTGAATAATATCTGCATCATGTAGTTTTGCAATATCTTTTCCAATGTTTAAACATATTTTAAGTTGTCTTTTTAATTGAAGATTACTTAATGTTTCTGAAAGTCTTTCTCCCTTGACAAAATCCATTTCAATTTCTTTAGTTTTTTCGTCTGATTGATGGACTTGTGGAATTTTGATAATTTTTGAAGCTTTGATTAATAATTTGGTTTCAGAACGTGTTCTAAGTTTTCTTATTTTTTCATCAAGTTCTGGAATTCTGTAAGATTTTTTAATTCTTTTTTTAATGACTTTATTTTTTTCTTTGAGAATTATTGCTTCTGCACCACGTTGAATTATTCTAGATTCCATTTTCGCAATTTTCTTTTATTCATCTTATAAGAGATCATTAGAATTAAAACAGCTAAAATTAGACTGATGTCTACTACTAGACAATACATGCAATATGCTTCTAGCACAAATTGTTGTAAATAGATAAAGTAAAGAGCGATAATTGCACCTATTGTGGTTGCAAAATTGATTATGTGTTGTTTTGTTCTTCTTGGTTTTCTTATGTGGGAATATGTTAAGAATAGTAGAAAGGCAAAAATACCCACACCATAATAACTATTTTTTATTCCAAATGTTTGAGCGTAAACAGATTGTTCTATAACACTACAAGTAGATTCTGCAACAAGACAGGTTTCAGAAGGTGAACTAAATGAAAGCATTGCCGAAGCTATGAAAGATAATAAGAATAAGAATAATATAAATTTGTATTTCATTTTAAAATTTTAGTTTTTTCATCTTTCCAAATTTTTTCATCATTTTTTGAAGTTGTTTTGGATTCATTCCCTTTTCCATATCAATGTTGCTAGTGTTTTTAATCATTTCGTTTAACATGTCATATTGTTTTAATAATTTTCTAACTTCACTATTATTAACACCTGCTCCTTTAGCTACTCTTGAAATCCTTGAAACTTCTTTTTTTAATATTTCAGGATTTTCTATTTCTTGCTTTGTCATTGATTTTATAATGTGTTCCCATTTTGCAACTTTTGCTTCTTGATTTTCTAGAAGATTTTCAGGTATTTTTGCATTTCCTAAACCTGGAATTAAAGATTTTATTTTATCAAAACCACCAATAGATCCCATTGATTTTACTTGCTCAACAACATCTTTTAATGTTAATTTTCCACTCTCCATTCTTTCTTGCATAGCTTTTTGATCATCTTCATTTGTAACTGATTTTATTTTTTCTAATAAAGATTGTAAATCCCCCATTCCTAAAAGTCTTGATAAAAATGATTCTGGATTAAATTCCTCTATATCATTTATCTTTTCACCTGTTCCTATGAAATAGATTCCTGCGTCTGTTTCAGCACATGCTGTTAGGGCTCCTCCCCCTTTTGCACTGGAATCCATTCTAGTGATTATTACACCAGTCATATTCAATGCTTCTTTGAATTCTTGAGCTTGTTTTTTAGCTGCTTGGCCAATATCTGCTGGGAGAACTAAAATTGTTTCTGTGGGTTTTATTATTTTACCAAGATTTTTTATTTCTTTTATTAAATCTTTATCTAAAGTATGTCTTCCTGCTGTGTCTATTAGAACTAGGCTATAATCTTTTAATTTTTTTTCAAACTTTTTCCAGATTTTTATAGGATCTTTTTCTTTCATATCAACAAAATAATTTAATTTATTTTGTTCTGCTAATTGTTTAAGTTGTTCTGGAGCAGCTGGCCTGTGAACATCTAAACCTATAAGTGCAACTTTATTTCCTCTTTTTGAGAAGTAATTTCCTAGTTTTGCAATTGTAGTTGTTTTACCTGCCCCATATAATCCAAGAAGCATTATTCTGTTTTGACCTTTTTTCAGATTTATTGAGATTTTCTTACCTAAAATTTTTACAAGTTCATCATGTAGAAGTTTTATGAGATGCTCTTTTTTTTCAATTCCTTTTATTCTCTCATCTAAAGCAGCTTTTTTGATTTTATCACTTAATTCTTTTACAAGTGAAATATTTACATCTGCTTCTATTAATGCTCGTTGTAAATCCCGAATAATTGAATCTACAAGGTTTTTGTCAAGAAATATAGCATTCGCTATCTTATTTGTAGCTTTTCTTAATACTTCGCCTAGTTTTTCTAACATGTTTTAATTAGAAAGAGAGAATTTATAGGGTTTGTGGTTTTATGTTCACAATCCAAGTCTTTCAATGAATTTCTTTTTATCAAACTGTTCAACATCTCCGTAGTTTTGCCCTGTTCCTAGATATAAGATTGGTTTCTTTGTTGTGTATCCAACACTTAAAGCTGTTCCACCTTTTTCATCTATATCTGCTTTGGTTAGAATAATTCCATCTATTCCGATTTCCCAGTCAAATGTTTTAACTTGTTCAATAATATCATTTCCTGTTATACTTTCTCCTACAAATATTGTGAGATCTGGTTTGCAAACTCTTGAGATTTTTTCAATTTCCTTGAGAAGGTTTTTAGAAGTGTGCATTCTCCCTGCTGTGTCTATTAGCACGCTGTCCAGTTTTTGTTTTTTTGCATATTTTATTGCATCAAAACCTACTGAAGCAGGATCTGAACCATAGTCATGGGAAATAACTTTTACACCTATTTTATCACCATGATGGTTTAGTTGTTCTATTGAAGCTGCTCTGAAAGTATCCGCAGCTGCTAACACACTTGAGATTTTTTGTTTTTTAAGTTGTTCTGCAATCTTGGCAATAGTGGTTGTTTTACCTGTTCCATTGATTCCACAGAAAAGGATGATGTATGGTTTGTCTTGTTTTTCTTTTATTTTGTCTTCAACTTTGAAAGGGTTTATGAGAATCTCATTGATTATATCTTTGAAAGCTTCTGTGATTTCACCTTCAATTTCTTTTTTTAATAATTCCTTACCAATTATATTTTCACTTAGTTTTTTTATTATTTTTTCAGCAACTTCGAAAGCAACATTGTTTTCTAGAAGAAGCATTTTTAATTCTTCTTCATAAACATCAAATTCTGTTTGAGATATTTTGATTGTATTTATTTTAGAAGTTATTCTTTTGAAAAAACCTTTTTCACCTGGTTTTGGGGGGTCTTGTTCTTTGATCGTGGTTTTAGTTGATTCTTTTTTTTGAATTGTTTCTTCTACTTTTTCTAATTTTGGTTCAAATTTATGTTTTGCTACATCAAATTTTGTGGGAAGTTCTATTTCTTCTTTTTCTTGGTTTTTTTCAACTTCTGTTGAAACTTTTTTTGTCCAGCTTTTTAGTTTTTCTTTAAGTTTATTAAACATAGTTAATATAAAAAATCAATATTTATAAAGATAATTAGATATTTTAGTCTATGAAAAAGTTAATTTTAATGATGGTTTTAGTGTTTTTTATTAGTGGAGCTTCTGCAAGTTATATTTATGGAGATATTTATTTAGATGAGAACGGTGTTGCGAGTTTTGCTGTAGATACTGATGTTGATTTAGATTTAGAAGGAATAAGTTTTAGTGAAGATCATTTATCTGGCGAAACAAATGAATTAATTTCTCTTGAAAGAGGGGTTTGGTCTTTTTTACTTAATGGAGATTATTATGACACAATTTTAATAGATATTCATTTGCCTGGAGATGTTGATAAGGTGATTTCTGTTGAAGGGGTAAATTTTTTAATGGGATTTAGTCAAAAAACAATTAATATTATTGATCATGATAAGATTTTAGATTTTGAAATAACATATGAATTGGAATCATCTTCTGGGAGAGGTTTTGTTTATTTTTTAATGGGAATTATTTTGATAGGGGTTGTAGTATTGTATGTTGTGAAGTCTAAGAAAAAGAAAAAGAAAAAATTTGAAGATATTTTTCCTTTGATAAACGATGTAGAAAAGAAGATAATTGAAATGCTAATGAAGAAATCTATGAGGCAAAAGGAAATAAGAAAACACTTAGATATTCCTAAAGCAAGTTATTCTAGATATCTTGTTAATTTAGAAAAAAAGAAGTTAATTATTCGTGAAGGTGAAGGAAAAAATAAGATTATTAAGTTAAAGTAAGGTTCCAGTTAGTTCCATGTACAGGTATATATAGCTTTTTTGAGATATAATTTTAGTTAAATTAGTGGAGGTATAAAAATATGAATAAAATGAAAAACGAAAAATCAACAAGAATGATGGCCTTAATGTTAATTGGATTAATGGTCTTTTCAACTGTGGGTGTTTTTGCAAATTCAAATTTGATAGCAAGCAATCAGGGTGAAACAATCCAAATTCAAAATCATTTGGGGATGGATAATGATAATGTGCTTTCAGATTTTTTATCTGTAGAAATATTGCCTAGTGTTAAGATTGCTGAGATGAATGATGCAAGGGAAGGTATTGCATTCTATAAGATTGTTGTAACAGATAATCATGAAGCTTCGTCTGTTTCTGTTCAAGACACTTTCAAATATGTTTTAAATTTTGAAAGTTCTAGTAAAAATGTTGTTGGTAGATTTATTGAATCAGATACAATTGAATTAGGAAGAACGGAATCTAAAACTGTTGAACTTGAAGTATCAACTAAAGAATTAGGTATAAGTGGTTTTGTTGTGAGGGTTCAAGGAGAAGATGTAGGTTCTCATTCAAAAGGAAGAGTTCTTTTTGTTAAAAGATTAATAAAACCAACTTTATCTGATAGAGCTTTGTTTAATGGAAAAGGAATGGCTATCCAAGGAGATCATAAGGAAAGTGTTTATTTGAAACTTGTGAGTGAAAGCGATAACAAACTATTTGGAAAGATTAGAATCGGAGATGAAGATTTTAAGATTGAAGGTTTTGTTGAGGGAGAAAAAATGAAATTTGAAGTCTTTGATATTGTATCTCTTTCTGCAAGTGCGGCAGAATTTAAAGTAGCTTCTTTTGAAGGGACTTTTGAAGGATATGAAAGTTCTATTTTAATTAAAGGACAATTAATTGGCTTTGAAGGAGAAGATTGGGATTTAACTCTTATGCCTAAAACTATTGGAAAGATAACCAATGCAGAATTAGGTGTTAGGAAAAAATATTCTGTAGACTTTCAAGATTCAATATCTGTTTTAGATAAAGCTAGTACAGATGCTAATGATAAAGTTTATTTCAATCTTATTAAAGTAAAACAGAAGAAATTTCTTTGGATTTTTCCTAGTAAAAAGAAACTTATTGAACTTGAAGTTATAAGAGGAAATAAGGTTTTTACAAAAAGAATAACTGAAAATAGTAAGCAAAGAATAGAAGGTTATTCTGTTTCTGTAGGAAATCTTTCTGATGAAGATAATATCGAGTTTAATATAGAAGACTTAGCTTAATTTTTTTAATTTTTAATTTTTTTTCTTATTTGTTAGGGTTTACTAATGACCTTTAGTAGATTCATCTATTATTTTATGCCCTAATAGATTTGCCAGATTTTTTGCTTTTATTGCGGCGAATGTGTGGGTTGTCTTTAGTGTTTCTTTTTCAGAATGAACAACAGCCAATTTTGGAGGGTTATTTCCTGGACTTTTAAATATTATATAATGGTCTTTTTCATCACCAATTTTTTCACCATAAAAACCCTGAGTATGGGAATTTTTCTCTGACCACGAAACACTATGGCCAGGGCCAATAAGTTTTCCAACTAGGTAGTGTTCATAGTCACGTATTGTGATTTCATTTTCCCCCATAGTGTTTAGTATGCATGTTCATTTAAAAGTATTATTGAGGTAGAACGTATATTTTGTTTTTTTTCTTATTTGTTAGGGAATATAAATTCTTTTAAAGAGGAAACTCTTTTAATTCAAATGAAAGGGGTATTAGTAATACTTGATGGGGTAGGTGATTTACCTAATTCTCAGCTTGAAGGTAAAACACCTTTAGATGTAGCTGAAATGCCTAATTTGGATTTTTTAGCTACTCGGGGTGAAATGGGTTTTATGTATACTGTTAAACCTGGTTATACTCCTGGATCTGATGAAGCTATTGTATCTATGTTTGGTAATAAATTGATTTCAAGTACTCGGGGACAACTTGAAGCTACAGGTGCAGGAATTCAATTAAAAAGAGGAGATTTAGCTTTAAGAGTTAATTTTGCAACTGTGGATTCTTTTAAACAAAGAACAATTGGAGATAGAAGAGCTGGCAGAACATTGACAACAAAAGAAGCTGAAATTTTTGCAAAGGCTATTAATAAAATTAAATTACCTGTTAAATTTGTATTTGAACCAACTGTTCAACATAGGGGGGTGTTGGTTTTTAGAGGAGGATTTTCAGATAATATTAGTGGAAATGATCCTAATCCTCCTAATGGAAAATTTAAATTATGTAGACCTTTAGATGATGAAGAAAATGCTCAATATACTGCTAATATGTTAAATGAGTTTTTAGCTCAAGTGTATGATGTTTTAGATTCACATCCTATTAACGAAGAAAGAAGAAAAAAAGGATTGTTAGCTGCAAATTATTTATTGGTTAGAGGGGCTGGGGCTGAAATACCTAAGTTGAAAAGATATCCTAAATGGATGTGCACTTCTACAATGCCTTTAGAAGTTGGTTTTGCCACATTATCTAAAATGAAAGTGTTCTCTTTTAATTATCCTAAATTGAAAAATTTTGATTCATATTCAAATCTTCATAAAGGACTTGCTAAGAGATGCAAATTTGTGATTAAAATGTTAAAAAAACAAAATAAGAAATTTGATTATGCCTATGTTCATATTAAGGAAACAGATTTGCCTGGTCATGATAATAAACCTTTTGAGAAGAAGGCAATGTTAGAATATATTGATAAAACTTTGTTTAAATTTTTGAGAAAACATGCCCCTGCTAAAGGAATTAAAATTGCTGTGACAGCTGACCATTCTACACCTTGTAAATTAAAATCTCATTCAGCTGATCCTGTTCCTGTTTTGTTATATAATGATTCTATTCCAAAGGAAAAGAAATTTTGTGAGAAAGAAGCTAGAAAAGGAACTTTGGGAAGAATTATTGGAATAGATTTTTTAAAGAAGATTAAATTTTTGAGATAGTTTATTGTGCATTTCTTATTATAATAATCATTAAAAACACCTATTTACTTGAAATAAAATGATAACTTACAATGATATATATGAAGCTTCTAAAAATGAGAGATATTCAGATCAATTGCAGAAGATCGACGAGAGCTTTATAGAAGATGTTAAGACTTATTTGAGAGAGAAAAAAGAAATTGCAGCTAAAGAAGATAATGTTTTTTCAGATGTTATTCTTAAGTCAAAAAAGCAACTTGAAAATGCTATCACTTTGTTTAAAGAATTTATGTTGAGAAGAAGGAAGAAGATATTAAAATTAGTTTTAATTGCAGCTGAGACAGGTATTTCTAAACAAGATTTTGAAAATATGTTTGATTTTGAGCAAACTTTGTTTGAAGAAATTATGAAAAATATAGAAGTTTCTGATAAAGAATTTACATATATTTTAAGTGGGAAATTAAATGATGGTGAAGCTAAAGAAAAAGTTAAGTTTGTAGAAGAAGTTGTTGAACTAATGGATTTTGAAGGTTCTAAATTAGGTCCGTTTAAGAAAGGAGATGAGGCTGAGATTTCAAGAGAAATTGTTAAGATACTTATTGGTGAAGGGAAGGCTGAGAGAGTTTAGAAGAATTTATTAAGTTGGATGATGTTTTTTGATTATGAAACTTAGTCAATTATTAACAGGAATGATTTTTATTTTGTTCGGGATATTTTTAATAATTATTTCATTTTTTGTTAAAGAAGCTTTTTGGGCAATTCTTATTTATGGTATTCCTATTTTTATTGTTGGATTTTTTATTTTGTTTAATAAAAAAGAAGATGAAATAGAACAGATAAAGAAGATAAAACATAAGGGAGGTAAAAAATGAAAGAAATGATGACTACTACTGGGAATGAATTTCCTGGAAAAAAGAGTATGAAAGTTTTAGGTGTTGTTAAAGGAAGTACTGTTAGAGCTAGAAATATTGGAAGAGATATTGGTGCTGGTTTTAAAAGTATTATTGGTGGAGAAGTAAAAACATATACTGAAATGACTAAAGATGCTAGAGAAGAAGCTTATAATAGAATGATAAATCAAGCTATTAAACTTGGTGCAAATGCAATAATTGGAATTAGATTCACAACCTCAATGGTAATGCAAGGTGCTTCTGAAATGTTGGCATATGGAACAGCTGTGAAGATTTAGAGGGGATTATTTTTTAAGAATAACCATCATAGCATAGTTATAGGTATCTAGAGAAGTAAAAGAAATTTTGTTTTTAGGTATAAATTTTAGATAGTCATAAACTCTTTGTTTTGTAAATCTTTGAGACCACCATCCTTCTTTTGTTGCAGTAAAACAATCTTTTTTATTAGTAATAATTGTCCATCCAAAATGTTTGTACGTTTTTTCTTGTTTTTTCCTTGTTTCTTCATTGTCAATATATATTGACCCAATTATTATTTTTCCATTTGAATTAAGGAGATTATAGGCTTGTTTGAAAATAGTTGTAAATTTATCATTTGTTTTCATATTATATCCTGGTTTAAATTTTTTAAAATCAAATTTAGAAGGATAAAAGTTTCCTACAGTAAACCAAGTAGAAATTATTAAATCATATTTTTTGTTAAGTTTTTTTAAATTTATAGCATCAAGAACTTTTACATCAACCTTTTTTTCTATTTTTAGATTATTAATAACTTTTTTTGAAATATTAATGCAATTTTGTGCAACATCAATTCCATCGTAATGTTTAATCATTGACCAAATTTCTTTTTCTTTAACAAGAAGATTTAGTAATCTTGAATCTCCTATACCTATATCTAAAATAGTTAAAGGAACTTTCTTTTTTTTGTATAACTTTTTTATCGCTTTTTTAAGTTCTATAAATTCAGTTTTCTGGGCAATCAAAAGATATTTGTGTAATTTTGATTTATCAAAAGTTGCTTTAACATGATCTGGATTATCATATAATTCTTTCATAATAAAGTATGGGGAAATTTGTTTAATAATTTTTCTAGTAGAATAAAAACTTAGAAAGTAATTTAAATCTCTTTTTGTATTGTCTTTAATGAATTTTAAAGAGTTATTAAAAATTACAGGATTGCCTGTTTTGTTTGCAAGTTTGTGCTGTGTGGCACCACTTATTCTCGTATTATTTGGATTAAGCACTGTTGCTTTTGCAGCATCGCTGTCAGACACTTTTTATGGAACCTATAGGTGGGCTTTTAGAGGTGTGGGATTATTGTTATTAATACTTAGTTTGACTTTTTATTTTCGAAAGAAAGGAATATGTACTATTAATCAGGCTAAAAGAAATAGAAGAAAAATAATAAATACAACCTTGTTGGTTCTGGGTATTGCTATTCTAGCTTATATTTTCTGGTTATATGTTGTGGTTGAGATTATAGGAATTTGGGTAGGTATTTGGTAGAATAAAAGCCTGTAGAGAGATTTGAACTCACGACCCCCGGTTTACAAAACCGATGCTCTACCACTGAGCTATACAGGCATAATAAAGATAAAATTAAGGAGTTTAAAAGACTTATTATTACTTCTTTTTGGTTGTTGTCTTTTCTTTTTCAGCTTTAAATTCTGTAACTTTTAGAACTCTAATTTCACAAAGGGATAATGGATAAACTTTTTTTAATTTTAGACTAAGTGGTTTTTGGATTTGGTTTTTCAAAAGATCATCAAATAATGTGTTAGAGTCTCTTGTTTTTACATATTCTATTAATTCTGCTTTTGCTTTTTCTCTTAGAGCTTTTCGAACAGCCTTGGATATTTTTCTTCTTGAAATTAGGAAGGGTTTTATTGTTAATGTAGCATCTTCACATTCTACTGAAAATGAATCTTCAATATAATTTGTTCCTTTTCTTACCATTCTTTTTAGGAATGAAGGCATTAGCTTTGATTCTACAGGGATAGAAGTTGCTTTATCATCTTTGATAATTGCTTTAAATCTTAAAAGTAGAGCTTTTCCTTTTAAAATTCTAGTTAAATCATATTTGAAATATCTTCCTTCTAATTCAGCTATTTCAAAAGCTTGTAAATTAGTTGTCTTTCTAATTAAAGGAATTTCAACATCGAAGAATCTTTTTTTTCTTTTTGCTATTGCCATTTTAATTAAATTTAATCTCCTGTTTTTCATTACCTTTTTCAAAATTTATTTGGTCAAACCAAATACCTTTTGTCGGCGCAAATTTGTAGATTTTGGTATTTTTAAGTTGTACCTTTTTATTTACTAATTGAATATATTTTTTGATATTTGGATATTTTTTAAAGAAATTTAAATAAGCTATAAGAAGTTCTTTTTCCTTAACTTGTTTTACAGTTCCTTCTAACATTAAGCCTTGTATTTTTGGTCCTACCCCTTTATCAGACATTTTCGGACTAGTAATTGAAATTCCCACATTAACATTTTTAATTAAGTTTTTTGAATGTTGTGCTGTTTGAGGAGAAATATAGTAAAAATTAAAACTTTTATCATAAGAAAACCAGCAATTAAAGATAGAAGGCTTGTTATTTTTTGAAGTTGCAACCTGCATTAGTTTACATTTTTCTAAATATTTTTTAATTATCTCTAATGTTTTTGTATTTTTCATTTTATTCTTGTATTTGCTTACCTGCTCGTTTACCTTTCTTTTGATATTTAGATTTTTTGCAAACAGAACAAGTATACATGATATTTGTTTTTTTAGTTGTTTTGGATTTTCTTTTATGTTTTGTATTTGCAGGTTTAGAACCCCATTTTCCTAGATTTCCAATTCCCCTAGCAAGACCTCTTAATCTAGCTCTATATTTTGAACCTCTTGTCAAAGTTCCTCTTTGAGCTCCGGTTCCTATGAATTTTATTTTTTGTTCTGTTTTTTTATTACAATATGGACAAAACCTATTAGTTTTTTTTGGTATTTTCATATTTTGATGAGAGAAAATGGGTTTTTAAAGATAATGGATAGGAGAATAAATCTAGGGATTTTTGTGATTTATGAACATACTTAGTAACTAAGTTAGTAAATAACTTAATAAGAAACATTTATATATTAAATTTGATGTTAGTATATTTAAGGATAAAATGAAGAAATATTTACTTCTTATAGAAGATGAAAAGCTTTGGGAAAAGTTTAAGTTGAGTATACAAAAGGATATTAATACCGAAATTATAGAATTGATACATAAAAAACTAAAAGTGGAGAAAAAACATGTTAAATAAGCGTGGGCAGGTGACGATTTTTATTATAATAGGAATTCTTATTGTAGCTGGGGTTGGTTTATTTTTTACATTCCAAGATTCTATTGTGGGAACATCTGTTCCAACAACTTTAGAACCTGTTTATAATCAATTTTTAGAATGTGTAAAGGAAAATACTTTGACAGGAATTAATGTAATGGAAAGTCAAGCAGGTTATATTTATTTACCAGAGTTTGAAAAAGGTTCTGAATATATGCCTTTTTCATCTCAATTAGATTTTTTAGGTAGTGCTGTTCCTTATTGGTATTATGTTTCTGAAAATGGTTTTGAAAAAGAACAAGTTGTTTCAATTTCAGATATGGAAACAGATTTAGAAAGATTTGTTGAAGAGCAAATTAATGATTGTGACTTTGATAGTTATTATGAAGATGAATTTTTAATAGATTATGGTGTGGTGGAGGCAAAAGCTAATATTAAGAGTGAAAAGGTTGAAATTAAATTAGATATGGGAATGACTATTGAAAAAGCTGATGAAAGTATTTTTATTAAAGATCATAGAGTTAGTGTGAATTCTAATCTTGGAAAATTATATGATTCTGCTATAGAAGTTTATGAAAAAGAGCAAGATGAATTCTTTTTAGAAGAATATGCAATTGATACTTTAAACTTGTATGCTCCTGTTGAAGGTGTGGAATTTACATGTTCTCCTCAAACTTGGATTGTGGAAGAGGTTTTTGATGAGTTACAACAAGCTATAGAAGATAATACACTTTCTCTTAAATCAAAAGGTGGAAATTATATTTTGAATAATAAAGAAAATGAATATTTTGTTGTGGATGTAAATTCAGATGTTAAGTTTTTTAATTCTGTAAATTGGCCATATAGTTTTGAGGTTTCTCCTTCTGATGAAGCGATTATGGTAACAGAACCTATTGGAAATCAACAGGGTTTGGGGGTGTTAGGATTTTGTTATGCACCTTATCATTTTGTTTATAATGTAAAATATCCTGTTTTAGTTCAAGTTCAAGAGGGTGAAGAGATATTCCAATTTCCATTAGCTGTTGTTATTCAAGGAAATAAACCTAGAGAAGGTTTAGATGTGGAAATATTTGAAGTTGAAGATTTAGAAACTTGTAAATATCAAAATACTCTTACAAGTGTTTCAGCTTATGATTCAAATGGAAATTCTATTCTTGCAGAAATTTCTTATGAATGTTCTGGAGCTGTATGTAGAATTGGTCAAGCTCCCTTGAATGAGAATTTTCCTCAATGTGTAAATGGTTATGTTTTGGCAGAAGCTGAAGGCTATAAAAGTGGTAGACATTTATATTCTACACTTGAAGAAGGAAGTGTTTCTATTGTATTAGATAAATTACATGATAGTGTGGTAGAATTAAAGCTAAATAATCAAAATTATAATGGTAAAGCTGTAATTAATTTTGTATCTGAAGAAGGTTCTAAAACTATTTTATATCCTGACCAGAAAAATGTGATGCTAAGTGCTGGGAATTATGAAGTGCAAGTTTATGTGTATAAAGATTCTTCTTTAATATTGGGAGCTTCAACAAAGGAACAATGTATTGAGACTATTGCACCTGGTATAAGAGGATTACTTGGAATAAAAACAAAAGAATGTTTTGAAATAGCTGTTCCTGAACAAATAATTTCAGAAGTTTTAGCAGGTGGAGGTAAATTAGATTATACTATTTCAGAGAATCAATTAAAAAGTTCAGAAGTTATTGAGATAAATGCTCAGGGTTTAGCTACTCCCACTAATATGGAAGAATTACAACAAAATTATAATTTATTTGAAACTAAATCCTTGGAAATTATATTAAGATGAATAAAAAAAATAAATTAATATTTGGAATGGTTTTGATAGCTGTTACTGTTTTGTTAGTGTCTGTAGGTTCTGCCACATATACTAGATCTGTTCCTCAGGGAGTAATACCTGGATTAAATGTCGGAAGTAGTGGAAATTTAGTTGGTTCTGATTTTTCAAGAGAATTGTGTAATGAAGCTGGACAAGATTTTATTATTCAGATAGCTCCTGCAGGATGTGAATCTGTTCCTGTTAGAAGTGATTTATTAGAAGAAAATAATGTGCAAGTATTTTGTCAATTATCTGCTACAAATCTAAATCCTTTAATTAAAGTTGAAGCTATTGAAGGTATTACCTTTTCAGGAGATTTTCCTCCTGAAGTTACAAGTGTGAATTTCCATCCTGCAAAAGCTGCCTTAGGTATTAGAGGAGATTTAAATTCCCCTATAATGGAAAATATTGGGTATGTTGTAATAAATTTAAGAAGGCAACCAAATGAATCTGCAATGCCTGATTTTGTTGAAGGTAATTTAACAGCAAGAATAAGATATGATATTAAAGAAGCATTTGGTGTAGGGGATGCTAGTTTTTACTTGCCTGAAATAAGTAGTAATGAGTGGAATAATAAATATAAACAATACGGGTTCTGGGATTCACGAGGATATTTGAGAGCTGAAGCTATTGGAAATGGTGAAGCTACAGTTTCAATTTATTCTGGATCTAATAATAGACTTTCAGGAATAACTTTGAAAGATGGAGAAACTTCTAATAAATTGTATTTACCTGGAATGGGATTATGTACTGCTAATTTTCAAGTTAAATTAAAAGATATAGAAGCACCAGATACAAGAGCAAGATTAAAGATAAATGCAGAAATTGTTGAAGTGGCAGAAGGTGCAAGATTTTTAGATAATAAGTGTAAGGTTTTAGATATTACAAAACATGGTATTATTCAAAGAACTGAATTACAATGTGAAGAAGATAATGGAGATAGAGAAAATTTTAATTTAATTATAAGTCCGAAAGTAAAATTAAAGATTGATGGGGAAATTAAAGTTGTTGGTGTTGGAGATAGATTACCTTTTTCAAATGATCCTAGTAAATCTGTTTTTTTAGGTTATGTGGGAATTGAAGATGATTCTAAAAATGAAGAAAAATTATATTTTAGATTAATTCAAACACCTTATCATGGAGGTAAATTATCAGAAGATATGTTAAATGAAGTTGAAAGATTTGATACTCAAAGTTGGAAAAGTCAATCAGGAGGTTCTATTAGAAAATCTATTGCATTTGCAGCAAGTGAAACAGTTACATGGCTTGAAAGATTTACCAAATATTTAGTTGTTGGAACAGAAATAAGCAATGTTGTAAAGTATGAAGATGGTAGTGAATCTGTATATGGTTCAGATGTTTCTATTTTAGGTTTTGCAGAACCTACTGATGAGGAATTTTCTAATGATAAAGAATTGCAAGAAATTTATTCAAAATCTTTAGCAGATTATAATACTGTGTTGGGAAGTTATTCTGGAGAAAAAGTTTTAGAAAGTGAAGTTGAGCTTGGAGAACAAGCGGCATATGAAAAAATAAGATTATTATCTTTTTTTAATCAAAAGAGAGCTTCTGTTGAATTATGTGAAGAGTTTAAATTAGATTACCCTTCTTCTAATAAAGATTTAGAAGCATATTGTAATGATAAATTAACAATTGCAAATTCAGATATAAATAATCGTCAAGTTTTAATTAATGGAGAATTAAAAGATATTACTCTTACAGCTGTATATGAACCTAGTCTTGATGACTATGGTGTGTCAATTACTATTAATAATGCTGGAGATTATTCTGGGATTTTTGAAATGAGAAAGAAAGAAAGAGTTGCTTTTTCAGAAACAGAATTTATTATGTTAGAGGAATTAACAACTGAATATGCTAAGTTTGATGTGAGTTCTGTAAAAGAATCTTCTGGTAAAGAGTTTTTTTGGAAAACAAATCAATTAACAATTGGTTTAAATGATTTCCAAGTTGTTGGCCAAGAAGAATATAGAATTACTTTAAATCAAATAAATCTTGAAAATGTTGCAAGAGTGGAAGTAATTTCAAATATTGATAATGTTGGTTCTGAATCTAGTTTTAAATTTAAAATAGGAATTGAAAAAAGAGCTATTCAACTTTCTCCTGAAAAGATTAATAGTAAGATTAGAAAATTAGAACATAATATGAAAAAGCTTGAAGGAATAACTAATAATCTTGGGGAAGTTGTAGAAGCTGGTAAAACAGCTTGTTTAGTTACAGGTGCTGCGCTTACTTTTAAAAATCTAGTATTTAATTTAAAAGGTAAGGGAATTGCAAGACAAAAGGTTATGAGATCTACAGGTGGTTGGTATGAGATTTGCAATAATCAAGTAAATAGTGAATTAAGTTCTTCACAAGAAAAATGTTTACTAGATAATTCTGAAACAATTGAATCTGATGTATCTGCTATGGAAGTAAAAATGAGTGCTATGAATGAGAGGATTAAAATTATTAAAGATGCCAATGATATTGATCTTGGACTTTTCCAAACAGGATTTAATCAAAGTGGAATTATGCAAACATATTCTCAGAAAATTGAATCCAAGTTACAGGGAATGAATAGTTTTGGAATTTCAGGAGAAGATAATATTAGTATGAGTGAACTTAGAACTTCTTTAAATTACAATGTATGGAAAGATAGTAAGAATTACGATATTGAACAATTAAAAGATATTGAATTGTATTTAGATATTGCAAATGATGGAAGTATTAGTCAAGAGATGAGAGATGCTGCAAATAAAAGATTGTATTCTGTTTTTTCAGATATTGAAGTTTCTACAGGTTCTTCTGCAACAAGAACAAATGTGGCAAATAATTTAGGTATTTCTTTTTCTTCAATTACTTTCTTAAAACTTCAAGATAATATTAAAGAAATTCCTTATAAAGGTTTAACAAATGGAAATCTTGGAAGTGGAAAACTTTCTTCTGTTGAGAATGATGCTCCTGTAGAAGTTATTCAAGGTTCTAATGGTCAAATTTATTTTATTGTTTTAGATGATAGTTTTGGAACACAGGAACTTTCAATTAAGGAAGTAGGTGGTTCTAAACAAATATTTAATTCAAGTGGTTTAGTTCCTGCTTCAGATATTCCAGAAGTACTTAATCGTGTTTACTTTAAAAAATATGATACTAGTGCTTATGAAAATGAATTTAAAAATCCTAAAGTTAGTTATTATGAATCAGAGCCTTACAAAGGTTTTCCAGCTGTTGTGCCTTTTGATATTGAAAATGGATGGTATGCGGCTATTAAATCCACATTACCTGTTTTTGGAAATTTAGCTTCATACGATGCTTCTGGAAGAGCTAATAGTTTTTATTTGTGTAATGTGGGTAAAAACGGTGAGCAAGAATTTTTCTCAGGCATAGGTGATGACGATTGTGAAATGATGAATCTTGGAACAGGACAACCTCTTAATCAATTTTATGGTGTTGATGAAAATAAAGCAAGAAAATTAGTTGATGATGCTGTAAGTGCTATTGAGCAAGCTTCTAATCAATATAAAAATGGAATAAGAACTGTTTCTATATTTAGAAGAAATATTCCTGTTGGTGAACCTGCTGTAGAAACACCTGATTTACAATGTCAAGATTTTATGTCTCCTCAAGATTGTAATATAATGTTTAATGTTTGTGATCCTTTTATTTGTCCTAATAGTAGATGTGATTTTGGAGGAAAATATCCTGTTAGAGATGTGATTCAATCAGGTGTTATTGGTAGTACCTTGTTGTGTTTACCTAATTATAATGAGGGAATTGTTGTGCCTGTTTGTTTGTCAGGAATTCATGCTGGAATAGATGGTTGGAATCAAATTCAAACATCTTATAGAGATTGTTTACAAACAAGTTTAGAAACAGGTCAAACAGTTGGGATTTGTGATGAGATTCATAGTATATATGGGTGTGAGTTTTTTTGGAGACAAGCTGCTCCTTTAGCTAAAGTTGCTGTTCCAAGAACAATTGGAGGGGTGCTGGGACAAAATTCACGAGGTGGTGGAGAATATTTAGGTGTTAAAGATGCATGGTCAAGAGCTGGAGATTCTGTAGATTATTTTAAACAATTTTATGCTAAAAATGCTGTTGACGCTTTTGACGCTAGAACAACAGAAGATGTTGGATCTACTGTGTGTAAAGTTTCTGTTTCAGCTGTTTTACCTAAAGGAGGAAGTATAATTGATGCATTAACAAAACCTGACTCACCCCATCAAGTTAATGGAAGGTTTGATGAAATACCTTATACAACTGCTACAAACCCTCCTGTGTCTCAATATAAAGTATTTTTCAATATTTATGCAGGTTCTGATGCTGGAGCATACTACAGTGTATATTTGAGACCTGGTTCAAGTTCATATTATCAAGATACTAATTTAATTCAAACAGTTGATTCAGGATATATTGCAATTGGAGAATATAAAACAGAAACAATAGATGAGTTATTTCCGTCAGGTTATAAAGAATTATGTATAAATGTAAATGGTCAAGAGTATTGTGGTTTTAAAGAAGTTTCAACTTCATTTGCAGTTGATTATGTAAAAGATCAATATTTAGTAGAGCAAGCTTCGCAAACAAATATTGTATCTGAGAAAGAATGTATTGCAGGAACACCTAGCGATTTTAGTTTATTAAATCCAAATTTACAAGAAGGTGTTGGAGATTATATTGATTCTTCAATTTATAATAAAAATATTATTAGAACATGTGCTACAAAAAATCCTGGTGTTGGAGCAGATCTTTCATCTGTAACAGCTGAAGCAAGATGGAAACAAGTTGGTTATTGTGGAGATCAAAAAATAAAATGTTGGTTAGATACAAAAAGTGTTGAAGATGCTATTAAATTTGATATTAATGATGACCTTGCTTTGGAAGATGTTTCTAAAACTTATGTTGATATTTTGATGAGTGAAGGAAATTATACTAATGATGCTGATTTTAATAGTGCTATTGCAAAGATTGAGCTAGAGGTTGATAGTAATAAGAAAATAAGTTTGATTGATGAAATAATTACCAAGGTTTTCCATAATTATCAAAAAGGAAATTTGTATTATTTAAGAGGAAATGCTTATAGAGATTTAGCATTGTGGGTAGGTCATCTTACAGCTGATGGTGGAGTTGATTTACCTTCTTTTGAATTTCAAGATGGAACAGGAGATGCAAATTTATATTATTTATATTATAATAATAAATGGCAAGTATCTAGTGATGAAAGGAATTGGAAAGATGTTTCAAATAATGTTGTTTTTGAAGAGAGTAGAGGAAATGTAGATAGGGGAACAAATTATGTTGAAGAGATTAAGTTAAGTGATAAAAATCAAGAATTTGTTTCTAAATTAATTAATAAAGATTATGCTACAGGATTGAGTTTGTTGATTGATAGAACTCTTGCAAATGACGAGGCTCAAGGATTTATTGGGGCTGTAAGTAGTTTCTTTGGAGGAAATACAGGTTTATCAGCAAATAAAGTTATTATGAATAATGAAGGTGTGTTTAAATTAAGTAAAGATAGTCATTTGCTTCCTATTAGTAATTCTTATTGGAAGGTAGAAGTTTATTATCTTAAATATGAGAATAATCAATGGATTGGTTCATATGATCAAAATAATTGGAATGCTGAAGAAGCTTTAAGGAATAAGAATTTTTATGAGGGTGCTTTTATTATTCTTGTTGGAGAAGAGATTTTACCTGCACAAATTGGTGCACCTGTTGTAGTTCCTGTAGTTGTTCCAGTACCTGCTGTTTTATCTTGTCAGGAAAGCTTAGGGAATCAAATTATGAATATTGCTAAAGAAATTAAAACAAAGTATGCTTTTATTGATGATAATTTAGTTAAACAAGAAACAGGTGCAGAAAGTTTTGAGTGTCTGGTTTTACAAATAGCTATGCACGAAAGTGGTATTCAACATTGTGAACAAGAAGTTAATGGTGATTGTTTATATTGTGACAAAGATAGTGATTTATCTAAACTTAAACATGGTGGTGGAGAGGATTATGGTTTAATGCAAATAAATATTGGGGTTCATAGTTCTATGCAGAATACTGTGAGTGATTTTAATAAACATGTTAAATATGCTGTAGAAGAAGTTTTAATTAAAGGTCATAGAGATACTTCTAAAGAGTATGCTTGTAAAAGCACTTCTTATCAAGGTTGGGAAAGGGCATTAAGAAGTTATAATGGATGGAATACAGATTGTTCAAAAGGAGATATTAATTATGTTAAAAATGTTGAAAATAGAAAATCTTTTGTAGGGAATTTATTTTCAGAGTGTTCTTAAGAATATAAGTGCGGAGAGAAGGATTCGAACCCTCGTAAGCACTAAGCTACTGGATCCTAAGTCCAGCCCGTTTGACCACTCCGGCATCTCCGCATGGAGGGCAACCAAGGTTTCCCTTACCTTAACCCTTCCTATTAATTTAGGAGATTTCATTGATATAAAAAGTTTGGGATTTAAGATATCTAAGAAGAGAGGTAAATGATTATTTTTTCTTTGAAGATTTTTCTTTTTGTTTTATTTTATCTTCTAGATTGAGTTTGTCTATTAGTTCTTTATATCTATTTCTTATTGTTACTTCTGTTATTCCTGCAATATCTGCAACTTCTCGTTGAGTTTTTTTCTCACTATTCATTAGAGCTGCTACATACAAGGCTGCAGCGGCTATTCCTGCAGGACCTCTTCCCGAGGTTAATTCAACCTCCTCTGCCCTTTTTAGTACCTTCAGAGCATCGTTTTGAGTTCTAGGTGATAAGTTTAGAACAGATGAAAATCTTGAAATATAGTCTTTTGGTGAACTTTGTTTAACTTTGATTTTTAGTTTTCTTATGATAAATCTATATGTTCTTCCGATTTCTTTTCTTTCAACATCTGAAGCTGTTGCCATTTCATCTAAGGTTCTTGGAATATTATATGATCTACAAGCTGCATATAAACAAGCTGCTATTACAGATTCCATAGATCTTCCTCTTACAAGTCCTCGTTGCAGAACAAAATTATATATTCTTGAAGCTTCATCTCTTACTACATTTGGTAAACTTAAATATGAAGAAATAACTCTAAGTTCTGCCATGGCTAATCTTAAATTTCTTTCAATAGATGTTGAAACTCTTTCTTGCCATTTTTTTAATCTTAGAAATTTTCTTGTTTGACTTGGTTCTAGTTTGTAAATATCTGAAATTTCACCAACATTTGTGGTTAACCCTTTATCAAACTTTTGCATGCTTATGGGTGCTCCACCTCTTCCTTTTTTATTACTTTTATTGAATTTTCCAGATAAATCAACACCTGTGTCAACCATCTTTTCCTCGACGACAAGACCACAATCTCCACAGATGATCTCTCCAAGATGAGAGTCATAATTTAAATGTATGCTGCCACAATCTGGGCATTTTTTAATAAAAGCCATGTTATAAGGTTATCGTAAGCTTTAAAAAGAGTTTGCATTTATAAAGCTTTTGGATTTTGTAGATTTAAAAAGTAGTGAAAGTAAAAAGAAAATTATTCAATTAAAATTCCATTAACAGCACCTTCTTGGGTTGGCCTATTTGTTATTTTGACTTTTCCTAGACTTGTTTCTACTATTGTTCCTTTTGTTAGAATATTTTGTCTTGCTAAGAATCTGTGTGAGGGTGTTTCTAGAACATTTTTAATTTCAACTTTTTGAGATTTGTTTTTTGCTTTAACATTGATAAATTTTGCTTTTAGTAAATAGGTTTTTGAATTTCCACCGAGGACTCTGGTTGTTTTCTTTTTTTCTTCTCCGATTTTTACTATTCTTTTTTGCCCAGCTATTTCATAAGATTTCTTTTTTCTTCTTTGAATATATCTTCCACCTGATATTTTTCTTCCTTGTTTCATGTTATTTTTATCTAAATTATGTTTATAAATTATTTGGTTCGAGTTTTATAGAATTTTTGTATAGAAAAACTTATAAACTATTTCAAGTAAATCAAGATATGGTTAACGGAATAGAGAGACCTTTGGATTTATTGAACAATTCAAAAGGAAAAGAAGTTCTTGTACACTTGAAGGGAGACAAACAAGTTGTAGGAACATTATTGGCCTTTGACATCCATATAAATTTGGTCTTGGATAACATAAAAGAAATGCAAAACAATGAAGTTAAGAGAAATTTAGGCTTAACTTTTTTGAGAGGAGATACAATAATTTTTATTTCTCCAGCATCAACTGCTTTGAAATAATAATAGGCGTTTACCGATTGTTTTTCGCACGGTCATAGCTTAATTATAGCTTTGCTTGGGTAAGTTATATAAACAATTTTTAATTTATTGAACCATGATAAAAGATATTAAATTAACTTTTTTAGGAACTTCTGATGCAATTCCTAGTGCTAAAAGAAATCACACAGCGATGCTTTTAACATATAAGGGTGAAAATATTTTAATTGATTGTGGTGAAGGAACTCAAAGACAATTCAGAAAAGCTAAATTAAATCCTTGTAAAATTACTCGAATTTTGCTTACACATAGGCATGCAGATCATATTTTAGGTTTACCAGGATTATTACTCACCATGGGTTTAAGTGAATATAATAAAACACTCTATATTTATGGTCCAAAAGGAACAAAGATATTAATGAAAAAATTAATAGATATTTTTGGAATAAATACTAAATTTAAAATAGAAGTTAAAGAAGTGAATGGGAAATTTTTAGAATCAGATGAATTTTTTATAGAATCTAAAAAAATGATTCATAGTTCTGATTGTAATGCTTATAGTTTTGTAAAAAAAGGATTATTAAGAATAGATAAGAAGAAATTAAAAAAATCAAAACTTCCAAAAGGACCTTTGCTTGGTAAATTGTCTCAAGGAAAAAATATAAGTTATAAAGGTAAAAAATATCTTGCTAAAAGTTTAACCTATAAGGAAGAAGATAAAAAACTAAGTTTTATTTTTGATACTTTGTTTAACAAAAAAGCTGTTGCTCTTGCTAAGAATTCTAATTTAGTTATTTGTGAATCTCAATTTGCAGCTGATTTAGATCATATGGCAAAAGAAAAAAAACATTTAACTTCTGTAGGTGCTGCAAGAATTGCTAAACAGTCTAAATCTAACAAATTAATTTTAACACATATAAGTCAGAGATATGATTCAAATACAAATCTTCTTCTAAAAGAAGCTAAGAAAATTTTTAAGAATAGTGTATTGGTAAAAGATCTCGATTCACTTGAAATCTGAAAATAGAAAGATTTTAAATAGAATTCTTTTTTAATTATATTAAGCCCCGATAGCTCAGTCTGGATAGAGCGACTGCCTTCTAAGCAGTAGGTCGCAGGTTCGAATCCTGTTCGGGGCAATAGGTATTCTCACCTACGGTTTCCCAAGGGATGTCTCAATTTTATTGAGCCTCGAATCCTGTTCGGGGCAATACCAAGACACCTACGGTTTCTTTGGTGTGATCTTCCCTTTATATTCTCTAATATATACTTTCTAATATCTATATTATAGTGTTATGTTTAATGTAGTGCCTACCAAAAGATTTATATATGTTTTTGTAGTGGGTAAGTCATGGCATTTATTGTTAAGAAGATTATTCATGGAAATGAGTATTATTATCTAAATGAAAATAAAAGGGTTGACGGTAAGGTTAAAACAAAAACTTTAGCATATCTAGGTAAGGATAGAAAAGAAGCTGAGAAGAAAGCAAAAGATATTTTGGAAAATAATAAAAAGAAGATTGTGGATGTAGTAAAACATAAAATGGAAGAAATTAAATTAGAACATCAAGATCTTTCAATAGAAGAACTTACTAATTTTTGTAAGAGTAAAGGATTTATTTATCCTTCTTCAGCTATTTATGGAGGGTATTCTGGTTTTTGGGATTTTGGGCATTTGGGAAGTGAACTTAAAAATAATTTAAAAAAAGAATGGTGGAAGTTTCATGTTTATCAAAGAGAGGACGTAGTTGGTATTGATGGAAGTATAATTACAAGTCCTAAAGTATGGGAAGCTTCAGGACATATAGATAGTTTTAGTGATATTTTTGTTGTTTGTAAAAAATGTAAAAAACCAGGTAAGGTTGATAAGAATGAATTAGGAAAAGTTAAGTGTGATAATTGTGGAGGAGATTATGAAGAAAAAACAGCTAAAGAATTTAAATTAATGTTTGAAACAAATGTTGGAGAATCTGGAAAAGCTTATCTTCGTCCTGAAACAGCTCAAGTAATCTTTACTAATTTTAAACAAGTTTATGATAATTCTCGTATGAAATTACCTTTTGGAATTGCACAAATTGGAAAATCTTTTAGAAATGAAATTGCTCCTCGTGATTTTTTATTCAGATGTAGGGAATTTGAACAAATGGAAATTGAATATTTTATTAAACCAGATCAAAAATGTCCTTATTCAATCTCTGATGTAAAAGTATTAGTTTATTCTCAAGAAGATCAGACTAAAAAAGAAGAAGCGAAAAAAATGAGTATTAAAACAGCTTTCAAAAAAGGTATCATAAAAAAAGATTGGCATGCTTATTGGTTAGCTATTGAATTAAAATGGTTCTTAAGTCTAGGTGCTAATTTAGAAAAATTTAGAATAAGACAGCACGAGAAAGAAGAGCTTTCACATTATTCTACAGATACTTGGGATTTAGAATATAAATTTCCTTTTGGGTGGAAAGAGTTACAAGGGATTGCTGATAGAGGGGATTATGATTTAAGTCAACATGAAAAGTTTTCTAAAAAAGATTTAAAAATATTTGATGAAGAATCTAAAAATAAAATTTTACCAGAAGTTATTTGTGAACCTAGTTTAGGTGTTGAAAGAGCATTACTTGTTTTTTTATTTGATTCTTATTATGTTGATAGTAAAAAAAATAATTCTGTTTTAAAATTAGATTCAAAGCTTTCACCAATTAAAGCTGCAATTTTTCCTATTGTAAAAAAACCAGAGTTTGAAACTTTTGCAAAAAAAGTTTTTGATGAGTTAAGAGAAGAATGGAATGTTTTGTATGATAAATCTGGAAGCATAGGTAGAAGGTATGCACGTAACGATGAAATTGGAACTCCTTTTTGTATAACTGTCGACGGTGAAAGCTTGAAAAATAAAGATGTAACAATAAGAGATAGAGATAGTGCAAAACAAATAAGAGTTGAACAAAAAGAATTAAAAAATGTTTTAAGAAGTTTAATTAATGGAAAAATAAAATTTAGTGAAGCTGGAAAAATAATTTAAAAATTTTCTTTTTTCAAAAAACTTTATAAACAATTAAATCTTTGTATTAACAATTAAAAGGAGACGTGATAAATGGCTCAAGCTAAAACACCAAAACAACTTGCTATAAGTATAAGATCTTTGAAAAAGCAAATTGCAAACTTAGAGAAGAGAAGAAAGAAAGCTGTTGCTGCTGCTAAGAAGAAAAAGAAACCTGTTAAGAAGAGAAAGGTTGCTAAAAGAAAACCAGCAAAGAGAAAACCAGCAAAAAGAAAAGCTGCTAAGAGAAAACCTGCAAGAAAGAAGAAAGTTGTTAGAAGAAAGAGAAAAAGGTAAGCTCAGATTTTTTTAATTTTTATTTTATTTAAAATTTTTGTATTTTAGAATATGTTTTTAAACTAGTTTTTATTTTATTTGTTCATGGATGATTGTGTTTTTTGTAAGGTTGTGAAGGGAGAGATCCCAATGAAAAGAATTTGTGAGAGTGATAATTTTATTACAATCCCTGATATAAGACCTATTTGTGAAGGGCATAGTTTGATTATTTCTAAAAAACATTTTAAAACAAGTTTAGATATTCCATCTAGTTTAGGAGTAGAGTTATTAGATTGTATAAAGGAAACTTCTATTAAATTGATGAAAGAACATAATGCTACAGGATTTAATATTATCCAAAATAATTTTGAAAGTGCTGGGCAAGCTGTGAATCATATCCATTTTCATATCATGCCTAGAAAGAAAGGTGGTAAAAGTCCTTTAACTGAAATTAAATAAAAAAATGTCTCTGAGGAGATTTTAACTCCCGACCTCCGCCTCATGAGAGCGGCGCTCTAAACCCTGAGCTACAGAGACAAGAATAATAGATAGGCATGATTTAAAAAGCTTTTTTTCTTATATTTTTAATGGTAGTAAGTGGTGATGACCTTTCTAATGCTTTAAGTGCTTTACCTGCAGAATTAGCATCTAGATTAGATTTTATATTAGTCTTAGTTAAGGCTATTGGGGGATTAGTTGTAATTTATTTAATCTTCTTTATGATTAGAACATATTTCTTACGAGAACAGACAAAAATGATTAAAGAAATGAAAGAAGATATAGCTTATATTAAAAAAAATTTAGTTAAAAGAAAAAAGAAGTAATTATCTCTTATTTTTTTCTTGTGTTTTTAATCTTGTCAAAAATCCTGCCATTTGATTTCTTATTTTTTTACTAGGCATTTCCTTTCCAAGTATTTTCTTATTTGTTTCGAAATTATCTTCAAATTTTACCCCTTTTCTAATAAAGGCATGGCCAGATCTTTTGATTAGCTTTGATTTTATTTTTCCCATATTAGAAAAGTGTTTTGTTAATTTTTAAAGGTTTTTATTTTAGTTTTTTTATCGAGGAGAGATTTTTTACAGCATCTATCAAATTTGCGAGTTTTTTGAGAGGTGCTCCTAAACTTAGGATAATATAGTGTAGATTTTCCTCTTTAGCCTTTTTACTAGCTTTTAGAATATCTATGTCTGTTATTCTTTTTTTGTTAAATCCTATTAATAATTTTTCCTGTCCTTTATCTCTTACTCTAAGAACTAGATCATTTTTATTAAAGCTTTCAATGTCTAGAATTTCAATAGAATTTTCAGATAAAAATTCTTTTATTTTATTGAAAAATTGGTCTTGTTTTTTTTGGGAAACTGTTCTTTTTTTTACTGGTTTTTTTGTTGGTTGTGGTTTTTTGATTGGTTTTTCTTTTATTTCTTTATCAAAAATGTCCAAGGGTTTTGATTCTATTTGTTTTGGTTTTTGAGATACTGGTTCTTCTTTTGGTTCTTTTTTTGGAGTATGGGAAACCTTTACTGAATCTTCTTCTGATTTAGGTTCTGTAAAATATCTCCAATAGATTTCATCATTTTTTTTAAAAGGAATTGCAAAATCATTTATAGCCCTAATAGCAACCCTAATTGCAGGAAGTTGGTCTGAATCTTTTAGAAGTTTTTTTTCTTTTAATAATGTAAAAGCATCTTTTTCTTTACTTTTTAGATGTTGAGCAAAGTTTTCTAGTAAAGGTTCTTGGCCTGGAATTAAATAGAGTGGTGAACTTCCAACTCTCATATGGCTGAGTTTAAGTTTTTTCTCTGATAAAAGTTCTGATAAAAAAGCTGAAGAAAAAAGCATACTCATTCCGGTTTCAGAAGCAATATGGACAGGTAAACTTGGACCTCTTGTTTTAATTACTAGAATAATTTTTTCTTTTAACTGGGTTGTATCTTGGGTAGGCATGATAAGACGAATGGCTGGGAGGTTATAAATATTTTTATGTTCTAATCCAACTAATTTCATAATATATTATTTTGCTTTCTTCATCCACTATTGCAATTAATAAATTCTTTTTTGTAGAATGAGCAACCCTGTTTTTTGCTGAAAATTCGTTCCAAGCTAATTTTTTAGATTCATGGTCAACAAAGAGAATCCATTTTGCATGTGTTTTTCCTGGTTTTTTCCCTTTGTTATATACTCTAAAATCTGCTCCAAATTTTAAAGCTGTTTTTACAATATAACCTTTTTTTCTCAGGTCTTTAAATACAGGATATTTAATTTGGATTTTTCTATCAATTCTTCTAAATTTATTTATTAAATCTTTCTGAAGTATTTGTTTATTTCCTACGAAAATTTCCATTTTCTTTTTTTCAACTAGAAATAATGCTTCTGATAATGAATATTGAATTTTTTCTCCATTAGGTTCTCCGAAAACACTTTTTTTGTAAAGTGAATAGGCTTCGCTAGAATTACTTGAAATTATTTGCCCTGTTATGTTTGCTTTGATTTTTTTCATATATATTTAGTGTAAAGACAATATTTAAAAGTTGCTGAGCTATTATTTAGATATGGTTTATAATTTTAAGAAAATTGAGAAAAAGTGGCAAAAAAATTGGGAAGATAAGAAAATATTTCAAGTTAAAGAAAATTCTAAGAAGAAAAAATATTATCTTTTAGAACAGTTTCCATATCCTTCGGGTAGTGGTTTACATGCTGGTCATGCTTTTGTTTATACCTTAGGAGATGTTTTTTCTAGATTTAAGATAATGCAGGGATTTAATGTTTTACACCCCATGGGATATGATAGTTTAGGATTACCTGCAGAGAATGCAGCTATTAAAGATAAAATCCATCCTAAAAAATATACTACAAAATCTATAAAGAATTTTATGAAACAACAAAGGGCTCTTGGATTAACATATGATTGGTCAAGAGTATTTTGGACACATGATCCTGAGTTTTATAAGTGGGATCAATGGATTTTTTTGAAAATGTTGGAAAAAGATATTGCATATAAAAAAGAAGGGTCTGTGAATTGGTGTGGTAAATGTAATACTGTTTTAGCAAATGAACAAGTTGTGAATGGAAAATGCTGGAGACATGAAAATCAAGATGTTAAAATTAAACATTTGAACCAGTGGTACTTGAAAATAACAAATTATGCAGAGGAATTAGCTGATTTAGATAAGATTAAACAATGGCCTGATATGATTAAAAAACTTCAGAAAAATTGGGTTGGTAAAAGTTATGGAACTGAGATTAATTTTGAAATTGCTGGAGAGAAGTGGCCTGTATTCACAACAAGACCTGATACTCTTTATGGAGTAACATTTATGGTTATAAGTGCTCAACATGCTAGATTGATGGAAATTGTTACAAAAGAACAGAAAAAAGATGTTGAGAAATTTGTTAGTAAGTTAAGTTCGGTTAGTGAAGAGGAAATAGATCAATTAGCTAAGGAAGGTGTTTTTACTGGAAGTTATGCTGTGAATCCTATTAATGGTGTGAAGGTTCCTATTTTTGCAGGGAATTTTGTATTGGCTGATTATGGTTCTGGAATGGTGATGGCTGTGCCTGCTCATGATCAAAGAGATTTTGAATTTGCTAAAAAATACGGTCTTGAAATTAAAAAAGTTATTGAGGGAGCTATAAATAAAAAAGCTTACACCGGTGAGGGAAAATTAATTAATTCTGGTAAATTTAATGGGATAAATAATAAGAAAGCTATAACTGAAATTACAAATTATCTTACAAAGAAAAAAGTTGGAAAGAAAACAATTAATTTTAGATTAAGAGATTGGTTGATTTCTCGTCAAAGATATTGGGGAACTCCTATACCTATAGTTAATTGTAAGAAATGTGGGGTTGTTCCTGTTCCTGAAAAAGATTTACCTGTTAAATTGCCTGATAAAGTTAAATTTGGAAAAGGAAATCCTTTGGAAAGTGCCACATCTTGGATAAAAGTTAAATGTCCAAAATGTAAGGCTATGGCTTCTAGAGAAACAGATACTATGGATACTTTTGCTAATTCTTCATGGTATTATTTAAGATTTACAGATCCTAAAAATAAAAGAAAAATATTTGATGAGAAAAAAGCTCAATACTGGACACCTATTGATATGTATATTGGTGGAAAAGAGCATGCTTGTATGCATGATATTTATTTTAGATTTTATCATAAATTTTTAAGAGATCTAGGTTTATTGAAAACAGATGAACCTGCTGTTAAACTGTTTGTTCAAGGAATGATTCATGGTGAAGATGGAAATAAAATGTCAAAATCTATTGGTAATGTTGTAGATCCTTTAGAGATGATTCAAAAATATGGTGCAGATGCTTTGAGATTATTTTTAATAAGTGTGGCAAGTCCTGAGAGTAATTTTAATTGGAGTGATAAAGGATTATTTGGAAGTTATAAATTTGTTAAAAAGTTTTTTGAAAGTTTTGAAAAGATTGAGATTGGAAAGTCTAGTGCTAAACTTGAAAGCAAGATTAACAAAACAATAATTGAAGTTACAAAAGATGTTGAGAATTTAAAATTTAATTTAGCTGTGATTAAATTAAGATCTCTTTTGAATATTTTTAATGAAGAGGAAAAAGTTGGAAAAAAAGATCTTGAAAGTTTTTTGAAGATGATGGCTCTTTTTTGCCCTCATTTATCTGAAGAGCTTTGGAGTGGACTTGGTAATAAAGGATTTATTGCAGTTGAGAAATGGCCTGTAGCAAATGAGAAGAAGATTGATAAGAAGTTTGAAAAAGAAGATGAAGCTGTTGAAAAATTAAAATCAGATATAAATAATATTCAAAAAATATTAAATAAAGAAAGTGCTAAGGTTTATGTTTATGTTATGCCTTTTGAACTTGAGCTATATCAAAATATTCCTGGAATAAATGTATATGCTGTTAATGATAAAAAGAAATATGATCCTGAAAATAAATCTAAAAAAGCTAAACCAGGAAAACCTGGGATTTATTTAGAATGAAAGTTATTTTAATGCATGGTATGGGTGCTGATCCTGATAAAAAATGGTATCCTTGGCTTTTTAAAAAAATTAAAGAAAAAAATATTGAGATGATTATTCCTACGTTACCTAATTCAGAGAACCCTAATTTAGGGGATTGGATTAATGAAATAATTAAGTGTGTTCCTGATAACGATTCTGTTTTAATTGGTCATTCTCGTGGAGGTGTTGCAATTTTACGTTGGTTAGAGCAATTATCTGAAGGGAAAAAAGTAAAAAAAGTGATTTTAGTTGCGACTAATTCAGGAAAAGAAAAGAGTTCTGAAAAAGGTTTTTTTTCTAGAGAAGGCTATGATTTTGAAAAAATTAAATCTCACTGTGATAATTTTGTGGTAATCCATTCTAAAGATGATAATTGGGTTCCTTTTAGTGCTGGAGAAGAAAATGCAAAAGGTTTGGGTGCTAAATTTAAGATTTATACTAATAAAAGACATTTTGGAATTAAAGAGTCACCACAAATTCCAGAGGTTCTGGAGGAAATTTAGAATGAATTGCATAATTATTCATGGTTCAAATCCAAAAGATAAAGAGAAAATAAAAAGAGGAGTTCCTACACAAAATAAAAGAAATTGGTTGTCTTGGTTAAAAGGAAAATTAGAGGAGAAAGGAATTAAAACAGACACTCCATTAATGCCAAAAAATGAAAGTCCTTTATATGAGGACTGGAAAAATGAAATTGAGAATTTATTTGTAGATGAAAATACTATTTTAGTTGGTCAAAGTGCTGGAGGGGGATTTTTAGTTAGATGGTTAGGAGAAAATGAAATAAAAATTAAAAAATTAATTCTAGTTGCTCCAGCAATAGTACATAATGAAGAATATTCCTATTTAGAGAAAATGTTAAAATTTAAAATTAATAAAAATATTAAAAATAATACTGGGGAAATTGTAATTTTTGTGTCTGATGATGAAAGAGAGGGGATAAAGAAATCTGTTAAAATCCTTCATGAGCATTTAGGTGGAAAATTAATTGAGCTAAAAGGAAAAGGACATTTTACTATGAAATATAGTATAGAAAAGGCCTTCCCAGAATTATTAAAAGAGGTTTTAGAATAATGATAATAAAAAGAGGGATTTTTTTAGTGATGTTTTTAGTAATTATTTTTAGTCTTTCTTTTATTAGTTCTGCAGAGAGTATTTCTAATGAAAAAGAAGTTTCTTTTAAATATATTTTAGATGGGAAAGAAGATGTAATTAATTTTATTGTTTACAAAGATGTTGTAGATTATCTTGGAGATTTGTCACCTTCAATAATTTCAAATGGTAATGAAACTCCTTCAATAATTGATTTTAAATTAAAACATCTTGATGATGAAGTTCAAAAAAGTTTTCTAATTCCTCTTGTTGATAAAATTAGACAAAAATCAAATAATCCTTTAGAACAATTTAGAATTGCAGTGAGTTTGGTTCAAAATATAGAATATGGGGAAAAACAAGAAGAAGTTGTTCTGAATTCAGAACAAAGAACAGGTTATTCTAGATATCCTTACGAGGTTCTTTATGATAATCAAGGTATTTGTGGAGAGAAATCAGAGTTGATGGTTTTTTTATTAAAAGAACTGGGATATTCTACAGGTATTTTTAGATATGCTGAAGAGAATCATGAAGCTGTGGCTGTTTCTTGTCCAAAAAAGAATAGTATAGATAATACCGGGTATTGTTTTGTGGAAACTACTGGACCTTCAATCATAACAGATGATTCCATAGTTTATGTTGGTGATGTGAAATTAGAATCAGAGCCCATAGTTTACGAATTGTATGGTGGAAATGATCTGGATAATAATTTATTTGAATATAGAGATGCTAAAACAATGAAGAAGCTCAGAGAGGGAAAGTTTGTATTTTTTAGAAATTGGAGATTGAATAGGTTGAATGAGAAGTATGGTTTGGTTGAAGAATATAATTTGGAATGATTATTCAACAACAGCTTTTATTCTTCTTACGCCTGATGAACTTGATGTTTCTTTTTTTATTTTAAACTTACCAAGTTCTTTTGTATTATTTACATGTGGTCCTGTGCAAATTTCTTTTGAGAATTTTCCTACTGTGTAAACAGATACAATGTCTCCGTATTTATGGGTAAATATTCCTTGAGCACCTTGTTTTTTTGCTTCTTCTGGAGACATTTCTTCTCTTGTAACTTTGATTGATTTTTTGATTTGTTCATTTACTAGATTTTCAATTTTTTTTATTTCTTCTGGAGTGAGTTTTCTCGGAAATTCAAAATCTAATCTTAGTCTTTCTGGATTTATGTTGCTTCCTCTTTGTTTTATGTTTTTGTCGTCGAGAACTTTGATTAGGGCTGCTAATAATAGGTGGGCTGCTGTGTGAAGTTTTGTTGTTTGTTCTGTGTGGTCTGCTAATCCTGATTTGAATTTTCCTGCAGAAGCTGTTTGAGATAATTTTTGATGTTGTTTTTGTTCTTTTTCAAAATCTTTTGTATTAAATTTAATTTTATTTTTTTTAGATTCTTCTTGAATCATTTCTATGGGGAATCCAAAAGATTGATAGAGTAGGAAAGCTTGCACTCCTGATAATTCTTTTTTATCTTTGGTGAATTTGTTAAATTTATTTAATCCTTTTTCTAAGGTTCTTTTGAATTTGATTTCTTCTTTTTCAAGCTCTTGTAAAATTGTTTTTTTGTTTTTTTTGAGATGTTCATAGTCATTATATATTTCAAATACAGGTTGTGCAACTTTTGTTGTAAAGTTTTCGAGTTTGAGAAGTTTACCATACCTAACAGCTCTTCTAATTAATCTTCTTAGAACATATCCTTGTTCAGAATTACTTGGAGTTATTCCTTCCGCTAATATCATTGTAGCTGCTTTAATATGGTCTGCAATTATTCGCATTTCTTTTTTATTATCTTTATATAACTTTTTTGAGAGCTTTTCTATTTCTTTTATAATTGGTTGCCAAACATCTGTAAGATAACTATCCTCATTATTATTTAATAATGCTAAAATTCTTTCTAATCCTCTTCCATTATCTACATTTTTTTGTTTTAGTTCTTCATATTTTTTTAATTTTGTTTTATTGTATTGTAAAAAAACATCATTCCATATTTCAATATCATTTATGAATAATTCAGTATCTGGTCCACAAGGTCCTGTTTCTCCGACAGGCCCCCACCAATTATGTTCTTTACCTAAAAATTTGATTTTATTAATTCCTAGTGATTTCCAAATTTTTGCAGATTCCTCATCTTTTTTAGCATTTTTGTCTCCTTTAAAACAGGTTACTGAAAGTTCTTTAATAGGTATTTTGAGAATTTTGGTAGCTAATTCAAAACTTATTTTAATCGCATCTTTTTTCCAATAATCTCCTAGAGACCAATTTCCTAGCATTTCAAAAAAAGTATGATGGCAATTATCTCCTACTTCTTCAATATCTCCTGTTCGAATGCATTTTTGAATATTGACCAGCCTTTTTCCTGAAGGGTGAGGTTGTCCCAAAATATTTGGGATAATTGTTTCTACCCCTGATCCTATGAATAAAGTTGTTGGATCATTTTCAGGAATTAATGATGCGTTTTGAATTTCTTTATGATCTTTTGATTTAAAAAATTCAATGTATTTTTTTATTAATTGTTTTCTGTTCATAATTTGGATAAGAAATGATATTTTAAAAATTGTTTGATTATTTCTTTAACCTAATTCTTTTAATCTATTTTGAATTTCAAGAAGTTCTGATTCTATTGTTGAATTGTGTGTGGGTTGTTGATATGTTTGAGGTCTTTGAATTGTTTGGGGTTTTGGTACGATTTCTTTAGATAATATTTTTGGTATTTTTACTTTAGGTAAACTTGCTTGAAGTTTTCTTAGGCTAAGGTTAAAACTTTTCATTTCTTTGTTCAAAAGTAATTTTGTATCTAATTCTTCTGCTCTTGCAATTTTAAAATTATTAATTTCTCTTGATATTTGTAATAATTCTATTTGAGAAGATAAGAAATCTTTTTTAGATCTTACTAATTCATCATGTTTAAATTTTATATGTAAAATATCTTCGCTATTTACTAGATTATTTTTAATATTCATTCTATCTTAGAAAAAACTTCCTTGTCTATCTTTTCAATTTGCATTTTAATTTTTTGTATATTTTGTTCCCAATTTGCTAATGCTTTTTCTTCTTCTTCTTTTCTTTTTTTTATGTTTGTTAGCATTGACTCTATTTGAGTGATTTGGGTTTTTGCTGTTTCAAATATTTTTATTGTTTCTTCAAATTTATCTAGTCTTATGAAAACAGGTTCTTTTCTTCCTTGCATTATTGGGGGTTCATCATATTCTCGACTTCTTGGTTTTCTTATTGGCATAGTAGGTGTTGATTCTTCGTCATCTTCGTAATGATTATAATCATTTTCTTCTTCATTTCCTGTCACAGCTTGTTTAATTGTATTTTGAGAAAATTTACTTCCTAAAGAATTATTCGGAAAACTTGGAAGATTGTTTAAAGGTTCTGAATTAGATGTTTTCATTTTAGGAAAACCAGAATTTATAGAAGGTTCTACTCCAGGCATTTTTGGAAGAGATGGTAATCTTGGCAATTCTGTTAATTGTGGAGGTTGAATTTTTTGTACACCCTCTTTCTTTTTTGTAAATAAACCCATTTTTGATTATATTATATACTCCGATATATACTTTTTAATATGTATAAAAGATAATATAACTTTAAAAACCTTTATTTTTTATACAGAGTATACCGAAAGATATTTATTTGAATAGGTTTTAATATAAAAATGCTAAAAGATTTTCTTAGAGATGTGGTGATATTGGTTGCAGGTAAGCAAGCCGAAGAAATCGCAGATTTGATTCATAACCCAAAACATAAGAATGAATTTATAATTGCAAAGAAAATGGATTTAACTATAAATCAAACTAGAAATATTTTATATAAAATTGCAGATCATGGTTTGGTTTCTTCTATAAGAAAAAAGGATAAACGAAAAGGATGGTATACTTATTTTTGGAAAATTGAAGTTTTAAAATCACTGGAGTTCCTACAAACAATTGTTGTAAAAAGAATTAATGAATTCCAACATCAAATAAAAAGTAGAGAAACTAAACAATTTTATTGGTGTGAAAGGTGTAAGATTGAATTGAATGAAGAACATGCTCTTCTTAAAAATTTTACCTGTAACGAATGCGGGGATATTTTTACATTAAAAGATAATACTAAAATTTTAAGAGACTTTAGAAGAAATTCTACAAAGTTAAATAATGAATTAGTTGAAATTAATATTGAGATTGTAAAAGAAGAAGCTAAGATTGAAAAACAAAAACAAAAAGAATTAGCTAAAATAAAGAAAGAAAAAGATATAGCAAAGAAGATTGCATCAGCTGCTAGAAAGAAAAAGAAAGCTTTGAAAGATGCTGCAGAAGGAAAATTACCTAAAAAACCTGTAAAGAAGAAAGTTACAAAGAAGAAAAAGAAAGTTGTAAAAAAGAAATCTGTTAAAAAGAAAATTATAAAGAAGAAAAAATCTGTTGGAAAAAAGATTTTGAAAAAGTTTAAGAAAATTAAGCCAAAGGCAAAATTAAAAAAGAAAGTTAAAAAACAGTCTTCTAAAAAAAAGAAAAAATAAAAATATGAAAAATGGTACGAGTTTATAATATTAATTCTAGAAAGAGAAATGTTTTAAGCGGTTTTAGTATGAATTCTATTTTGATTTTTATTAATGTGGTATTTTTTATTGTGGCTTTGATATTCGGATTTTTTAAAAGTCCCTGTAGTTTAACCATTTGCGAATATATAGCTCTTAGCCCTGCAAATATTCTTGCTGGAAAATATTTGTGGACTTTTTTGACTAGCATGTTTATGCATGGAAATTTTTTCCATTTATTTGCTAATATGATCTCATTGATGTTTGTAGGATCGTTTGTTCAGAAAATTTTAGGTGCTAAAAGATATTTGTATTTTTATTTAATATCTGGATTATTTGCAGGATTGTTATTTGTGCTTTCAGGTTTAGTCTTCTCTACAGATCTTAATACTTACGCTGTGGGGGCTTCAGGAGCGTTATTTGGCCTTATTGGAGTATTAATGTTGTTAACTCCAAATCAACCTGTTTACCTTATGTTTATACCTATTCCTATTAAAATGAAGTATGCTGCTCCGGGAATGCTTATAGTACTATGGCTGATCTCTATTGCAGGAAATGTTCCAATTGGCAATATGGCTCATTTAGGTGGTTTGATAAGTGGATTAGTTTACGGAGTTTATCTTAAAAAGAAGTTTAAGAAAAAAACGAAATATATAAATAAATATTTTAGCTAAGTATGTTATGGTGATAAAATCTAAAAAAAAGAAAAGTGAATTTAGTTTATTAGAAGAATATAAACTATGTTGGAATTATATCAAAGATTCTAAAAATTTTATATATTTTATTATGGCAATTTTTGTTTTCTTTATTTTAGTGGGTTTTTTTCTTCCTGTTCCAGAAACTTTAGCTGAACAAATTTTTAAATTTATTCAAGAATTAATTGATAAGACAAAAGATCTTTCGCAGATTGAATTAATTAAATTTATTTTCTTAAATAATATTCAAAGTTCTTTTGTGGGAATGTTGTTTGGAGTTGTGTTGGGCATTTTCCCAATCATAGGAGCTATTTTTAATGGATATTTGATAGGATTTGTAGCTGCATATAGTGTAGAGAGTGGAGGATTTCTCGTTTTATTAAATTTAGTTCCCCACGGTATTTTTGAATTACCTGCAATATTTTTATCTCTTGGTTTAGGATTAAGATTGGGAATGTTTGTATTTGAAAAAAATAGATTTAAAAAATTTAGTATTTATTTTTTAAATTCTTTAAGAGTTTTTATTTTGATTGTGCTCCCACTTTTAATAATTGCAGCATTAATTGAAGGAAGTTTAATTTTTTTAAAATGATTTTTTAAAAATGATTCATTTTATATAGTGATTTTTCATAATAAAGACATAATTAAATGGAAAAAGGAGGTTTAAAATGAACGATACTGTAAAATGGTTGGTTACTCTTGCAGCGCTAACAAGTCTTTTAAGTGCTGGATCATGGTTATCAGCAAGTAGCTGGTTTGCCGGATGGGTTACTTTCATCTTAGCTTTAATTGCCACTCTGATGATGTGGATGAACAAGTAAAGTTTGAATTATCCTTTTTAGTTTTTTAATTTTTTTTAAATTCTTTTTTTAAATTCTTTAGAATCTAGTGTTAACTATCTTAGAAGTAAAAATAAGTTAATATTTTTTTAATTTTGTAAATCGCTTATTCCTAATACTATAAGAAGAAATCCTGTTAAAAGAATTATCCAGAATATTGCTCCTTTTAGAAGAATCCAGCCCGCATTAAAGAGATTGATGCTCTTTCCTAATATTGTCCACGAATAAGCTGCTGAAGCCCAGGAGAATATGATAATTCCTATGAAAAGAATTAATCCAAGTAAAATTTCTGTCCATTTATTCATTGTAAAAATATGAACTAATAACTGTTTAAAAGCATTATTGTGATGAGGTAATATAGAAACTTTTAAAAATAGTTTTTTACTTTGAAAATTATGAGTTTAAAGAGATTTTACTTTGTTTTGGCGATACCAATTTAATTGATATCTATTAGTTCTAACTCTCTTTTATATTTGAATTTAAAATGAAAAAAATTAAAGATTTTTTATGGAAACCTGGAATGTCTGTTGAAGAATGTGTAGATAGCTTTGGATCTCTTGGATATCAAGCTATTGAATTAAGAGAAGCTGTGGATGTGGTGCTGAAGATGAAACAATCTGGTGCTAAAGTTTTTTTGACATTTACTTCTAATATGGTGACTTCTGGTTTAAGAGGTTTTTTTGCTCAACTATGTAAATTAAAGATCCCTAATATTTTGGTTACAACCTCTGGATCTATTGAAGAGGATTTGATGAAAGCTGTTGGTGAGGAATTTGAAATTTCTAATTTTCATGCAGATGATCATCAATTACATGAAAGAGGGGAAAATAGAGTTGGAAATTTAATAATAAGAAATGAAAGTTATATGAAATTTGAAGATAAAATGATGGAATATTTGGAAAAAATTTATGCTAAGAAAAAACGAATTACTATTTCAGATTTATTGTTTGAAATAGGATTAATGTTAGATGATGATAATTCAATATTATATCAATCTGCTAAAAATAATATTCCTATTTATTGTCCTGGTATTGCTGATTCTTCTTTTGGATTTCAGTTGTTTATGTTTCAACAAAAACATGAAGATTTTATTGTGGATGGAATAAAAGATATGGGAAGAGTTGTGACTGATTTATCTTTTGATGATAAGAAAGGATTGATTAGTTTGGGGGGAAGTATTTCAAAACATTATGCTATTTTTGCAGCTTTATTATCTGGGGGTTTTGATTATGCTGTTTATATGACCACATCTCATTCTACTTCTGGAAGTCTGAGTGGAGCTACAACCCAGGAAGCTAAATCTTGGGGAAAATTAAAAGATGATGCAGAAGCAGCTACTGTAAATGGTGATGTTAGTATCACTTTTCCTTTAATGATGTCAACTGCGTTAGATAAAATGAAAAAACAAGGATTATTGAAAAATGAGTGAAGCAAAATTTATTCTGTCTAAGAGAATTGTTAAAGAACAAGTTCAAAAATTGATGGATTTAGGATTATATGTTTCATATTCCTATAAGACAAATCGAGAAATTGGAAAGGTATTACAAGAATTTGATTTGGGTGTTGATTTTTCAATACATGCTAAAGAAGAAATAGAAATGATTAAGAATAAATCTAAAGTTTGGTTTTTTTTACAAGCAGAATCTGAAGAAGAATTAAAGAAAATTTTGAATGAAGAAATTAGGAGTTTTGTTATTGATAATGAAATTGATTTAAACACCTTACTAAGAGTGGTTGAAAATATGAAAATTAAAATTAATATTGGTTTGAGAATGAAATTTAAAGAACATAGAATTGGTTCTGGTAAATATTTTGTTTATGGAATGAGTTCTAGAAAAGTTAATGAATTGGTGAAAGAATTAGAAGGGAATAATTTAGTCGATAAAATTGGTATTCATATTCATAGAAAATCGCAAAATACAAGTGAGTGGGAAATTAAAAGCGAATTGGAAGATTCAATTTCTGAAGAAAGTTTAAAAATTATTTCTTTTGTAAATTTAGGGGGAGGATTACCCTCACAATATAGAAATCATGCTTTGAAAGATCTTTCATATGTTTTTGAAAAATTAGTTGATTCTAAAAAGTTTTTAGATAATTTTCAAATAGAAACTGTGATAGAACCTGGAAGATTCATTGCTGCCCCTGCTATAAAACTTGAAACAGAAATAATACAAATTCAAAATGAAAATATAATTATTAACACTACATTGTATAATTGTGCATTAGATACTTTGATTGGAGGGCATAAGATGCTTGTTGAAGGGGAATTGAAGATGGAAGAGGAAGGTATGAATTATTTAATCAAAGGAAATAGTCCTACAAGGGATGATATTTTTAGATATAGGGTGAAATTGAAAAAATTAGAAATTGGTGATAAAATAATATTTTTAAATGCAGGTGCCTATAATTATACTACAGACTTTTTTGGTTACAAAAAGTTGAAAACAGAGGTTATTGATTAAATGCTAACAAAAAAACAAATTGAAGAGATAAGAGAACATTTAGATAGAGCTCAAAATCCTGTATTTTTCTTTGATAATGATGTTGATGGTTTAGTTTCTTTTCTTTTATTACAAAGATATATTGAAAGAGGTAAAGGGGTAGCTGTTAAATCCTATCCTGGTTTGGCTAAAGATTATTTTAGGAAAGTTGATGAATTAAATGCAGACTATATTTTTATCTTGGATAAACCTATTGTAGATAAAGAGTTTTTTGATGAAGCTGAAAAATTTAATATTCCTGTGGTGTGGATAGATCACCATAATATTGAGGAAGGTGTGACAATTCCTGAATTTGTTAATTATTATAATCCTCTTCCAAACAAAAAAAGTAAAAAAGATTTTTATAAAAATCAAATGGCAGGTGAACCTACAAGTTATTTAGCCTATAGTGTTTCTAGGAAAAAAGAAGATATTTGGTTAGCTGTTTGTGGGTGTATTGGAGATAGATATTTTCCAAATTTTTATGAAGAATTTATGGAAAAATATTCTGAATTAGGTTTTGAATCTGAAAATCCTTTTGATATTTTTTATAAATCTAAAATAGGAGAAATGGCTAATTTATTTAATTTTGCACTGAAAGATAGAATTTCTAATGTGGTTAATATGTCAAAATTTTTAATGAAAGTAAAATCTCCTTCTGAAGTTTTTGAGGAGAATAAGAAAAATAAATCCATGCATCAAAGATTTGAACAAATAAATGCGAAATATCAAAAATTATTAACCAGAGCTAATATTGTTGCTGAAAATTCTGGCAAAATCTTATTTTTTAAATTTGGAGGAGATCTAAGTATTGCATCTGATCTTTCTAATGAGTTAAATTATTTATACCCTGATAAAATAACTGTTGTGGCTTTTGATAATGGCTATAAAATGAATATTTCTATGAGGGGAGAGAATGTAAGAGACCTGATTAGTAAAGCTATGAAGAATCTTGAGAATTCAACAGGCGGGGGGCATAGAAATGCTGTTGGTGGGACTGTTAGGGCTGAAGACTTTGAAAAATTTAAAGATAAGCTTGAAAAGTTAGTCATTACAAAATAATTAATCTAATTCGAAACATATAAAAACAAAAATAGGGTCTAAATTATTACTATGGAAGCTAAGTTAATATCTATGTATAAGAATTGCAGATTTAATTTAGTGGACACAAAAATAACAAAGCTGATTATTTAAAATCTCAATTTAATTTTGTTTTCTTTTGATTTAAATTAAGTTGAGAATGATTTTTCTTAATTTAAATTTAAAAGATTTATGAATTTTATTGATTTTTTTAAAATATAATGGAGGTAAAAATGAAACAAATGTTGAACGAAACAGAGAAAGTATTTGTCGAGATGGAACTCACTTTTTTAGTGAAAGCTACAGATGAGTTAGAGAATAAATTTAATGAAGTTTTAGATTCTGTTAGAGAAAAATAATATTTTTAATAACTTTTACCAATATAAACTACTTCTTTAGCAGGTTCTTTACAAATTATACATGTGCCAGAGGCTTTTTCAGATTTATTTGCAAAGGTCCCTCTTACTTCTGCATTTAACTGCCTTTCAATATGTTCTGCACATGCTGTCCCTTCAGAATCAGTAGAACAAAAATTAACTTTAGCTATTTCATTATTTGTTAAAGTTTTTTTTAGATTTTCTTTTGTTTCGCAACTAATAATTTTCCCTTTCATAAATTTATCAGCTTTTTGCAATAACTTTTTATCATATTTTTCTCCAAACTCTTTTATTTTTGAAAGATCTTTTAGAGATAGATTTTCTTTTTTATTTGTAGATCTATTGTAGAATGTTAATTTTTTTGATTTTAATTCTTTTTCACCTATTTCAATTCTAAAAGGAACTCCTTTTAATTCCCATTCATTAAATTTCCAACCAGGACTCAAATTTTCTCTAAGATCTATATGTGTTTTGATTTCTTTTAATTTATTATTTATTTGAGCAGCATATTTTAAAATTTTATTTTTATTGTCTTTATTATAAATAGGCACAATTACAATTTGTATAGGAGATAAGTTGAATGGAAGAATTAAACCTTTATCATCTCCGTGTGTTGAAACAATTGAAGCTAAAATTCTAGACATTGCAGGACCGTAGGCTGTTGTCCATAGGTATTCTTCTTTTCCTTGTTGATTTTTGAATTTTGCATCAAACGCCTTTGCAAATTTTTGACCCATTAGATGTGTTGAAGGTTGCTGAATTAATTTTCCATCTGGCATCAAAACATCTGAGGCAATTGTATATTCTGCACCTGCAAATTTATCCCAATTAGGTCTTTTCATTGGTAGAAAAGGGATTCCAAATTGTTGATGCATAATATTTTCAGTCATTTGAATATCTTGTTGAACTTGTGCTTCTGCTTCTTTTTTAGTTGCAAAAGCATCATGAGCTTCTATCCATAAAATTTCTCTTGTTCTTATTAGAGGTCTTGTTGATTTAGTATCTAATCTAAAAACAGAACCTCTTTGGTAAACTTTTAAAGGTAAATCTTTATGACTTCTAATCCAAAGTTTAAACATAGGAGTGTAAAGTGTTTCACTTGTAGGTCTTAGAGCTAATTTTTCTTTATTTATTTCTTTTAACCAAAAAACTTCTGGTGTAAATCCTTTTATGTGACTTGATTCTTTTTTTAAATTTTCTTCAGGAATAACAGAAGGCATGAATGTTGGTTTATGACCTTTTTCATGAAGCTCTTTTTCATAACTTTTATACATATTTTCTATAATTTCAGCTCCCCAAGGACGAATAACCATGAATCCTTTTGCTACCCCTCTAATATCTACTAATTCTGCTTTTTTTATTATCTGAGTATACCATTCACTAAAATTTTCATCTTTTTTTATTGTTAATCCTTGATTAATTTTTTTCTTTGACATATTTTGTTTAAGCTAATTTAATTTATTAAGGTTTGGTTAAATGTTTGTTGAGAAATTTCGTTTACAGCTTGAAATATATAATTAGATTCTAATGCAAATCCTATATTATCTCCATCATTTACTTTAAAATTATTTATTCCAATTACTTTCCCTTCTGTATTTATTAATGGTCCTCCCGAATTTCCAGGATTTAAAGCTGCATCTGTTTGAATGTAAATATTTTGTTGATTTATTCCAGGTCTATTGGTAGCTGAAACAATTCCTTGTGAAACTGAAAATTGTAGTCCTAAAGGATTTCCTATTGCTATAACTTTTTCACCAATTTGGATATTATCTGAATTTTCTAATATTAATGGTTCATGATTTCCAGGAATTTTTAAAAGTGCTAAATCTAATTCTCCATTATATCCTATAAATGTAGCTGAAATTATTTCTTGTTCATAAGTTATAGCTTGAATGATTGTTGCTAGCATTCCTTGACTATCTGCTAATACATGCGCATTTGTGATAATATATCCTTGGTCTGAAATAATAAATCCTGTTCCTTGACCAACATTTGTTCTAATAGTTACAACAGATTTGATAGAATTTTCAATTATACCTGAAAAATCTTCTCCTGCAGAAGCTTGCAATAAATCAAATTCTTCATCTATTGTTCCTAATTGCATTCCTAATGAATTTAATTCTTCATTATTGTTTAAAGTATTTGTTGCTAAAGTATTTATTTTTGAATTAATATCTTCTAATTCTAATGTTAATCTTTTATTATTCATTTCTTGTGTTGAGAATATTGTTATTAAAGAAATACTAGAAATAATCATAAATGCAATTACTAATGTACTGAAACTTCCAATAATCCATTTGTGGTGTCTTTTCATTTTTATGACCTCTTTTATTTATTTGATAAAAATCTTAAACTATAAAAACCTAACTTTCTTTTTTTATTTGTTCAGGCCTGTATTTCAATGGATAGAATGTCCGGTTTCGGCCCGGTTGATGGGGGTTCGAATCCCTCCAGGCCTATAAAATTAATAGAAAAAAGGTGAAAATGGATAAAAATAATAATTTCTTAATTGCAGTAGCTGTTTTAGTTGGAACCTGTATTGGTGCAGGTGTTTTAGGTTTACCTTATGTTGCTGCTCAATCAGGTTTTCTTTTAACTTCTGCTTATATTATTTTAATTGGAATAATGGTCTTTGTGGTTAATCTTTATTTTGGAGAAGTTACCCTAAGAACTAAGAAAAAGCATCAGATAGGAGGTTATGCTCAAAAGTATCTAGGAAAGAAAGGAATGATTTTAACAGAGTTTGCATTTATTTTTGGTATTTATTCTGCTATTATAGCTTATATGTTTGGTGTTGGAGATAGTTTAAGTTTTTTGGTTTTTGGGCATGTTAATTTTTCTTTATTTTTTGGATTGGGTTTTGGAATTTTAATGTCTCTTTTAATTTGGAGAGGTATGAAATCTTTGAAAAAATTTGAAGAGTGGGGTGTTTCACTTATTTTATTTTTATTAATATTAATTGTTCTTATTTTTATTAATAAAGTTGATTTTAGTAATCTGTATACTTTTAATATAAGTAATTTATTTTTACCTTTTGGAATTGTTTTATTTTCTTTGCTTTCATTTCATGCTATTCCAGATGTGAATATGATTTTAACTAAAAATAAGAAATCAATGAAAAAAATTATCTTTTTTGGTGCTTTGATTCCTGTGATTTTTTATATATTATTTATATTGGTTGTGGTTGGATTTAAAGGCGTAAATACCCCTGAGGTTGCGACTTTAGCTTTAGGACCTGTATTTGTTATTGTGGGAATTTTAACTATGTTTACTTCTTATCTAGCTCTTGGAAATGCTTTAGAAGAAAATTTAAAATTAGATAGAAAAATGAGTCAAGGCAAATCATGGTTTTTTTCTTCTATTATTCCAATTTTCTTATTTTTATTTGTGAAGTTTTTTGATTATTTTTCTTTTACTAATATTTTATCCTTAGGAGGAATTGTTTCTGGAGGATTAATTGGTATTTCAATTCTTTTGATAAATAAAAATGCGAAGAAAAAAGGAGACAGAAAACCTGAATATTCTATACCTATAAATGGGTTTGTAATTGGTTTAATTAGTTTGATTTTTATTCTTGGGATTTTGACTTTTTTTCTTTAGATAGTTTTTTATACATTCTTTAATTTTAGTTTTTATGAAAAATTATAATGTAAAACCTGGAGATTATGTTGAGGTTTCTTTGATGAAAAATGAGTATAAAGGAATCTTTTTACAAGTTTCTGATGAAGATAAAGGAATTGTATTGATTAAACTTGATTCAGGTTACAATATTGGATTTAATAGAAAAGATATTTTAGATATTAAGCTGTTGAAAAAAGGTGTTGTTGTTAAAGAGGATGTTGAATTAAAGATGAAGGATGGTAAACCTAATATGGCTATGATAATTACAGGTGGAACAATTGCATCTAAATATGATCCTAAAACAGGGGGTGTAGATCCTCTTGAAAGTCCTGAAAGTCTGTTTAAATTTTATCCAGAACTTTTCAAAAAAGTAAATATGGTGAAGGTTGAAGTTCCATTTATGAAAGCATCTGAAGATATGGATTATAAAGATTGGCAAAAGATTGCTCGTGTGGCTGGAAAATTATTAAATGATAAAAATATTAATGGGTTGATAATTACTCATGGAACAGATTTTTTACATTATACTTCTGCTGCCTTGAGTTTCTTTTTAAGAGATTTAAATAAACCTGTTGTACTAACATATTCTCAGAGAAGTATTGATAGGGCTTCTAGTGATGCTAATTTAAATTTACAATGTAGTGCATTGGTTGCAATGTCTGATATGGCTGAGGTAGTTATTGTGGGTCATGCAAATAGTGATGATGATTTTTGCTATGCAATGCCTGGAACTAAAGTTAGAAAAATGCATTCTTCTAAAAGAGATGCATTCAAAGTTGTTAATGCTAAACCTTTGGCAAAAGTTTTTCCGGCACCTAAAGGTGTACCTGGCGGCAATAAAATTGAGCTTTTAAGACAACATAATACTAGAAAAAAAACAAATGTAAAGGTTGATGCCAAGTTTGAAGAAAAAATTGCATTAGTGAAAGTTTATCCTGGTCAAAGTTCAGATATTTTAGATTATTATAAAAAGAAAAAATATAAGGGATTGATATTAGAAATGAGTGGATTAGGTCATGTTCCTACAAAAAGGGCTAGAGATTCTTGGTTAAAGAAAATAATAGAACTTCAGGAAAAAGGAATTATTATTTGTGGAACAGCTCAAACAATTTATGGAAGACTTGATCCTTTGGTTTATTCTAATGGTCGTGAACTTTTGAAAACAGGAATAATTTATTTAGAAGATATGTTAAGTGAAACAGCTTTTGTTAAGTTGGGTTGGGTGTTAGGTCATTCTGAATGGGCTAAAGATAAAAATCTTGTGAAGGAAAAAATGTTGGAAAATTTTGCAGGTGAAATTAGTGATAGGTTGGAAGAATAATTATTTTCTTCTTTTCATCATAACTTTTTCAATTCTGTTTAGCTGTTTTTTTAGATCCTGAATTTCTTTTTCAGCTTTTCTATTTACAGCATAATCATATTGAGATCTTAATCTGTCTCTTTGGTTTTCTCTATTTTGGCTCATTAAAATTATTGGTGCTTGAATAGCGGCAAGACATGATAATGCTAGATTTAAGAGGATAAATGGATAGGGGTCAAATATTCCACCTTGAAAATATTTTAATAGGAAATATCCATTTGTACTTATCCAAACTCCTATGAATACAAAAAATAATATTATAAATGTCCAGCTACCTGCCCATTTTGTAAGTGCATCTGCAGTGATTTGACCAATTGTTCTCGGAATTGTAAATATAGGGTGAACTAATTTTATAAATCCAGGACCTCTTTTTTTAATAACTCTTTCTTTCACCTTCTTTTTCATATAGGTATGTAGAAAAATATGATTATAAAGTTTATTAATATTTATTGGAGTTATATGTAACTTAGTAGGAGTTACAGATAGTAAGGTTTATATAGTTGAGAGGGGTTTATAGGATATGAGATTTATTCCAAAAACATTGGCTAAAGAGATATCTGATAAAGCAGATTTCCTTTATAGAAGGAATCCTGAAGGGAGAGAGTTTAGAAATAAATTAAAGGGAAAAGGAGATTTGATTTGTGATAAGATTCAGAGAAAAATTATCGAAGAAAATGCTTACATAAATTCTTTTAAAATAGAAAATCCTAATTTTGCTATTCCTTTTCATACTGCAAAAAGGAGTCAAAGAAGAGAATTTAAGAAAGGAGTCCAAAATATAAAAAATGCTTTTCAATGGGGGCAAGAAAATTTTGATCCTTCTAATTTTGATGAAAAATTTATTAGATATTTAGCAGCATCTATTGTTCCAGAAATTTATAAAGGAGATCTTGCCCAATATAGAAAAGATACAGAAGGAACTGGTTTCTCTGGAGATTATCGAGTAACACCACCTTATCCTCAAAAATTAACAGAATTGGAAATTCCTAGATTTGTAGCAAAATTGCAAGAAAATTTTAAAAATGATAGGGGAATAATGGCAAGAATAAAAACATCAATTGATTCTCATTTTCATATAGCTAGAATGCATCCTTTTAAAGATGGAAATGGTAGAACTGCAAGAATATTCCAAGATATTATCCTAAATCATTATACAATTCCTTCTCCTATTATTGAATCTGGAGAAAAAGAAATTTATCTCAGATTAATAGAGGCTGCAGTTTTTGATTGGAAACATTTAAAGAATAGTGGAGAAATTCCTAATGGTGCTACTGATGGTGAAAGAAATTTTTATACTTTTATAGCTGGAAAAGTGAATTTATCTTTTGATAAGATCATAGAAAAGTGTCATGGTGATAACCTTTATTAAACTCTTTTTCTTTTGATAATTTATGGTTAAAGTTGAAGTAGATTATACTAAATTAAAGTTTAAATCAGGTTTAGAGATTCATCAACAGTTAGATACTTCTAAATTATTTTGTAATTGTAAATCTCTTTTGAGAAAGGATTCTCCTGATTTTGTTGTTAAGCGAAAGCTTCATGCTGTAGCTGGTGAAAGTGGTGAAGTTGATGTAGCTGCACAATATCAAAAATCTCTTGATAAAGAATTTGAATATCAGGGATTTGATTCTACATGTTTGGTTGAATTAGATGAAGAACCACCTCATGAAATTAATAAGGAAGCCTTGAAGATTGCAATTCATATTTCTTTGCTTTTGAATTGTAAGATTATGCCTATTACTCAGATAATGAGGAAAACAGTTATTGATGGTTCAAATACATCTGGTTTTCAGAGAACAGTGCTTATTGCTAAAGAAGGATATCTTGAGACTGTGAATGGTAGGGTTGGTATTGAAAGTGTTTTTCTTGAAGAAGATGCTGCGAGAATTGTTGAGAGAACAGATAAAAAAGAAATTTATAAGTTAGATAGATTAGGAATTCCTTTGGTTGAGATTGTTACTGCTCCTGATATTAAAAATGCCGTGCAGGCAAAAGAAGTTGCTTTACAAATTGGAAGTGTTTTAAGAAGTTGTAAAGTTAGGAGAGGGATTGGAACTATTAGACAGGATGTGAATATTTCTATTAGGGATGAGAATAGAGTTGAATTAAAAGGAATGCAGAATATGAATATTTTTATTGATGCTGTTGATGGAGAAGTTTTAAGGCAGAAAAAATTATCAGATTCAAAAAAACCAACTAAAATGGAAGTTAGAAATGCTCAAAAAGATGGTACTACAAAGTTTATGAGACCTTTACCAGGTTCTGCTCGTATGTATCCTGAAACAGATTTACCCTTACTAAGAATTTCTAAAGGATTTATTGATAAAGCTAAAAAAAGTTTACCTAAATTAAAAGGAGATATTGAAGATGAACTGAAAAAGGAAGGTCTTAGTAGTGATATGATTCAATTATTGTTTAAACAAGATAAGCTTGAAGAATTTAAAAAGTTGATAGCAATATATAATCAACCTAATTTTATTGCTAATGTGGTGTTAATTTATCCCAAGGATCTTGCTAGTAGAAAAAATAAATCTATTGAGGAGGTTGATGAAGTTTTAGATGAAAAAGTTTTGAGATATGTATTAGAAGCTTTGGGAAGGAAGAAAATATCAGAGAAACAGGTTAAGCATGTTTTAGATAAAATTATTGATGGTGAAAAACCTAAACAAGCTATTAAGTTTGAGAAGCACGATTGGAATACTGTAGAAGAAAAAATTATGAATATTATTAAAGGTAAACCTGGTTTATCTGATAAAGCTTATATGGGGTTGGTTATGAAGGAGTTTAGAGGGAAAATTGAAGGTCAGAAGGTTATGGAAATTATTAAAAAGTATATAAAATAATTATTAATATGAAAAGAGCATATATTAAAGATTTAAAGGTTGGTGAAGAAGTTTTACTTAGAGGATGGGTTTATGAATATCGTAGTTTAGCAAAACTTGCATTTCTTGTATTGAGAGATGGTTCTGGAATGGTTCAATGCATTTCTAAAAATTCTGAGATAATGAAGAATATTTCTGATTTAACTCTTGAGACTGTTGTTGAAATTACTGGTAAAGTTAAGAAGGCAAATGTTAAAGCTGAGTTTGCTAGACATGATGTTGAAATTGAACTTGTTGGTTTTAAGATTTTGAATAAGGCTGAGAAATTACCTATTCAAGTTAATGAGAAAACTGTGAAAGCTGGTTTGCCTGCACGACTTGATAATAGGTCTTTGGATTTAAGAAAACCTAAGGTCAAAGCTATTTTTAAAATTCAATCTGTAGTTGTAAATTCTTTTAGAGAGTATTTTTTTAAAAAAGAGTTTATGGAAATTCAACCTCCAGCTATAATTGCAAGTTCTACAGAAGGTGGAACAGATTTATTTGAAGTAAAATATTTTGATAGAAAAGCTTACTTAGCTCAGTCTCCCCAATTGTATAAACAATATGCAGCTATTTCTCTTGAAAAAGTTTTTTCTACAGGAGCTATTTGGAGAGCTGAAAAACATGATACTTCTAAGCATATTAATGAAATAAGACAGATGGATATCGAAGTTGCTTTTGAAGATGATATTCAAATTATGAAACATCTTACAGGTGTTGTTCAACATGTTGTAAAAGAAGTTTTGAAAGAATGTGAAGATGAAGTGAAATTATTAGGATTAAAATTACAAGTTCCTAAGGCAAAATATTTGACATATGCTGAAGCTATTGATATTTTGAATAAAAATGGTTTTAAGATGAAGATTGGAGATGATTTTGAACCTGAAGCTGAGAGAAAATTATGCGAGCTTTTCAAAGATACTATTGTATTTACATATGAGTGGCCTATTGATATTAAACCGTTTTATATTTGGCCAAAAGATGAAGCTAAAAATGTTTCAGGTGGTTTTGATGCTATTTATGGTGGTGTGGAAATAAGTTCTGGTGGTCAAAGAGTTCATGTTCCTGAGATACTTGAAAAACAATTGAAGTCTAAAGGATTGAATCCAAAAGATTTCAAATGGTATATTGATGCCTTTAGATTTGGAGCACCAATGCATTCTGGTTGGAGTATTGGTTTAGAAAGATTAACATATGCTATTTGTGAATTAGAGAATATAAGAGAAGCTACAATGTTTCCAAGAGATAGGAGGAGATTGACTCCGTGAAATTTATATCCTTAGCAGAAGCTATTAAAAAAGGAAAAGGAAAGGTTGCTGTGCGTGGATGGGTCCATAGAGAACGAGGAAGTAATAAGATGAAGTTTATTGTTCTTCGTGATTATAGTGATCTTGTTCAATGTGTTTTACATTATGAAGATTTTTCAAAACAATGGGATGAAATAGATAAAATTCAAGTTGAAGCTTCTGTTGAAGTTGAAGGAAAAATTAAAGCTGATAAAAGAGCTCCAACAGGATTTGAAATTCAAGTTTCTAAAATAAAACTTGTGGGTAAGAGTGAAGAGTTCCCAATTCAAAAAGATTTGAATGAAGAATTATTGGGAGATAGAAGACATTTGTGGTTGAGAAGTCAAAAGATGAGTTCTATTTTAAAAATAAGACATACTGTTTTACAAGCTATAAGAGAACATTGGATTAAAAATGGTTTTTATGAATATCATAGTCCAACTTTAATTGGATCTCCTGCAGAAGGTGGATCAACAATGTTTAAAGCTGATTATTTTGGTAAACCCATTTATCTTGCACAGACTTGGCAATTACATGCAGAACCTGGAATTTTCTCATTGGAAAAAATATTTACAATTCAACCTAGTTTTAGAGCTGAAAAATCTAAGACTTCTAGACATTTAACAGAATATTGGCATGCTGAAATGGAAGTTGCTTGGGAAGATTTTAATTATTTACAAAATGATGCAGAAGCTTTGATGAAACATATTATTAAAAAAGTTTTAAGTGCAAATAAAAAAGAATTAAAATTTTTAAAAAGAGATATTAAAAAACTTCAGCCAAGTCTGAAAAAAAGATTTCCAAGATTAACCTATGATGAAGTTTTGAAAGTATTGAAACAGAAGAAAAAAATTAATATTAAATGGGGTAAGGATTTGAGAACAATTGAAGAAGATAAATTAAGCGAATTATATGATACTCCTATTATTGTTACACATTATCCTAAAGAGGTTAAAGCATTTTATATGAAAGAAGAAATTAAAAATGCAAAGGTTGTACTTGGATTTGATATGATTGGTCCTGAAGGTTATGGTGAGCTTATTGGTGCAAGTCAGAGAGAAGAAGATATTAATAAATTAAAGAAGAATTTGGAAGCACAGGGTGAAGATGTTTCTAAATATGATTTTTATTTTGATACACGAAGATATGGAAGTGTTCCACATGGTGGATTTGGAATGGGTGTGGAAAGAGTTATTTCTTGGATCTGTGGTTTGGATAATATAAAAGATGCTGTAGCTTTTCCAAGAACAATGACTAGGATGAGTCCTTAGGTTTTTAAATTCTAATCTAGTTATGTTTATATGAAAGAAATTGTTGTGTCTGGACCTGTGATTATAGAATGTGGTAAGCTGTTAGTTAGCAAGGATTCTAAAGATGATTTTTATAAGATTCCAGGTGGGACTGCAAAACCTGGAGAAGAATTAGAAGCTACTTGTATCAGAGAAGTTAAAGAAGAAACAAATGCAGATATTGAGATTATTAAACCTCTTTCAATAATGGTGGTTAATAAAAATCCTCAAACTAAGGAAGAAATGAAAATCATGCTACATCATTATAAAGCTAAATTAAAAAATAAAAGTGAACTTAAACCAAATGAAGAAGGTATTTTAGAAGTTAAGTGGTTAGATATTGAAGAGATTAAAAGTGGAAAATGGAATGTTGCACCGAATATAAAATTTTTAATTGAGAAGGGAGATCTTGAATGAAAATCTTAGCTATGGGAGATTTTGATGGTAAGCTTCCAAAAAAATATATTGATTTGGTGAAGAAAGAGAAAATAGATTTGGTTGTTTGTGATGGGGATTATCCTCCATTTAGTTTGAGGAAAGAGTTTTTTGATTATATTTTTCCAAGTATATTTGATATTGAACTTTGGGATGTTGTTGGTAAGAAAGAGTATAAAGAAAAAACTAGGGCAGATCATATTGCTGGTGAGAGTGTGATGAAGAAGTTGGATAAATTATCTGTTCCTGTTTTAACAGTATTGGGTAATCATGATTATTCTATTCCAGATGATGTTGCAGATTTTGGTAAGCCAGAAGATGCTTGGAAAGGGATTGGAATGAAAAAGATTTCCTTGTTAAAGCTTTAAAGAAATATAAAAATATTAGAAGAATTGATTATAAATTTGCAGTGTTTGGAGATTTTGTTTTTATAGGTGCAAGAGGACATAGTTTTCCAGGACAAGTTAAAAGTAAGGCATTTAGAAAACATAAAAAGATTTTAGATAGTTTGTTTAAGAAATTTAAAGGAAAGAAAATAATTTTTGTTTCTCATAATTCTCCCTATGATACTAAATTAGATAAAATAACTTCAAAAGAAGCACATGAAATTGTAAAAGATAAACATTATGGTTCAAAATTAGTTAGGAGAGTTATTGATCAACATCAACCTATTCTTTCTATAAGTGGGCATGTTGATGAAGGTTGGGGAAAACAGAAATTAGGAAAAACATTGGCTGTTAATTGTGGGGCTGTGCATGATGGAAGAGTTGCTGTTATAGAGATTAGTGATAAGGGGAAGATTGATGTGAGGTTTATCAGTTAAGTTTCCAATTTATATTCTTTATTTTGATTTCTTTGTTTAAATCATTAGTTAGTATTTTGTAATCACTTTTAATTATTTTATTTTTGTTGTTTTTTATATCTGAGTATGTTAGATTATCTTTTGTTGTTGCTGTTACAAGAATTAATAAAAAAGAATGATTGATGTTTTCTTTCTTACTTACTTGTTCTAATGAGATTGAGTTGATGTTTTTGAAATTGCAGTTTATGTTGAATTTTTCTTTCATTATTCTTCTTGTTGCCTGAGCAATGGTTTCACCTTCGATGATTCTTCCCCCTGGCAGGCCTAGAAGATCTTTGAAAGGTCTCTTGTTTCTTTTATGGAGAAAAATATTGTTTTTGTTTTTTAGAGTAATCAGAATAACTGGTAGTGGTGATTGTTTTTTTGTGATGTGTGGAATTATTGGTTCTGCTGATGGTGAAAGTTGGTATGTTTCTTTTGTTTTTGTTAGAATGCCTTTATTTTTTAAATTGTTAAGGTGGTAAGCTAATTTATTTGATCTTTCTTTTAGAAGTTTTTCAATTTGATTGAATTTAAGTTTATGATTGTATAAGAAAGTTTGAAGTATTTTTTGTTCCATATTCTATAGGTCAACTTTCTTGAGCAAGTATTTAAATATAATTATGATCCAGTTTTTTTATGTATAATAAAAATTTACTACACTACATTGCTGTTACAGGAATTCTTGTTTATGAAGGAAAATATTTAATTGTTAAAAGAGCTGATTGGGAAAAAGCTTTTCCAGGTAGATGGATTGTGCCTGGTGGAAAGATGGAAGTTTTAGATTATGCTTTGAGAAAAAAAGATACTTCTCATCATTGGTATAATGTTTTTGAAGATGTTTTGAAAAGAGAAGTTTTAGAAGAAGTAGGATTAGAAATAAATAATATTGGATATGTTACAAGTATGGTATATATTAGGTCTGATAATGTGCCTTGTATAATTGTGAGTTTATATTCAGATGTGAATTCAGAAAAAGTTAGATTATGTGAAGCCTTGACAGAATATGCTTGGGTGACTCTTGAAGAAGCTAAAAACTATGATTTGATTGAAGGAACATATGAAGAACTTGAGATTTTAGATAAGATTCTGAAAACAGGGGAAACTGGGAAATGGCAGGGAAATCCTCAAAATCTTTAAAAACAAGGAAAGTTTCTTTTCTATACAATGCAAATAGATGGTGTTGATATTAAGTGGTTAGGTCATGCAGGTTTTTTAATTGCACTAAAAAGTGTACCCTTTGAAGAGGGCAAAAATTCAAAGACGATTTACATTGACCCCTATAAAATTAAAGAAGATAGTGAAAAGGCTGATTTGATTTTGATTACACATAGTCATTATGATAACTGTAGTTTTGAAGATTTGAAAAAAATTGTCAAAGAAGATACTAAAATTGTGCTTCCTGCAGATTGCCAGAGCAAAATAATGAAATTTGATTTTCCTGTTGAGATGATAATTATGGAACCTAATATGGAATTGAATTTTGGAAGTATTAGTATTAATTCTTTAATGGCTTATAATTTACATAAACCTTTTCATCCAAAAGATGCTTCTTGGATGGGTTATTTGTTAAAGATAAATGGATTATTGATATACCATGCAGGTGATACAGACTTTATTCCTGAGATGCAGAGGTTAACAGGGTTTAGTGGGTCTGATAGGAAGTTAATTGCACTGTTGCCTGTTGGAGGCAGATTTACAATGACTGCTGAAGAAGCTGCAGAAGCTGCAGAACTGATAAAACCACATTTAGCAATCCCCATGCATTACGGAAGTGTGGTTGGAACAGAGAAAGATGCAGAGGATTTTGTCCAATTTTGTAAGGAATATGATGTTAATGCCAAAATCTTAAAAAAAGAATGAAATTAATGCTCTTTTTTATTATCTAAATTTATATAAAGATAAAATTTCTATCTTTTGTATAGGGTTCCTTTTTTAGAAAGGGGTTATAGAATTACAAGGAGGTAAAAATATGGTATTAGATTTTGCAAAACAAGCTATAGAAAATACAAGTTCACATAGTATTAATTTTGATGAATTAAGAGCTGGAAAAGCAAACATTAAAGTTATTGGTGTCGGAGGTTGTGGTGGTAATGGAGTTACTTGGCTTTTTAATAAAGGAATCAATGGTGCAACTATCTACGGTATGAATACAGATGCTTTACATCTAAGTGTTACAAAGGCTGATGAGAAACTTTTGATTGGTAAGGAGTTAACACGAGGTCTTGGAGCTGGTGGTAAACCTAAAGTTGGTAGAGAAGCTGCACGAGAGGCTTTAGCAGATATAAAGAAAGCTGTTGGTAATGCAGATATGGTCTTTGTCCTTGCTGGAATGGGTGGAGGAACAGGAACTGGAGCAGCCCCTGTAATAGCCCAAATGGCTAAAGAAACAGGAGCAGTTGTTATTGGTGTGGTTACTATGCCTTTTGAATCTGAAAAAGCAAGAATAGACAAAGCTGAATTTGGTTTACAAGAACTTAGAGAAGTTACAGACACAACTATTGTACTTGATAATAATAGACTTGTAGATATAGCTGGTCAGTTACCTCTTGAACAAGCTTTTGCAGTAGCAAATGAATTGGTTAGTACAATGGTTAAAGGAATTGTTGAAACAATTACTCTACCAAGTTTAATTAATTTAGATTATGCAGATGTTTCCACTATTATGAAGAATGGTGGTGTTGCTGTTATTGGAATCGGAGAGTCAGATACGCAAGAAAGAGTTTCAGAAGCTGTCAAACAAGCCCTTACTCATCCTCTACTTGATGTGGATTACAAAGGTGCTAGTGGAGCTTTAATTCATGTTACTTGTGGTCCTGATTTGAAATTAGAAGAATTTGATGTGATAGGTAGAGCTGTTTCCGAAAATCTTAGTTCTGATGCACAGGTTATTATTGGTGCTAGAATTTCAAAAGATTTTGTTGGAAAAGTTAGAGTTATTACAATTATGACTGGTGTTAAGTCTCCTTATGTTTTAGGTGGAGATATTGAAACACAGTCTTCCCCAGCTGAAAGAGAAATGTCTGATTTAGGAATAGAAGTCTGGAAGTAAATTCGAGTTAGTTTTAAATTTTTATTTTTTTTTATTTTTTTTATTTTTTTTAATTGTTAGAAAGATTTTAATATTCTAATAAATTAATTAGATAAAGATGGTAAGTTATGAATTCTGGAAAGATTGGACAAAGAAAACTAAATTAGAGGAATCTGCTATAAAATCATTAAAATTAGCTAAAAAACTCCTGTTTCAAAATATTTCAAAAAAAGAGATAATCTCAGTTTATGTGAAGGGTAGTTTTGTAAGAAGAGAAATGAATAGAAAAAGTGATGTGGATATTATTATTATATTAGTAAAAAGTAAATTTCTTAAAAAACTAAAAAAGTTAGATGAAAAATATTATAGTAAGTATAAACCTCAAATACAATTTTCAGGATATTCTCTTTGGGAATTAAAATATAATAAAAGGTCAAAAACAGGTAAAAAATTCAGAGCAGCTCCTAGTAGGGCTGTTCAACATCTTGAACATTATGGATTAATTTATGGTAAAATGTTGAGGAAGGCAGATTTTCATCAAGGACCTGATAAAGGTCATTTAAGAGGAATGTTATATGCTTTTAAAGAAATCTTTTTTCCAAAATATAAGGAAAAGAAATTTGGTTTTTCAGAGATTGTGAAGCAGGTTTTTTGGCTTGTTGAAAATGAACAGATATGGAAAGGAAAAACTCCTCCTCATAATTGGAAAAAATTGGCTAAATCAATTAGGGATAAAAATCATATTATTCATGATACATTAAAATTTAGATTGAAACCTACCAATGATAAAAAAGAACGAGCAAAATTTATAATAAAATTAAATAAACATCTTTCTGAATTAAATAAGTTAGTTAATAAATAAAATTATTTCTTCTTCTTCTGTCCGTACTTATCAAAATAAAGAATATTATCTATATCTGTTTTTGTTCTTCTTATTGGTTGACTTTTATTAGCATGTCCTATTGGGATGATTGCTTCTACATCTATTTTGTCAGGAATTTTTAAAATTCTTTTGATTGATTTTTCATCAAAATATCCTACCCAACAGGCTCCTAGATTTTGATCATTGATTTTTAATAAAAAGTTTTGAATAGCTGACCCTACTTGTTGTTTAACATAGTTTTTTCCATCTTTTCCAAATAGATTTACTGTTCTTGTCGGGTCTGAGCAAACAACTACTACATATTGTGCTTGGCCAACAAAATCTTGTTGACAAGATTTAGTTAGTTCTTGAATATGTTTTGGATTATCAATAATAATAAATTTAGAGGTAAAATTTCCACCTGCTATTGGAGCATATCTTGCAGAATTTATAGCTTCAACTATGTTTCTCCAATCAGGTTTTTTAGATGTGAAGTTTTTGACGCTTCTTCTTGTTTCAATTGCTTTGTCTAGTTGCATAATATTAATAGGGAGAGGGCAGTATAAAAATGTTAAGATTTTTTTCTAACAAGCACTATTACTAAATGCATTACTAAAAAAATGCCCATTACTAAAACTCTCCAGAAATCATCAAGAGAAAGAGTATAATATAGGATTGTGGAAATTACCCCAATTATGGCTAAAATAGTATTAAATAAAATAATATATTTTTTTGATGAATTATCTATTGTATCTATTAAAATAAATATTACACTGTAAATTAAATAAAAAGACATAGAAATTATTACTATTATTGGCCAAAGCCCTTGCTCTGCATAATTTTTAGTATAAAGAAAAAATCCTGCTAAAAGTCCTTCAATTATACTACCAATAAGAAATATAATAAAGAGCGTTTCAAATTTTTTCCATGAAGAAATTTTTTTCATATTTAGTAAAAGAATTATCCCTTTATATAATTTATTTAAAATAGATTTCTCCACCACCAAGGCATTTTTTTCTTTTGTATAAAACTATTGCTTGGCCTTGGGATATTCCTGTTATTGGTTGTTTAAGTGTTACCTTGTATAGTTTGAGTTTAAAATCATATTCAAGTTTGCTTTTTAGAAGTTCTCCAACTTGCCTTATTCTTGTTAAAACTCTTTTTGATTTTGGTTTTTCTGTTATAAAATGGGGATTTTTAATGTAGAATGTTTTTCTAAAGTTGATTGGATGGTTTTCAGGAGCTGCGATAATAATATTTTTCTTTATATCTTTTCTTGCTACATACCATCTTTTGAGTGTTTTTCCTTTTCCTCTTTTAACTTCAAAACCATATCTTGGTCCAAGTCTTTGTCCAATTGTATAATAATATACTCCATCATGCTGTCCTATTATTTCTCCATTAGGATCTAGAATATTCCCTTTTTTAGGTTTGATTTTTTTCTTTAAAAAATCCTTTAGATTAATTTTTCCTATAAAACAAATACCTACTGTGGATTTTTTATCATGATTTATGAAATTGTTTTCTTTTGCTATTTTTCTTATCTTTGTTTTTGTTAGATCTCCTATTGGAAATATACATTTTTTTAATTCAGATTCTTTTAATCTGTATAGGAAATAAGATTGATCTTTAGATTCATCCTTGGCTCTTAGTAGATTGTATTTTCCTTTTCTATCTTTTTTAATTTTTGCAAAATGCCCTGTTACAAGGTATTTAGCATTTAGTTTTTTAGCAGCTTTTAGTAGAAGTGGGAATTTTATTTTTTCATTACAATCTATATCAGGGTTAGGTGTTATACCTTTTTTATAATCTTTAAACATTTTATCAATAACTTGCTTAGAATATTCTTTTTCAAAGTCAAATGTTAGTAAAGGGATTTTTAATTTTGCAGCTATTTTAATTGCAAAATCTCTTTCTTCTTTCCATTTACACTTTCCCATTCCATATTTTTCATGGGAGAAATTTTTCATAAATGCTCCAATAACATCATAGCCTTGCTTTTTTAGAATGAGTGCTGCTACACTAGAATCTACTCCACCAGACATTGCGATTAATACTTTTGGTTTCATAAAATTATATTTCATAAAGAGTATTTAAAGATGATTAATATTTCTTAGAGATAATTTATTGAGGTTCTGGATTAATAATTTTTTCAAGTGAAAGTTTTTGCTTTTTATCTACTAATTCTTCTGGAGTATCTGCTGTGAAAAATTTTCTAGATGTATCCATACACCATTTTGCAGCACCAGTTATCCATAAGCTATTTTGTAAAAATTTTAATGCTCCATTTGCAACCATTTCTGGATCAAACTCCACAGCAGGATCAAGTGCAGCTTTTATTGCTGTTACTGCAGCTATTTGCATAGTATACATAGGTAGTTGGAAACTATTGTTTGCTAAAAGTTCTGCACCATATTTTATTATCTTAGACCTATCTGAAGTTATATTTCCTTTTTCATAGATTTTATTTCTTAATTTTGTATAAAAAGGGGAAGTAGGTGCATGAAGTAATAAACTAAGACCTCTTGCTCCGACAGATGTTTCAACATTTAAGCCTGTTAGAGAGTCAATATACATCCCAAGAATTACTTTAATAGCTGCTAATCCTGTGAAATCACCAAGTACCTTATAGGTTTTAGTATCTTTGATTTTTTCGTATTTTTCAGTGCCAATTACATCTTTGATAGTTCTTTCTTTTGTAAGAGTTTCGTAGGCATCTGAGTTAATAATTTTGTGATAAATCTGCGAATCTTTTAATTTACTCTCTATTTTCATTAAAAAATTAGATGGAATTTGTTTTTAAATCTTTCTCTTTTGTTACTATTATCTAGTTAAGAATATTACGCCCCGGGTAGGACTCGAACCTACGACCTATCGGTTAACAGCCGATCGCTCTACCAACTGAGCCACCAGGGCATTATTTTAAATAATGTAATTGATATTTAAAGTTATTCCTTTACTCTTTTAGCCCTAAATCTTCAACATGTTGGACTTGATGTTTTTCTAGAAAAGAGTATACATTTGTTTGTTTTGAGCCTTGGATAATGGATATGGCAGCGTTTTGAGCATTTTCAATATATTCTGGATTACCTATGATTCCTACTTCATTGTCTTTTAATTCAAAATAACATTTTGTTAATTTATGAAGTGTTTGTAAAGTTTTTCCTTCTTTTCCTATTATTCTTGCTCTTACACTTGCTAAGTCTTTTCTTCTTGTATATTCTTTGATATTTAATATTTCAAAAGTTAGATCTCTTTCTTTGATTTCAATGGCATAGGATATGGGGAATCCAAAATTAATAGCATCTATGACTTTTTCACCTATGTATTCGTCTGTTGCTTCTCCTTGAAGATAAACTTCTTTACCTCTATTTGTTATTTTAAGATTTAGAACTTTTTCTAACTTTTTTTTATTTCTTACAATTCTAATAATTTTGTCTGAGATTATTTTTTTCATTTTTAAAATTCAAGTTTTTCAGATTCTAGATAATTATTTTTTTTCAACCAAGCAACTTGATTTGGTCTGTATTTAAATAAAATATCTCCTTTTTCATTATCAAGTTCCCAAGGTTCTATTATTACAACATCTCCTGGTCTTAGCCATAGTCTTCTTCTTAGCCTTCCCGGAACTCTGCAGTTTCTTGTCTTACCATCTAAACAAGCTATGAACATTTTATTTCCACCAACTCTTTGCTCAACAATACCTAAAACTTCTTTTCCTCTTGGAAGTTTTACTCTTGTAATTTTAGGTTCTTCTTCACTGCTTTGTTTTTTATAGGATTTCATATTTATTGAACAGAATTTTGGTTTATAAAATTATAGAAGTACTAATGCAAAAGGAATATCTTGAATTGTTTTTATTTCCTCTTCCGAAATTATACCTGCTTTTACAGCTGTTTGGGTAGCTTCTTTCCCAATAATATTAAATGTAGCATCTTCTATTTTCATTAGTTGAATTGTTTTAAGCAGTTTTTCTTGATTTATTTCTTCTCCATCAAAGAAATTTGGTTTAACATCTAATTGAAAATCATCTTGTTCAAATTTCTTTCCAACTAAATCAGAATCACAGATAGCTATAACATCTCTATACGAATTATGAATTTTTACTTTCATCTAGTTTTGCTATAATTTAATATAAAAAAATTAAAAAATTTAAAATTAAAAAGACTTTTTAGCGCCGTCTTTGATTGCTTGTTCAGCATTATCTTTGGACATCATAGCACACATCTTAGTCTTATTACATTTTGAACAAATTCCTTTTGCCATATATCCTCCTCTGGATGTTTGACAGATTTCAGGGTTTTTCATTTCTACACCCTTCGCCTTACAAACAACACAATATCCTTTAACCATTTGTTTTTAGCCTCCTTATTTAATTGAAGTTAAAATTGATAATGAAAATTCTTTTATAAAGATGCTGATTTAGTAAAATAGATGTTTCTTAGAGGGTTTTTAGAATTAATTAGATTTTACTTCTAACCGGATGCTTTGCTCCACAAGCTAAACAATGCAAAACAGTTATTCTATCTTCTTTTAATAACTGAGTATCTGGTTTTCCACACTCTTTACATAGAACAAATTCTTTAGCATACTGTTCTATTTTTGTGTTGATTTTAGCACTGGGAACTTTCATATTAAGACTTAGTCTATCTCCTTCTCTATGTCCTGATGCTGCAAGTTCTTTTAATATGAATTTTTGAAAATGCTCTGGATTTCTTCTTAAATGTGAAGCTATTTGAGAAAAATTTGTTAAGATTGTTTTTCTTCCTTCAAATCTTCCTTCTATTTTTGGAATTTCAAACCTATCGCTGCTAATACTAACTTGTTTAACATTTTCATAAGCTTGATCTAATAGTTTTTCATAATCTGTCATGGTTTTAGAGCGAAGAAAGAGTTTATAAATGTTTTATGATTTAGATTTTTATGAATCTAAAAAATGTGGTGTTAGGTATTGCTATAATGATTTTAACTATTTTTGTAGCTGTATATGGAATTAGTCTTATTTATGAAGCCCCAGAATATACTGATTATTGTGAGGAATTTAGAACAGCTGAAGTGATTAATAATTCTGAGAGATGTGTTGAAGTTGGAGGTTCTTGGGATGGGAATATTTTGAAGCCTGCTGAAGGGACACAAGGTTATTGTGATAGAAATTTTTCTTGTAGACAAGAGTATGAAGAGGTAAGTGAAAAATATTCAAGAAATATTTTTTTAATAGCTGTTCCATTGGGAATATTGGTAATTGTTTTAGGTGCTGTACTCTTTGGATTAGAAGCTGTTGGAGCTGGTTTAATGGGTGGAGGTGTTGGAATAATATTATATGGTGTTGGAGGTTTTTGGAGGTTTGCAGATGATTGGCTTAAGTTTTCAATATCTTTACTTGGATTGATAATCTTGATTTGGTTTTCTTATAGATTTAATGGGAAAGGATTTAAGTGGCAGAAGAAGAAAAGATAGTTTTTTGTAGCTAAATTCTTATAAAGTAGATTTTTTATAAATTTTGATTGGTATTAACGGAATTGAATTAAAAAGTGTAAAATCTCTTAATAGAGATTTGAGAAAAGAAGCTTCTAATTTTGTTGGTAACAACAGAATTAGTTTGTATAACAATGTTTTATTTATTTCTTCAGGAAAAGATATATCTAAAAAAGTATTATCTGTGAAAATTAATAATAATAATCATATTAATGTGTGGGATAAAAATTATGCTTGTTTAGCAGAGAATTTGAAAAAGCATTATGAAGAAAAATTTGGGGCTTTATTTTATATTCAGAATAATTTTTAACCTAAATACTTAACTTTACCAGGTCTTGGTTCAAATATGATTCCTTCTTCTAAGAATTTTTGAACTTCTTGATCAATTATTTCTGAAGAGATTTCTTTCATTTCTGTTTTAAGTAAATCTATATATATTCCTTCATCTCCTGAATTTTTTATTGATCCTAGAATTTTATCTTTAACAGCAATTATTTGTTCTTTTGGAACTTCATTTCCCTTTGGTTTGTTTTTTTCTGTTTCCATTTTTCTAACTAATAAATAATTTGTATCTTGTGGTTTTACTATTTCAGGAGCTATGTATGTTTCATTATTGAAGTTTCTTAAAACACCTATAATCAGAACGGTGTTACCTTGAACAATATCTTTTAGTTTTTCAACATCATCTCCAAAGGATTTTAATTTTATTTGTCCTGAACCATCATCTAGAGTTAAGAAAGAGTATCTTTTTTCACCTTCACTATCATATTTATCTGTTATATTTCCAATAACATTAACTCTTACTATTTTTTTCCCATCAAGGTCTAAGTAAGAGAATTTATCATAATTCATAATTGGCTTTCCTCTTAGAATATCTCCGATTCTTAATTTAAATGCAATATGTCTTTTGAATTGATCTTGGCTAGCCATGGTAAGACACCTGCGGTTTCTTGACCGTCAACTTCCCTTTATTTAGTTTGGTTATCATTTTTAAGAAAAAAGTTTAGAGTTTTTAAGTCTTACCTACAAACCCTCTTCTAGGTTTGAAGATCTCCCCTTGAGAATTTAATTTAGTTATAGCTTCATCTATTTCTTCTTTTGATAATTTTCCTTCAAGTTCTTTTTCAACTTCTTCAACAGGAACCATTTTTCCTAATTTACTTTCCAGTTGAGTTATTGCATCTCTTACTGTAAATATTTTATTTCTATCTGAAGAGGTTATGCCTGTTGTTGCTTTATCAATATCGAATGTTTTAGATTCATAATCATAACCTACTTGCATTAAATAATATTTCATTATATCTATTGCTATTTTAGCATCTTCTTTTGCTACAACCTTACTTAGTCTAACTTTTGCAGAAGCTTCTGACATTCTGATAAGAGCTTGTAATTGTCTAGCTGAAATAGGTATTGGTCTCATAGAGCTTTCAGAAGAAACAGGCCTATTTCTTAAATCAACATAGAATTTCTTTAATTCTTGGACAGCTTCTTCACTTAGAACAGGTCTTACTCTTTGTTTTGCATAGGCAACATATTTTCTAAATAATTCTCTTGGAATTAACATTGTTTGACCTGCTTGTTGATGTTCATTTAAAACATGGCTTGCAATTCTTTCATCTTTATCCCTTTCAGGAATATCTCTTAATGTGAATATTACATCAAATCTGTTGATTAATGTTGGTGGAAGATCTATTTGTTGAGCAATAGATTGATATGGATCAAATCTTCCGAATTTAGGATTTGCAGCTGCTAGAACAGATGTTTCTGCTCTTAATGTTGCTTGAACATTTGCTTTAGAAATTGTAATTGTTTGTTGTTCCATTGCCTCATGCATAGAAGATCTGTCATTTGGATCCATTTTTTCCAATTCATCTATACATACTAATCCCTTGTTTGCTAAAACCATTGCACCTGCTTCTAAGCTCCATCCTCTTAGATATTCATCTCTTACAACTGTTGCTGTCAATCCTGCCCCACTTGCGCTTTTACCTACAACATATCTTCCTTTTGGAGATATTTTAGCCATAAAGTCTAATGTTACTGATTTTGCTACTCCTGGATCTCCTATTAGTAATATGTGCATATCTCCTCTAGATTTTTGACCATCTGCGTGAACTTTTTTAACCCCACTAAATAACTGTAATACTAGTGATTTTTTTATTTCTTGATAACCCCATACACTTGGAGTTATACTTGTTGCTAATTTTTCAAATATTTTAGGATCTTTTGAAAGCTCTAAAATTTGAGTTTCATCTTCATCACTTATATCTAATTCTTCAAAAGTTTCTTCTAAAGGTATTATATTGTTTGCTTCTACAGCTAATTCAAATCTTGTGGATAAACCTCCTGAATGCAATGGAACTGGAACTTCTTTTAAAACTCCAATAATTTTGATTCTACTTCCAGGAGTTGTTTTTTCTTCCATTTTAGGTTCAACCAAATCTTCTTTAACAAAAATGTTTATTCTTTTTGGTTGTTCTCCCCCTGTTAAAGATTCTGGTCCTTCTTCGGTTACAAGTCTTTGAGTATCTACCATATCTTTACTTATTAATTTAAAACCTCCTCTTCTACCGCAAGAACATCTTGAAGGTTCTCTGAATTTTTTTTCCATTTGTAGTACTGAGATGATTGTCCCACAACTAGGACATTCAAATTTAGCATTTACAACTTGGGGTCTTACATCTGAAGCTTGTCTAATAATTCCTTCTATTACTATTAATTCATCTAAGTGTTTTGATCTAATATTTCTAACTTGGATTTCTTGAGATTTTGGAAGATGTGTTAATCTAACTCTAACATTGTTTACAAGTCCTGATTCTTCTATAGCTATTTCAATTAATCTTAATGTATCTTCTGGATGTGAAAGGATTTCATCTGCTAATTTATTAGAAAATTCAGATAAGTCCATAAAATTCACATAAATTACATTACTTCCTTTTCTTAAAGATTCTCCAACTTCTTTTTTATAAGATTCAAAGAAATTTTTTGCTTCAATGATTAATTCTTCGTTTTTTGATTTTTTCTGTGGTTCTTCTTCTACCATGATTAAATCAGAGATAAAGTGTTTTTATAGATTTATATTCATTATTGAATATAATTGAGTAGTATTTCTAGAAAGGAGTTATTTCTTAGCTATTTTCCAAAGATAATTAAAATAATTTCTATAAGTGTCAGCTATTTCTTTATTTTTTATCATAATTAGTAATGGTTTATTTTTTAAAAAATGGATTGATACATAGTCCCCTGTAATGATTGTTGTAGCCTCACTTTCAATATCTAAATATCTAAATTTCTGATTTTTAAATTTAGTCATAGGGTGATTTTTATGTTTTGGATGTGCTATACTTCTGCTTGTAAATCCTTCTTTATCTAATTTTTTTGCAATTGGAGCAAATTCATAAATTTGATCATATGCTCTTCCTGTTGCTCCAAAAGAACAATATTCTTTATTTTTTTGTATTCCTCTTAAAATTGTTCTAAATCCATCCCCCCCTTCATAAATTTTCACTTCATAATCTGAATCTTTTTTCTCTTTTATTTTAGATAACCCTTTTATTAAATCTTTTATAAAAATTCTTTTTTTTCTTAATGGATTTAAAAGATTTTCAGGGGGTTCTGCTCTGAAAATCTTTTTATTTTCTCTTTTTATATAATTTATAAGTCCTTTTTCTATTAAATTATTAATTACTCCATATGTTAGAGTTCTATCCATTCCTAATTTTTTTGATAATTCATTTGCAGAAAGTTCTCCTTGTTTTAACAATTCTAAATATACTTTTGCTTCATTTCTTGGAAGTCCTGCTTTTTGTAAATTTTCTATATTAGCTAACATTTTGTTGTTATAAGATATAACAACTTATATTTAAAAAGGTTTTGAAGGACTTTTTATTATGAATACAGCATTATTAATTTTAATAGGGTATTTATTGCTGACATTTGGTATAGCTATATTTTTTTCTAGACAGGACTCTATTGAAGAATATTTTTTGAATAAGAAAAAAACTGGTTTATGGATGATGACCTTTTCTAATGTTGCTAGTTTGGTTGGAGCTGGGGCTGTTGTAAGTGTTGTTGCTGAAGGATATAATAGTGGAATTTCATATGGAATTATACTTCCACTTGGATTTATTTTTGGAGCAATTCTTTTAGCAATTTTTGGATATAAGATTAAAGAGTTTAGTGCAAAACATGATATTTATACCATTGTTGAGTTTTTTGAAAAGAGATTTGATCGTAAGAATAAAATATTAGTAGGATTTTTACAAATTATTCTTTTGCTTTTTTGGATAGGTATACAAGCTGTTGCCTTTGCCTCTTTAGCAAGTGTGTTAATTGGATTTGATTATATTTTTGCTTTAATTCTAGCATCTGTAATTACAATTTTGTATACTGCTATTGGTGGTTTAAAAGTAGATATCATTTCTGATTTTATTCAGTTTTGGATAATATTTATTATGTTTATAGTTATTTTTGTTATTGGTTTAGGAAATGTTGGTGGTTTTGAAAATTTATTTAGTAGTTTGCCCCAAGGACATTTAGATGTGTTTTCTTTTGGAGGAATAGGGTTTTTTATTAGTGCTACTTTGTTTTCTGGATTTTTATTTATTGCAGGAACTCAGAATTGGCAAAGGATAATTTCTGCTAAAAATAAAGAAGTAGCTAGAAAATCATTTTTATTATCTATTCCTTTTTTGATTATTATTAGTATTTTTACACTTTTTATGGGGTTGTTTTCTTCTGTTCTTTTAGAAGGAATAAATAAAAATACAGCTATTTTTTCTTTAATGCAAAATATTTTACCCACAGCTCTTTATGGGATTGGTTTGGCATCTATTTTAGCTGTTATCATGTCTTCTATTGATAGTTTACTTATTGGGGGTTCAACTATTATTTCTAGAGAAATTTTTAAGAAACGTTATGTAGGAGATAAAGAGAAGCTTTTATTTGCAAGACTTTTAACAGGAATTTTTGGGGTTGTTGGTTTTTTAGTTGCACTTATTTTTCCAGACATTGTTAATTTAAGCATTTTGCAAGGAACTATGGCGCTTATTTTTCCAGCAGCTATAATTGCAGGACTTTATTCAAAAAGAGTTTCTTCAAACGCTTCTTTTTATTCAATTTTAATTCCCTTTGTTTTACTTGTAATTTTATTCCCAATATTAGAAAAACAGACTCTTATGGTAACAACACCTTTTTCAATATTAATAGTAATATTTTATGATAAAATTTTTAAGAGAAAATAAATTTATTTCTTATAATTCTTTAAAGCTTGCTTAACATTCTTTAAAACTTGAATCATACTGTAATCAAGTTGTTTTCTGTTCTTTGTTCCTGTGCATACAAGTTTCCCATTACTAAATAAAAGGAAAGTTGCATTTGGTTTGATAAGTTTGTATACTAATCCTGGAAATTGTTCTGGTTCGTATTCTGTGTTTTCCATTTCTAGAGCAAGGAAATTTAGATTAAGTTTAAGGTCAATTGATCCTGAAGCAACAATATTTTGAACAGTAATTTTTGGTTTTATTGTTATCTTAACATTTATTTTTTTTAATTGTTTTATAACAGCTTGAATAACATCTCTTACTTGACCTACTGATTTTGTTCCTGTACAAACAAGGTTTCCGGATGAGAAAACTAGAACAGCTGATTTTGGTTCTTTAATTCTTAAAACTAATCCTGGAAATGTTTCTGGATTATATTCTGTATTAGGTTGTGTTCTTGCTAATTTTGTTAAAGGAACAGGTTTTTCTAGAGAAGTGGTTGCAACAATATTCTGAATTTTATATGTACCTTTTTTCTTTACAGGCTTTCTTTTGGCTGCAGGTTTTTTCTTTACGACCATTTTATATTTTTTTAAGAAAAAAGGTCTTTATAAAGGTATTTAAATGTCACGACGGAATGCAGAAAAATGTTTATAAAGAAGTATTAGATATATTGATATGAAAAAACGATGTGCTTGGCCTAGTGAAGATGAACTTATGATTAAATATCATGATAAAGAGTGGGGCACTGTTCAGCATAATGATAAAATTTTGTTTGAATTTTTTATTCTTGATACTTTTCAAGCTGGTTTAAGTTGGAGAACTATTCTTTATAAGAGAGAAAATTTTAGAAAAGCGTTTGATAATTTTAATATAAATAAGATTGCAAAATATGGAAAGAGAGATTTTAATCGACTTATGAAAAATGCAGGAATTATTAGAAATAAAGCAAAAATAAATGCTGCTATCCATAATTCTCAATTAATTTTAGGATTGAAAAAAGAATTTGGAAGTTTTAGTAAGTATTTGTGGAAGTTTTCAAAGAATAAGGTTGTGAAAAATAAACGTAGAAGAATGAAAGATATTGTTACAACATCTCCTTTGTCAGATGCAATTAGTAAAGATATGAAAGAAAGAGGATTTAAGTTTGTAGGTTCAACAACAATTTATGCATTTATACAGAGTATGGGAATTGTTAATGATCATGTGGTAGATTGTTTTAGATATAATAAACTTGGTTAATAGAAATATTTAAATACTACTTAGTATTACTTAATATCACAATGGAAAGTGTGAGTTTAAAACTTGAAACTAGTTTTTTATTAGCTATTAAAAAAGTTATGAAGAGACATAATTATATGACTAAAGCAGAATTTATTAGAGAATCTCTTAGAGATAAAATTCAGATGTTAGAAGAAAGAGAAATTCTTAATGATAAAAATGTTATGGCACAAATAAGAGCTAGTGAGAGAAATATTAAGAAAGGTAAAATTAAAGAATTTAAATATTAATATATTTTATGAGTTCCTATAGCTTCTATTATTATGGTTTTGTTTTCATTACTAATTTTATATATTGCTCGTATGTTTGAACCTAACCAACAAGCCCATTTTCCTTTTAGTTTTCCATGCAAAGGATGTGCTCCAAGAGATTTTTTAGGATTTTCTTTTAATTTATTCAATTTATTTTTGATTTCAGACTTAAGTGAAATATATTTTTTTAATAATTTTTCTGTTTTTGAATTTGCTATGAAAAGTTTATACATTTTCAATCATCCATATTTCCAGTTTCTTTTCTGATGTTTTAAATCATCTTTGATTTCTTCTAAACTTGTTATTTCTGAAAGAGGTTTATCATTTCTTAGAGCTGTGAATCTAGGGAATCTTAAAGCATATCCTGATGGATAATTTGGTGAACGTTGGATTTCTTGATATGTCACAGAGATTATAATTTTTGGTTTAATCTTAACTGTTAAACCTTTTTCACTTATTATATAGGGAGTGACTTTTTTTGTTAATTCTTCAAAAGACATACCTTGTTCTTTTTTTTCTTTTATTCCTGAACCCATTTTTCCTATTGCAAGATATTCTCCTTTTTTTCCTCTACATGCAAGGATGAAACTTGAAAGCCATTTTGACCTCTTACCTTTTCCATGTTCAGCTCCAACAATTACAAGATCTAAGTCTTTTACTTCAGGTTTTATTTTCATCATATGCCCTACTCTTCTTCCTGGTTGATACATGGCATCTTGATTTTTCATCATAATTCCCTCTTGATTATCTTTGAGAGATTTTTTATAGAATTCTTTTACTTTTTTTTCATTACTTGAAATTATTTGTTTGGCACGAATTATTTTATAAGGATGATTTTTTACAATTTGTTTAATTAATTTTGTTCTTTTTTTGAAAGGTTCATTTAGAAGAGATTTTCCATTGTAATATAGAACATCAAAAACATTTACTTCAACAGGAAGTTTATTTTGAATTTCTTTAATATTATATTTTCTTCTAATTCTTTGACTTATTTCTTGGAAGTCTGTGTATTTTTTAGTTTTCTTGTTAAAACCTACAGCTTCTGAATCTAAAATAAAAGATTCACCTTTAACATATTTTAGAATATAATCAACAACTTCTGGAAATTGCTTTGTTACATTTTCTAAGCTTCTTGTGAATAAAATAACTTTGTCTCCTTTTTTATGAATAATCATTCTAAAGCCGTCGTATTTATATTCTATTATGCAAGGTGTTCCAAGTGCTTTGAAACCTTCTTTTATATTTGCAACTTTTTGAGCAAGCATCGCCTTAATAGGTTTACCTACTTGAAGTTGTAGTTTTTTTAATTCTTTTAATTTACCTGTTTGAGCTAAATTGAAAACAGCTACTAAGTCATTTGATCTGTCTATTGCCTCTTGAATTTTGATTGAAATTTCTTTATCTTTTTTAAAGAAGGCAATTGCTAAACTTTCTCTTATAGTACTTTCTTGAATACCTATTCTTAAATCCCCTATAAGGGTTCTTGTTAAGTATAATGCTTCAATTGGAGAAGCAGATGTTAGAAGTTCTGTTATTAGTGAGAGTTTTTTACTAACTGTTCCTTTACCTTCAAGTTCTGGAAGTTTTCTTAAGTTTAATAGAACTTTTTCTGTTGTAAGAGTTTTTGATTGAAGTGTTCTTTGAGTTTTATTTTTTGTAAGTATTTCTGCAACTTTCCCAATATCTCCTATTTTTTTCCATTGTTTGGTAACTTCTTTTAATTCTGTGCCTGTTGCTTTTGCAATAGCTTTGAGTGCAAGTTGATTACTAATTCCTATTCTTCTTTCATCATATTCAGGATAAATATCTCCTAGAAGAAGATACATGATTTCTATATCTTTTGTTTTAATTTTTTTAAGAAATTTTGAAAGAATTTCTATTTTTTCAAGACGTTTGGTTGTGCTTGAAGCTTCATTGTATAATTCTGCTAATATTTTATATTTCATTTTTTAGATTTGCGACTATGCTCATTTATTTTAATTAATCCATAGATTGAAGAGATGATAAAAACAGCTTGAAGAATTATAAATATTTTATCTTGAATATAGATGCTGTAAATTTCTAAACATATTCCTCCTAGAATTAATAAAGGGTAAGTATATTTTCTACTTATTTTTCTTTTACCAGAAATTAGAAGTGTTCCAGAAATAATACATATTAACCCTATTATTGCAATCATATAAAATAAATTTATCACCATTCTTTAAATAAGAAAGAAGTGTTTTTAAAATTAGGGTTTAGAAAAATTAATATTCTTCTTTTTTAAGTTCATAATAAGATTGAGCGTGATCACAAGAAGGGCATTCTTTTGGAGGTTCTTTACCAAAATAAGCATATCCACATTCTCTACAAACCCACCATTTTTCTTCTGTTCTTTTGAAAAATGTTTTGTTTTTTATATGTTCTAATAATTTAAGGTATCTTTCTTCGTGGTTTTTTTCAGCTATTGCAATGGATCTTAATCTTTTTGCAATTTCAGGCAAGTTTTCTTTTTCAGCTATGTCTGCAAAATTAGGATACATTGTAGAGTGTTCATAGTTTTCACCTTCTGCAGCTTCCTGAAGGTTTTTTTCAGTTGTTTCATATATTGTGGGTGCTGTTGTCTCTACAATTATTTTATCATTATTTCCTAATTCTTTTTTTAATTCCTGAATATGTTCGAATAATCTTTTTGCATGAACTTTTTCTTGATCAGCTGTTAGTAGAAATATTTCGCCAATTTGTTCATAACCTTCTTTTTTAGCAATCTTAGCATAGAATGTATATCTGTTTCTCGCTTGGCTTTCACCAATAAATGCTTTGGTCAAATTTTTCAATGTTTCCTTCATTATCTAAATAAGAAAGAAGTGTTTTTAAAATTAAGGATTATTTCCCTCTTCTTTTACCAGCTCTTACAGAAGGTCTTGTTTTAGAAGTTGGATTCTTGTTTCTTAATCCTCTAGATTTCTTTCCTGCGCTTGTTAAACCCCTCATAGGTCTTTTTGTGTGTGTTGTTTTTGAGATCCAATTTAAAGTTTTATCATTTTTTATTTCAGGTCTTTTTGGATCTACACAAATTACTTCATAGAATGCATTAATCCCATCTTTACCAATTAAATATGAATTGAGAACTTCAAGATTAGTATATTTTTTTGCAACTCTTTGTTCAGCTATCCATCTATAACTCATTCCTAGATTTTTTCTGGTGTGTAATCTCTTACTTCTTCTACCTTTATTAGGTCTAGGTCTTTTATGACCTCCCCTCTTAATTCTTATTCTGATTATAACAAATCCTTTCTTAGCCTTATAACCTAAGCTTCTTGCTCTGTCTAGTCTAAGTGGTTTATCAACTTTAGTTAATACATTTGATTTTCTCCACTCAACCATTCTTTCTCTCAAGGTTTTTTTATCTGGTTTTTTCCAGGCTTGCTTGATGAAGTTATAAAATCCTTTTACCATAAGTATTTGATAGAATTTCGGTTTAAAAAGGTTAGTGTATGGGATTAATAATCTTTATAAATACCATAAGTGTGGTTTTCTTAGGAGCCTGTAGCTCAGCCTGGTTAGAGCACTACTCTGATAAGGTAGGGGTCCACGGTTCAAATCCGTGCAGGCTCACTTTTTTTAATTTTTAGCTTCTAGTTCAAGAGTTAGTTTTTCTTTTGAGAAATTGAAATCTATTATTGGTAGATTAATTGAAATTCTTTTTAGAAATATTTTTGTTTTTGCTAAGGCTTTTATTTCAATACTATTTTCAAGTTTTGTTATTGAAATGTCTTTTATTGATTTTACTTCTGGAAGATTGATTTCATAGATTATTTTGTCAGTCATTCTTCTTATATTTGTGGAAGGTTCTTCTTTTGGTAGGTTCTTTTTTCCTTTAAAATCTTTTTTTGGAAGTTTGCTATTTGGAATTGATTTAAGGTGTTTTTTTATAGGCTGTTTTTTTTGAACAGCTTGCTGATTGTTTAATTTTATTTCCTTACCATTTAACATTATTCTAATATTAGGTTGATTTTTTAAAGGTTTTTGTGACATTTCTTTATTCATTTCTTTTTCAAGCATTCCCATAACATTTCCAATCATTTTGTTTAATATCTTTCCATTTAAATTTCCTATAAACGGATTTCCAAATTGATTCGGTTTATTTTGAGCATCATTTTTACCAAGCATCCCAAAATCATCGTTAGAACTATTTAGGTCTTGTTTACAATAAGGACAATAATTATATTGTTTACTTATTTTTTCTTTACATCTTGGACATTTTTTTTTGAACATTGTTGTATTAGTTATAAAATTTTATTTAAATATTTTTCTACTTGTGAATAAAGAGATAATCTTTGAAATGTTTTATTTGATGGTATTCATCAATTAAAGTAGCTTTTCCCTCTTTTATTATTAGATCTTCAAAAGATTGCATTCCTTTTAATTTTTTGGTTTTTCTTATTTCTTTTAATTTTGGTATCCATAGAAATACAGCAATCATTCTTGTTATGGAGCTTAAGAAGAATATGAAAATTAAAGGTTTTGTCCAACTTATGGCAAGGTATTTAATTAAAATAGCACTTATTATTGAACCTACAAAAACACCTATTCCATAAAGCATGTTATGGTAGGATACTGCTAATCCTCTTTTTTTATTTTTTACATTATCATATATGAAGTTTGATTCTGCTAAAGTAAATCCTGCCCATGTAATTCCCCCTATTGCTGATGGAATTAAAATTAAATATATTGGAGAGGGATGTAATATCCAAAGAATTGGAAGTACTGGAAGTATAAGTGTGGTTACCATAAGGGTTTGATAGTTACCATATTTATCTGTAAATTTACCCCATAGTTCTAAGAAAAATAAAGAAAAAATAGCTCCTGATAAAATTATTGCTGTATAGAGAGTGTAACTAAATTCTAATTCTCTAAGAAGATATATTGAAATAAGAGGTATTGAGATGTAACCTGTTAATGTGAAAAACAATCTGAAGATTGAAAACTTTCCAAAATTTGTTTTTGGAGCTTCTTTGAGAAAATCCCAGAATGAGAAATAATCTGCTCTTTTTACTTTTATTTTTGGCTCGTACTGCTGTTTAAAACTTTTCATTCTAAAAATTTCTGCAATTAGAGCTAAACTAAATAGTATGATAAATCCTAACATAATTAAATTTTTATATTTGAAATAATCTAAAAACATTCCTGCAACAATTGTGATAACTACTCCAGTCATTCCTAGAAGAAGATTTCTTTTTGCAAAATATTTTCCTCTTTTATTTTTATTTACAATATCTCCCATCCACGAAAACCAAGCAGGATGTCCAAAATTATTAAAAATTACATATAATCCAAAAAAGAATAAAAGAAAGAAAGGAAGCAGGTTAAGAAATAATCCTTTTGCAAACAAAATTGCTATTATTATAAATGGGATCCACATTAGAGTTTCGAAAGAAATAGCTTTGAGTAATATGTTTTTCCTTGGATATTTACCAATTAATTTAGAACCTTTTAATTGGCTTGCAGGTCCTAGTAATCCTGAGAAAGCACTAAACATAGCTACCATTGGATTGCTTGTATTAATTGCAATTGCAAAAGGAGATAAAAATTGATTTCCTAGAGAAAATTTTGTTCTTGCAAAGATTCCTTCTTTAATAGAATATTTTCTTGCTTGTTTTTTTAATCTCTGTATTCCGTCTTTTTCCAATTCTTTTTTCACCATCTTACTATATAGATATAAAATATGTTTTAAAAATTATACTATGGTTAAATTTTTATAGGCTTTTGTTTTTGAAGAAATATGAAGAAGAAATTTTATGTAACAACTGCAATAGATTATGTTAATGCAAGACCCCATATAGGCCACGCATTTGAAAAAGTTCTAGCAGATGCTCTTGTTAGATATAGGAGGCAAAAGGGAGATGATGTGTTCTTTTTAACAGGTGTTGATGAAAATGCTCAAAAAAATGTACAAGCTGCTGAAGAACAAGGAATTAATGTTAAGCAATTTATAGATACAAATACTGGATTTTTTATTGAATTAGTGAAAAAATTAAATATTAGTCATGATGAATTTGTGAGAACAAGTGAAAAAGAACATGCTAAGATTGTTCATAAAATTTTAAAGAAGATTATTAAAAAAGGAGATATTTACAAGGGAAATTATGAAGGATATTATTGTGCAGGCTGTGAAGCGTATATAACTGAAAAGGATCTTGTTGATGGAAAATGTCCTGAACATAATAAAGCACCTGAACATAGAAAAGAAGAAGCTTATTTTTTTAAATTAAGTAAATATCAAAATAAATTGATTAAATTTGTAGAAGGTTATATTATTCCTGTTGAAAAAAAGAATGAAATTCTTTCTAGAATCAAAGGTGGTTTGAATGATGTTTGTATAAGTAGAAAAGGTGCAAAATGGGGTGTTGATTTCCCAGATGATAAAAATTTTAAGATTTGGGTATGGGTAGATGCTTTGATTAATTATATTTCAGGTGCAGAAGATAAATGGCCTGCAGATGTCCATATAATTGGAAAAGGAATTAATTGGTTTCATTCTGTAATTTGGCCTGCATTATTAATGTCTGCAGAATATGATTTACCTAAAACACTTTTGGTTCATGGTTATTTGAATATTAGAGGAAAGAAAATGTCTAAATCATTGGGAAATGTAATAGATCCTATTGAACTTATTGATAAATATGGTGTGGATGCTGTTAGATATTCATTATTGAGATGTTCTGTTTTTGATGATTCTGATTATTCTGAAGAAATTTTAATTGAAAGATATAATAATGAGTTGGCAAATAAATTAGGAAATTTAGTTTCAAGGATTTCTGGTTTGATTGAGAAGAAAGGTATTGAAAAATGCGATGTTAAATTGTTGAAAAAGTTAGATGAGAAGAAAATTGAGAAATATTTCGAAACCTATGAATTTGATAAGGCTTTAAATGAAATATTTAGATTTATAGATGAGTGTAATACTCATGTGCAGAATAAGAAACCTTGGGAAACAGGAGATAAAAAAGTTTTATATGAACTGAAAGAATCTATTTTAAAAATATCTGAATTACTTTTACCTTTTATTCCTGAAAGTGCTGAGAAGATTAATAAACAATTTAGTACTAAGAATATTAAGAAGGAAGAAATTTTGTTTAAGAAGATAGAGGTTAAAAAATGACAGAAGGAGTTGTTGAATTTGGAGATTGGGAAAAGCTGGATTTAAGAGTTGGTGAAATTGTTGAAGTAAATGAGATTGAGGGTGCTGATAAACTTTATAAATTAACAATAGATATTGGAGAAGAAGAGAAAAAAACAGTTTGTTCTGGTTTAAAACCATATTATTCTAAAGAAGATTTACAAAATAAGAGGGTTATTTTATTTGTTAATTTAAAACCTAGAAAATTAATGGGTATTGAAAGTCAAGGAATGGTGTTAGCTGCAGGCAATGTAGATCATTCTGAGGTGAAATTGTTACAACCTGAGGGGGATATTAAGGTTGGTGCGAGGATTAGTTAACTAGATAGTAGATTATATCTGTTAGAAAATATATATTGAGAAGTATAGTATAAAATATATATGTTGTGTTATATCTTTTAAAGAATATACTTAAGTCATTAATCCTAATTTCTTAAGAACTTTGTGAATCATTTTTTCTTTGTCCTTATTTGAATCATATTCTACATCTAATAGATTTGAAGCAATTTCCTTGTATGCTCTTGCAGAATTACTCTTTGGATGTGTGTGAACAACAGCATCTTTTAAGTTTAAAGATTCTTGAATAGAAATATCATCTGGTACCATTCCTAGTATTGGTGATTCAAGCATTTCTTTTACAGTTTCTGCTTGCATCTCAGAATTATTTTTTCTAACCTTTGTGATTATTACTCCTCTGATTGGTTTGTTCATTTCTTCTGCTATTTTTATTGTTTTTAGAGCATCTGTAATCGCAGGCATCTCAGGATTTGTAACAATTATTAGTTCATCTGCCATTTTAAGAGCTTCTTTTGCTTCCTCACCTAATCCTGCAGCACTATCTACAATAACCCATTTTGCAATATTTTGAAAATCTTGTTTGTAATTCTTTAATTTTTTAAAATTTATTTTTTTTAGTTCTTTAATAGAAATGGAAGCGGGAATTATTTTTAATCCTGAATTATGTTCATAAACAGCTTCAAATACATCTGCTTTTTCTTGTAAGACATGATTTAGACTTACAGGAACTTCTGGAGAGTTTAAATGAATTCCAATGTTTGGAGTGCCTAAATTAGCATCAATAACTAAGGCATCTTCTCCAAAATAATTAATAGCTGCACCTAAATTGATAGCTGTGGTTGTTTTTCCAACACCACCTTTTCCAGAAGTTATAACAATTAATTTCTTCATTTTTTTAATCTTTTTTATTTTGATAGAAGAAATTGCTTAAATGTACTTATAAATTTTTCTAATAGCTCGGCATAGATTTTTAGTTGTTCTAGATTAACATTAATTTCTTTTCCTTGGTAAAATATTTTTAAATTCACATTTTTTCTAAATTCACCAATTCTTTCTGTTCTCAGTTCTTTAATTTTTCTAAACATTTCATACATTTTGATCACTTCTAAGAAATCTTTATCTTTTTTGAATAATTTTTTAATTATTTCTATTTTTCCTAAAGGATTTGTTGGAATTGATTTAATCTTTTTTTTCTTTTTAGCATGAATTAAAATGTGATCAAGTACTTTATCAATTAATTTTCTCCATCTTATAAGAAGATTTTGAATTACATCACAAGTTTTAGTGTATTTCAAACTAACATAAAGTAAGTGGTCTGCGCTAATTTTTTCTTGTATTATTTCTTCCATGTGTAAACTCTTTGTCAACCCTTTTTTTAGAAGTATAGTTTACTACGTTGAAGGGGTTTTTATATGTTTCTTAAAATTTGAGTAATGATTAAGAACTTAATTCAAGAATTGTTTCTGCAAGATCTCCTGTCTTTTCAAGAATTTCTTTTGCATGAGCTTCAGATGCACCTGTTTTTTCAACAACTGTTTTTATATCTTCTTCAGATATTGAAGGTGCTGAAGATTCTTCTCTAGTTTCTCCAGATATTTGGAAACTTTCTTGTCCTTGCATATTTACTTTTACTACAGAAGGATTTTCAATAATTATATTTGCTCCATCTATTTTTTCTATTATAACTCTAGAAGCATTGATTTCGTCTTGAGACATACCCATCTGTTTCATCATAGCTTGCATTTTTTTTGGACTTAATCCACCAATCATATTGCGTAAAAGAACCCAAGAAATACTCTAAATGCAATTAGTAAAATAACAAATGCAATTACATGTGTGGGTTTTAAATTTAATTTGCTTGCATATTCATCACTAAATCTTGTTAATCCCCCAAATCCAGAGGGCATTGATACTCCTGTGTTTTTTGCCATGAATATATAGATTGGAATAGTTTTTAAAAGTTATTATCATTGGAATATTTATGGCTAATAAATATGATTCAAAAGCTGTTGAAGATAAATGGAGAAAATTCTGGGATAAAGAGAATATTTACAAATTTGATCCTAAATCTAAAAAACAAGTTTATTCTATAGATACACCGCCTCCATATGCCTCTGCAGGGCATTTACATGTGGGACATGCACTTCATTATACTCAATTTGAAATTATTGCAAGAATAATGAGAATGTTGGGAAAAAATGTTTATTTTGCACCTGGTTATGATGATAATGGTTTACCTACTGAAAAATATGTTGAAGAAAAATTCAAGATAAATAAATCAAAAGTAGATAGAGTTGAATTTAGAAAATTATGTTTAGAAGAATCAAAAAAAGTTGAAAAGATTTATACTGAAAAAGTATTCAAAACATTGGGGCATAGTTTTGACTGGGATTTAGTATATCAGACAATTTCTCCTGAGTCTCAAAAAGTTGCACAAATGTCTTTTTTGAAATTAATTGATAAGAGAGAATGTTATAGAGCAAAAGAACCAACAATTTGGTGTTCTAAACATGAAACAGCTCTTGCTCAGGCAGAAGTAGAAGATTTAGATAGAACTACTAAATTAAATTATATAGAATTTGGAGATAAAGAAAAAATAGTAGTTGCTACAACAAGACCTGAATTTTTACCTGCCTGTGTTGGAATTTTTGTTCATCCTGAAGATAAGAGATATAAAAAATTAGTTGGAAAAGAAATTATGGTTCCTCTTTTTAATTATAATGTGAAGGTTAGGACAGACGAGAAAGTTGATCCTGAGTTTGGAACAGGTATTGTAATGATTTGTACTTTTGGAGATAATACAGATATTGAATGGTGGAAAAAATATAAATTAGATCTTAAAATGTGTCTTGATAAAGAAGGAAGGATGACTGATATTGCTGGAAAATATAAGGGAATGAAAATTAAAGATGCTCAAGAAGCAATATTAAAAGATTTAGATAAGGAAGGAAGGTTGAAAAAACAAGAACCTTTAGAGCAGACTGTTGGAAGTTGCTGGAGGTGTTCTACCCCTGTCGAATATATTGTCACAGATCAATGGTTTATTAGTACATTAAAACATAAGAAAAAACTTTTAGAAATGGGAAAGAAAGTTAATTGGTATCCTAAATTTATGAGAGTTAGATATAATGATTGGGTTAAGAATTTAGCCTGGGATTGGGCGATTTCTCGTCAAAGATATTATGGAATTCCTATTCCTGTTTGGTATTGTGATAAATGTGGAGAGATTCTTTTACCTAGTGAAAAAGAATTACCTATTGATCCTATGCAAAAAAATAAGAAATGTAAATGTGGTGGTAAAGGGATTCCTGAAAAAGATGTTTTTGATACTTGGATGACCTCTTCAAATTCCCCCGAAGTTGCCTTAAGATGGTTGGAAAATCCTAGTCAGTATAAAAAGTTAGCACCAATGAGTTTACGTCCTCAAAGTCATGATATTATTAGAACATGGGCATTTTATACTATTTTAAAATCATATTTATTGTTTGATAGAATTCCTTGGAAAGATATAACAATTGGAACTTTTATATTAGATTCAAAAGGAAAGGGAATGAGTAAATCTAAAGGCAATGCTATTTGGGCAGATGAATTAATTGAAAAATATGGTGTTGATGTTTTTAGATATTGGGTTGGAACAGCAAGTCTTGGAAATGATTTGCCATTTAAAGAGCAGGAGTTAGTTGCTGGTCAAAAATTTATGAATAAACTATGGAATGCTTCCAATTTTGTTTTTATGAATTTAAAAGATTATAAGGGGAAGAAGCCAAAGAAATTAGAAGAAACCGATAACATATTTTTAGAAGAATTAAATAATATGGTAGTTAAATCAAAAAAATATTATAGAGAATATAATATTGCTGGAGCTAAGAGAGAAATTGAAAACTTTTTTTGGGGAGATTTTGCAGATAATTATATAGAGCTTGTTAAAAAAAGAGTATATCAAGGTAAAGGAAATGAAAGATTATCTGCTCAATATACTTTATACACTTCTTTATTAGCTATTGTTAAAATGATGGCTCCTATAACTCCTTTTGTTACAGAAGAAATATATCAAAATTATTTTAAAAAATATGAAAAAGGTAAAAGTATTCATATTTCTGAATTTCCTAAAGGAGAGAAATTAAAAGAATTAAAAGACTGGGAATTCCTAAAAAATTTAATTTCTAAAATAAGAAGTGTTAAGACCGAACATAAGAAACCTATGAATGCTCCTATAGATAAAATAAATTTACCTAAACAAGATTTAAAAATAATTACTCCTTATAAACAAGATTTAATGCTTGCATCTGGAGCTATGGTTGTAGAGGCTGGTCCTGAATTTAAAATGGAATTTCCTGCAGCGGGAACAGAAGTAACTTTAAATAAAAAGAAAAATAATAAAAAATGAAAATTTCAAAACAAGAACTTAAAGAGCTTATTGAAGAACTTGAAAAACATAGGGGGCGTCAGACAGAGTTGATTAGTGTGTATGTTCCTGCAGGATATGATGCAAATACTGTTCAAAAGCAGTTGGAAGCTGAGAAGTCTACTGCTAAGAATATTAAGTCAACAGCTACTCGGAAAAATGTTAGTGATGCTCTTGATAAACTTGTGAGGCATTTGAAAGGTATTAAGAAAACTCCTGTAAATGGTCTTGCTTTGTTTTGTGGTAATGTTTCTAAATCAGAAGGTCAAAGCGATTTACAGTTATGGGAAATTGAACCTCCAATGCCTTTGAAAAATAGATTGTATAGATGTGATAAAGAATTTGTTTTAGATTCTCTCCATACTATGTTAGAAGTGGATAAGATTTTTGCATTACTTGTTATGGATAGAAAAGAAGCAACAATTGGTTTATTGGAAGGAAAGAGAATTGAATTATTACATAAATTAACTTCAGGTATTCCTGGCAAGGTTAGAGCTGGTGGGCAGAGTGCTCAAAGATTTCATAGAATAACAGAAGGATTAACAAAAGAATTTTATAAAAGAATTTCAGATCAAATGAAAAAAATATTTTTTGATGTGAAAAAATTAAAAGGAATATTAATTGGAGGACCTATTCCTACTAAAGATGAATTTATTGATGGGGAATATTTAGTTACTCAATTAAGAGAAAAAATTATTGGTAAGATTGATTTAGGAGATTCTTCTGAATCTGGTTTAAAAGAACTTGTTGAGAGGTCTCAAGATATTTTAGCTGAACAAGATATTATTAAAGAAAAAAATTCATTAAAATTATTATTTGAAACTCTTGGAAAAAAACCAGACTTAGCTTTGTTAAAGGAAGAAGATAATCGAACAGCTTTAGAAAGAGGGGCTGTGGATAAATTATATTTATCGATTAAACTTTCAAGATCTCTAATAAAAGACCTAACAATATTAGCAAATAATATCGGCTCTGAAGTTATTATGGTTTCTATGGATACTGAAGAAGGAGATCAATTTTTTAATATGGGTGGAATAGGTTCTATATTGAGATTTAGTATTAAATAAAATGACAATATCTAGTAAAACACTTAATGAATTAGATAATGAAAAAGAAAAAAAGGATTTGAATACTTTGGAAGCTGTTTTTTTTATTTCTGGTAGATTTTTATCTATGCAAGATTTAATTTCTCTTTCAGATTTAAAATCAGTTCATATAGAATCTTTGATTAAGAAATTAAAACACAAATATTCTAAATTAGATAATGCCCTTGAAATTGTTGAGAAAAAGGGATTGTGGAAAATGGATGTTAAGAGAGAATATTCTCATATTATTAATAAATTAGCTTCTGGTAATGTTGAATTTACAAAAGCTGAGCAAGAAACTTTAGCTATAATAGCATATAAGCAACCTATGAAACAATCTGTTTTGATTAAGATTAGAGGAAATAAGGCATATGATAATATTAAAAAGTTTGTAGATTTAAATTTGATTAAGAAAAAGAAAATGGGACATACTTATGAATTAACTTTAAGTGATGAGTTTTATGATTATTTTAATATAAATAAATCAGATAATCCTTTAAAGAGTTTAGAGGTGGAAGAATAAAATGTTAGATTGGTTAACAGTGGTTTTTTTATTTTATTCTTTTGTAGCTCTTTATTTTATGTTTATGTATTTATTAATTTATATTCCTAATAGACAAAAGTTTTTTTCATATCCTAAACCTGATAGGGAGTATGGGTTGAGTATTGTTGTCCCTTGTTATAATGAAGAAAAAAATATAGGAAATACTATTAAAGCATTATTAGAGGTGAATTATAAAAATTTAAAGAGAATTATTATTGTTGATGATTGTAGCACTGATAATTCTTATGCTATAATAAAGAAATATGCGAGCAAATATTTTAAAATTATGGCTGTGCAAACTCCAAAAAATACTGGAAATGCTGCTGGAGCTAAAAACTATGGTTCTAAATTTGTAAATACTGAGTTAATAGGTTTTACAGATGCTGATTCTTATCCATTAAAAAATTCTGTTATGAGAATGGTTGGATTTTTTAATAAAGAAAATGTTGCAGCTGTTACTTCAATGATTTTAGTAAAACGTAGAAAACAATTAATTGAAAATCTTCAAGCAATAGAATATAAAATAATTTCTTTTACACGTAAACTTTTGAGTTTTGTTGGAGCTGTTTATGTTACACCAGGGCCTTTAGCAATATATAGGAAAAAAGCTTATGATTCTGTGGGGGGATTTGATGCTAAAAATTTAACAGAAGATATTGAAATAACTTGGCATTTGGTTTCAAAGGGCTATGATGTAAAGATGTCTGTTCCCGCAAGAGTTTATACTGTGGCACCTAGAAAGGTTAAGGATTGGTTTAAACAAAGAATTAGGTGGAATCTTGGAGGGGTTCAATCTATGAATAAATACAAAAAATCATTGTTAAGCAGAAATATGTTGGGAAGTTTTATTCTTCCTTTTTTTATTTTTTCTTGGTTTATTGGGATTTTTGGATTAATGGTTTTATTTTATAGAGTTATTAGATTATTTATTGTGAGATATTTATCTACACTATATTCTGTTCAAGCTGAAACAGCTATATTACGATTGTCTGAGATAAATTTGACACCAAATATTTTGTTGTTTTTTGGATTAACATTGGTAATTTTTAGTTTCACATTTACAATGCTTGCTCTTAGGCATTCTAAAGAAGAAATTATTAAAGATGGTGTATTAAATATATTTATATACATGTTTTTTTATTTATTGTCATATCCATTGATATTAATCATATCTTTGTATAAATTTTCGAGAGGAAAATCATCATGGTAAAATTAGGAAATCCAAAGAACGCTTTTTGGGAGGCTTTTTTCTTAGCTTTGTTAGTATTTATTTTTGGAATCTTTATGGGGGTAGCTTATGAAAATAGTAGGCTAAATACTATAAATGAGTATTATGCTTTATCTGAGATTGCACTTATGGATGGTTTAGCTATGAGTAATTTAATTGATTTAGATATTAATAATTGTGATGAGTTAATTAATTTTAATTTAGATTTTGCAGATAGAATCTATTTTGAGGCACTTTCGCTGATTAAATATGAGGATGCTGGTAAAATAACAAATGATTTAAGATTAGCGCACAAAAAATATGATGTTTTGAGAACTTTTTTATGGATTAATAATATGAAGGTTTTAGAAAAATGTGAAGGCAATTTATCAACAGTTGTTTATCTTTATGAATATGGAGAAGAAGATTTGAATAAGAAGGCAATAAATAGTGTGTGGTCAAAAGTTTTAAGTGATTTAAAACAGAAAAAAGGAAACGAAATTTTGTTATTATCTCTTGCAGTGGATAGTGATTTGGTTTCTTTAAATTCAGTTCTTAATCAATTCGAGATTTCTCAATATCCTGCTGTTATTATAAATAATGAAGATGTGATTGAGGAGCTTTTAAGTGTAGAAGAGCTTGAAGCTTATTTATAATAAACATATATTTACATCACAATAAACCTTTTAAAAAGTTTTAAATCAAACTATAACTCTATCACAATAAACATTAAAAAACAATAATTATTGTTGTATTGATGGAATGTTTTAAATGTGGGATTTCTGATCAAAGAGCTTTGTTATATGATGTGATTGTTACTAGAGGAATTGGCCAAATATGTAGAAAGTGTTTGGCAGAAGAACCGGAGTTAACTCAGATTTCTAAACCTAATGATGCTAAATTTAGAGAAAATGATAAAAATTTAACTGTTCGTGAAAGGCTTGCTCTTTCAGCAGGAATTAATCCTTATGAGCAAAAAAAAGAAAATATTAAATCTAGAGAGTTGAGTAAACAAGAAGAAAAAATCAAACTTATTGCAGAACAGAATTTTCAACAGGAAATTCTTTCTAATCAAATGTCTGCTGATAATTTTATAGATCATTTTAATTGGATTATTATGAGGGCAAGAAGAATGAAAAAATTAACTCAAGAGAAACTTGCAGAAGAGTTACAAGTTTCTGAAATTGCTGTTAAAATGGCTGAGCAAGGTTTGGTTAAAAAAGGTGATTTTAATTTTATTAGGAAGTTGGAGAATAAGTTAAGTATAATAATTTTAAAAGAAGATAGAGGTATTACTCAATCAAATATTATTCAGACAAGTCTTGGAAATGAAAGTCCTGTTTCTATTGAAGTTGATAATTCTGCTGACAAGATTCGTGTTGGAGAAGAAGGTGTGGATTTTAAAGATTTAAAAGATGAGGGTTTGACTATTGCTGATTTAAAAGATGCTAAAGACACTAAAGAGCAAAATGTTCTAAAAGATATTAAGGAAGATGATTGGTATGATGAAGTACCTTCTACTAAGAAAATAATCTCAGATGAGTTTGAGAATTTATAAATCGAAACCCTTATAAAGTAAATTCATGAATTCTTAATATGGAAATCAAAGTTCTTAAAAATTCTAAAGAAGAAATGGAAATCGAAGTTGGAAGTTTGACTATTGCTGAGATTGTGCGAGTTTATCTAAATAAGGATTCTGCGGTGAGTTTTGCAGCATGGACAAGAGATCACCCTTCTGATCATCCTAAATTGCTGGTTCAGACAAAAGGGAAGACAGCTAAGAAAGCTGTAAATGATGCTGTTTCAGCTATAACAAAAGATTTAGATAAGGTTTCTGGTGATTTTAAGAAATTGAAATAGATTTTAGAAGATAATAATTTTTATAAGTAATTTTCTTGTTAGATTTTAATGATAGATGTAATTAATGGAATTGTTATAAAAGATTATAAATTATTAGTTGTTAAGAAAAAAGATGTTTGGATTCTTCCAGGGAGTAAATTAGACAAAGGGGAGTCTCATTTAGAATGTTTGTCTAGGGAGTTTATGGAAGAACTATCTGGAACTAGAATTTATGGATTCCAACATTATAAAAATTTTGAGGGAATAACTCCTTATTCTAAAAAAAAGGTCAATGTAATAACTAATTTTGTAAATTTAAAAGGAAAATTAGGCAAACCTTCAATGGAGATTAGTGATCAATGTTATGTTCCTCTTTGCCAAAATCCTAGTCTTGATTTTTCAAATATAACTTGGAATGTTATGCTTTCATTAAGAAGAGAAGGTTATTTAGCATTATAATAATCCTTATTAATCAAAGTTAATTATATTTTTTATGGTGTTTAAAGAAAATCAGAAAATATCTGCTGGAAGTTTTGATTTAAATAAATGGCTTTATGGAGGTTATGAAACAGATGTTATTTCTATGATTGCAGGTCCTCCTGGAAGCGGTAAGACAAATTTTTGTATATTAGCTGCATGTAGTCAAGCAAGAAAAAAGAATAAAGTTTTATTTGTAGATACTGAAGGGGGTTTTTCAGTAGATAGGGTTAAACAAATTGTTGGTGAAAATTATAAAGATATTTTAGAGTATATTTTGCTTGCAGAGATTACTAATTTTGAAGAGCAAAAAAAGTTTTTTGAAAGTATTTCAAATAAGATCAAAAAAGATGATATTGGTCTTATTGTGATAGATGGAGTAGCTATGTTATATAGGTTAGAATTAGGAGATGCTATTAAATTAAAAGACTCAGATCAGATAAGAGATATTAATAGAGAAGTTGCTATGCAAATGAAGATTTTAGCTGAGATTTCTCGTAAGCAAAAGATTCCTATTATAATTACAAATCAGGTTTATACTTCTTTTTTATCTGATGAGGAAAGAGAAAAAGGAGTTAAAAAAGAAATGAGTCTTGTGGGGGGTGATTTGTTTAAATATTGGAGTAAGTGTATTATTGAGTTGAAAAAAGATTATAATAATAGGAAAAAAGCTGTGTTATTAAAACATAGAAGCTTGCCTGTGAAGGAATTGAGTTTTGAAATTAGAGATAAAGGGATTTTTAAGAAAGGTTGGATATGAATTAAAGTATAATAATTTTTATAAACTTGGATGTTGATTTTTTTTAATGGAAATAGAAAATTTAAAATTTTTTAATACTCTTTTAAATGAGTATCCTGTGCTTTTCATAGATACTTGTACTTTAATAGCCCCTATTTGGTATAATATGAAATCTCACACTGATTGGGAGTTTGAAAAAAAGATTTTAGAAAATGAGTTATTTAGAGAAAAATTATTTGCAGCACTTAATAATAAGAGTATTATTTATTTAAATTCAGATATTGAAGAAGAATATATTACTAAAAATAATTTTAATTTTAGTGAACAAATCAAAAAAATCTCCAGAGCCAATATTCCAAATTCTAAAAGAAAGAATTTGATTCGTTTAATTAGATTAAGAAAAAGAACAAAAAATGAAAGAGTAACTTTGATTGAGCTTTTTAATGAAAAAAATAAGGTTTTAAATTTAAAAAAAGTCGCACCAAAATTATATTCCCAATTTGAAGAAAGATATTTGAAAATAGGAAATAAATATAAATTATCTTCCCCAGATTTTAATTTAATTTTTTCTTCTTTTGTTTTACGTAGAAAATATGGATCTTCTGCAATATTATCTAATGATTCTAAAATCGCTCGAGCAGAAAAAGAGATACTTGCTAAAGAAGGAGTTTCTTATAGGAACTTTGGTGTTTTTATAAGGGAAAAAAGAGATTTATTTAGAAGAATGTAAATTTATTAATCACTAAGTTTATTAATCTCTTTTATTATCTTTTATTGGAGGTTAAAAAAATGTATCATAATAAATGGGGAATGGCTGTATTACCTTTAATTGTTTTAATATTCGCAATTTGGGAAATGGCTGCTTCTAAATGGATAGTTATCGTAGCAGCAGTATTAATGTTATTACATACTTTTGGATGTAATGATTGTTGCTCTGCTGAGGTTAAATCTAAACCTAAGAAAAGAAAAAGATAATTTAATTTTCTTTTAATTTTTTTCTTTATTTTCTTCTTCTTGTTTTTTTTTATATTCTTCTATTCTTTCTTTATTTGTTGGACATTTGTCATTAAAACAAAATATCCAAGGTCTTCTTCCTGCCTTTAGAATCATTAATTTTGGAAAACCACATTCTTCACAAATATTTTTTGTTTTCTTAACTTTACCCTTTGGTGGAAGACTATATGTTGTTTTACAATCTGGATAGGCATTGCAAGCTATAAAATGTCTTCTTGTTTTTCTTGAATAGGTTATGGCTAGATTACCTTTTTTACATTTAGGACATATATTTAATTTGTTTTCTTCTTTTTCTTGATCTCTTAATTTGATATTAGCATCTTGAAGTTCTTGGCCAATTTCTTTTTCAGATTTTTCAAATTGCTTTGCAATTTTGATAATTGTTTTTTTAGCATTTTCAATTATTTTGTCTTCTTTTTCTTTAAATTTTGATTTTGATTCTCTTATGGAATCCATTTGATTTTCAAAATCTCTTGTTAGAGCTTCGTCTATTATTATTGAAGAATATTTTTCTAAAGTGCTTATTAAAGAAATCCCTAAGGGTGTTGCTTTGATGCTTGTGTCTTTTACATATCCCCTATTATGAAGTGTTTCTAAAATATTAGCTCTAGTAGCTTTTGTTCCTAGATTTCTTTTTTCAAGTTCTGAAAGAATAGATGCAGGAGAATATCTTTTTGGTGGTTGTGTTTCTTTTTCTTCTGTTTTTATTTTTGTAATTTTTACTTTTCCATTTACATCTGGGATTTCTTCTTGTTTTAGTTTAGAAGGATAAATATCCATCCAAGCAGGTTTTATAATTGAAACACCTTTTGTACTAAATTTTAATTTATCAACATTTATTGAAATTGTTTTATTTTCTATTACTGCTTCTTCACAGAAAAGAGATAAAAATCTTTTAACAATTAAATTATATATTTTTTCTTCATCTCCTGCAAGTATTTGATAGTTTCCTGTTGGATAAATTGAAGGGTGCGCTGGATCTGTTTTTTTACCTTCAATAGGTGTTTTTCTTTTGATTAATTTTTGAACCTTGTTTCTTTCTGCTAATATTTTTAATATTGACTTATAGTCTATTTCTTTTGGAAGTTTTTGGCTAGATGTTCTTGGATATGAGATTAATCCTGAAAGATATAGTGATTGGGCAGCCCTCATAGTTCTTATGGGTGCTATTGAGTGAAATTTATATGCTTCTGTTTGTAAGGTTGTTAAATTAAAAGGAGGATTGGGAGGAATTATTTGTTCTTTCTTTTTTGTTGTTGCTTCTGTTTCTTTTCCTTTTAATTCTTGGAATTTTTCAAGTTCTTCTTCTTTTGAAATATTTTTATTATGTTTTAAAGTTAATTTAGGAGTATTTTTTATATCTGCAAAAACTTGCCAATATGTTTCGGGTTTGAATTTTTGAATTTCTTTTTCTTTTTGAACTATTAGATTTAAAGCAGGTCCTTGAACTCTTCCTATGGACATTATCTTAAAACTTCCAGTTGTTTTAATTGCATTCATTAAAGCTCTTGATAAATTTATTCCATAGAACCAATCTAAATAATGCCTTGTTTCACCTGCTATTGCTTGGCCCCAATCTATGCTAGGAGATTTATTATCATAGGCTTTATTTAATTCATCTGTTGTTAGAGTAGAAAATTTCATCCTATTTGCATCTTTTTGATTTCCTATGAACCTTACAACATTTAGACCAATAACTTCTCCTTCTGTATCATAATCTGTTGCAACTGTTAAACTTGAGGCATTTTTCATTAATTTTAGCAAGGTATCATAATATTTTTTTGTAAAGTCTTTTTTCCTTGCAAGATAATTCGGAATCCATACAATATCAAAGATTGGAACGCTTGAACCTGTCACATTTTGTTTTAATGTGAATAGGTGACCCACAGCACATGCAACTACTATTTTTTTACCTTTTCTACTTACTTCATAATATGGAGCTCCTCTTGAATCTATTTTTTCTGATTTTCCAAGTGCTGCAGCAATTTTCATAGCTGCTTGAGGTTTTTCAGTTATAACAAGTTCATATCCTGATTTTTTTAATTTAGTTTTTGGATATGAATATGTTACTTTTTTTGTTTTAGATTTCTTTTTTTTAGCTGAAGATTTTCTTTTTTTAGGAGATATTTTCTTTTTTGGTTTTTCAATTGTTTCTATTTTAGAAATATCTAATTTTTTGTAAGGTTTTTCAATTGTGTTTTTTAAATTAGATTCATCTACAGGAAAATAGTTTTCAGCTATTTTTTCTTCTTTAGATTTTTTTTGCTTTTTTCTCATGGAAATAAAATGTGGAAGGATTATTTATAAATTCTGTTTTTTTTAAAATTCGAAATGACTACTTCAATAGTAGTGATTTTAAAATATATGTTTCGAAACATTTAAAAGTAAAACCCTATCACAATATATACATTAAACTATACATGTCCAAATGAAAGATAACTTTGATATCTTTTTTAGGAGAAAGCCTGCATTGATGTTGGTTTCCTTAAAAAAGAACACAAGGATGAGGTATGGTAGTATATTGGCGAAAGAAGTAGATTGTACATACAGCCACGCTGTAAAGATACTTCAGACATTGGAAGTTTTGAAATTGGTTGAGTTTGAGAAAAAGGGGCGAATAAAATTGATCAGACTGACTAAGAAAGGAAAAGATGTCGCAGACGCTATTGAAAACATTCAGAATCTAATTAAGTGATTCTGAGGTTTTATACACACGCCCCTGAATGAGATTTAGATAATTCTTAATGTCTATTGTGTAAATTATTCTCTTAAAATTAAAAATGGCCCTGGAGGGATTTGAACCCCCGACACCTAGATTAAGAGTCTAGTGCTCTAACCAAACTGAGCTACAGAGCCAACGAGGAAACCAAGGTTTCCTTCGTGTAACCTTCCTTTTGAAAGCCACACTTAATAAAAATAATATATTACCTAAGTTTTTTAAACATATCTTTTCTTTATTTTTAATGGTGATGAAATTTTGTCCAAAATGTAAGGGTCTTTTGATTCCAAAAAGTATTGGAGAGAGGTCTGTTATTAAATGTAAGAATTGCGACTATTTTGTTGAGGCTAAGGTTGAACATTTGGTGGGGGAAGAAAAAATGATTCATAAAGAACCAAGAGCAAAAGGTGTTGTGAGTGATGAAAATACTTTTGCAACATATAAGCATAAATGTAAGAAATGTGGCTATGGTAAAGCTCAGGTTATTGATGTGGGTGTTTTATATTCTGATGAAGATAATTTAATTTTATTAGAATGCGGGAAATGTGGTTATTCTGAAAGAACTAGTAAGGATACTTCTTAATTAGATTTTTTATCTATACTCTCTCCAAGTGTGTTTACACTTAGTACATTTGAAGAATTTGGTTTCAGCTTCGTCTCCAGCTCTTGTTTGAACGGTCCAAAAAAATGCTTTTTTGTTATCGCATTTTTTACAGTTTTCTGCAATTATAGGTGAGATTTCAGAACCTTTTTGAGAAACAATTTCTATTTTCTTTTTTTCTTCCATTTTTTCAGAAGAAGATAGATTAACTTTATCTTTTGTAGAATAATTACATCTAGCACATCCAAAGTTTTTTCTTTTGGGTACTAAAACTGATCCGCATTTTGGGCAAAATTCCATGTTATTATTTTATATCAATTAACATTTTATTTAAAAATGTTTGTATTTATTTTAGTTGCACAGTCCTCTTTCACTTTCTGATTTTGAATGTTCGAAAAAGGCTAATTTGATCCAACCAAGGTAAGGAGCTAGTTTGAAAACAGCTTTTCCTACTAATTGATCTTCTTTAATATTTTTTTCAATACTTAATTGTCCGTTATTATTGTCTCCTATTGTTGAGAAAGTATATTCTCCATTTTGATTTTCAATAGTTATCACTCTATGAATTATTGGATTTCTATAATTTGCATTGAAAATAATTACATCTCCTACTTTTAGTTTTTCAGGTTTAGCTTTTATAATAAATAAAATATCTCCTTTGTTAAATCCATTTTTAAATATAAATTCTTGAAATTGAGATTTGATTATTTGTTCTGAAGAATATTTACTATCATGTTCTTCCCACCACTCATTGAAATTAGATATTAAATTTCCATCATGATACATACTACATGATTCTACAATAGCTAATGGAAGAGCTGTTCCTGTAATAAGTTTTAGAACAGGAAAAAATATTAGGAGAATAAATGCAAGCATGAAGATGACAGAAAAAAGCCAACCTTTGAAACTATCATCTTTCCAAAGCAGATCCCAGAATGTCTTCCACCCTTTTTTTAGATTCATGGATTTGAGAAGTGGAAATGGTTTATAGATTTTTTGTGTGGCTTAATTTTTTAAATATGGGTGTACAAAACCACCATCTTTTTTGAAAGGATGTTTTTGATTGTCAAAATCATCGGGGAATTTATTTATTAAAGAATTACTGGAGGGAAGTTGATAAATATCTGGTTCAATAGAATACATATCAAGAGGATCTTTAGCTATTTCAATTAGCTGGGTTGCTTCATTTGTTTTTCCTGAAAGCTGAAGAGTTTGTATAATATCTGTGCAATAAGCTAATCTAGTATTTTTAGTAAATGGTAATTTCGTTTTTATTTGCTTTTCAATTGATTCTTTAGTAAAAATTGTTGGGATAGTTAATCCAACTAGTCCTTTTCTTATTGCTAAAGGAACATCACAATCTTTACTTGTTTTTATTATTTGTACACCTTCCCATTTTCCAACATAGAATATTCCTGGTTTTCCAAACATAGCTAAAACTTCATCAGAACCTAGAATTTGTATTGTTCGTACCATGAGATATAAAATTGCAGAAGATTATAAAAAGATTGTTGTGGTTTAGTTTAAATCTAATTGTTTTATATCTTTAAGTACCATAATCTTTAAATAGTATACACAGATGAGTATACACATGAGAGATATATTTGATACTAAGATTTTGTGTAAGAAATGTGATATTGAAATGACAAAATCAAATGTATCTAAAAATGGTTTTGTGCTTCGGGTTGTGATTTGCCCTCACTGCGAGGATAAAATTGTACATCCTGTTGATGAGCAAGAATACCATAAGTTCATAAACTTAAAAAATAAAGAATTTAAAGTTAAAATGAGATTAGTTGGAAATAGTTATGCTGTATCAATTCCTAAGGAGATTGTGTCCTTTATGTCTGAACAAGAAAAGATGATGGATGATATGGTAAAATTATGTTTTGAAGATATGGGAAGATTATCATTAAACTTTAAAGAGTTGACTAGAAGAGGAGGAAATTAAAAATGAAAGAAAATCAAATTCAATTAAAAGTTGTCGAAGCATTACAAGATGATGCCTACAAAGGTATTGCCAGAGTTGATTCTGAAATTATGCGAGAATTAGGTGTTAGAAAAGGAGATGTTATTTCTATAAAAGGGAATAGGACAACTGTAGCTATTGTTGATAGAGCTTATCCTGCAGATGTTGGTGAAGGAATTATTAGAATGGATGGAATTTTAAGAAAGAATTCAAGGTCTGGTATTGGTGAAGATGTTACAATTTCTAAAGCTATTGTTAAAGCTGCTAAGAAAATAACAATTGCTCCTGCACAAAAAGGAATAATGGTTCAAGGTGATCCTGAAAATTTAAAGAGAGGTTTGCTTGGTAGAACTGTTGTTAAAGGAGATGTTGTTGTGTTAGGTGGTGTTCAAAGAAGAAAAGATTTATTTTCAGAGATGGGTCTTGGCGAAGGATTAGGAGAAATGTTTGGAGATGATTTAAATAATTTTTTTGGAAATTTAGGTGGAGGTGTTTCACAAATAAGATTTTTAGTTGTAAATTCAAATCCAAATGCACCTATAATTATTACTGAAAATACTCAAGTTGTTTTAAATCCAAAAGCTGTTGAAATGAGTGATGAGAAAATACCTGAGATAGCTTATGAAGATATTGGTGGTTTGTCAGAAGAAATCAAAAAGATTAGAGAGATGGTTGAAATTCCAATGAAGCATCCTGAGATTTTCGAAAAACTAGGAATAGAACCTCCTAAAGGTGTTTTATTATATGGTCCTCCTGGAACAGGTAAAACATTGTTAGCTAAGGCTGTTGCAAATGAATCTGAAGCTAATTTTATATTATTAAATGGTCCTGAAATTATGTCTAAGTTTTATGGAGAAAGTGAAAAAAAGATAAGAGATATTTTTGAAGAAGCTGAAAAAGCTGCACCTACTATTATTTTTATAGATGAAATCGATGCTATTGCTCCTAAGAGAGAAGATGTTAATGGAGAAGTGGAGAGAAGAGTTGTTAGTCAGATTCTTACTATGATGGATGGTTTAAAGGCTAGGGGAAAGGTTATTGTTATTGGTGCTACAAATAGAGTTAATGCTTTAGATCCTGCTTTAAGAAGACCTGGTAGATTTGATAGAGAAATTAATATTAATGTTCCTAATAAAGAAGGTAGATTAGCTATTTTGAAAATTCACACTAGAGGAATGCCTTTAACAAAAGATGTTGATTTAGATAAATTAGCTACTAAGACTCACGGTTTTGTTGGTGCTGATTTAGAAGCATTAGCAAAAGAATCTGCAATGAATGTTTTAAGAAAATATTTACCAAAACTTAATTTAGATGGGGAAGAACAAATTCCACCAGAAGTTTTAGAAAAATTAATTGTTAAACATGTTGATTTTACAGATGCTTTGAAAATTGTAAGACCTTCTGCTATGAGGGAGGTATTGGTTGAAACTCCAACTGTTGGTTGGGATGATGTTGGTGGTTTAGAACAAGTTAAAGGTGAATTAAAAGAAGCTGTGGAATGGCCAATGAAATATCCTGAAAGTTTTGAAAGAATAGGTATTAGACCTTCAAGAGGAATTTTATTATATGGTCCTCCTGGAACAGGTAAAACATTATTAGCTAAAGCTGTTGCAAAAGAATCTGAAGCTAATTTTATTCAAGTTAAAGGGCCTTCATTACTAAGTATGTGGGTTGGTAAATCTGAAGAAGGTGTTCGAAAAATATTTGAAAGAGCAAGACAAGTTGCTCCATGTATTATTTTCTTTGATGAAATAGATTCTTTAGCAGGAAAGAGAGGAGGAGAAGCTGGTGCTAAAGTTACTGAAAGAGTTTTAAATCAATTACTTTCTGAAATGGATGGTTTAGAAGATTTAAAAGATATTTTAATTGTTGCTGCAACAAATAGACCTGATATGTTAGATGCAGCTATTTTAAGACCTGGAAGATTTGATAAGATTTTATTAGTAAGTGCACCTGAAGAAGAAGGAAGATTAAAAATATTACAAATTCATACTAAGAAGATGCCTTTGGCAAAAGATGTGAATCTAAAAGATATTTCTAAAAAAACAATTGGATTTACTGGGGCTGATATTGAGGCTTTTGTAAGAGAAGCTGGAATGCTTTCTTTAAGAGAAAATAAAGAAGCTAAAGAAGTTAAGAAAAAACATTTTAATGAAGCTTTGAGTAAAATAGCTCCAAGTGTGACAAAATCAACTTTAAATGCTTATAAAAAAGTTGAAGAGACCTTTTTGAAATCTGCAAAAGCTGCTATAGCTGTTGAAAATGCATATTTAGGATAATAATGTAACTTTTAAGTGATTACAATAGTAAGTTTTATAAACTAATTTTATTGTTTTTAATTATGGAAATATATAATATAACAGATGTAAAAAATAAATTCGTAAAAATTTTAAATATTTCTGAAAATCAATCTAATGTTGGAGTTTATCCTATGTCTGGATTGATTAGAGTAGAAGTTTCTAATAAAATTGGAGAGTCTTTATCATCTAAACCTTATAAGTTTATTAAAGATGAAGAAGGATATCATTATACTTTAAATTCAGAAGAAGTAAAGGAAATAATGGGGAATAAATAATGGAAAATAAAATAATTTATGCAGAAGATGAGAGAACTTCTAGTGAAGATCTTTTAGAGTTTTTTAAAGAAGAATTTCCTAGTTGTGAAATTGTGTTTGTTGAAGATGGTAGTTCATTAGAAAAAATATTAAGACAAGGTGGTCTTACAAATAAAGATATGGTTATCACAGATGATGGAATGCCTGGAAAATTAGGTTCAGAAATTATTAAAGATAATTATGATATTATAAAAAATATTCCTACCTTGATGTATTATGCAGGGGATAAAGATATTGGGGAGGAGGCTATGAAACATGGTGCTAAAGGTTATTTTCTTAAACCACATTTTGATAGTTTAATTGAAGAAATGAAAAAATATCTTGAATAGTTTTTATTTTTTAAGTTGTAACAATTGTTTTATCTTTTTCAACTATTATTGTATGTTCTGCTTGAGCAACTATCCCATTTGAGGATTCTACTAATTGTGAAAAATGATGCAAGTTTCTGTTTTCTTCTAATTGTTTTAATCCGAAAAGAGCTTTTATTCCAAACTTTTTGACAAGCCATCTTGAACAAAATGGAAATGTTCCATATTCTGTTTGAATATATTTTAGTAATTCTCTTGCAATTGGACTTCGAAGGTTTTTTTCATCCATAAGCACATAAATGTTTGAAGGTGCACCATCATAAATTTTTCCTCCACCATTTGTTGCAAAAGGTTCAATAGCATAGCTTCCTTCTTTAAGGGGTATTGCTCTGCCATCATCCATGTTTGGAATAGTCATGCCTGCATGAACCTGATATCTTTCAATAGAATGTCCTGAGAGATTTACAATGGATGAAAAGCCATGAGATTCTATAGCTGTTTGAATTGCTTTTCCTATTTTATTTATAGCCACATTTTCAACAGCTGTTTTAATACCTTCTTTTAATCCATGTTCTGCAGCTTGAATTATTTTCTTATTTTCTTCATTATTTTCTAGATCAAGAGAAAAAGCTGTATCAGCTATATAGCCATCCACATGAACCCCCATATCTATTTTTATAAGTCCATGGGCTATTGAAGTATCATCATGTGTTGGAGTATAATGGGCTGCAATGGTGTTTATGCTTAGGTTTGTTGGAAATGCTATGTTTCCACCTAATTCTTTTATTTTAGATTCTATTTTTTCAGCTATTTCTAATAAAGGCATTCCTTTTTTTACAAGAGGTCTTATGTGGGCTTTAACTTCTTTAGCTATTTTCCCTGCTTGAATTATTTTTTCTTTATTCATATATACTTTAGTATAATAATCCTTTAAAAGATTACCTCTTATATTTTTAATTATGAAGAATAAAAGTTCAAAAATTGAAGTAATTTTAAAAAAGAAAATAGTTCTTCCCCCAGTTATTATTAAAAATAATAATGTTATAAATTACCATATTTCACAACAATATTTGAAATCTAAATGGTATAAAAGAATGAAATAATTTTTTATTGGATTGTTTTGCTTTTAAGTCTTCTTTGTTTAGGTATGAAATTTCCTATTTTTAGTTCAGATGCTTTTCCACAACCTAGGAAATCCTCTTTGTACTTTATTACTAAAAAGTCTTTTTTCCCTGTTTGTATTGGAAGTTCTTGTCCCATCATCCATTGTTTTGATTCTTCTTTAGTTAGTTCATGAATGTTTTTTGTTATTTGATCTCTTAGAATAAATGTGCCTTCAAGACTTAGTTTTATTTGATCCCTCATTATTTTTGCAAAATAAACTCCTGCTCTTTCGATGAAGGCTGTGTTTTCTATTTTTCTTATTTCTTTTGCATTAAAATTTGTTGTTAGTAAAAATAGTCTTTCTTTGCCTTTTTGCACAATCATTCCTGGAATTGTTTTGATTCCAAATTGAGAATTCAATTTATCTTCAACTTCTTTTTTCTCTTTGTTAGTTAGGATTTTTAGATAATTCATTTTAATAAATTGTTAATATTTTTATAATTTAATTCAAAACCATAAATTTCATTGAATAAATCTTGAAAACTTTTTTTTAGTTTTGCTCTTTTAAGTTTTTTAACAAGTTCTATTATTTTTTCTTTTCCCTGTGTCTCAACTAGAGCTTTAACTGCAAAACCAGATTCTTCATATACTTTTTCTTTGTGTTCATGAAATGAATCTAAAAAATGTTTTAATTTGATTGGTTTTTTATATTTAAAATCAGTCATTTCAGATAAATAAATTGCCAAACCTTCATCAAGCCAAATTACTTTATTTTTTCTTTCAGAAATAATTTGAAAAAAACAGTGGCATAGTTCGTGTTTGAGTAATGCAGAATATTCTTTTTGAGAATATTTGAAAATACTATCTTTTTCATAATTTTCTGGAGATAATAGAAAAATATCTGTTTTATATATTGCAGCAACTTGCCATTTTTTTGTTTCTTTCCTTCTAAAAAGATCAATAGTCTTTTTATTTTCCATTAAAAATACTCTTGGTTGATTATGCTTCCATTCAAGCTCCCAAAAATCATTTAATTCTTTCATATGTTTAATATATTCTTTTTTTAGCCAATCTTTTTTAGATATAGTGGTTTCAAATATCATTCTATCCTCCTGAATTTAGCTAAGAAAAATCCTTCAGTGTTATTATCATGGGGATAAATCCTACATGAATGTTGTACATCTTCAAGATATTCTTTGTCTTGCCATTTAGTTATTCCTGGTCTTGCATTTACTGGAAGAAGTATTTTTTCTATTTTGATTTCATCTTTGAATTTTGTTAGTACAAAATTTACAATTTCTTCGTTTTCTTCAGGTGAATGAGTGCAAGTGCTGTAGATTAATTCTCCACCAGGTTTTAAAATTTTTATAGCTGAATTTATTAGTCCTTTTTGAATATTTGAAAGATTTTTCACACTTTTGATATTCCACATTTTATATGTTTTATAAGAACTTCTCAATGTCCCTTCTCCTGAACAAGGAGCATCTACTAGAATTTTATCAAAAAATATTCCTTCTCTTTCTAATTTGTCACATAATTGATATCCATCTTTTTTCGTTATAATTGTATTTGTAACTCCACATCTTTCAGTATTAGATGCTAGAATCTTTATTCTTCCCATATTAGGGTCGTTTGCGATTATTGTTCCAGTATTATTCATTTCAGAGGCAATCTGAGTTGTTTTACTTCCAGGTGCTGCACATAAATCTAAAACTACATCCTCTTCTTTAGGTTTTAAAGCTATCACAGGCAACATACTAGCTAGTTCTTGAATATAATAGTAGCCTAAAAGATGTTCAAGTGCTCTCCCTAATTCTCCTGGTTTTAGGATTGTTTCCACAACCATTATTTCAGGATGTGTTTTGAAAGGTTGAGTTATTTTCCATGATTTTTTTTCAAGTCTTTTTTTCAAGTCAGAAGGAGTGATTTTTAACTTATTACATCTAATAGATCTTACAGGTTCTTTTTTTAAAATTTCTAGATATTTTTGAAAATCTTCTCCTTTGAGAAGATCTTGCATTCTTTCAGTGAAAAGTGGTTTTGGTTCTGGAATTGGCTTTTTCATCTTTTTATTAGCATGATATAACATATAAATCTAACTATAATAATCATTAAAAAGAGTGGGTGTGTTTTGAAATTATGATAGCTGGGCTTTATCCTGAAGACCATTTTTATTTGTTTGCAAGTGAAAATGAAATAATGAGTTTACCTAATGAAAGTCTTAAAGGTTACTTTATAGATACTACTAATAAAGATAAGAGAGGGGGATTAGAATGTTTTATTAACGAAAATTTTGAAGAAGATATTATAACCCATATTGATCCTGAAGATAAAGTTGATATACAAAATATTCAAGTTATTTTTGGAAGTGGAAAGGTTTATGGGGAATTTTTAGCTAGGGGAAATGTTTCTATAAGGGATAATATGTTAACAGATTTTCATCAAATGTATTTTTTTAATAGTGATTTAGACTTAGGTTTTAATGTTGGGGAAATTTATAAAGAATTACAAGGAATTATTTACCGATAATTAAAAATCACCCAAAGTTGTTTGTTTTTTCCCTTCTATTAATTCTTTTATATCAATATTTAATACTTGGAAAATATTCTCAATAGCTGGTAGAATTTGTTTGTTAAGATAATAATCTATTTCATATTTCCCTTCTTCGTTTGGGAGTTTTACTTTATCTCTTACTAGTTTCTTTTTCTCTCTTGTTTCAGCTATATAATATTTAATTAATCCCCCCTGACTTATGGGAATATTTTGTTCTTTCATTTTTCTTGCAGCTACTACATGTGGAGAAATATTTAGATATTCATCAAGAGGTTTTTTTAATTGTGTTTTTATCATAAGATCTTCTTTATCTATATCTCTCTTTTTTACCTTCTTTATTATTTGTTTTGCATATGTTAACGCTTTTTTCTCATTACCTTCTTTAAGAATTACATTTATAATTTTATTTTGAAGTTTTCTTGCTAAATTACACCAATCTCTTCTAACTGTTTCAAAACCTCTAATTTTTAATTTATTATTTTTATCTAATAGTGCGTATTTTTTCTTTGCTCCTACTTTTCCAGATCTAGTCGTAACCCAAAGACCTCTTTTGAAAAAGCCTTCTAATTCAAGTTCCATCACTCCTGGAAGTTTTGAATTTAGTTTTTTTAGTAATTTTTTTATTTGAGATTCATTTTTGTTCTCCATTAAAAAACCCACACTATCTGTATCTCCAAAAATTACCTGGTGTCCTTCTTTTTTTACATTTTCAATAACTTCTTGATTAAATTTTCTTACATAAGATAGAATTGCTGCAGAAGATTCCAAAGAATAATATCTAGCTCCAAAAAATCCAATATATCCATGGACAGATGCTGATAAAAGTTTGAAAGCATTGCTTCTTGCTAAGGTTATTTTACTTGGATTTTTCTTCCATTGATCTTTGTATTTTTTTCTTTGTTCAAGTATGTTTTCTAGAAGTAGTGGAATGAATCCAGGCTTTTTTCTAAAATAAAATTTTGTATTTTTACCTTTAAAATTAATTTCAGGAGATTCATAAGAGTTTTTTTCTTTTTTCTCTAATAAAGTTCCTTTTGAAAGGTTCATTGAGATTATTATGCTTGTATGCATGGAAGTGAAATCAAAAATAGCTATGTTTTCATATAACCCTGGAGTTGGATTGTATACAAAAGCCCCTTCAACAGGTTTTCTATGTCTTCTTTCTTGTATTTCATCATAGGTTGGTCTTTTTTCAGGAATTTCATTATATTTTTCTAAATTATGAAGAATATATCCTTCAACATATTTTGATAAACCACTTCTTGATAAATCAAAGATAGGTGTTCTTATTACTTTTGAAAATTCTAACATATCTGGCCAGAATTTGTCAAATAAACCTAGTGCTAAAACAGAATCATGAAGATTATAATCATAGTATTCCTTCCAATCAACTTCTTTTAATTCTGAAGAATGTCTTAAATTAAAATCTTTTTTAGTATCATTTAGAAATTCTTTTGAAACTTCATTTAAGGTTAGAGATTCTGAACTCATGTATTGAGAATATGCTGTTCTTATGAATTTTAATAAATCAATATGAACAATTCCATTTATTTTTGCAGAGGTGGTTACTCCTCTTGAAAATTTAGGTTGTGTTCCATCAACCCCTAAAGGTAAACTTACTTTATTTTTTTCAGCTCTTGCTTTAATATAAGGTAAGTCAAATCCGTCTGAAAAATAACCTACTAAAAAGTCTGGAGATTGTTTTTTAATATATTCTGTAAATCTTTCTAGAAGTTCTGCTTCATCTTCCACATATTCTACAAAACTTTGTTTTTGTTTTTTTGTTTTTTTCCAAGTTATAACTTTTTTGAAATTTTTCCCTACTAAGGAAATCATTAAAATTTCTCCTTCTCCTATTTTTAGACTGTCTGTCTCAATATCATATGCAATAGCGTTGGGTATGAATTTTTGTTCTTTAATTTGTTTTAATTTGTTTACTTTAAGACATAGATCTACATCTATTTTAGAATCAATTCCACCAAATTCAAAAGAATTGTTTAAAACTTCTCCTGTTATGCTGTACCATTTTAATGGGTCTAGTTTTTTTTCAATAATATAATGTGTAATATATCCTAAATCATAGCCTCTTCTTTTTTCTACTTCTGGATAATCTATGTGTGAAGCTATTTCATGTAAATCTTTGTAATTTGTTGCATGTATTTTTAGAGCTTGAACTTCTTTTCCAAGAAAGTTTTTATTAAGTAGTTCTACTTTTTCTACTCTAGTTGTTCTTCCTTTTGATTCTAACTGAATTTTACTTATTTTTTTAATAATTTTACTTATTTTTTTAATACTTGTTCTTTGTTTTAAAACAGCCCATAAATAAACTGGGCAAGAGTCAATTATACAGGTTTTTTTACCTTTTTCATCTCTTCCAATTATTTTTACATAATTTCTCCCTTGATAATCAAAATAATCATAATCTAGGGGTATAAATTTTATTTCCATAATATTAATATATCTCAAATACTTATAAAATTAAGTGCTTTTACATATAATGTGGAGTATGATAAAGCTTAAAAAATGAGAACTTTTAATAATTCTATGGTTGAAGATAATTATCAAGGATTTTGCGCAAATATTGAAAATATTCCTGGAAGATTAGATAATAATGGAATACATCCTACTTCTGCTAGAATTATTTATGAAAAAATAGGTTCTGGCCTTAATATTGGTTATTTTGTTTACGAAGGGGAGAATATAGTTGTTACTTCTGGTTTTGGAGTTGGACAATTAAATAAGGATAAGGAAATAGAGAAATATTTAGCAGAACATAAATCACAATTTATAGAAGTTATGAGTGGTATCTTAAATAAAAGAAAGATTTCTCTTTTAGAGGGAAAAGTGGATATTTGGAAAAATTCAAAAGTTGGAGCTTCATAGTTAATTATTTATAGAATTATGGAGATATTATAATATGGGATTAAATATAAAAGACATTATTCCTCGTAAGGAAATTGAGTTAAAAGACATGCGTGGAAAGATATTATGTGTAGATGCATTTAATACTTTGTACCAATTTTTATCAAGTGTAAAGCAATATGATGGAACACCTTTGATGGATAGTAAGAAAAGGATTACAAGTCATTTATCTGGAATATTTTATAGAAATATTAGTTTGCTTTCTGAAGGAATTAAGATGGTATATGTTTTTGATGGAACACCTCCTGCTCTTAAATATAAAACTCATAAAAATCGTGAGGCATTTAGATCAAATGCTAAAGCAAAGTATGATGCGGCTAAGCAGACAGAAGATATTTCTTCTATGAAAAAATATAGCAGTCAGTTGGTTAGACTTGATGATGAAATGATTAGGGAAAGTAAGGAACTTTTGAAAGCAATGGGGATTGGAGTTGTGCAAGCTCCTAGTGAAGGTGAATCTGAAGCAGCTTATTTATCAAAAATAAAGGAAGAAGTATATGCTACAGCTAGTCAAGATTATGATAGCTTGCTTTTTGGAGCACCTATTTTAATTAGAAATTTAACATTGGCAAAAAGAAGAAAAACTTATTCTGGATGGGTTGAAATCAAAACAGAATTTATTGAACTTGAAAAAGTTTTAAACTTTTTAGAAATAAATTTAGATCAGTTGATTTGTTTAGGAATTTTAATTGGAACAGATTATAATCCAAAAGGTATTCCTGGAATTGGTCAGAAAAGAGCTCTTGATATTGTTAGAAAATATAAACAACCTATCTTGATTTTTGAAAGTGTTGAAGAACAATTAATGAATTTGCCTGAAGAAGATAAATTTAATTGGCAAGAGATTTTTGAACTATTTCATAAACCTGCTGTTGTTGATGCTGAAATAGAATTTGGAAAAGTTGATGAAGAAAAAATCAAACAATTATTAGTAGAGAAACATGATTTTTCAGAAGATAGGATTAATAAACAACTTGAGAAACTTAGGAAAATTGAAGAAGAAAGTAAGCAGAAAGGTTTGGAAGATTGGTTTTAAGGTTTTTTTCCACTTGCCCAACTTTTCCATCCTTCTCTAGGATTTTTTCCACTATTTAACAATTTCATTTGTTGTTTAGCTTGTTGTCGAGACTGTCTTTGATCTTGTTTTTGTTGAGCCTGTCTTTGTTGTTTTCGAATTTTCCTTTTTTGGAATCTTCCATACATTTTTCCTGCAGCTCTCCCAACTATTTTAGAATTTTCTGTAAATCTTTTTTCAAATCTTTCCCTTTTCAAATCTGTTAGTTGTGATTTAGCTTTGTAATTTTTTAATCTTTTTCTTGGGTCTGCGTAATCATTGAGTTTTTTTCTGAAAAAACCATTTCCACTAGGGCCATAGTTTGTGTTATAAGGATATCCTTGTTCTTTTTGTTTTTCTTTTCTTCGTCTCCATAAACCAAATACAAATACTCCTAATCCTATTATTGCTGTGGTTCCTGATTGATATACTAAATCTGTGAAAGAAATTGCTATGAGAGCTATTCCTATTAGTAAAAGAATTCTTGAAGGTTTGAATTTTCTTCTTAAAGTGTATGGATCTTTTGACATTGAAATCATTATCATTAAGAAAAAGATAATTATTCCTATAATTATCCATAGCATATTTTCAGGAATTCCAAAAAGATATAACCAATTTTCTATATCAAAACCTAAGATATACATTCCGTATGTTGTTGAAAAAGATATTAATAGTGAAAGTATGCTACCAACCATGCCACTTTCTGCAAATACTTTTGACAAAACTTTATTGATTAAAAAAAAGATTATTAAAAATATTGTTATATATATTACTGTGGATATTCCTCCAATTGAATATAACATGTTATCTAGCCAAGCTGCTGCACTTACGAAATTTATCATAAAAATGGCTAGTATTATTCCTAGTATCCCTCTTTCTTTCATGGAAGAAATATGTTAAAGACATTTATAAATTTTTCATAACTAAACATTTAAATTCTATTTTTGATTTTAATTTAAATGAAGATTAAAGATTTAAGATCCTATGATATTTTTGGAAATATTGCTCTTGTTAAATTTTCAGATAAGATGAAAGTTAAAGATAAAAAAATATTTGCAAATAAAATTTTAAAAAATAATAAATCTGTTAAAACTGTTTTAGAAAAAGTTGGTAAGTTTAAAGGACGATTGAGAAAAATGCAGACAAAATATGTGGTGGGTGAAAAAACTAAGGAAATTAGATATAGGGAGAATGGATGTGTTTTTAGATTTAATATTGATAAAACTTATTTTTCTTCTAGATTAAGTGGTGAGAGAAAAGAAATTGCAGGTTTGATTAAGAAAGGAGAAAATGTTTTAGTTATTGGTGCAGGTGTGGGTCCTTACTCAATTGTAATTGCTAAAAATTCAAAAGCTCTGAAAATAGATTCAAATGAAATTAATAGGGAAGCTAACAAATATGGTTTATTAAATGTGGAATTAAATAAAGTTAAAGAGAAGGTTGAAATTATTCCTGGAGATATTAAGAAAGTGGCTTTGAAATTAAAGAATAAGAAGAAGAAATATAATTCAATTATTATGACTCGTCCGCAATTAAAAGATTCTTTTTTGAAAGAGGCATTTATGTTAAGTAAGAAAGGAACTAAAATATATTATTATGATTTTTGTAAGATTGAAGATATTGATAAAATTGTTGAAAAAGTTAACAGTGAAGCTAAGAAAAATAAAAAGAAGATTAAAATTTTAAGAAAAAAGATTGCAGGTGAGATAGGTCCTTATAGAGCTAGATTAAGAGTTGATTTTAGGGTTTTATAATTTCTTTTCAGCTTTGATTGCTGTTGGAGCTTCACCACCATGCCATGTGAATCTTGGTTTTACTCTCATTGGATAAATTCTTTCTGAATTATCATCTAAAATTATTGCTGAACCTTTGAGTGTTGGTAGATCATCAAGATATTTCTTTATTCCAGATAATAAATAGCTTTGCATTATAAAGTTTAGAGCTTCTAGATCTGCTTGTGAAGTTACCCTGTGGGAGATTACTATGTCTGATTGGGTCATTACATCTCTATGTATTTGACCTGGTTGTTGAGTTGCTAAGACTAGTGATATTCCTGGTTGTCTTCCTTCTCTTAATACTTGTACTAGTGCATCTGTTGCAATTGTTTTTCCTTCTTTTGGCAGAAATTCATGTGCTTCATCTATGAAAATCCAAACTAAAGGATTTTCTTTTTGTTCTTGTTCTGAAAAATAATCTAAACCTTTTGAAATAGCTGCTATTTCTTCTTTTTTTCTTTCATCCATTCTTCGATTAAATATTTTTCTTGAGACTAAGCTAATAACTAAGGCTCTTACATTGAAAGCTCCAACAGAATTGTATACACTTAAATCTAAGACAGTTGTTGTTCCTGCGTTAATGAGATCTTTAATTTTTGTAGGTTCTTGATTTTCTCTTTCAAATACTCCCCAAGTATCTGCAGCTTCAAATAAGCCTGTAGCTGCGTTTTTTGTTTGATTATCTGATTTCTCATCTTTTTCCAAGGAGGAGATAATGTCTGTTATATTGTAGGTCCCTTGCTTTTTTAATTTTGCAATTGTTCTTTCTATTAAAATTGCAATTGGGTGTGTTATATCTAGTTTAAAAGTTAATATCCAATCTTCCATTGTTAATTCTGATATTGATAATGCAAATTTTTCATCTATGGGAATTCCCCTTTCCAAATATTTATCATAATGTCCAAAAGGGACAAAAACTTTTATTGGAAGAGATTTAGGCTGTTCACCCCATTGAGTTAGCAATTCTTTATCTTTTTCATTTTTGAATTTCATTGTCCAATATATACCCATTGTATCAAATATTATTGGTGCAATGTTTTTATTTATTCCTTCTGGTAAACTTGCAAGTTCTTCTGCAATTACTCCAAGTGTATAAGATTTTCCAGAGCCTCTTTTTCCTGCTACTAAAACAACATGGCTTCTTGCTACATCCATGAATATTTTATTGCTTAGAGAAGTGTATTGACCCATTTTTACATAACTTTTTCCAAGATATATGAGTCCTCTTTTTCCAAATGCTTTTTTATCTGCTTCGTTTCTTCCTAAAATTATTTCGTAAGGCATGGTAAGACACCTACGGTTTCTTGACCGTCAACTTCCCTTTTGAAGAAATTGAGAATAAGATATTTAATTTCATGGTAAAAAATAGGTTATCAGATTTTTAATTGTTTTGATAGATATTCTTTAGCCTAATTTTATAATAATTAAAGCTACTATTGAAAGTATTAATAATAATATGATTTTTTTATCTAATTTTTCTTTAAATAACAGAGCCCCTACAATAGCTGTAACAAAAATGTATAATGAATGAATTGCTGTGATTAAAATAAAAGGACCTCTTGTTAGAGCTATTAAGAAAGTATATCCTCCTAAAAACATTAATAGTCCTATCAAACTTCCTGATAGAAAACTTTTTTTTGAAAAATGTTTTTTGAAATCTTTTTTATAAACATATAAAACTATTAAGAAAGAGAAAATCATAGCTCCAAAATATTGCAGTATCTGGTATGCATGAATATTATAATTATTTGTAACAACTTTATGAATAACTTTGTTAGCTACCGAGAAAAAGATAATTCCTAAACCACTTAAGAGAATTTGTTTTGAATATTGTAATTTTCCTTTTTTATGCAAATAGAAATAAACAAGAAAAATAACTAAAATAATTCCTAAAAATTGTAAGGTAGATATTATTTCTTTAAAAAATAAAAATCCAATAAGAATAGTAATAATTAAACTTAATATGCTTGTTGTAGGAAATAATGTGTGGGTATTTACATTTTTTAGAGCATACATCTGAAGCATTACTAAAAGTGAAAAAGAAAAACCCCATAGAAAAGCCATACCTATCATTTGGGGAGATGCTAAATATAAAAACTTATTAAAAAAGATTAGAGCTAGAATAAATGATATGGCCATTGCCCAAAATGCAATTACATATCTACTTTGATTTTTAAAACTTGGAATTTTATATAGAGCCATAGCAATTCCAAAGAATATTGTGGCTGCTATTGAGAAAACGAACCAAGATAATTGTTCCATAGGATTAATTGTTTTGATTGTTTATAGATTTTCTTACCAAAATCTTTTTAAAGATAACTTAGTTTTGTTTTTAAATGGAAGAAGAAAAATCAGATTCAATTAAGATTAAGATTCCTGCAATACCAAAGGTTAATACAGAGGTGTTTAGAGGAAATCCTTGGGTTCTTTCAACAATTGTTTTAGCTCTTCTTGTTCTTATGTATTTATTTAGCTCATTTAATGGAATAACAGGTAATGTAATTTCTTCATCAGATGCCGGAGATATTGTTACTGAATTTTTAAATTCTCAGTTTGTTGGAGATGTGGAAATATTAGGTATAGAGTATTTGGAAAGTGGTTTTTATCAGATTCAACTTGCTGTTGAAGGACAATTAGCAGAACTATATGTAACAAGAGATGGTAAGAATATTGTTCAAGGTATAATTCCTGTTTCAGATTTTTTTGGAGGAGATGATGAAGAAGTAAGTAGATTAACAGATATTCAAGGTTCTAGTTTTCAGGCTACAGGTGATGAAGTTTGTACTAATGAAGAAGGAAAACCATATGTAATATTATTTTCAACAACTTGGTGTCCTCATTGTACTTGGATAAAAGAGACTTTTGATAGCTTAGCTGGAGAAGATTTTGCAAGTGAGATTAGTCTTCAACATTGGGAATTAGATACAGGAGATAATACTTTAACTTCTAAAGTTGAAACAGAAGTGCCTAGTGATTTGTTAGCTATGTATAATAATTATAATCCCCAAGGAAGTATTCCAACTTATGTTTTTGGATGTCAATATTCTAGACAAGGAAATGGATATGAAAGTCAAGATGATTTAGAAGCTGAATTTGCTGATTTTGAATTGATTATTAATAAGTTGATTGAGTGAGTTTGACTAAGAAGTTTGAGGAAGAATAAAATTTTTCTCTATTTTTTCTATTGGAGATATACTTATGTGGCCAAACCAGCCAAAAAATTTACTACCTGTAATTAGATATTCTCCTTCTTTTGGTTCTCTTGAAAATTCTTTTGAATATGGTATTGATGTGGATCCTTGAATATATTTTCTTATAAATATGCTTTTAAGAGGAATATAATTTGTAACCCCTTTTTCTGCATCTCTGATTGCTATAATTTTTCCATTTGAATTTGTAACTTCTTCGTGTTTATCCCAAAATACATATCTTGTTAAGTTTTTACTATTCATTGTATTTTACGATCCTGTTATGTATTTATAAGTTTTATGAATTTTAATTATGAGTATCTAAATAAATAATTTCTTCCTCTGTTAATTTTAACTCTTTTCTTATTCCTGGATTTGTCATAATTTGTTTTATGATTGGAAATTCTCTCATAGCTCTTTTCAAACTTACATGAGCATGTTTTGCATATTTTATTGCAATTGATTTCTTTTTCATGGTTCTTCTATTATTTAACCATATTTTTAATATTCTTGTTGGTTTTTTGTAACTTGTAAAACCTGTTTTAACATCTTTTTTTGATGCTGCAATGCCATAACTTAGAAGAGCATATTCATATACCAAAAATCTCCAATATTGTTGTTTGTATATTCTTCCCTTAAATACATCTACCTTACTTAATCTATCATAAGCTTTAGCAAGTTCTTCACCATGATATTCTAATGGAATATTTTCTTCTACCCAAAGAATTATTTCATCTATACTCATTTTAACAGAATCAAATATTTTTAATAATTCATTATTTGGTTTTCCTTTGAATACTAATCTTAAAGCATTGAAAATATCTATTTCTTTATTTCTTTCATCAAATTTTATGGTTGATGGGTCATCTAAATGAGCAGCTGTTTGTAAATCATTTATAGCTGCTCTTAAATCTCCTTTAGCTTTGATAGAAATTGTTGTTAATAAATCGTCTTTTATTAATTTGTTTTCTTTTTTTAATATTTCAATTAAAATTTCTTTTATTGTTTTATAATCAATTTCTTTTAATTGCATCATCTCTGCTTTTCTTCTTAGAGTGTTTAATTTTTTATTCCAAATATCATTAGCTGTTATTATTATAGGATATTTTGTAAATTCTATTAGAGATAATAATTCTGCTAATCCTCCCCAATCTGCTACTGAGATTCCATCAACTTCGTCTACAAGAATAATTTTTGAGTCTTTTATTAAAGATTGTTGTTCTAAAGCTGGTTTTAGAATTGCTTGTAATTTTTTTTTGTTTCTTAGATCAGAAGCATTTAACTCAAAGATTTCACAATCTAATTCATTGGCAGCTACATGTGCTAAGGTTGTTTTTCCTGTTCCAGGAGGTCCATGGAGAATCAAAGCCTTTTTTTTTGTGAATTTAAAAGTTTTTATAAAATTGTTTACTTTTTCTATGGCAAGAGGTTGACCTTTAATTTCTATAAACTTTTTTGGTCTATATTTTTCAACCCAGTTTTGTTTTTTCATTTTATTAATAATAAATCTCTGTTTAATATTATTGGATTAATTGCTGTTAATTCATCTGTGAAGGAACAATTTGGAATAGGATTAAAAAAGAAAATCTTTTTGTTTAATTCCCATGCTTTAACAATTTCCATAAAAGTTGCACCACCTATATAATTTGGAATACCTTTTTTTTCTAAATTTAAGACTAATACTGCATCATTTTTTTTAATTGTTGAACTATGGAGTTTCATCATTTTTTGTTTAAATTTAATATGATCCTTTTTACTAAGATCTTTCATTTCTTCTTCTTTAAATGGATTTTCAAAACTATTTGGTAAAGTTATTTTATGATTTTTAGTTTCTAGAAATTTTTTTATTGGAGGAATTTTTTGATAGATATATTTACTACAAATAATCATAATTTTCATTTTCCTAATCCAGCTAAAACAAAACTCGCAAGAAGAGATTCTAATTGTATAAATGGATCTGAACCTTCTGTTATTCTGAATTCTATTTCACCTGTTTTCTCTGTTAGTTTAACTTTTATTTCAGGCTCAATAGGAAGGTTCCATATTTCTTTTTGAATAGATTTAATCACATCTTGTCCTGCAATACTTTCTTTTAACATAACATCTAATAATTTTTCTCTTGATTTTAAGAAATCTCCTGAAAGTGCATAATCTAAAACAACTTTGATATCTTTTGGCTTTGCATTTGAGATTATTGTTGATACTAGTTCTTCGTTTATATTTGGAGAGATTGCAGATGTTGATTGAAGAATATTAATAGCTCTTCTACAATCTCCTTCACTTCCTTCATATAATATTTCTAAAGCTTCTGGAGAGATTGTTAGTTTTTCTTCTTTAGCTATTTTAAGTATAACTTCTTCAATATCTTTTTTCTCTAATAATCTAAATCTGAAAATTGCACATCTAGATTGAATAGGATCTATTATTTTACTTGAATAATTACAAGATAATACAAATCTACAAGTAGCTGAATAATTTTCCATTGTTCTTCTTAAAGCTTGTTGAGCTTCAGGGGTTAAGGCATCTGCTTCATCTAAAAATATTACTTTAAATGGAATGTGTCCAAGTGATTTTGTTCGTGCGAAATTTTTAACTTTTTCTCTTACAACATTGATACCTCTTTCATCAGAAGCGTTTAATTCTAGATAATTTTCTTTCCAAGCTTCTCCAAAAAGTTCTTTCATGACTATTAATGCTAAAGTGGATTTTCCTATTCCTGGTGGACCTGCAAATAGCAAATGAGGGATATTCATAGAGTTTGTTAAGGCTTCAATTCTCTTTACAATATCTGCTTGTCCAAATACCTCAGAAAAAGTTTTTGGCCTATATTTTTCTGTCCAAATTTTACTAATCTCCATTATAGATTATCTTGAATAGTACTTATAAAGATTATTATGGTGGAAGGTAATTGATGGTTCTTTATATTATACAAACTTTAAAAGCTTAGAAATCTTATTTAAAAAATATAAAATGATTGGATTTGAATTTTTTATACTTTTTTTAGCTGGTTTAGGTGCCGGAATGGTTACTGGATTGCTTGGTGCTAGTGCTGTTATGGTTGCTGCTCCTTTGATGATTCTTTTTTTAGATTATTCTGCCTTTAGTGCTGTTGGAATAAGCTTGGCAACAGATGTTTTTGCTTCTTTGACCACAGCCTATGTGTTTCATAAACATGGTAATATAAATATCAAACCAGCTATTCCTCTTTTGATTTTTGCAGTTATTGGTGCTTATTTAGGAAGTTATTTTTCTTCTTCATTTGATACTAGTTTTTTATCTAAAATTATTGGATTGTCTGTTATGTTAACAGGATTTAATTTTATGAAAAGGGGTGTGAAATGGGATATCAGTTATTTAGAGAAAAAATTTAAATTAGGTAATAAAAAAGTTCAGGTTGTTTTCTTAGCTATTCTTGGATTAATTGTAGGTCTTATTGCAGGTACTTTTGGGGCTGGAGGGGGAATAACTTTACTAATAGTATTGGTATTGCTTTTGAAATATAAAGTTCACATGGCTATAGGCACTTCTGTTTTAGTTATGGCATTTATAGCTCTTTCAGGAACAATTGGTCATGTTGTTTATGATAGTGTTCCTTTTTACCCTTTTGTTATAGCTTCCATAGGAGGTGTTTTAGGAGCATATTTTGTTGCCAATAAAACAAATACACTTTCAGAAGAGAGATTAAATAAATTAATAGGAGTAGTATTTTTTGTTTTAGGTTTCCTCTTATTTTTAAAAGAATTATTATATCTATTTTAAGATTACCTACTTCTAGCTCTTCTAAGCTTTCTTTTATGCTTTTCTTTTCTAAGTCTCTTACGTTGCCACTTCCAACGCATTTGTCTTTTCTTTTTCCAACGTCTACTTGATCTTTTCATGTTAAATTTTAGAAGAATTTGTTTTTAAAGTTATCTACTCTTGGTCACACCTATTTTTGGACAATTCTTGTTTAATGGACATTGACTACACATGGGAGAAATAGGTTTGCAGATCTCTCTTCCAAATAAAATCAAAATTCCATTAGCTTCTTTAAGAAATTTCTTAGGTATTGAATCTTTTAATATAAGTTCTGTTTTATCTGCATTGTTTGTTTTTACCCATTCTAATCTATTTGCTACTCTATGCACATGGGTATCTACTACAATATATTCTTGACCAAATGCAAAAGAGAGTACAAGATTGGCTGTTTTTATCCCAACACCTTTAATTGATAAAAGTTCTTCTCTTGTTTCAGGAATTTTTCCATTGAAATCTTCAATTAAAACTTTAGATACGTGTTGAAGTGTCCTTGCTTTTTTTCTATAATGGCCTGAGGAAAAAATAATTTTTTCAAGTTTTTTGATTGGGATATTGAGTATTTTTTTAGGAGTATCTGCAATTTTGAAAAGTTCTTTTGAAATTTTATCTGTTATTTCATCTTTAGCTCTAAGAGAAAGTAAACAAGAAATTAATATTTTAAATGGGTCTGGTTTTACCCTCATTCTGTTAAGAGTTGTTTTTTCATTAAAATTATTATATTTTTTTGCAAGGAGTTTTATTATATTTTCAATATTGTTATTAGGTTTCATTTGAGTATAAGCGCTCCCTCCGGGATTTGAACCCGGGTCACAGCCGTGAGAGGGCTGCATTCTTGGCCTCTGAACTAAGGGAGCATTTAATCTAGGTTGAATCAATTCTTTATAAATTTTTCAGAAATTTATTATATTAAAAAAACAGTATCATTTGGTCTAACTTTGTCTGGAACCTTTAATCCTACATGGTCTCCTTTTCCTGCTTTAGATACTTCTTTTTTTTCAATTTGCATACTTGTGATTTTATCTTCAAAATCAGTTGTACTTCCTTTTATATGGATTTTGTCCCCTATTTTCATTTTATCTGAAAGTTTTATAGCAGCCACATTTACATGGCTAAAATAACTGGAAACCTTTCCAATTTCTTTTTCTTTCATATTTTGTTGAGGGATTAAGAATATTTAAATTTAGCTATTTAGTAATGTTTTTAAGATATATTGTGTAAAGAAGAACAATAGCCCTATAGTATAGTTGGTCAAGTATACAAGGTTCTGGACCTTGTGACCCAGGTTCGAATCCTGGTAGGGCTATTGATTTAAACCAAGGTTCGATACCCTAGGGAGGGCACAAGTTCCTGGTAGGGCTATTTTATTCTTTTTTTAGGAAGGGAAAGTTAAGCTAAGAAAACCGTAGGTTGTCTAGCAGGGCTATTTTATCAGAAAATATTTAAAGAGAGTTATGTTATTCTTCATATGGTAATTGGAGTAACTCTTTTTGTTGTAGCAGCACTTGTTATTGCTATTTGGGTATTGATTGAAATGAAGAGAATGCAACATAAGGTATTTGCAATTGTATTAATAGGATTAATTATTTTTTCATATGTTAGTGCAGCTGTTTTATTTAAAGATCAGGGAATTGATTTTAAATCTACTTCAGGACTTATGCAGGCTGGCAAAATTTATTTTTCATGGCTGGGAACTATTTTTGGAAATTTTAAACAAATAACATCTAATGTTATCAAAATGGATTGGAAATCTGAAAATAAAACTAGCAGATCACGAAGATCTAGAAGATGAGAATTATTGTTTTAATTTTTATGATTTTAATTTTAAGTGGATTATTTGTTATAAGTAATAATAATTTGTATATGTATGAACAAGAAAGTAGGGATATATTTGTTGAATTGTATTTTGATTGGGTAAGTCAACTATCTTTTAATTCTGAGTTCTTAACTGGTGATGTTAATTTGAATTGGTCTCCAGAGTAATATTTAAATAGGTTGATTTGTTATTTGTTTTATTAAGATGGTGAAAAAAAAGAGAGCTAGAAAATCTAAGAAGAGTTTGAAAAGTAGATTTGCTAAAAAGTTTGATCAAAAAAGATTTATTCAATCTTTGAGAAATTTAATAGTGTACGCTGTTTTAGCTTTAATATTTTATTGGCTTTCAGGAGTTTTTTTAAGTGAGTTTTCTATTTATTTATTTTGGGCACTGGCTATTATTTGTGGCTTAGTTGCTATGGCATTTTTAATTCTTGTTTTAGTTTTCATCTTTTTAAGATGGTTCATGAAATAAAAGTTGAAGATAGATAATTTTTTATATTACTTAATATAATCTTTAGCTATGCCTCAGTGGCTCAGTGGTAGAGCACTACATTGGTAATGTAGAGGTCCTGAGTTCAAATCTCAGCTGAGGCTTGATTTTTCTTTTCGGAATATTTATAAAAAGAACTAATTAAGATTAATAATGGCTGAAGATAGAACTTTGGATACTTTGAAAAAAGAATATAAGATAATTCAGAATAAATATAATTTACCTAGTTTTGACGAATTAAATCGTGATTTTGCAATTGAAAAAGCTGTGGAAATCCAAACAGATTATTTGATTAGAGAGATAAGAAAACTTGTTGCAGATAGAATTTACAATTATATGAGACTTATGGAGGTTATGATGAACCCTCAAAATGCTCCATTGTATATATTTTCTCTTATAAAAACAATGAATGAAGATGATAAGAAAAAGCTTTCAGATATTTACAAAAAATTTTCAGATAATGAAATAGCTTTGATTAAAATGGATATTCACTTTGATGAAGAAAAAGAAGCTGAATTTATAAAAAATTCTTATAAAATTTGGGAAAGTATGAAAGACGATATTTTATCTTTAGTTGAAAATGCTGAGAAAAAAATAGGAAAAGAAAAAAGTTCTAAGACTAATAAAGGTTATTTTGGATAGTGGAATGCAGAAATAGTTATAAATTCGGAATTATTAAATATAATATGAATAAAAAAGGTATGTCTATGGTTATTACAACTTTTTTAGTAATTTTATTAATGTTGGTTTCTATTGGAGTTATCTGGGCTGTTGTAAAAAATGTTGTTGGTGGATCTGGTCAGGTTTCTTTAGATAAATTTACTTCTGATTTTCAAATTGAAAGAGTTTTATTAAGTGAAGATGATGTGAAGGTTGTTGTTGAAAGAGGTAATGGAAATGGAGAGCTTGTTAAAATTAATTTTGTAATTGATGATGGTGAAAATTCAGAGTCTTTTGAAATTGAAGTTGATTTACAAGCATTAGGAAAAGCTGAATTTACTTTAGTTCCTGTAGAATTAGTTATTGCAGATATAAAAAATATAAAAATTTCTCCAATATATTCTTCTGGTTCAAATGAAGAAGTTTCTGGAGTTGTTAGTGATAGTTTTAATGTTGAAAATTTAAATATTGTAGAAGGAGATGGTGAAGGGGAAGGTGATGGGGGTGATGAAGAAGATGGAGAATGTGATCCTGCTTGCGATTTCTTACATATATGTAATGAAGAAACTTTGGTATGTGACGAAATACCAGTTCTTACAGGCCTTGTTTTATGGTGGGATTTTAATGGAAATGCTATAGATGAAATTGAAGAACTTACAGGTGTTGTTGAAGGTGCAATTTTAACTACAGGTCATTTTGATCAAGCATATGAATTTGATAGTGGTGAGGAGACTAGAATAATTGTGCAAGATAGTAATATTTTTGATGATATTTCTTCTGAAATTACATTTAGTTTATGGATTAAAGTAGAAGATATGGATACTAAACAAAAACCAATTCATAGACATGGATGGATGGAAATTATAATAGAAGATAATGAATTAGAAGTTAAATGGGAAAATGATGAAGATGGAAGTTTAAAACCAAGTGTAACAAATTTAGAAAGTTATGAAAATCAGTGGATTCATGTTGTTTCTACTATATCTGGAAATCAGGCAAAACTTTATTTAAATGGAGAAGAAGCAACCCCCGATTCTGAAAATGATTTTGGATTTAAAAATGGTGGGGATTTTTATATAGGATCTAAAGAAAATTTTGATGATCCTTTTAGTGGAGTAATTGATGAGATAATGGTTTTTGATAGAGCTTTATCTGATTCAGAAGTTTTAGAATTATATGGTTTAAGTTCAATTTAAATATTGAAAAATTTCTTTTAAATTTATTTCAAGAATTGCAATAGGCATTTTTATTTTCCAGTTGCTTAATATTTTTGGATGAATTTCTCCAATATATCCTATTTTTTTATCTTTTAATAAAATATTTGCAGATCTTCCTTCAATTAAAATGCTTGGGATTTTTTTTGGTTCTTCAAAATCTAGGGTTAAATTAATCATATTAAATAGATATTCTATTGTTTGTTTTATTTCAGTATAATTTCCAGGGGTTAATGCTATTGCTAAATTTGTGGTTTCTTCTATTTTATTTGTTTGATCGTTTTGATTGAAAACTTTTCCAATTTCAAATATTTTTTGAGGATATTCTGCATCAATATTTTCAGAAATATTTTTTAATAAATAATGGTTAAGATCTTTTCTTAGAATATTATAATCTGTTTTTGATTTTTCAACTTCTATATAATTTTTTTCTTGTTTTTTAGGTATTCCTTGTTTTGCAAATTGGTTAAGGGTATTTGTTAAATGATAGTTAGAAACTTCTATCATATTTAATCCTGTTAAAATGTTTGATATTTTTCTTTTAGTTGTTTCTTTTTCATCTTCTTTTCCAATAGAGGATATTTCTGGAATTTCTGGAATAAAATTTTCATAACCATAAGCTATTGCTACTTCTTCTATTAAATCTACTTCATGAATAATATCTGTTCTCCATGCAGGTATTTCAACAATTCCTTTTTTATAATTATGTCCCATTTCTCTAAGATGTTTTCCTAGTTCTTTTTCTGTTAATGTTAAACCTAATAATTTGTTAGTATTTTCTAAAGAAATTTTCATTTTTTCTGAGTTTAGATTGGGGGTGATTTCTTTTATTCCTGATTTTAATTTCATTTGATAAATTTTTCCACCCATATCTGCTAAACAAGTTACAATTATGTTTAGACATTTTTTTAAAATGTGGAAATCAGAACCAGAACATTCTATAAATACGTCTTTTGTTTTTTCTGTGACTTTTCCTGTTAATTGAGAATTTATTATTGGGGGCATGCTTAATATTTCTTTATTTGCATCTATGAAAATTGGGAATTTAGTTTTTCCAGACAGAAGATGTGCATATTCTTTTCCTGTTGGATGTTTTTGTAAGATTTCTAATCCAGACATTACTCTTGGAGATTCTAAAGGTAAAAATTTTATTTTATCTGGTTCTAGGGCTTTGTAAGTTATGGGAAGTTTGATTTTTTCAAGAGGATAAATCCCAATGGCAAGTTTTTTTCTTTTTCTTCCAAGTGTTAGATGTAATTTTTCCTGAATTTCTATTAAATCTTTTATTTTATCATCATTTAATCTTAATCCTTTTACAATAGCACATGCTGTGAAAGGTCTGACATCTTTTACAGAAGATTCAACAAACACTTTATAATCTTTTTCAGGAGAATTTAAATTGTATTTTTTTAATCCTGTTTTTTTGCCCATGAAGGCTGAAAATCCTCGTTTAAATCCTTGATAGGATAATAGATCTGGTCTGTTTGGGAAGATTTCTATTTGAACTTCATTTTCTTCTAGTTTTTCAATAGGTGTACCAAACATTGCAATTTTATTTTGCATGCTATCATTTAATTTTCCAAAGTCTTTTTCAAATTGTTTTTTTGTAAATGTTACTATAGCCATTTTATTTCATCCAAAATTTCATTTTTCTTAATTTAGTTAGGTCGTTTTTGTAAAGTTCTCTGAGATCTTTTACTTCATAATAGTTTGTGAGTATTCTATCGAAACCAGGACCCCAGGCTAATACTGGTATTGGTTTTCCTAATAAAGGAATTGTTACTTCTGGTCTAAATATTCCTGCTCCACCTAATTCAATCCAAACTTTTCTATCTGGAAGCCAGACATCTATTTCTACAGAAGGTTCTGTGTATGGGAAATAAGCAGGTCTAAATCTTATCTTATCATATCCCATTTTCTGGAAAAATTGTTTTAAATATCCTAAAAGGTGTCTGAAGTTTACATTTTCATCTACAACAATTCCTTCTGATTGATTAAATTCAAAACCATGGGACCAATCAACTGTTTCGTTTCTAAAACATTTACCTATTGCAAAAAATTTACAAGGTAGATCTTGGGGTTTTAAATTAGCAAGTATTTGAGCTGAAAGGCATGTTGTGTGCGTTCTTAATACTGATTTTTTAGCTTCTTCTTCATTCCATTTATAATTCCAACCTTTGCTTCCAGTTGTTCCTTTCTCATGACTTTCTTGAATTTTTTTAACTAATTTTTTATCTGGTAAAGTTATTTTTTTATCAATAAAGAAGGTATCTTGCATTTCTCTAACCGGGTGATCTTGAGCTGTGAACAATGCATCAAAGTTCCAGAAAGAACTTTGAATTAAATTTCCTGTCATTTCTTTAAATCCCATTTCTGTCCATATTTTTCTAGCATAATCTGAGGCCTGGTTAACAAAATGTCTTTTACCTCCTGAAATTTTGGATACAGGATATTTAATATTATATCTTCTAAATTTTTTTCCTTTCCAAAGAGATTCTTTTTTTAGAATTTTGGGACTTATTTGTTCTATTAAGTTTCTTGATTTAATACCTGACTTAATTATTTTTTTCCCAATGTCTGTTAATTCTATTTTTGAGGTTTTATTTTCTTTTATTTGAATTAACTTTTTTCTATTTTGAAGTGATTTTAAAGCATATTTTTGTTCCTCTGTTAATAAATCATATTCTATGGGTAATGATTCTAGAAAGATTTCTTCTAATGTTTTTTTAGCTATTTCCCCTTTGTTTGCATTTAAAATTATTTTTCCATGTTTTAATTCTATCAAAGCTTTTTTCTTTAGAACACCTATTGAAGCTTTGAACTCATCTAGAGATAATTTGCTTTGTTCTTGAGCTTTTTGAAGAGGAATTATTCTCTGCTCATTTAATAAATTTAAAAGCCTTCTTTCAGGTAATCCTTTTTTTCTATAAAAAGCTCCGTTTATATCTATTTCAATTATTTTTTTCCTTTCTTGTGTTAGATTGATTATTTTTTTATCTTTTAGATAATCTAGAGCTCTTGTTACAGAAGTTTTATCTAAATTAGATTTTTTACAAATATTTTGAATATCTTTTTCCTCTATATTTGGCAATATCTTTTTCTCGTTTGGGCTTAATGATTCTATTATTTTTTTTATATCCATTTTAATTTTAAGAACTTTATGTTAAAAAATGTTTGTTTTATTAAAAGTCTTTAAACATAGAATTAGGCATGCCTAGAACAGTTGCTAGAGCTTTTAAGTTATGAGAATTTCTTTTGTTTTTGTCTTTTAACACAATAAATTTCATAGCTACTTTATTTTTATTACAGAGTTTAATATTTTGTTTTATTCTTGCTAAAATTAAAGATCTTGATTTTCCCTTTGATTCTATTATTTCATCTAAATTTATTCCTATTGTGATATTTTTTTTCTTTGCTATTTTTGCTAGAACTTGATTTAAGCCTGAGTTTCTTTGTTTTTGTTTATCCTTTCTTTTAGCTTGATTAAGAAGAAGAATATTAATTGCTTGTTTCTCAAGGATTTTTCTGTTTAAATCGTCGTTTTCACTTGTAAAAATAATTATTTTATCTTTATTTTCATTAATTTTCTTTTTAATTTTCTCAAAGGTTGTTTCTTGAATTAATATGCTTGTTTTCATATTATCCTTTAATCAAGGTTCCTTTAAACTTTTTTCCTTTTAGAATTCTATCAAATTGTTTTAAATTATTTCCAACAATGTAGGTTGTTGTTTTGTTTTTTAAAATAATTTTAGAAGCTGATTGATCTAAAACAAAATGTTGGCCAGGTTTGAATTTTGTTTTGTTTGCTATGTGATGGAATTTCTTCCAAGATATCTTAGATATTAATTTTGCTTTTTTGAATTTTTTTGGATCTTTATTATATAATCCTTTAACATCTGTCAGATTTATAAAATCTGTATTCAGAAAATTTGCTAGTTTTGCAGAAGTTCCGTCAGAGGTTTCTCCTTTTGCATATCTTAATGCACCGCAAAATACAATGTCATGCAATCTTAGCATGTTTTTTACTTCTTGCATATCCTGTGGAATACCTTTGTTTGCATCTTTTCCAAAAAAGTATGTCATGAATCTCGCATTTAATCTTGTGGTGGCAATACCTAAATATCCCTGAAATATTTTCTTTTTAGGCATTTTTTCTTTTTCTAATCCTTGGATATATTCTCTTGCAGTACTTCCTCCCCCGCAAACAACTACAAATTTATATTTATTAGTATTTTTTTGGATTATTTGTTTAAACTTTTTTAGATATTTTGTATTAATATCTTTTGGAACAATCATGCTACCACCCAGACTTAATACTATCACCTTTTTTCTCATTTTAATATAAGTTAATTTTCTTTTAATTAATTTTTGTCTGATCTTTTTTCTAAAGATTACTTTATTGTGAATAATTTATCATCTTTTACATTAAATATATCTAATCTTACACCAGCATCTAACCACCCATGGGCATAGTTTAAGGCTGCAAAAGAATTCACATAGTCTTTTTCTTTTTCAAAGTATTTTGCATCTGATAGATAATTAGTAACCATATCTATTATTTCTTTTGCATATTTTTCTTTTCCCTTAATTATACTTTTTTTTGTTTTTCCTAAGGCTGTTGAAGTTAAATTAAAATATTTTTTAAGTTTTTGTGAGGATATTTGATCTTTCATATTAATTTGAATGAAAGATAATTTTTAAATTTAGTGTTATGATGGATTATGCAAATGTTTTTAAATAGTTTTTAATTATAATAAGGCATGGCAAATAAAGCAAAAGCGGTTATATGGAGTTTGATTGCGGTAATTTTGATTCTTGCATTTATTATGATATATGCATTTGCAGTTCAGCCGGCATTAAATGATAGACAAGTTACAATTTATAATGCTGGATATCAGAGCGCTCAAGTGGATTTTATTAATGGAATGCTTACTCAGTTGAATCAACAGCAATATATTCAGATTCCAATAAGTGAGAATCAAACCTTACTTTTAGTGCAAGCACAAGTTCCTGCACAATAATTTTTTAATTTTGAATTTTGAATTTCTTTTTTTTATTTTTAAATGTATTTTTAAAATTTTTTAATAATATTTATAAAGCTTAATTTACTTTGATAGATTATGGTGATAAAAAGTAAGAAAGGATTATCTATGATTGTTTCTACATTATTAATTATATTATTAGTATTAGTTGCACTTGGGATCATTTGGGGTGTTGTAAGAAATGTTTTAAATGAAGGTGCTGAAGAAGTTGAATTGGGAAAATTTCTAATTAGTTTACAATTGAAAAGAGCATATATTAATGATGGGAATCTTGGGGTTAATGTTAAAAGAGGTATTGGTGAAGGAGAGTTATCTGGAATGACTTTTGTTTTTTCAGATGGACAGAATAGTGAAGTTATTGCTATTGAAGAGAGTTTAAATGAATTAGAATCTGGAACCTATACTTTTTCAGAAGCAGATCTTGAGAGTTTATCTATAAATGATATCACAAGTGTTTCTGTTGCACCTATTTATTCTTCTGGTTCTGGTGCTGGATCTATTGGGGAAATTACTGGAAGTGCAGAGATATCAGATGCTCCAGAAAATATTCCTTCTCCAAGTGTTTGTGGGAATGATCTTGTTGAGTCTGGTGAGATTTGTGATAGAAGTGCATTGGGTAGTCAAACCTGTTTAAATTTTGGACATATTTTAGGAGAATTAGCTTGTCTTTCAGATTGTTCTGGATATGATCTTTCAGATTGTAGTGGTGGTGTTTGTGTTAATGAAGATACTCAAGCTTGTCCTCTTTTAGAAGGGGTATGTGCAGGTTCTGAACAAATATGTATTGAAGAAGCTTGGCCTGGTTGTACTGAAATTTATTCCCTTATTGAAGGTTATAATGAATTTGGAGAAACAGGTGCTCTTTGTTCTGATGGTCTTGATAATGATTGTGATGGATTAACAGATAATGAAGAGTCTACTTGTGAGTTAACTTGGATAGGTACTGTCGGATCTCCTTGGCCTTTAGAAACAAAACTTCTTTTTGATATAGTAGAAATTAATTCTTATTTTATTACTCCCTCTGTTATTTATGAAGGAAAATATATTGGATTTAATTCACCTTCAGCTGAATCAAGATGTATTCAAATTTATGATTATATAACTCCTTTTGAATCTGAACTTTATAATAAAGCAATTGTTAGATTAGATGGCGAAGTTGATTTACCAATAAATATTGTTGCTGGAGATACTTTTACAATATATGAAACTTCTGAGTGTGGCGTTTTTAATTAGCAAGGTTTAAATATTTAATTTTATTCTAGTTCTTAGTAGTTACTTACATAAAAAGATGGCGTATAAAAAATATATTACAAGAAATGGTAAAGTGTATGGTCCCTATGTTTATCATAGTCGTAGGGTAAATGGGAAAGTTGTATCAGAATATCGAGGGTCTACTGAAAAAAAGAAATCTATTGATTATAAAAAGTTTATTTGGGTTTTTTTAGGAATATTTATTTTAGGAGTTATTGCTTATGGATTCTCTATAACAGATAATAGATTAACTGGAAATGCTGTATTAAATCTTAATGCAAATTATCAAGAAGGAGAATTTGTTAATGGGAACTTAAAAGTATTATTAAAAGAAGGAGAATTGATTCCCTCCAATTCTCAGGTAATTTTTGAAACAAGTGAAGGAATTTTTGAATATAATTTAAAAGATATTATTTCAAATAATATAAATCAAGGAGATTATTATATTAAAGGTAAAAATATTATTGGTCAAGGAGAAGGATATGGTTTGGTTGGTGAAAAAAAAGTTTACCCAGAAGTTAATTTTTTATTAAGAATTATTTCAAGTGAAGTAAGTGAAGAAGTTCAAAATAATGAAGATGTTAATGAAGAAGAAATTATTGGTGATATTATTGAAGAAGAAATTGTTGAAGAATTTGTTTCAGAATCTTTTGAAGAACAAGGAGAAGAATTTATAGAAATTTCTAATGAAGTTATTCATGAATTTTTAGAAGAACAAGAAATTGTTGATGAAGTTGAAGAAGAAATTATAGGGGAAATTGTTGAAGAAGAATCTATGGGGGAGGGGGAACAAGAAATTGTTGATGAAGTTGAAGAATCTGCTGGTGAAGGATCTTTAGCAGAAGCTGTTATTTTTGACTTTTTTTCAAGATTAAGTTTAACAGGGCAAGTTGTACTGGGAATTGAAAATACAATTGGAGGGGATGTTTCTTATAATAATCCTTTTACATACGATCTATCTTCTGGAGATAATGTGGAAATTATAGATGGAAGTGTTAGTGTAGACAATATGGAGATTAATGAAGATAATATTAATTTAGATATAAATAGTAATGAGATTTCTGTGACTACAGAATATTTTGAATTTGAGGAAGGTTATGGAGAAGAATATATTGGAAATGGAGAGGAACTAATTATTATTGATTTAGCAAGTCTTGATTTGATTTTTTCTGAAGGTGACCTAAAAGTTAGTTTAAAATATGATGAAGAAGAGATAGTGGTTTTGAATACTATCTTAATGGCTGAAGGAAATATTATGGCAGAGGGTGAAGAATTTATTGATGAGATTGAAGATATGGAAGAATCTATTGAAGAAAATTTACCTATTCTTGAAACTCTTACCTCTATTCCTTCTAGAGAAGGAATGTTATTAGAAGGTTTGCCTAGGTTTTTGACAGAAGAAGAAAAAGAAATTTTATTTAATGAATTTGGACAAAGTCAAATCGGAATAGAGAAATTCAATCTTGGGGAAGGTAATATTATGGTTAGATTTGAATTAGAAGATTATATGGTTGAATCTGTTTATGATCCTAGTCTTTCTAAAGAAGAATTGGCTGTGCAAATGGATGTTGATAAAACTAATTGGTTGAAAGAGGTTGTTTCAGATGTTTCAAATTACGAAAGAAGTGTGGTGGAGGAACAAGAATTGGAAGATTTAACAGAAATTTATGTTAATAATTAAACATTGGTTTATAACTTACTTTCTTTATTAAAAATTTGGAATCTGCTACTTTAGATACAATAGCTGAGAGGATCATTTTACCTACAGCTACTTTAAAAAAACCTTCTTGAATTGGAATATGGCTTACTTTTGAGAATTGTTCGATAACATAATTTACTTCATTTTTGTTTAAAATTATTTTTGAAGTTTTTTCACCCATTGATCCTCTTACTATAATATTAGTATCTTGGCCATTACATTGAATATCTTTTACTAAAGGATCTTTTACTAAAGGATTTAATTTTCCCAAATCTATAGAAATATTTGGCGTAGAAGGATTGAGATATTTCATTGAAGATGGAATTCTTGTGGGGGGAACTCTTAATATTCTTTTTTGTGGTTTTTTGAAAAGTTTTCTTTCTGGAAGTTTGTTTAGAATCTTAGCTCTTTCTATTTGTTTTTTTCTAAGAATCTTTTTTATTTGAGCTCTTTGAATATTTGGATGAGGTCTTTCTTGTAGTGTTTGATCTAACTTGTAAACATCTATTGGAGCAGAATTTCTTAATAATTCTTCTGTGAATTTTAATAAAACCTTTTTCCTAAAGTTTTGAGAAGTATTTTTTAATAACATTTTTTACTTCTATAATTTTTTAAATTGTTGTGGGTTGGAAGGTGGTTGTGATGAAATTGATTTTTGATAATCTCCTAGATTTTTTTCTTCTTGAACTTTTGTTTCTGGATTTTGAGGTTGTTGAGTATTTTGCATTGGAGGTCTTTGAGTTTGAATTGGAATGTGTCTTGGCATTACAGGAGCAAATGACTTTTGTTGCATTGGAGGTCTCTCATGTAGTAATGTTAGACCCTTGGCAATAACTTTGTTTTGTTGAAATAGATTATCAACTCTTTTCAATATTTCTGTATCGTCTCTGGTTTCTTTTTTAACAGCATATTCTTTTTCTGCTAAAGCTTTTGCAGATATTTCAAATAAATTTAATAATTTAGATATTTGTGTTGAGAGTGTATCAAATTTCACAGATAAATTTACCATTACTTTTTGAAGTGCTATAAAATTTTCAGCCAATCTTTTTTCAACAGTGATTTCTCTTGCATGTGCTAAAGGGTTTGCTTTTCTTTTTATAGGTCTTTTAACAGTCTTAATTACTTTCTTAGCTTTTTTAGAATGAGATTTCTTTTTTATAATCTTTTTCTTCACCATATTTTCTTTAATCTTCTTTGATTTATAAATATTTAGAAAATATTTAGAGATTCATTTTCTGTAGGTTGGTCCTTGTTTTCATTGTTTTCAGTATTTTGTGAGGTGTTTGATAATGAATCTTTTTTTTCATATTCTTCTCTTTCTTTTTCTATAGAATCTACATCTTTTTGAATTCTTTCTTCTTTTTGGTCAGTGGTTTCTATATTTACTTGTTCTTCAGCTTCTTTAATAATTTCTTCTTTCTTTTCTTCTGGTTGATATTTTCTAGGTTCTTTATCTGTTCCTTTTACTAGATTATTTTCAACTTCTAAAACATATTCTGCAATTTCAGAAGCTACATCTGCATTAACACTAATACTATCTATTTTATTTTCAACTAAAAACTTAGCCATTTCTTTTTTACTTCCTGCTTGCCCACATATACTTGTTTCAACATTATTTTTCTTACAGATTCTAATTACATATCCTAATTGATATAAGATTGCAGGATGCATTTCATCATAGAGATGTTGAACTTGGGTGTTTCCCCGATCTATTGCAAGCATATATTGAGTTAGATCGTTTGTACCAAATGAGATGAAGTCTATTCCTTCTGTACATAAATCTCTTATTAGTTGAACAGCTGCAGGAGTCTCTATCATAACACCTATTTTTGAATCTGCAAATCCTATTTCTTGAATATATTTTTTTACTTGTTTTACTTCATCTACAGAAATCACTTGTGGAAGTAATATACCTATTTTTTTATTATTTTGAGAAACTCTTTTTAATGCTGTTAATTCTGATTTTAATACATCTGGATTTTTTAAACTATATCTAATTCCATGCATTCCTAACATGGGGTTTGCTTCTTTTTCTTTAGGAGCTCCTTCCAAATTTTCAAATTCATCACTTCTTATATCAGATGTTCTTACCCAAAGTTCTTCAAAGTAATTTGATATTTTATTAATTCCTTGGAAAATCATCTCTTCATAATCTTTAATTTTATTTTTTTTCATAAAATAATCTGGATGTTTTCCTGATTCTGCTATTATTCCTTCTATTCTTACTAATCCAACTTTTTTTAACATTGTTTTTGATGCACGTTCTGCAAAGCTTGGCAGATCTACCATAACTTTTATTTCTGTTTTGGTTTTAGCTGTTACTGGTTTTATTTCTTTTTTTATTGTTTCAGAGGTTTTTCCCTTGTAGATTTTTCCATTTGTTCCGTCAACAGTGATTGTTTCACCTTCTTTTAATTTAGTGGTTGCCTCTTGTGTTCCTACTATAGCCGGAATTCCCATTTCTCTTGAAACAATTGCTGCATGAGCTGTTAAACCTCCTTCATCTGTAACAATTGCAACAGATTTTTGCATAGCAACAACCATATCTGGATTAGTCATTTTTGTAACTAGAATTTCTCCTTCTTTTAAAGAATGTAAATCTTCTAAATTTTCTATTATTCTTATTTTTCCAGAAGCAATTCCTGGTGAAGCTGCTAAACCTTCTAAAATTAATTCTCCTTCTACTTTTTCTCCTTCTACTTTTTCAATTCTTTTATCAATAGTTGTAATAGGTCTTGTCTGAACAATAAAAATTTCTTCACCTTCTATTGCAAATTCAATATCTTGAGGTTTTTTATAATGATCTTCTAATCTTATTGCAAATTCTGCTAATTTATGAATTTCAAAATTTTTTAAAACTTGTGAGGTAGATCTTTGAGGTGTTAATTTAACTTCAATTTGTTGCCCTCCTGAATCTCTTGTTAATGCAATTTTTTTATTTGCAATTGTTTGTTCTATTATTTTAAAATCTTGTGAGACTATATGTCTATCTGGACTTATTTTTCCAGAGACAATTCCTTCACCCAAACCATAAACAGATTCAATAATTATATTGTTATTTTTGTAAGCAGGATCTTTAGAAAATATTACTCCTGATTTATCTGAATCTACCATTTTTTGAACTACGACTGCTAAACTTGCTTCTTCATGTTTAAATCCTTGCTTATTTCTATAATATGTTGCTCTTGCTGTGAATAGAGAGGCAAAACATTTTTTTATGTGTTTTAATAGATTATCATTTCCTTTTACATTTAGAAAGCTGTCTTGTTGACCTGCAAAGCTTGCCTCTGCTAGATCTTCTGTTGTTGCACTGCTTCTAACAGCTACAAAAATAGGTTCTGAAGAAGGTTTTAATATTCCTAGAGCTGTATTATTTTTTACATGTTCTTCGTTTACATCTAAATGTTCGTAAGATTCAATTATTTCTTTTTCCATTTCTTCTGGAATTTTAGAATCTGTAATCAATTTTCTTATTTGCTCTGTTGCTTGATTTAATTGTTTTGTATCTTCATAACTTATGCTTGAGAGTAATTCTTTTATTTTATCATCAATTTTTGAAACCTCTACAAAATAATCATAAGCTTGGGCGGTTACTACAAATCCTGGTGGAACTGGGATTTTTAAATTATATATTTCTGATAAATTTGCACCTTTACCTCCAGCTACATTTCCAGAATCTTTATTTAATTCAGAAAACCATTTGACAAAATCTATTTTTTTTGGCACCTCTTTTTTGTCCATGAGGGATTAAATTTTTTAAAGTTAATAAAGGTTTTTGTTAAGATTTATAAATCTCTTTTTAGTAGCTTACTTATGGGTTTTTTAAGAGGTACAGCATTATTTTTTATAGGATTTATCCTATTGATTTCACTTTTAGTTGGAAATGTTTTATTAATGTTAACAATGTCTATTAGTTATGATAATGTTGAATCAAGCTTGGTTTCTACTTTTGAAAATGTTATTGAAGGAGGATTTGAGGTTATTGAAGGACAAGATATTAATTTAACAGAAGTTGTAGAAGAGAAGTTAATATTAATGCAAGATTATTGTGTTAACAATTCTGAATTTGTTTATATTGAACAAGATTTTACATTTGTTGTTCCTTGTGATGTGATTGATGAGGGTATAGAAGGAATTGTTAATGAGAGTATTAAGAGTGTTGTTAGCGAGTTTTATTATACTAGTTATGATTGTGATTTTTTAGATTGCTTTGGTGAAGAAAATATTCCTTTTTTCTTAGTTTCAGAACAATCTAAAGATTATTTACAAGGTAAATTTTATTTAGTATTACTAGCATCTACAATTCTTGCATTATTGGCTTTGTTGTTGGTCGAAAATAAAAAGAATTTTCCAATTGTTTTAGGTGCTTTGATGATTATTTCTTCATTACCTTTTATGAAATTAGATATTTTTATTTTTGGAGATGTTGGCCCTCTTATGAATTTTATTTCAGTATTTATTTCTGAAGCAAGTAAAGTCTTTTGGATATTTTTCTTATCAGGTTTAGTTATAATAGGTCTTGGTATTACAATGCATTCTGTAGATTTAGGAGTTTTCATTGCCGAAAAAATTAAAAACAGAAAACAAAAAGTTGTTAAAATTATTGATAAAAAATAAAGTTATTTTTTCTTTTTATCTTTCTCTATTTTTGATAAGAAATTAGCTATGAATTTTTTGTTTTTTTCTCTATCAATTATTTCTCTTATTGTGTGGAAGATCACATTTTCCTTGTGATGTTTATGAGTTTTAATATCTGAGCCAACTCTATTTATAACTTTATCACTTACTAAAACTTCTTCGCTTGAAATTCCTGCTAATTTTTTAGATAGAATAATAAGATTTCCAATACTCATGAATTTTAATCCTTCACTTTCTTTTTTAGCTATTATTTCTCCGTAGTTAACAGATAAACCAAATTCTATTTTTTGTTTAAATAATTTATTATGGTGCTTTAAAATTTCTTTAATCTTTCTAGATAACTCTATAGCTGGCCTTTCATTTTCAAATGTTTTTGTTCTTATTGGAGCGAACATAAAGAAAATATGATTTTGATTCTCATACATCATTGCTTTACTTTCTTCTGCAAATTTAACAATTCTCTGAAGTGTTTCTTCTTTACTTCCTTTTTTTGATTCAATATCTTTTAGATTTTTAATTTTTAAACATACAACGTTTGCACTTTGTTTTTCCCCTTTTAGGGATAGGGATAATTCTGCCCTATTTCTAGTATGTATTAAAGATTTTTTTCCAAGTGCTGTAGCTGAAATTTTTTTCCATTCTGTACTTGAATTAGTTTTATTTTGTGTAGGGGATTTTTTAATAATATTCATTCTTCCTATAAAACTTTTTTTGTAGCCTTTTCTAAATAATGTAAATGCAATAAACCCTAAAATAGCTATAACAAAAACCCATACAATATAATATCTACTTGAGACTAGAAATTTTCTAGAACTTTCTTTAATATTTACTGCGTTTCCTGTTAACATTACATTTTCACTTAAAATATTTCCTTCATTAGTAATTATTTCTACATAATATTCACCATCTGGTGCTGTTATCTTGTATTTTTTAACCTCATCTACTTCTAAACATAAATTTATATTTAATGTATCTCCCCCAACTTTAACAAGAACTGTTTGATTACAGTATACTACATTTCCTACATTTGATATTTCTATTGTTTTGTTTATTAAATTAATATTTATTTTTTCTTTTTTAGAAATGTTGAATTCAGATTGAACTGTTAATTGATTTGATACTGCTACAGCCTCCCATATTCCTGGAAATTCATTATAAACTATAGGTAATTCTAAAAATTGATTTGTTCGTAATTCTAATTGGTCAACAATGTTATTTTGAGTATCTTTAATAGTTATTACAGCTGTGGTATTTTCTATTTGTATTCCAGATTGGTCATGAAGAATAGCTTTTACTCTTAGAGTTGTTCCAGGTTCAATAGGGGTATTTTCAAATAAAATTTCTAGATTTGTTGGGACTTGAATAATTTGAATATTATATTCTAAATTTCCTGTATTTGTTTCTTGTAAATCAAAGGCTGTTTCATATGCTCTTAAACTTGTTAAATATGATTTAGCTTCTAAATCTTCTGGAAGAGTTATATTTATTGTAAAAAATCCATTATCTATTAGACTTAATTGAGTTATTCCTTCTGTCGAATTATCTGCAAACATTGTTAATTCTATAAATCCATCTGCATCACCCCCGTTTTCTCTAATAGCTGTTCCTTCTATTATTATATTTTCACCAGGCTTAAATTCAATTTCTACATCTTCTGATAAAAATATATTAATTAAACTTGAAATCTTAAATTCTTCTGTTAAAATAGGTTCTTCACCTGTTAATCTTATTTTAATTTTACAATCTCCCCTCATATTTTCAATAATATCTTGGGTTAAAACTAATGAAGGTGCTGGTGATAATTCTAAATCTTCTCCATAGAATAATGAAATTCCATTTTTATAAAAATTAGTTGTTTGGCCATTGCATAATAAATCAAGTTCGAGACTTCCTGTTAAATCCTGAGCAGCTCTTATCATTATTGGAACAGATACACTATCTCCTAAGTTGTAAATTTCTTCTGGTTGTGTGTTTATTATTATTTCTGCAGATATGAATGATGTAAGCATTAATAGCAGTAGTAGTGAAATGATTATCTTCCTCATTTTATAGTATACAAAATAAATTATTCTTTATAAATATTTGTTCATTGGAAAATATTTATAAGTAAAGGGTGTTTAGCAGTATAATGAAAAAAGAGACAAAAATTACACCTTGGGAAGTGTCTGGGGATATAGATTATGGTAAATTGATTAAGAAATTTGGAGTTTCCCCTATGAAAAAATTACCAGAAGTGTTTAATGAAAATATTTTATTTAGAAGGGGAGCTATTTTTGCTCATAGAGATTTTCAAAGAATTTTAGAATCTATTGAAAAGAAGAAAAAATTTGTAATGATGACAGGTCTTATGCCCACAGGGAAATTTCATCTTGGGCATGTGATTATTGCTAAACAATTTATATTTTATCAAAAACTAGGTGCTAAAGTTTATATTGCAGTGGCAGATATTGAAGCTTATGCTGCAAGAGGTCAGAGTTTAGAAGAAAGTAGGAAAATTGCTTTTGAAGAATATATTTCAAACTATGTTGCGCTTGGTTTAGATTTAAAAAATTGTGAAATTTATTTTCAAAGTGATAGAAGTAATAAGGCTGAGAAAGCTAATGCTTATTATAGGTTACAGAATATGTTATCTAGATATGTAACTTTTAATGAATTTAGAGGTATTTATGGAGATGTTAGTCCTGGAAAAATGTTAGCTTCACTTTTACAAGCTTCAGATATGTTACATCCACAATTAAAGGAATTTGAAGGAAGTGTTCCTGTTTTGGTTCCTGTTGGAATTGATCAAGACCCTCATTTAAGACTTGCAAGAGATATTTCAAAAAGAATTAAAGAATTGAAATTTATTCAATTAAGTTCTACTTATAATTTATTTCTTCCAGGTTTAGGTGGAGGAAAAATGTCTGCTTCTGATGCGAATTCTTTTATTTCTTTAGTAGATTCTCCAAAAGAAGTTGAAAGAAAGATTAAGAAATATGCTTTTTCAGGAGGAAGGAAGACTTTGGATGAACATAGGAAGAAAGGTGGGAATCCAGATGTGGATGTTTCTTTCCAATATTTGAGATTTTTATTTGAAGAAGATGATGCTAAATTGAAAGAAATAGAGAAGAAATATAGAAGTGGAGAGATGTTAACTTCAGAACTTAAACAAATTACAATTAATAAGATAAATGCTTTTTTGAAAGTGCATCAAGAAAAAAGAAAAAAAGCTAAGAGTAAGATTAAAGATTTTGTTTATAATTCTAAATAGATTAATTTTATAAAATCCTTTTTTCTAAGTTAGGTATGAAGATATTAAGTTTACATGTTGACCATATAAAATTTAAACCTTTGAAAAAAGCTTTGAAGAGTGTTGGAGATCTTTCTGATAAAGAGAAAAAAGGTGGAAGTGCAAAAGATGCTCTTGCTGTTTTGACAGCTGTTGAGAAAAAAGATCATAATGAAAAAGAAGTTGTTAGTGAATTTATTAAAAATGTTAAAAAAATAGCTGAGAAAGTTGGTTCTGAAACAATTGTGCTTTATCCATATGCTCATCTTTCTAGTGATTTAGCTTCACCTGATTTAGCTGAAAGAGTTTTAAATGCTGCTGAAAAAGGATTAAAGAAATTTTACAAAGTGATTAAGGCACCTTTTGGATATTATAAAGAATTTGAAATGAAGGTGAAGGGTCATCCTTTGAGTGAATTGTCTAGGGAGATTGATGTTGGTGGTGAAAGTGAAGAAGAAGTTATTGATCATGAAGCTCTTTTGAAAAAAATGTCTAAGATTAAAATGAGTGCAAAAAAAGGTAAGAATGGTTTGAAAAGTAATATAGAACTTGGTAGAGAATTAGATCTTTATATTGTTAGTGAGATTGTGGGGCATGGATTACCTTTATTTACTCCAAGAGGGACAAAGATTATTAAGGAATTGAGAACATTTATTGAAGATGAAGAGACTAAGAGGGGTTATAGATATACTTCAACACCTGTAATGGCTAAATCTGATTTATATAAGGTTTCAGGACATTGGCAACATTATAAAGATGATATGTTTGTGATGGATGTGGGTAAAGAAAAGTTTGCATTAAGACCTATGACTTGCCCTTTCCAATTTGTATTGTATAAAAGAAAATCTAGAAGTTATAAAGATCTTCCAATAAAATATGCAGAGATTGCTGATTTATTTAGAAATGAAAAGTCAGGAGAGCTAAGAGGCTTGTCCAGAGTTAGACAATTTAGTTTAGCAGATGCACATATTATTTGTAGACCTGATCAAGTTGAAAAAGAATTTTTAGAAGTTCTTGATTTAGTTAAATTTGTTATGGCTTCCTTAAATGTTAAAGATATTTGGTATAGATTTTCTAAAGGAGATGTTAAAAATAAGGAAAAATATATTGATAATCCAAAAGCTTGGAAAGAGTCTGAAGATTTAATGAAAAGAATTTTAGATAAATCTAAGTTAAAGTATATTGTTGCTAAAGATGAGGCAGCTTTTTATGGACCTAAATTAGATTTGCAATATAAAGATGTTTATGGTAAAGAAGATACTTTGTTTACAATTCAAATTGATTTTGCATTACCTGAAAGGTATGATATGACTTACAAGGATAAAAATAACAAAGATAAAAGACCAATGGTTGTTCATAGATCTAGTATTGGTGCTATTGAAAGAATATTAGCTGTGTTACTTGAGCAAACTCAAGGAAATTTACCTTTATGGTTGTCTCCTGTTCAAGTTAAGATTTTGCCTATGACTGACAAGAATATTGATTTTGCAAAAAAAGTTGAAAATAGATTGAGGAAAGAAAAGATAAGAGTTGAATTAGATGAAAGAGTTGAATCAATGTCTAAGAAAGTTCGAGATGCTCAGGTTGAAAAAGCAAATTATATGGTTACTATTGGGGATAAAGAAGATAAAGCAGGAACTTTGGCCGTTAGAACTAGGAAAGGAGATATTGAATTTGGAGTTGAGTTAGATGATTTTGTGGATAGGTTGAAAACAGAGATTAAAGAGAGAGCATAAGACTTAAATATGGAGGATTTTTTGAATTTTTATGAGACTTGAAAAAATTAATAAGACAGATATAGGGCATTATGTTTTGATTACAGAAGGAAATCAAGAACCTGAAATTGGCGAATTAAAAATAGAATATCATGGAATTTTAAGAGGTATTAATAGAGATGAAATTTATTTACAACCTGGAATGAAATTAATTCAGAAAAGAATTAGTAATCATCATTTTGAATTTCAAGATAAAAATATTGATATTATCACAGAATTACAAAAAAATCATTTTTTAACTATTTTTAGAAAAAGTATTGGCGAAGAATGTAGATTTGGTGGGCCTTCTTTTAAAAGAATATATAATATAAATAATTCTGAATTACCTCATCCTAATTTTAGAGGTCAAGCTTAAAATGAATTTTCAATTTTATGTGGAAAAATTACATGATTCTGAAGAATTTAAGAAATTTATAAAAGAAAATTCTGAAGCATATTTTTGTTCTGCTTTTTTTACTAAAGATGAAGAAGGAAAAGATAATAAAATTCATGTGGATTATTTTATCAAAGAGAAAGCTGATAAAATTTTTAGTTTTGAGATTGAAAATAATTGTAAAAAAATTGAAGTTGAAACATATGATGGAAAAATTCCCGAAAAGTTAGAAGCTGATGTGGATTTTGATATTGATGAAGTTGAAAAATTAATTCGTGAGAAGATTGAAGAAGAAAAAATCAAAGAAAAGTTTCAGAGAATGATGTTTTCTTTGCAAAAATTAGATGGTAAAGATTTTCTTGTTGGAACTGTTTTTGTTTCTATGTTAGGAATGTTGAAAATTAATATAGATATTAAAGAAATGAAAATAACTTTCTTTGAGAAAAAATCTTTATTTGATATGGTGAAAGTTATTAAGAAGAAAGATAAGAAAGATGTAAAAGAGAAAAACTAGGATTTTTGAATTACTACTACAATATTTCTGTTTGGTTCAGCTTTAAAAGTTATTTTAAATCCAATTTTTTTAATTAAATCATAGAATTCTTTAGGTTCATATAAATAAAGATATCTTAAACCTTTATTTTGCCAAGCCATTTGTGTTTCTTTTGCCCTATTTTTAAACCATTTGGAATTTTTATTCCAAACACTTATTTTTGCTGTTGCTTTTGGTTTTAAAACTCTAAATAATTCTTTTAAACTTTTTTCTCCGTCTTTTTTATTCATACAATGAAGAACAGCTAAACAGATAGCAGAATCAAAGAAATTATCTTCATAAGGAATTTTTGTGGAGTTGGCAATTTTGAATTCAGCTTTGACTTTGTGTTCTTTTGCTCTTTTTTTAGCTAATCTGATCATTTCTTTTGAAAAATCTGTTAAATATATTGTAGCAGGAGTTTTTAATCCAATAAACATTCTTCCTGCACCTCCACCTAAATCTAGAATTTTTCCTTTTTTACCCTTAATAAAATTTGTTAAACCACTTTTAACATTTGTTCTATTTTTATACCAGTCAGGAGCTATTTTATCCCAAACTTCTTCTTGTTTCATATGATTGTTAAAGAGTTTAAGTTTAAAAAGATGGGGTTTGTTTGTTAAATCATGAAACATAATAAAAAAATAAATGTGAAGATTAAGAAACCTGTTCGAACGATTTCAGGTGTTACACCCTTGACAGTTGTTTTAAAACCTAGAAAATGTGATCATGGAACATGTGTTTATTGTCCCGGAGGAGATGATGTTCCACAAAGCTACACTGATAAGAGTCCTGCTGTGATGAGGGCGTTGTCTTTGAGATTTGATCCCCATGCTCAGGTTATGAATCGGTTGAAAGTTTTGAATTTAATGGGCCATCCTACAGATAAGATAGAATTAATCGTATTAGGTGGAACTTTTTTACAATATCCTGTTAAATATCAATATAATTATTTGAAAAGATGTTTTGATGCTATGAATGGTCGAGTTGCTAAGGATTTGAAACAAGCAAAGAAATGGAATGAGAAGGCTCGCCATCGTTGTGTTGCAATGTGTATTGAAAATAGGCCTGATAATTGTTCTGCTAAAGAAATTGAGAGATTATTGGAATTTGGCTGTACTAGAATGGAAATAGGTGTTCAGATTCCTGATGATGAGATCTATAAGAAAATTAATAGAGGTCATACTGTGCAGGATGTTGTAGATTCTTCTGAAAGACTGAAAAATGCAGGATTTAAGCTAGGATATCATATTATGCCTGGTTTGCCTTATAGTAATATGAAGAAAGATATGAAAATGTTTAAGTTGATTTTTAGTGATGAAAGATTTAAACCAGATCAATTGAAGATATACCCTTGTCAGGTAATTGACAACTCTCCTTTAGCTAATATGTATAAGAGAATAGGTTATGTTCCTTATGATCAAGAGAAAACAAAGAAGATTGTTAATGATATTATGAAGATAATTCCTGCTTATTGCAGAGTTATGAGGATTATGCGTGAGATTCCTAAAGATAAGTTGATTAAAGGAAGTGTTAAGCTAGATGTTAGGAAAGATGTTGAAGAAGAGTTGAGAAAGCAAAATATTGAAATAAAAGAAATAAGAATGAGAGAAATTGGATTTAATAGAAAGGATTTGGATTTAGGCACTACATTAAAGATTTTGAAATATGATTCAAGTAATGGGAAAGAGTATTTTCTTGAGATGGTGAATAAAGATAATATTTTATTTGGATTGTTGAGACTTAGAATTGCTCAGAGAAAGGCAATTGTTCGTGAATTACATATTTATGGGAAAGCTTTGGAAATTGGTATGAAGGGAAAGAAATCTTCACAACATACTGGATTAGGAAAAGTGTTATTAAAAGAAGCTGAGAAAATTGTTAGGAAAGCTGGAATAAAGGAGCTTAAGATTATTTCAGGGGTTGGAGTAAGAGATTATTATAGGAAACTAGGTTATAGGTTGAAAGAGCCTTATGTTGTTAAGAGATTGAGATAAATGAATTATAACTCCATTTTTGTATATCTTTTCTGTATGTTGGCTAATTTTTTCCCAAAATCATCACCTAAATTAGCATAATGATCAATTAATTTTTTTGGTGTACATATCATCATATCTAAACCTTGTGAATATATATCTTGGCTTTGCGCTCTTCTAACAGCTTCTAATCCTGTTTTGATAACTTCTTTTATTTGTATTGTTGATGAATTTCCTAAATAATCTTGAGCTTCTTCCATTGTTCTCAATGCTTCCATATATTCTATTATTTTTTGATCTCCACTTCCTAAACATGTCCAACCCCTTTCTTCAACACTTCCTAAAGGAAAACAAGTATATAGTTTTGGATTTTTATCAAATCTAGTTGCAAGAATTAAACCGCTTAAATTTTCACCAGGAAGTCTTTTTCCCATCCTATTTATGTTAAGTTTTCTTAATTCTGGAAAATATCCTTTTTTTATGATTTTTTTTACATCAAATTCTTCTCCAGCAAATTTTTCTATAAAATCATAAAGTTCATTATCTAAATTTCCAGCGTGTCCAAAACAAAAATTTTTATTTTTGCTTGACCATAATTTTCTTCCAAGATTTTTCCCCTTGGGCATACCTTTGTTGTCTGAGAAAGTAGTTTGTCTATCTGCGATTAATACTGTAGCATTAACTGTAGGATGTTTGAGGCCCATTACACTTGTCATAAAATGTTTAGAATTATTGTATATATAAGGTTTTCTATTAGTGTAACTTAAGAGTAACAATACGCCCCCACCGGGATTCGAACCCGGGTCACGGCCGTGAAAGGGCCGCATTCTTGGCCTCTGAACTATGGGGGCTTTGTAAGGATAACTTTAATTGTTAAAATTGGTTTTTAAAGCTAATCTTTATTTTCTTTCTGGAATTATGATTAATGCTACTAAGTATGCAAAAAATCCAATACCTGCCCAGAATATACTGATGGCCCAGGCTAGTCTTATTATGGTTGGATCTATGTTAAAGTATTCTCCAATTCCACCACAAACTCCTCCAATCATTCTATTTTTCTTGCTTCTGTAAAGTTGTTTCTTTTTTGTTTTCTTCATTTTTCTTTTACTTGTACCCTCTAGTGACCTTTAGGTTATTAGGGTATTCCTTTTTAGTCATGAGCCTACTCGGATTTGAACCGAGGACCTCTGGCTCTCTTAGAGCAATCCAAGAGAAAATAATCCTCACGAATTATGTTCCTATAAGACCAGCGCTCTGACCAGGCTGAGCTATAGGCTCATGTTTAAGCCAAGTTTAGAAGGGTAAATTCTAACCTATAGGCTCATGGTTTCTTATTATCTTTTTGAATATTTAAAGTTTTACTTGTTTGGATTTTTGATAGTTAAGATAATTGGTTTAGTTTAATTTTATTTGCACTTATTTAGTAATCTTTTTTGATTTTTGGAGAGTTAAGATTGTTTATTTTTTACTTTTTTAGAAGTAATTTTGATTGGTTTGAAAAAGTGGGAATTGGTCACTAATTTTTGGTGAATTGGGGTTTAGAAATGAAGAATTTTGGGTTGATTTTTGTTTCTTATTTTATTTTGAGGTTATCCTACAAAAAAATTGTAGGTAAGTAAAAAAAACATGTTTTCCTCGTCGATAAAATGGAAAACTTTTTTGTGTAGGTAAACTTTATAAATTAGAAAAACATATATTTTATGTATGGAAAAGGGGTTGAGGATTAGTTTAATTTTTGTAATTGTATTTGCTTTAGCAATTAGCTCAATTTCTGCAGCTGCAATTGATGAAGATTTGCATCTTAACCTACAAACTACATTTTCAAATGGGACAATTCAGGCTGGAACTTTTGATTTTGTTTTTAATATTTCTACTGCAGAAGATTGTGGAACAGTTGTTTATACAAATAGCACAAGTTTGACTACAGACACCAGGGGAATTATCTCATATTATCTTCCAGATGTTTCATTAGATTATGATCAACAATATTGGTTATGTTATTACAAAGATGGTTCTTTAGAATCTTCATCTAAAATTTCTAGAACACCTTATTCTTTTGGAGCTTTGAATGTTAGTGCAGAAGGTGTGAAAAATGATTCTAATTTAGATTTAACAAATTATAATATAACTGCAGATACAGGTTTTTTTACATGGCTTGGAAGTACTGTTTCAAGAATTTCTAATATTTTTGCTACAGATGTTAATGTAAGTGGAGAAGTGAATGTTACTGGAAATGTGACTGCTTCTTGGTTTAAAGGAATTTATAATTGGGTTGTTGGTTCTAGTAGTTCTAATTATTTAAGTTTTAATGGAACTCAACTTAATTTCAATGAAACAGCTTTAAATGAAACAATTGATACAAGAGTTAGTGGATCTGAAACAGATCCGCAATGGTCTGCTAATTACACTGCTTACAATGATACTTGGACAACAACAGATGCAGAGATTTGGAATATTGCTGGAAATGGGACTTTAATGTTTGTTGCAGATTGGAATGCTACAAATACTTCATATGTTCCTTATACAGGTGCAGATGCAAATGTTATTTTGGGAGCTAATAATTTAAGTGTTGATACAAATATTTTACTAGTTGATGCTACAAATGATAGAGTTGGAATAGGGACTTCAAGTCCTACAGCATTATTGCATCTACAAGCTGCAAGTGGTTGGACAGAATTTAAATTACAAGGAGGAGATGCTGTAAGTGGTGGGCAAATTAGATTAGATAATTCAACAGGAGATGAGATAGCTGAGATTTATGCTACACCTACTGATGATAGTTTTAGGATTCAAACAGGTGGAAGTGATAGATTTACAATAGATAGTGCAGGTGAAGTTGGAATAGGTACTACAACTCCTTTAGCTAATTTACATATTCAGACTTCTACTGGCTGGGCTGAATCTAGATTACAAGGTGGAGATGCTACTAGTGGTGGAACTTTAAGTTTGTATAATTCCAGTGGAAATGAAATAGCTGAGATTTATGCTACTCCTATTGATGCTAGTTTAAGATTTCAAACAGGTGGAAGTGATAGATTTACAATAGATAGTTCTGGGAATGTTGGAATTGGGACATCAACACCTCAAAACCTATTAAATGTTTTAGGAGATGCAAATGTAACTGGAACCTTGTATAGAGATAATAAACCTTTAATTGATTGGAGTCAAGCAACTAATGGAACCCTGTATGAAGCTGATGATGTGTGGACCTTAGTATATAATTCAACATTTGCAAATATAGATGAACCATTATGGACAGCTAATTATACTGCTTACAATGATACTTGGACAACAACAGATGCAGAAATTTGGACTGTTGTTGATAATTCTACTTTCTTATATCAAGCTGATTGGAATACAAATTATTCAACTAATAATGATGTTTGGACAACAA
>Ga0209042_1000039_pt1 | contig 182810 bp, 223 predicted proteins | sample SaaInlV_200m_DNA_6_FD_184649 | JGI IMG/M metagenome (GOLD analysis project Ga0209042, IMG submission 184649) | Marine microbial communities from expanding oxygen minimum zones in the Saanich Inlet - SI037_S2LV_200m_DNA (SPAdes) (version 2) | ecosystem: Environmental > Aquatic > Marine >... | reverse complement strand
TAGATATACTAACAAAATGTTGCTCGCTACTATCTCCAGGATTTTGCCAAGCCCAAAATAGAACTGTAGCATTCGTCAAACTTTCCACTCCATCATTCCCAAAATCAACATAATCCCCATCACCATCAAAAGCAAACCCCTTTCCAAACTTCCCAGCATCAGTCTGAACCGCATTAACAATACTCCCATTATTAGACCCAACATAATCCTCAACCGAAGTAGCATTAGCATCATCCATCCTCCACCACGAAACCAAACTATTATTAATATCAGCAATAATCGTCCCACTCCCAACCTCAGACGAACTCAAATTATAAACAACAGAACTACTATTATAATAACTATTATTCAAAGGCGAATTCAAAGTCAAAGTAGGACTAGAAGTATCAACACTAAAATTATTCACTCCACTGTCCACCACATTCCCCGCATAATCCTGAACATAGGCCTGATAACTATGTGAACCATCCGCAAAGCTCTCAGTATAAGAAACCCGAGTCGCATTATATAACCCAAGAACTTCCTCCGCTGTCAACGACCTGTTCAAAACAATAATATCGTCCATTGAGCCATTCCAATCCCTACCATTACCCTCTCCACCAATATACCATTCAGAAGTTGCTAAACTTACGTTATCAATAGCTCCTTCATTACAAAGTGTTCCATTAAGATATATCCACCCATAAGTCCCATTACTTGTAACAAGCACATTTACCCAATTGTTCATATCTCCTACCAGAGGAGCATTACAATAAATACCTCCTGCCTGCGAAACTGAATTATACCAACGCAAAACATACATATTATTTATTACCCTTATTCCAGGAGATAACTCACTCCCAAATTTCCTACCAACAACCCATTTGTTTGAGGGAGCCTCTTCTTCGTTTTTCACCCACGCACTAATTGTAAATTCTCGATTCCCAGAAAAATTCAAACTCTGGTCATCCCCCATATCAACATAATCTCCATCCCCATCAAACGAAAACCCTTTCCCAAACTTCCCATTGTCAACCTGACTAGCATTATCAACAGGAACACCATCATTACTACCAATATAATCACTCACATTAGTACCATTCAAATCATCCATCCTCCACCAACTAACCAAACTATTATTCAAATTCGAAACTATCATCGAACTCCCCTCATCACTCGAACTAACATTAATCAAAACCGTCGAATTATCATAAACACTATTATTCAAAGGCGAAGCAACACTAACCGAAGGAAACGCAGTATCAACAACAAAACTCTGCACCTCCCCACCATCAACATTCCCAGCCAAATCCTGAGTCCAACCCCTAAACTCATGCGCCCCATCACCCAACGTCTCAGTATGCTCCAAAGCACTAGCATTATACAACGAAAGTATCTCTTCAACCGACAACGACCTATTAAATATCATTACATCATCAACCGAACCATTCCACGAGCTAGGAATCTCTAAACTGTCCGAAGTAGTTGCCGTCACACCAATCCAAGCAGGAACCGCGGTAGTTCCCTGAACACCATCTACATACACCACCACATTAGTTCCATTTACAAGCCCAACAACATGATGCCAATTCGTATCTTCAATCCCATCATTAAAAGCGGCCATGACAGAATCATCAGAACTATTCCAAACAGAAAATTCTATATTTTCTCCAGCATCCCAAGTCAAAGAGAAAAGATCAGTATCCCCGCTTTGCAGTATAATACCATTGGCTACCGACTTCGCTCCAACAGCACTTTTTACCCAAGCACTAACCGTAAAATCAGTCAACCCCTCAACAGCATCAACATCCCCAAAATCAATATAATCCCCATCCCCATCAAACGAAAATCCCTTCCCAAACTTCCCAGCATCAGTCTGAACAGCACCACTAACAGCCGTCCCATTATTCAAACCCAAATAATCAACAACATCACCACTACCATTCAAATCATCCATCCTCCACCAACTCACAAGAGAATTATTAATATCAGCAACAATCGTCCCACTCCCAACCTCACTAGAACTCAAATTATAAACAACAGAAGAACTATTATAATAACTATTATTCAAAGGCGAATTCAAAGTCAAAGTCGAACCAACAGTATCAACACTAAAATCATTCACACCACTATTCCTCACATTCCCCGCATAATCCTGAACATAGGCCTGATAACTATGTGAACCATCCGCAAAGCTCTCAGTATAAGAAACCCGAGTCGCATTATACAACCCCATTATCTCCGCATCCGTCAACGACCTATTCCAAATCATAACTTCATCAATAGTCCCATTAACATCATTATCTTCATTTCCATTCGCACCAATCCTAACTGGCGCCTCAGTATCCCTAAGCAAACCAGTCAAAGCAACAGGAGTCGCATCCGCAGCAACACCATTCACATATATTTGAACCTCAGAACCATTATAAGTCCCAACAATATGATGCCAATCAAAATCCTCATTAATATTTGACGCACTACTCGCCTCCGCCACAGTATTTGAACCATTTCTTACCTCAAATCTCCACGACTCATCATCAGACTTAACAAGTTTCCACACAGAAGAATCACCCGCCTTACTTACATAAAAAAAGCTAGTAGGTAATTCAATAACATTATTTTTCACCCAAGCACTCACACTAATCTCTGGTATAGCCTCAAACGCCGCGAGATCTCCCCCCATATCAACATAATCATTCACCCCATCAAAATCAAACCCCTTCCCAAACTTCCCAGCATCAGTCTGACTAGCATCATTAACAACACTACCATTATACACTCCAACATAATCAACAACCCCTCCAGTCCCATTCAAATCATCCATCCTCCACCACGAAATCAAACTATTATTCAAATTCGAAACAATCATCGAAGTCCCAGCCTCGCTACTCGAAACATTAACCAAAACCGAAGAACTATCATAAACACTATTATTAACAGGACTAACAACACTCAAACTCGGAACACAAGTCCCAAGCATCATATCCCTATACAACGGCGAAAACGTCCCATCAACAAAACTCGAAGCACAATTCGTATAATTCAAAGCTATCACTCCATCACTCTCCCCAACATTCGAAGCATTATAAATCCCAGACAAAGTAACCAAAGTATCAACAAAAGTCATATTCCCACCAGTCGCCCCAATCGTCGTTACATTCCCCAAAGACGTTATCGAACTCGTAGCATTAATATAAACAGTCCCACCATCTCCTGGAACTTCACCACCATCAAGACAACCCCCACGATTATCAATATCCCCCGAAAAATCAATTGTATTTCCATATAAAGCTATTCTTCCACCCCCTGCTCCCACTGTTACTCCATCACTATTTAAAGATTCATCTAAAGCAAGAAGAGAACCAGTTCCAGTTAAATTATCCGCAACAATCCAGATGCTTCCTCCAGCCCCTGCCTGCCCCCACGATTGACGCACCGGAGTAACACTTATATTCCCATCAATTTGCATTATCCCTCCAGATATTAACTTAATTGCCCCTCCTCCTAAACCAGAATTCCCTCCACTTCCTAAACTTGTTGGCTCTGTTTCAGAACCATACGGGTCATCCTCTCCTATATCACCAGACCCGCCATATCCGCCGTGTCCTCCACCCTCATTAGTCTCTCCAGAAGCAGGACCCTCACGAATAGCAAATCCCTCTCCCACTCCATCAATACTAGCATTCTCCTGAATTGTAACATTCCCACTAACATTAATCACAACTCCCTGCCCATTATCATCAGCAGTCATATTCAAAGGATGAACCCCTAACATAGTCCCATTTGGAATAACCAAATTCCCATTAATAGTATAATTTCCAGAAGGAAGACCAATGCTCCCATTTAAAGTCCACCCATCACCAGGCCAAGTATAATTAGTAACTCCGGCTTTACTACCCCACAACAAAGTTCCAGGCCTTGAAGAACCTGCCCCAGCCCCCTTATCAACACTAATAACCCCATCATAATTATAAGAATCAAAATCTAGTCTTATTCTTCCGCCGCCGCCGCCATTTCCCGTTGTACCCGACCCACCATCAGCATTTATCGTCCCGCTACCAGTTAAATTATCCGCAACCAACCAAATACTCCCTCCAGAACTAGTATCTTGCCAAGTACCATCTACACCCTTCATATCAACAATCCCATCTACCTCTAGCACATTACTTGCCTCTAATTTAATTGCACTCCCTCCTCCATTATTATCCCCCCCACTTCCCAAACTAGTTGGAGCGCTTGCATTCCCATAAACAACATCACGGTCACCATAACCACCATGACCTCCCGCCTGATTCGTAGACCCATACCCCGGCCCAACTTCCGTCGGAAACCCCAACCCAACCCCATCAATAACACCACTACTACCAACACTAATATTCCCATTAACCGAAGTCCAAACTTGCCCCTCCCCATTCACACTAGTATTATAAGGATAATCCCCATAAACATAAACAGTCCCATTCGACACATCAATATTCCCCGTCACATTCCAATACTGCGTCCCCTCCATATACAACTCCGCAACCTCCGCCGCCGACAACGACCTATTCCAAATCGCCACCTCATCAATCGAACCGTTCATATCATACGCATCATTTGCCCTTATACCAATCCGAAGACCGGTAGTAGAATCACGAATAGAACCTGTTTGCGAAGAAGGACTAGCTCCTTCCGCACCATCTATATAAAGCAAAACGGCTGTCCCATTATAGACTCCAACAAGATGATGCCACTCTCCATCTATTATAGCATTATCACCAGTGTTTGAACCTACCATGCCAGAACCCGTATCTACAGAGAAAATAATACGGTCATACGTTCCCCACCTATGAAGACTCCATGATTGCCAAGCAGCAGAACCAGGATTATATTTTGCAACAAAACTATTATCACTGCCAAACTCAACCTCTTTAACCCAAGCACTCACTGTTAATTCACCCACATTATCAATACCGCTAACATCTCCCATATCAATATAATCCCCAACCCCATCAAACGAATAAGCCCCAGCCCCCTTCCTCCCTGCAGTAGCAAAAGTAGCATCAGCAACAACACTCCCATTATTTCCATGCCCCGAAAAATCATAAACAACAGTATCATTCTCTCCATAAGCAGAATCATTATTCAAATGATACAACCCAACAAGCCCAGTCAAACTAACACCAGAAGTCTCAACCTCTGCAGTTCCATAAGTCCCATTCCCAAACAACGAATTCATATAAACACTCCCTCCATAACTTCCACCAACACTAAAATTATTCAAATACTGCGGCATCGTCTCCCTCGTCACATTACAATCATCACTCCCCGTCCCATTAAATATCACATTATCATAAGCAACAGGCACAGCCCCCTTACTCCAACACGACACATTATCAAACCTCTGAATCGAACCCGTCGAACAATTCCAAACATTATCAAACGCCGAATGATTCCCCACCCCCATATTATACAACCGCAAAATCTCCGCATCCGACAACGACCTATTATAAATCGCCATCTCATCTATCGTCCCATTCCAAAAGTAATCGCCAACCGAATTTGACCCTATCTTAAGCCCATCCGAACCACCCCCAAAAGTCTGTAAAGTTCCGGAAAAAGCAGGAGGGGTAGCATCAACATTAACAGCATCAACATAAACCTGCACATGAGTCCCATTTAAAACCCCAACAAGATGATGCCAATTTGTATCTTGAATACAATCAACACATCTTGCGGAAGATAATGTATTACTGGTATTATATATATCAAAATTTACATTATCTCCAATATCCCAATTTAAACCAAGCACCCTATCGCCAGCACTATTCCCAAATTTAATAACACTATTAACTACACCCGATGAAGCCTCAGCAGTTTTAACCCACGCAGTAACACTCAGAGTACTCCATCCAGAAGTATTAAACCCAATACCCAAATCAATATCATCATCAACCCCATCAAACTCCATAGCCCCACTAGACAAAATCCCCCCACTAGAATTAAACACCGCCTCAGTATTATTCCCATGAAGCAAATTCCCCGAACTATCATTCACCCTCCCACGATTATAAATATTTGAAATCTCACTAGCAGACAAAGTCCTATTCCACATCGCCACCTCATCAATATCACCATTCCAACTATTAGCTCCAGCATAATCAGAACCTATAAATAATCCAGTCGAAGGCTGAGACCAGTCTATATCTCCAGGATTTGTCCCAGTAGAACTGACAAAAACACCATTTTTATATACCGAGGTATCTGTCCCATTCCAAGTTGCCGTAAGATAAACCCATTCATTATCTGGAAAAATTGTAGCGAATGTGTTACTCGTATCCGTATTAAAACCACCACTAGTCAGAAAACCAACCTGCAAAGAACCATACCAAGTACGAAGATTAATTACGTCTCCATAAGTAGGATGACCCGTATTAACATTATACAACCTCATCCCATTAACATCACCATCACTCTTTGCCCAAATAGATATACTAAAATTCCCAGGCGAGCCAATCGCATCAGCGAAATCACTCGTGACTACAATATGATCATCGTCATCGTCATCACCGTCATTATAAAACGAATAAGCCCCCGCCCCCTTCACCCCAGACGTAGTAAACACCGCCTCATTAACAACCGTCCCATTATTCCCATTCCCACTCGCATCATAAACATGAGTAGAATTCTCACCAAGCGAACCATCATTATTCAAATGCCACAACCCAACAAGCCCAGTCAAATTCACATCACTCCCATAATCCAACTCCCACAAACTCCTATCAAGCTCATTCATATGCCACAACCCAACTAAACCCGTCTCAGCCTCGGCAACAATCTCATAAGCCTGATAACTCAAATGCGGAACAACCCACTCAACATAATCAACAAAACTATCATTATCCAAATCATAAGCAACATAATCCACAGCAATCTTAACCAACCCCTCGTTTACATCCACGCTCTCATTCTCAACACTCTCGTTCTCAGAAGTTTCATTAACCTCAGCAACAACATTCCCACTAATCAACAAATTAAAACTCTCATTATCCGCCTCAACATCTTTCTTCTTTTCCTTTTTAACTTTTTTCTCAACACTATCATTAACCTCCGTAACATTCTCAACACTCTCATCCTTATCCTTCTTTTCCTTTTTCTCAACATCACTCTCATTCTCAACACTCTCATTAACTTCAACAACCTTGCCGACCTCGTCCGATTCATCGGATGCCATCTGGGCAGGAGGTACACCCTTGGGTGCATCATCACTAACATCACTAACATTCAAATAACCCAAAGCAACAGCATCCTCAACAGAAGCATACCAATAAACTTTCAAATCAGAACTATTAACACCAGCACTCATATTATCCAAAACAGTATAAGCCAAAATCTCAGTATAATTATAAACATCATCAGCCGAAATCACAACCCTCTTCCCATTACTAATATTACTCTCATTAGAAACAGGAGCCTCAGTATAATACTCAACAGCAACTTCCTCCCCCTCGCTAGCAACCCCACTCAAATCAACAACAGTAGAATTCTCACCATCAACAATATTCCCACCAGCCTCGAGCTCATCCTCCAAAACAACATTCCCAGAAATCGTAAAACCAGCAACCCAATTCCAAACCCGAGTAAACCAACCCTCGCCAGAAGAAATCTCACGAGCAACATTACCAGTCATAATCCCCGAAACAATCTCAGACCGATCAGCCTCGTCGACAACAGAATCATAATCCTCAATCTCAGCCTCAGCCTCACCAACTTCCTCGTCGGTCAAAACAGAAATATTCTCAGCACCCAAAGGAATCTCAACACTAACATTATCGCCCGAAACATCAACCTTCTTCAGCCACTTAACCGGCCGATTAATCACAGCCTTATATTGCAAAGTCGTCACATTCTCAACAACAGAAACATTCACAACAGTCTCGTTAGCAACAGTATCATTGACAATCGTTTCATTGACAACAGTTTCGTTAGCAACAGTCTCATTAGCTACGATCTCATTTACAACGCCTTCATTGACAGATGTTTCATTCACAACAGTTTCGTTTACAATAGTCTCGTTTACAACGCTTTCATTAGAAACACTTTCATTCACAACCGTTTCATTAGCAACAGGCTCATCAACTAATTCCTCAACGCTCTCGTTTTCCACCACCACATCCTCAGAAACCTCTTCCTCGATATCATCCACAACAACAGGCTCATCAACTAATTCCTCAACAGGAACATCCTCACCTTCAACAACAAAACCCGTCACACCATCCCAAACATCACCAGCAACTCCAGAATTAAAAGCGAAAAAACCCAAAGCAAAAATCAAGATCAAAACAGGCAACAAAAACAACAACTTCTTTTTTACACTACTTCCCAACTCCAAATCTTTCTTATCAACTTTAATATATCTCTTCTTCGGCTTCCCCGTTTTCGGATCACGATACGACTCATAAAAATACGGACCATACTTCTTTCCTTTAACTGCAATATACCTTTCATGCACCATCTTTAAGATACTAAATGTAGTGTAAAACCGATATATAAACCTTATTGGACAAAAAAAACAGTAGTGTAAAAACAAAATTCCTCGTCAACAACTAAGCATCTAATTCTTTAATAAGATTCTCCACATCAACCTTCTCAACCCCAGAAGCAATAATCTCCAAATTATTAAAAAAGTTATTAGTCTTCACATTCCCTGACAAATAAATCTCAGTCCCAATAAAATCATCCCTAAACGCCAAAGCCTTCGCCTCATCCTTCAAATCCTCTTCCGGAACAACCAAAGCAATCTGATCGCTAAACATAACAATCCTCATCGTCTCAGTCCCATCATCCAAAACAAAATTCAAAATCGCCTTATCCTTCGGAGTAATCACGCCATGCTCCGCACACTTATACGCCTCACCCTCTTGCAAAGCCTTCTTGTTGCACTCAGGACAAACGTGATAAAACCTCGGCGAAAAAACCTGAACAACAGTCCCACGAATCCTAACATTCTGCCCCTGTCTAGCCTCAACCAAAGTTATCTCATTTGTAACAGCCCCAGTCTTAATCTCATCCATAACAGTCGAACTCTTCTTAATCTCACTAAAACCACTCAAATGAATCTCCATATCCCTCGTCGCCCCATTCTTAATCTCAACAACATCTCCCTCCTTAATCGTCCCATCCTCAATCAAAGCAATATGATTCACGTCCCACAAAACAACACGAGTACTCCCTGTATCATCAGCAATCACAAAATTCGCAACCTTCCCTTCTCGCCCATTCTTAGAATACTCACGCACAGGAAACAAATTAATAACCTTCGCGACAACATTAACCTTCCTCATCCCAGCCATCAACTCACCAATCTTCAAATCCTGATCCTCAAAATTAATCCCAAGCTCGGCCGCAATAATCTGCGCAGCTCCTTCCTTCGAAATCAACCCAGACAGCTTAGCTTTCTTAGCCTCAACCTTCCGCTCAACCTCTTCTTTCTCGATGCCCGCCGACGTCGCAATCCTCTCAATTAATAAATCATAATTTTGCATGAATAAAAAACACCTCAACACTATTTAAGTATTATTGAGATTAACCGCACAGTAAAACTTATAAAGCAAATTCAAGACATCTAACTATGAAAAAGAACGAATGCATAAGCTGCAACAAAGAAACGTCAAAGAGCGTAAAGTTCCCCTGCCCTAAGTGCAGCGAACAAATCCTACGATGCGACAAATGCCGAAGTCTATCAATCGAATATAAATGCCCTAAGTGCGAATACAAAGGCCCATAAAATGGCAACAGCAGGAATCCAATTCAAAATAATGCCAGAAGGTATCGACACAGATCTAGAAACTTTAAAATCTGAAATCAAAACAAAAATAGAATCTTTCGAATCCGGAGTCTTCAATGAAGCAAAAGAAGAGCCAATCGCATTCGGATTAAAAGCACTAATTGTAACAATCGCACTTTCCGAAGACGAAGAATCAGACGCAGTAGAAAAAGCACTATCTGAAATTGAAGGCGTCTCATCTGTCGAGCTAATCGACTACCGAAGAGTTGTCGGATAAATTTATAACCTCCGCAAACATAATTCTAACATGCCAATCACAGACGAAGAAGCAAGCAAAATCAAAGAACAGCTCCTAACGCAATTAGATAATTTCCCCGAAGACAAAAGAGAACAAATCCAAACCCAAATCAATTCTATGACAAACGAACAAATCGAAGCCTTCGTCAAACAAAACCAACTAACACACCTAAATGGCGGATGCATATTCTGCTCGATAATCGCAAACAAAACTCCATCCTACAAAATCGCAGAAAGCCCTGACGGAACTGCAATCCTAGAAATCAACCCCCTAAGCAAAGGCCACGCGCTAATAATCCCAAAAGAACACCTCGAAGAAATTCCAGAATCGATAAGATCGCTAGCGCAACAAGTCGCAACAAAACTAAAAGAAACATTCAGTCCTAACGACGTCCAAATCAACGAACTAAAAATCATGGATCACGCATTACTAGAAGTTGTTCCAATCTACGGCGACGAAACAGAGAAAAAACAAGCAACAGAAGAAGAGCTCAAATCACTCCAAAATCAAATAACAGGAGAGGCTAAAGAAGAAACCTCAGAAACCGAAGAAGACGTAGAAGAAGACGAAGGGGATGAAGAAGTCCCAGTTCTACCTCCAAGAATTCCTTAAATCAAATTAGCTATCAGACCTAAAACATAATCCTTCAAAAATACATATCCCAAAAACGCAATCAGAAACGCTGGCACAAATGGCAACCCATCCTTAATCTTAACCTTCTTTTTCCCCTTCAATAATTTAATATCATTCAGCGACAAACCATCCCAATCGGCCTTAATCGTTTTCCCTTTAGCTTTAATGTCATCAACAAGCCAATCCCCTTCCCTCAACTCCTTCCCAGAAACAACCTTTATCATCGAAACAGCCTCAAGACCCTTCGCAAAAACATAAAGCCCCATTGTCAAAACAGCAATTATTCCAATCACTAAAAATATAAAACTAACAAATCCCAACGCCATCACAATAAGTCCAGCAACCAATGCCCACCCCTGACCACGAGAAACTTTTTGCATCTCCACATTCACCTTCTTGAAATCCTTAGAATACAAAACAAAAGAATACAACAACCCATAAACAGAACCAGACAACATCAAAAACAAAAGAAAAATTCCAATGTTAGTTAACGTCAAGTAAAAAGTTGTCCCAACAAAAAATGCCGTCATAGCCACCAGCAACTTCGCATCGCCACCAGCAAAAACTCTACCATAATAAAACAAATTCATAAACGCAAACATAATCACCAATGCAAAACCAGCACGAAAAATAATCGTAACATCCTTGCTAAATATCGCACTATAAAAAACAAAAACAAAACTCGCAACCAATAAAAACAAGTTCAACCAGTTATCGACCTCTCTCCTCTTTAAATCCTGCAAACTAGCAACAACAATCCCAATCAAAAACAGCCAAAACAAAAATCCAAACACCATCAATATTTCTTATTCTTCTTTTTAGATTTCTTTACTTTCTTCCCCATCTTGTCTTTCTCATCATCAGTTTCAGAAACATTGTGAGTTCTAAACTGCCCACCCCTCTTATACCCCCGAGCCAACCGCTTCCTCTTCAAGTCCTTCTTCGTTTTCCGCCGATCATTTCCTCCATAATCCATTATACAACCGTCACCTCAACTTTTCCATTAACCTTCCTAATCTCATACATCCTCTCAAACTCAAAAGTAAATTCAACAGGAAAATAATTTTTATTTGCCTTGGGAACTCTGGATGAAAGTTTTTTCCCAACCTCTGTTCTGCCAAAAACCAAAGAATTCCCATCTTTAGAAGTCAACCCCTCCGGATAAAGAACATTATCAAAAAAACCAGGCGCTTCATTAGTAAGCCTATCCTCAACAGTCAAATTCTTAAAAATAAACCCCTTCATTTTATCGTCGGATTTCACCGCGGCCAGAAAATTAACCCTAAACTCCTTATCAAAATCACCAGATCCAAAATTAACACCCTTAGCAGATTCCTTAATCAGCTCAACCTCTCTCATCTCAAAAACAGACAATCCATCTACAACATCCAAAACCACAACTGGCGAAACCAACTCATTCGGCAAATCCTGACCCTGCTGATAACGAACCATAAAGACAACCCCGCAAAGTATCAAGGTTATAACAACAAGATACAGCCCGAAAAACATCCCACGCTTATTCATCAACATTCGCTCTTCCTCCTATACGCAATCCTATAAGTCTTCCCGCCATAATTTACACTCGATTCAACCACTCCAGTAAAACCAACCATAGAACTAAAATCCTTCATACTATCAAATTTCACACTACCCTCAGTTATCAAACCGAAAGGAGCCTCAAAGATATACTTATCAGAAAAGGTGCTCAAAACTCCTTGTATCTTCACCAACAAATTCCTACTCTCATCAAGAAGATTGTCAACATCCTTATGCAAAAACCTAGTCTCAGAAGTATGGCCGGCCTTGTAAATATAACCAGGACCCTCGTTTTGAACAACATAATCTAAAAAACTTCTATCAGAAAAACTTCTATCAACCAAACCATCATAAGCTCTAAACTGCAAAACAATCGCGTTCTGAATATCCACCTCCTTCCCTTTAAATTCAATTTCAGTTTTCAAAATCTCAGCCAACTCATCCTTAAGATTAGCATATTCTCCGCGCCTTCTTCTCTCATACCGCTCAAGCACCTTATCAATATCCTCGCCACTCGCAATAGACTTCCTGGCAACACTCAGCTCATCAAAATTCCTCATATAGACAAAAACATTATTTATCCCAACCTCACATTCGTCGAGAACATTGACCCCACTCTTTTGCCCATCGGTCCACTTAACAAAATAAGATCCAAGCGCAAAAATCAACAAAATTATTACAACCGCGACAATCGAAATCAACATCGTTATAATATTCCCAACACCTTTTTTTTGAGAGCGACCTCGAAAAAAACATGGAGGATTTATCAATCCTACTTTTTTATTAACCATGTTGCATCAAAACCTCCACACTCATATCTGCATCAATCTTGGCACCACCCCTATCAAAAACAACAGGATAACTTTTCTTAAAATACCCCGGCTCATATTGCTTAATATCATCACTCAACTTAACCGAACCCGCCTCATAAAGCTCCCTGACCCAAAGCGAACCAGAATCTCCTTGATACAAACGAGCCAACTCACCACCACCGCCACTAAAAATAACTCTCGCAAAAATCCTGTCAAAATTCCCCGAGAAACCGCAATAAGAAAGCACCTTATCCAATTCACTGTTGGGATAAGAACCAAATTCAAAAACCCCATCCAAAGCCAAACAGTCAACAATATTTTTCCCAACTATTGCAGACCCAGAATCCCTAACATTAATATCGTGACTATAAAAAATCGCGACAATCCCAAAAATAACAATCGCAATAAGAGCAACAACAGCAACCCTAACTATCATCATAACCCCCTCACCCAAACCTCCCCTTTTATTAATCATGAAACGCTCACCACAAATTTAGTATCCTCATCCCTAACATCGACGGAGTATCTAGTAAAATAAGGATATCCCTTCAACGACTTAAAATTATCAACACCAACAAAAACATTACCATCCCTCAAATCAACACTATGGACAAAACCACCAATATTCTTCTTCGGAATAATAAACTCCATTCCGGGCACAGCAGAATCAAGCAATAACGCAGTCTGCTTTTCAAGAATCTGCTGGCGAACACCTCGAGAATTCGCAGTCCCAGCAACAGCAGTAACAAGCAACGCCATAATAATCGCTATCAAAATTATATGAATCAACGCCCTCCCCATAAGATCCCCTTTTTTATTCATCATCCTAAGCCGGGATTGCAAGATACTCATCGCAACCAATTGTTTTTAGATAATCGGGAGCCACTGCAATAATCTTTCTTTGTCTATTGGCCTCTTTGATAGCCTCTTTGGCGGCGGCCTCATTTCCCCAAAAATTCCAATCAAGAGTAGCAGCACCAGCAGCCCCTGCGCCAATAACAGCCAGAGAAGCACCAAGAGTAAGGGGAGCAAAAATTACACCGGCAGCCACAACAGCCCCTGCGCCAATAATACCGCCGGTACTTGCACTGCCCAAATAACTCCCACTCAATCCCGAAACCGCCCTTATCTTATAAACCAAAAGTGTATCATCACCAACCGGCGACAAGTCATCCTGTATTTCAAAATGCTGAATCCCTGAAGTCTCATTAGTCCAAAGCGGCAAATAATCATCATAAGTCCCCTTGGACCCAGGAACGTCATGCGTCTTATAATACTCAATAAACCTAATGTTAAAACCTAACATAAAATCATGATCAGGCCCCTTCAAAGAAGAAACCTTTTTCTTACTCACTTCCTCTCTTTTTTTCTCAATCTGCTCCCTAGTAAACCCACTCCCTTCATAATGCTCAGCCGACGCCTTAGCTGTATAATGCAACCGAGCAAAAACCACGCAATAAGAGGTAGTAGCATTAAATCCCTTATGAACAAAATCAAACTCACCACGACCAAACATATACCACCCAGACGCAACCGCCTTCGATATTTTTTCATAAATCTCATCAGGATCCGCACTATCAAACGTCACAACCTCCGTCCTACACTTCAAAGGAAACAGACCCTTCATATCAGTTCCAAGCTCAAACAAATCCGGAGAATTCGCCCTCAAAACAACACTCTGCCTACACTCCTGCCAATCAAGCTCATCCGAAGTAAAATACTCAAAAAATAAAAAATAAATGGAAAGTGACAAAACGATCAATCCCAATATCAACGCCAAAATATAACCTCGCCACACCGCCTTTTTTTGAGATCGATCTCGAGAAAAACGCAAAGGACTCAGCGATCCCACTTTTTTATTCACCATAATAAAACCACCAAAAACAACTTAATAAAACTAACCATCAATAGAAATATAAACCCAAAATACCCCGATTTTTTATGAAAGGCCTCCTGGGAAAGCTCTTCTCGGTGAAAGGGTTTCTCCTAACAGCAGCAGTCGCAACAACAATAGCAGTCGCACCTCTCGCAATAAAACAAGCAAGCCCAGAAAAACCAGTTCCAAGAAAAATCGGCGATTTCAGATATCACACCGAGGTCACAAACATCTCAGCAATAAACACTCAATCATCTCCAAAACAAGGATTAAGACAAGCCAACGAAAATGGAGTTACATCTGTCGGTAATCACGGCACCCCAGACCCAAACGAAGCGGACCGCTCAATATACGTAGACATATCAATCGAAAACGCCCCGGAAGCAATAACCATAAAACATTCCCATCACCCAAAAAGCAATTTATCAATAGAGAAAAAAGTCGACGAACACCTAACAGAAGATGCAAACAACACCCACACCTACCTCATCCTACCAAAAGAAATAGAAACAGGATTATTCACTCAAACAATAAGACGGATCAACACCAAAAACCCAGAAGGATTTTCAGTAGAAACAATTCCAACAAAAGACTCAAAACTAAACGCAGCAATAAGAAAATACAACAGGCTATTCGCAAGCAACCCAAACCAGTCAGACCCAGAAATAAGTGAACTAGAACAAGCAGTAAGAAATTCAGCAAAACTTTTAGGCGGCAAAAAAGAAAAGATTATAGAATTTGGAATAGATGGATTCAAAAGAGTGCTAGAAAAAAACGAAACCTCAAGAAGAGATTTTCTAAAACAAAAATACGGCAAAGAATACCAAGTGATCAAAGCACCAATACAGGCATCAAACAAAAGAGAAGCAGGAAGCAACCCAATCGGACGAACAACAATCTTAGAAATAGATAACTCCAAACTCGAAGAGACAAAAGAAGGTTACATCGAAATCCCACAAATAACATTCTCAAGAAACGACAAAAGAGCAGGATTACAAAAACTGGCTTACAAATTCGAAATAAGAAAACCGAAAGAAGCCCCTTTTAGAAAACAACTACCTTTAGATAAAGTCCTTCTCGGCCCGTGGGAATCCATCGGAGAATCATATCATGAAAACAATGCAGCAAGATTTACAGTAAATGAAAATTCAACAATAGTAATAATTACACCAGATAACCATCCTATCATCAACGCCACAGCCTCAAATATCAAAGATCCAGATGCGCACAAATGGTACAACAACAGAAGAACTTTTGAAGTAATAACTCAGGATTTGGTTTGCATGGGTAAACACTTATACAAAAGAAAAAACGCGCCAACCCAAAATATTTCAACAGCCAAAAGACTACTTGGAAGATGGGACGAAGATAGCACAAAAGAAACCACATATGAAATATCCAAAGATCATCTTATATACACAAACGGAACAAAAAGAGAAAGGCACACAATAAAAAAACCAATAAAAAGAATCGGTGAAACTTACATCATTACCACAGAAAGAAAAAACGGAACAGAAAGAGAACTTATAGCCACGCAAACTGGAAAAAATAAAATGAAACTCATCTTAGGACATAACGACCATTCATTAACAAGAAAATAATAATCATCCTGAAAATTTAGAAATCAATTTGACAAATCCAAAAACAACAGCCGCCAAAATCAACAACCACAAAACCCAACTCAAAGTTTTATCAGTAGAAACCTGCCCCTTTTTGTTTCGCCAAGTTACCATTTTATATACCCCGGCCCTCATTCCAGCCACTCGTTTTAACATTAGGCATTCCATTGTTATCACAACTCGCCAACCTCCGATAATCAACAGAAAAACGCCTATTTCCATATTTCCAAGATATAAATGTGGACGCACCAGATGAACCTGGGTTCGATTTATACCTAGCAAGCCTATTCGTCAAACCTGGAAGCGCAGACCCAATTCCATTTTCAGTAACATAACCCAATGGCGTAATAATATCATACTGGCCACAATACTGGTCCAAAATAACCTTAAGTTTTGCAGAAACCTCCTTCGCTTCCGCATGCAAAGCACTTTCCTTTTTGTTATCATAAATATCCATATAACTACCCCCTCCAGCAATAATACCCGTACCTCTGTTATTATCCAAATAGTTATTAGTAGAACGCTCATCCTCCAAATTAGAATAACCCTCAAGTACCGCCCCAACAGCACGATCAACACTCATCACCCTCCCACGAAAATTAATTTCAGTTGCCAAAATCTTTTTCAAATCATCATCAATTTTTCCAGCAATAACAGCCACCTTCCCAGTAACACCAAGATCATAATAATCCTTAGCCGGCTCCTTTATTATCCTAACCTTCTCTCCCCTAGCAATCGACCACCCATCAGAATTATTTCCAATCTTCGCAGGAAATTTCAAGCTCACGCAATCATTACATTGTGAATCCGGCCCTTCGACCAAACAAATACAAGCATAATTTCTCTGAATCCCCGACGTAAAAAACTCATTGGCTCCCTCGGAATACTGTGACTGCCCACCAAAATAAATTAAAAAATACTCCCTTTTGGCTTCCCTATCATCTGTATCCTGTGGCTGCCACATAGAAAAATCAGCAAACCCAACATCGTCAGCCTCTGCGATAGCCGCGACAAAAGCCTCCATATAAGATTCCGAAGTTTCTTCTCCCCGATGGAACAAAGGTGTGAGAACTGCAACCATCAAAAATATAATCAGAACAACTCCAGCCACAGCCAAAATCACACTCAAAATCTGCGTTATTGTAAATTTACCGTCTTTTTTCATATTATTCTTCCGCAATTTTCCATTAAAAGATCATCCCTAATCTTAGCATAATCCTTCATGCCATCAACATAACTCTCAGGAACATAAAGATAATATTCCTTATCTATATCAAACCTCTTCCATGCTTTCCCCTCAAACTTATAAAAAGTATAACTTGCAGTAATTGCATTCCCATTAAAGTCTTTCGTCTCCTGAGACTCAGACACAACCCCATATTTTTTACCACCAATCTCTGTAGTCACCATGGGCCTACCAATTTTAATAGGTGGTCTTTCAAGATTCAAATAATAAACCTTCTTCTCAATAAAAGTCAACCTATTAAAATAAAGGGCACCCTTAAGAGCATTATAAGTCTCATGCCTAGTTCCCCCCTCTTTAATAACAGTATTACCACACGGCCAATGTTCCCACTTATCAGTCTTATGCACATATTCCCAAAGGCAATAATCATCGTCTTCTTCAGCTCCCCAATACCAGGTAGCCCATTTTTCTCCCACCATAGAACCAACGCCAGCATGACCCAACCATCCAACATAATCAGTTTCAGTATCTCCCTCCGAATAAGTAACCTCCAAATTTTTAACCTTCTCAACCATCGCCAAATAAATATTCCTCTCAACTTCCTCCGCCTCACCAAGCGTCTTGTAATCCAACCTATAATATTTCCTATCCTTCTCCGGCAAATCACTTCTCCAAATAGAAAAATTAATTCCGTTCTCATCACGATCAATCAAATAAGTCCCATCCATATCCTTAGAGCCACCCAAATTAGCCCGACACCAAGTCTTACAAACCTTCACCTCAGTATTATCATTATCAAACTTAAAATAATCCAAAATCTCAGGCCCATTAATAAATTTCGAAACCTTCTCTATATAACACCGTTCAATAGGATCATCATCATCCCGCAACCCAAGCCAAATAAAAAACTCATCAACCTTACCTCCAGTCTGCTCAAACAAAGTCCCCATCTTTTTCGGCCCAGCAATAATAACTATAATCAAAATCACCGCCAACAAAACATAAATAATCACCTTAGAAAGAGACAGCTGCGTCGCACCTCTCTTCGCAATCATCGCCCAAACCTCAAAACATTCCTTATAGAATCCAACATCTCACCGCCCCTACCCGAAAGCAAAAGAATAACCCCGCCAACCAAAACTACAATTATAACAATGAGAATCAACAACTTAACAATCTGCTCCATTTCCATAATATCACCTACACAAAATACAACAAACCAATTAATAAACATTCCTAAAAAGGAACGCAAAAAATAAAAAAATAAAAAAGAGGGAATAGCCCTCAAAAATTAATAACTTGTTAACAAGTTATCGGAGTACAATCTGTAACATAACCTGCATCAGCAAAAGATGAGCAATTTCCTGGGATTCTACCAGAATCACTATCATTTATGATAATAGTCCTACTCTGATTACAAACACCAAATCTATTATCTTGCTGGCAAGCCAAAGTACAAGAAGTCTTCATGGTATCAATATTAACATCGCCTCCACCAAGTCCTGTCACTTTATCCCAAAGGTTCCCCCATCCGGTGCTAAAACCATAGATCAAGAATACAAGAACTACCAATCCAAGAACTATAGCGATAATAGTCCCCAAAGTCATCTGCTGTCCTTTTTTATTTTCCATTATTTTCACCTCCCTTACAACTATTCATCAACGGGATATTTCTATAAGCATTCCCCATATTATAAACCTTCCTCATTATGTTAACCCCGCCAACGCAACAGCACCAATAACACTCAAACCAATAATCGCACCGGTCGCAACAACCGCATACAAAATCATCGTCACCTTCAAATTCTTACCAGTCTGCGCCGTCGCCATCAAAGGATCACGCCCAGCTTTTATCGTAGTCAAAGTCCCAGTCAAAATAAACACAATCTCAATCAAATAAATCCCAACAACAATCTGCAACCAATAAGTCGGAATCATTTTCGTAATATCAAAAATCGCAAGGATCCCCTCAACACCGCCAGCCCCCGCCAAAGCATTAGCACCAGTCGTCGCCCCACCCTCAAACATATTACTCAAACTCCCCAAAATCGTTGTAATCATCCCCGCCAAACCAACAATAATCCCGGAAAGCAACGGCGCCAAAAAAGTCATATTCGATTTCATATCCGAAATAATATCCGCCAACAAATCATTCAACCTATCATTAATTTTCTTAATATTCTTAACATAATCAGAAATCGCCATCAACGACCTCGCCGCAACCTGCAAACCTTTCTTCGTCGACTCAACCAAAATCCTCATCGAAGTTGCAATCAACTGCGACGGATAAAAAATCACAGCACCCCTCTTCGGATCAAACAACGCCCGATCCAAACTCATCCCAAGCTGCTGAATATTCTCATTCACAATCCTAAAGAAACCCTCCGTCGAAGTTCCCTTCGTCGACTCCATCGTCTTCGCCAAAGCAATCTCCGCCGGCAAACCATCACCAATCCGATTCCCAAGCTGAAACAGCGACGACGTAAACTCCTTTTCAACTTCCTTATATTTCTTCCTCGTCTCCAAAATTTCCTTAGTCTTAGAATTATAAACAATAATAAAAACCATAGCAATAGAAATCGGAATAAACAAACTCATCAACAAAGCCAAAGCGCCAAACGGCCCACTCACAACTCCAGTCGCATCAGTCATAATTCCAAACGCGCCAGACTCCCCCAAAAACCCAAGCCCCAAACTCGACCAAGTATAATCCCTCGTCGTCCCCAACCAAAACGGCACATTCGTATATCGCCACAGCAACGGAATCAAACCAATCACAAAAAACGGAAACGCAATCAAAATCGCCTTAAGATAAGCAGCATTACTCTTGTACTTCGGATACAACGGATTCTTCTCCAGCAAACTCGACTCACCATAACCACCCGGCCGCTTCATCATCACACTCCCCGTCATATACAAAACCATAAACGGCACCAAAATATTGAAAATCAAAAACACATGATACCACTTAATCGAACCACCCATCATCGTCGACGCCAAAGGCAAAATCGCCAAAGCCAGCGTCGGCAAAACAATTCCCAACATATAAATATTCGTCAAAGGCGCTTTCACATTATGCGTATATTTCAACATCTTATCATAAACACCGTCGAGAATAACCTGCAAACTCTTCTCCAAAACATTAACTCTCCGCCCTTCATCAGGCTCATACAAACTCGACTCAATCAAATGAAACGCCTCAACAAACTCCATGCTATAATCCTTCCAACCCTTCAAATAATCATCAACACTATCCTTTATCGTCGAAAATTTCCCAACTTCAACATCCCAAAAAACTTTCCTAAAATCCAAACTTAAAGGCGGTTGCAAATGCTCAGCAGCAAACGAAACGGCCTTCTCAAAATTCGAAGTATGCTTCATATAAATCACAATATACAAAATCGCGGGAACCATCTGCGACGACGCTTTCAAACGCCACTTCATCGCCAAACGATCGGGAGCTTTCGACGAATAAAAAAACAAAAAGATAGCCAACAAAAAAACCAAAAATAAAAACGTAAGTTGAAACCCTCCACCAAGCAACCAAATTCCAACCAAAGAAAAAACTCCAGCAAACAAAGTCAAAAACAACAACATCGTCGCGAAAACAACAACTTCACTCGGCGTCACATTCAAATGCGCAGTCGCAATATTTTTCTCAAGATTCTCCCTATCCTTCTCACCAACCCTAATCTTAAACAAACCCCCCATCGACTTACACCACCTCTCATAACGCGAAAACTCCGGCAACATCGACGCACGGAATCTCTCATAACTTTGCGAAAACCCCTTCCCCTGCGCCGACGACTCATTAAAACCCTTCATCTCCGACTCTATCTTCGCCCCATACTTCCTCAAAATATCATCAGTACTCGGTGCCATCAACTCTTCCTCTCAATATATTTAATACACTTATCAATCAACAAATCAAAATCTTTTTTCTTCTTCCATTGCTTAGTAATGTAACTCCTCAGTTTTTTATGAGGTTCATAGCCTTGATCAACAGACCAGTACAGCCCAACAGCGCCCTCACGTAACAGCACCGTTAGCGCCTCCTTCAAATCTTCCGCCTTTTCTCTCCCAATCTTCTCAATAACCATCCCCATATAATTAGCAAAAAAATGAAAATGCATTAACTCATGAGCAATCGTTCCCAATGTCCCAGAAACACTCGAGAAAAAATTAATCAAGAAAAAAGAATTTTTCTTTTTATCATTATCATAAAAATAAGGACACCTACAGGCAACAGTCGGATAAACAAAACATCTCGAAATATCAAACTCTTTTCCTGTAAGTTTAAACAACCAATCAAAATAACTCTTCTCAATCTTCCTCCAACCCGCTTCAACTGCTTTCAAATAAATCTCAATCAAGCCAGAATTATGAATCGTCTCATAAAACCCTCCAATCTTCCCCTTAACCTTCTTAAACTCGACATCTTTGCAAATCTCAATAACTTTCGAAGGCATATACTTACTAAAATCATGCCAACTAGAATCCTCATTACATGTCTGCCAAACATTATGCAAATCCCTCCCACGATTTACCTTAAAGATTAACTTTGGATTCTTCATCATTCACCTCAAAAATTTTACCATGTCCAGGAACAATAAAATCAGCCATCTTCAAAATCTTCTCGCGATTCTTCATAATCTCCTCAACATTCCTCTCAAAAGAAGGCATCTTCTTCGCATCCGAATAAAACAAATCACCAGCGACACAATAAACCTTTCCTTTCTCCCTAAAAACCACAGAACAACTATCACTCGAATGCCCCTGGGTAGAAATCACTTCAACATTCCTCCCAATCTTCAAAGGCAACCTCTTCCAATAAAATTTTTTCTTCAAAACACCTCCAGAATTAATAAAATCCGCATTCTCAAAAAAAGCACCATTCCAAACATGATCCAAATGAGAATGGGTGCTCACAATATGTGTCACATCCTTTGGCGAAACTCCTTCCTTCTTCAAGCTTTTTTTTATTTCATCAAAAAATCCCCGTCCTCCACAATCCACAAGAATTATTTTTTTACTTTCCTTAATCAAAGTCACAGACGAACAAGCACTTATCCAACTCTTTTTATCAGACTTTGCAAAACCTACCTTTATCTGTTTAATCATCATTTACCTCTTTTAAGCTTCTCAAAAACAGCCAAATCAATAAACTGCTTCCGGTTCGCATACTTAAATTTATTCTCTTCCAGATTAATAAACTCTTCCACCCTCGCCAACAACTCAGAACTAACCTTCACCGCAGCGTCCCGAGCCCTCACCTTTTTCTTCTTCCCCAGAATCTTATCCTCAATCTTTTTCAAACCATCCAAATTAATCTCAATCGGCGCCTTACTCTTAACCATAGTTACTAATAGTAACCAAAAGTAACTTTATATATTAATCGCTCACACAAACCTTCCACGAAGTATCCCATGACCAACGGCCACACGAGAAATCGCCTCACAAAACCCCTGATAACACTCACTATCCCCAGACACTTTAGGCCCCTCAGTAAGCCTATTCGCCCAATCCCTCGCAGCAGAATAAACATCAACAGCCCCCCTCTTCAACCCAGAAAGACAATCCGTCAAAACATTCAAAACATAAATATCCTTAATCGCCCCCATCGAGAGATTATCCAAAAGACCAGCCAAAAGACCAACCGACTCACCCTGTCTACCCTCGGCAATCTCTTCAGCAGCAGAATCAGCCAACCCAGAAAGGTCCCAGTTAACAAATTTCATTTCAAAAACTTCACTCATCAAATCCGGAACAAAACATTCTTTATAAAAATTTATATCCTAAACATAAAAATCAAGCACAAGACACACAGAGACCAAGCCCAGGAATATATTCTCCATCTGGAGCAACAACATTATTGTAAAGCGATTCAGTCGCATCACGCTTAACCCCCTCAACATCCAACGCCCTCCCCTCCATCTCACACGTCCTCGCCATCCTACCAAAACGCATTATATCCTCATACGCCGTAAAAACAGAATCCATCCCGCCAATCGCCCATCTCACACTAGAATACTTCTTGACAAAAGCCCCAAAATCCTTATGCAACTGCGTCCGAGCAACTCTCAAATCTCTAGAACTAAAATCAGTATGAGCAATAACAGACAAAGCCCCCTGAACCTCCCAAGAAAGACTCCTAAGAGTATCAGCTCCACGAAAAACCCCACCTGTAGTATCTAACATCCCACCAACAACAAACAACTCTTTATAAAAATTTATATATTCAATCTTTTAGATTCCTTCTCCAACCACCGCTTCCACTCAGGAAAAACCCTATCGCTCGTCGGCAAACCAATCTCAGCAGTAACCTTATCCGAAATCTGATGAAACGCATTATTCGACTTCACAGTAAAACCACCCTCCAACAACTCCGGCATCTTAACCCTCTCCGCAAAATCAACAGTCTCCTGCTTAATCTGCTGCCTCAAAACAACATTATCCCAAACCGCATCCCAATCCCCAGCCCAACCCTTAACATTCGCCGCAATATCCTTAATAATCTCAGAATCCCCATTAATCAAATCATCAGTCGGCTTCATCAAATCCTCCTCAACATCATACTTCATCAAATCAACAAAACCACCCTCCCTCAAAGGATCCTCAGTCCAATGCTTCCGAACCTCAGTAATCTGCAAAACCCGACGCCACGAATGCAAACCATCAGCAGACTTAATCGGATTCGCAACAACAATCAAATCAGTCGCCTTAAACGAAGTCACAGGAACCCCCAAATCATTAACAACCCTATCAAAAACAGAATACGGCGAACCACCATGAATCGTACCGGCAACAACATTCGCCAACGCACCAACCCTCATCGCCTCATACAAAGCCTTCGCCTCAGCCGACCGAATTTCCCCAACAATCAAACTCGAATCACCCAAACGCAAAGAAGACCGAATCCCCTCCTCGGCCGCAACCTCAGTCGACTCTCCAGCCAAAGCACTCCGAACCTTCATCGACAAAATATCATAATCCAATTTCCTCATCGCTGTAACCGGCAACTCCAAAGTATCCTCAATCGTAATAATCCGATGCGACGGCATAATCTCCAACAATAACGAACCAAGCAAAGACGTCTTACCACTCGACCTAGTCCCAGCAACCAACATCGTCCTCGCCCCATCAATCATAAAACTCAACAAACCAGCGCCAAGCGAATCAATCATCTTGTTCTTAATAAACAGCGGCAACGTCCACGGCTTCGACCTATGTCGACGCAAAGTATAAGCCAAACCTCCAGCAGAAAGTGGCTGCTGGATAATCGCAACCCTCGCACTCACATCACCAAGCTCCAAATTCGTATCCAAAATCGGATTAGCCTCATCCAAAGCCCGACCAGAAGTCATCCTAAATTTCGCAGCCCAAGAATCAGCGTCCTCGGTACTCGGAATCAAATTGGTAACACACTCATCAAAATCATTATGCCGAACAAAAATCGGAGAAAGCGAAACCGGCGCATTAACCATAATATCCTGCAAATTCTCGTCCTCCAACAAAACTTCCAAAACCCCAAAACCAATCGTATGCCGAACCAAAATCTTCGCCAACTTTGTCAAATCCCCAAAACTCAAATTAATATTCTTACTCCCCGCCAAATCACCAATCAAATCCCGAGCAACATTAAAAAAAACCTGACGAGTCCGCTCAGGATCATTAAACTCCTCAGCCGTCGGCCGATGCTCAATCAAAACATTCCTAGCCAAATTCAACAACATATGATGATCCTCATCCAAAGTATATTCCGGCGGCGACAAATGATAAACTAACTTCGCCTTGTTCGGCCGACGAAAAATCGTAACCAAACTCTCGTCGCTATCCTTAGCAATCGAATACTGCTTCACAATCTCAGCGTCCTCAGGAACCCTCGCAACCATCCGCGTAAAAGTAAAATTCGGCATAATATCCGCCCGAAGAACCTCCGCATAAATATCCCTATCCCCAAGATTATAAGAATCAAACGACAACTTCAACCTCTTAATCAACAACAACTCATCAAAAAAACCAACAACCCTCTCGATAATCTTAACATACTCCCCAACATCCTGACCATTCTCCAACTCCGCCCTCTTCGAAAAAAGCATCCCCCTCAACTCTCGATAAGCCTTCACCGGATCCGTCGGCAAAACCTCATTAATAACATGATTAAAAAAAGCGTGCGCCTCATAATACGAAGCCCCCAAATGCGACAACTTCTCAGCCGAAACAATCTTCTCCTGCTTCGCCAAAAAATCAACAAGATGCGCAACCTCAACCAACATCTTAACCTGCCCAAAATCATGCGAATAATTCCTCTGCTGCACAAAAACAATCCTCGCAACATTCGGATCCTCTTTCAAATTATCAATCGCCCGACCCATAACCTCAGCAGAATCAATCAGCGACGGCACAAACGCAGCCCCAAGATAATTCACATACATCACATTCTCCCCGCTCTCACTAACAACCTCATAAGAATACAACGGAGTATCTGCCTTGAACATCACTTTTTTTCACCTAAACTTATTTACAAAAACACATATTAAAATATATGTATCCTAAACAATTATAAACTTCTCAAACTAATATCAATAATGGCAGAACAACAAGAAACAGGTGGTCAAGTTCAATTTCTCCTAGCCGACTTCAACACACGACTTAGAGACATCGACGAACGAAACCGACTAATCAGAGAACGTGTCCTCCTCCTCGGAAAAAACCTAATCTCATCACGACAAGACGTTGAAGACGAACTCAAAGAAATCAAAAAAGACAACATCGAAATCAAAGCCGACCTCGAAAAACTGAAAAAAACATCAAGTAGCCTACTAACCGAATTCAACAAATTCGTAAAACGAGAAGAAATCGTCCTCGTCGAAAGAATGCTAAAAGACTTTCAACCCTTAGAATTCATGCGAAAAAAGGACGTTGAAGAACTAATCGCAAATAAGTTAAAAATAAATACTACAAAAACAACAATTTAATATGCCAACCCTAGAAAAAGTGATGCAAATGCAACAACAAGGAAAAACAGACGCAGAAATCTCGACACAGTTACAAAACGAAGGTGTACCCGCAGCAGAAATAAATGATTCTTTTAATCAAGCAAAAATAAAAAACGCAGTATCTCCACCAGGCGCAGCAGCCCCAGAACAAGCTCCAATGGAAGGAATGCAGGCATCAATCATGCCAAACCAACCAGAACCAACAGCACAAACTCCACCCCAAGCTCAACCAATGACACAAGAGCTACCTGCAAGATTAGACGCAGCAGCACAAGAAGCACAAGCACAACAATTCCCACAACAACAAGCAGTAGCGCCCCCAGAAGTTTACCCGCCACAGGAAGGATTCGCGCCAGAACAACCTCAAGACGATTACTACCAACAAACACCGCAAGCTTACTCACAACAAGATTACTACGCGCCACAAGGCGGAACAGACACAGAAACAATCTCAGAAATCGCAGAACAAGTCACAACAGAAAAACTAAACGACTACAAAAAGAAAGTCGGAGACATAGCATCATTCAAGAACAACATCCAAGACAAAGTTAACGACATAGACGACCGACTAAAAAGAATTGAAAACAGCATCGACAAACTCCAACAAGCAGTCATCGGAAAAATCGGAGAATTCGGAGAATCAAACGCAGCAGTTCACAAAGATCTCGATAACCTCCACGGAACAGTCGCAAAATTAATGAACCCATTAATCGATAACTACAACGAGCTAAAGAAAATTTCTAAATAATTATCCTTTTATTTTCCAAGCAACAACAGCCGCAATAATCAACAAAAGAATCATACCAAACCATTCACTATTAGCCCACTCTCCAAGCAACGGCCAATTAACAGCCCAGTTAAAAACATAAGCCGAACTTATCACAAAGAGCGCAATAACAACTCCAACCATAGCCCAAGAAAACCAACTATTTTTCGTCAAAAAAGCCAACGGATCCTTTCCTGGCAAAAACGCCAACACAATTAACAAAAAGAAAAAACACACTACCAAAACAGCAACCCACGCCGAGCTAAATCTAATAAACTCAACCAAACTAACCTCGACAACAAAAAACGCAGCCAAAATCAACGAAATAAAAATCATAATCCACTCACTTCCACCAAGAACCTGAGTCTTCGCAAGCAAGGCATACACTACAATAAACACTAACAAAAACGCAAAGATCGGGACAAAATACCCAAATGCTCCTAATGCTGCTGCCATAACAAATCAACAGAAAAAGCGTTTATATATTTATGGAATTACCCGTTAGCCTTGTCCTTACTGTTAGCGACAACCGCAATCACAGCAATAATAACACCCAAAACAATCAGTGCCCACACATTCTCAACAAACCATCCACCAAACCCAGAATAACTACTCCACTGATCCCACGAAGCCAAAGCCCAAATGAAAACACCAATACCAACAACCCATCCAACCCAAGCAACCTTATGGCTCCACTTTCCATCTTTATCCTCAGGAAAAAAGAATCCCAAGAAAATTAACACTACCAAAAACAAAGACAACCCTACACCAAATCTAGGAAACACTATAGCAAAAAACTCAGATACAAAATCAAACTGCAGCGACAATAAAGAAATCGAAACCGCAATCAATGCAATAATTCCCCTATTGTCCTTACCTTGACTAGAAAACATCTTCGTCTTATCCATAATAGCAAACACAACAGCAAAAATCAACAGAAACGGAATTACATAAGAAAACACTCCAATATCATTCCAGATATTCAACACCTCAGTAACTGTCGTAACCATGCAATCTTAAAAGAATTCTTATTTATATATGTTTTGACAATCAAACAATCTTAATTCTTAACAAGAAAGTTCGCCGTGTAAAAATTTTCGACGTGTGCAAGTGCACATAAGAAAATATTTTACCAAGAAATTTTCGTTAAGAATTAAAATTAATCGTCTTTCTTTTTACGACCACTCATAATTGCAACAGCCATCGCACCGATTATCAAAAGAATCATAACAGCATTGACCCAAATGTCGCTACTACCCGACCCCGAAAACCAATCCAAAATTATATTTCCAAGCCCACTAATATACAAGACTATAACAATCGTGAAAATCCCAGCCAAAATCCCAAAAGTAATCTTCATCCAATCAGGAGCCTTCGACAAATCTCCAGCAACAAATCCGTACAAAATTAAAAACACTAAAATCACAGCAACACCAACAGCCATCCACGGCATTATCCCAACAATAATATTCCTCGGCTGTGGAAGCCCAATTAAAAGCAAGCCAATAACCAAAGCAACAATCGCATCAATCTGCGCCTTCCCTTCGCCCAAAATCTTAGACTTCTGCAAAATAGCGAACACAACAACGAACACGAGTAAGAACGGCAACAACATCTCCGTAAAGAATGGGTTATCAAATATCATACATCTCTAAAAACTAAAACCTATTTAAATATTCCTAAAACTAAACCAAAGCCTCTTCATCTAGAGAACCCATGTCCTCTTCCTCTGTCTGAACAGGAACCGCATTCTTATTGATTATAACAATATCCCCAATCGCCTTAATGAACTGGTGCGGAACAATAATCCCTCGAGCTCCACCAAGAATCTGAACCATTCCGGACTCACGAGCAACGACAATTCTCCAACCGTCGACCTTATTATCCATCAAATTAACTTCCTCAATCATCCCAAACAAATCGCCAGAATCAGTATACACTCTCCTTCCGACAACCTCGCTCATTCTTTTTATTCTTAACATAAAACAATCAAAGACATTTCATTTAAATACATTTCTATGATACAAACTATACTAATAAAGACGCACTCCGTCGGCAGATAACTTTATAAAAAATATTAACATTAAAAAAATATGAGTACAAAAGAAAACTGGAAAGAAATCACAACAGTAATCATTGCAGCCCTCGTGCTAGGTCTAACAGTTGCATACAAAGATCACGAAATATTCTACTACGCAGCAATAAGCTTTCTAATAATCCTAACACTAAATGTGCTAGTAAAAAAAGCAGTCGGCCATTATTTCGAAATCGGCGTCAGAACAAAATTCTGGACATGGTACCAATTCGGACTAAGAAAAGACTGGCACTTCAAAAAACCAGTTCCAATGATGTGGCTCCCGCTAATCTTGGTTCTATTCACAAAAGGATTTTTCCTTTGGCTAGGAATTCTTGAATTCGACGTCGAGGCAAAAACAGAAAGAGTATCACGAAGACACGGACTCTATAGATTCACAGAAGTAACAGAATGGCACATGGCATGGATCGCAACATGGGCGCTAGCCGCAAACTTTGCCCTCGCTATAATCGCCTACATAGTCGGCTTCGAACTTTTCGCAAAACTAAGCATCTACTTCATCGCATGGTCCATGGTACCTCTCGCAAGATTCGACGGAGCAAAAATATTCTACGCGAGCAGAGCATTCTGGATAATAGCATTCGCAATCGCAATGATCATACTCGGCTGGGGCCTAACAATAGTTTAACGATTAACCCAAAGAAGGAATTTTCTTTTTCTTTACAGCTTTCTTTTTAGTCTTCATTGCGGTCTCCTTAGAAAAACCAGCTCGCCTAAAAAAGAAAACATAAACTATCGGCAAAACTCCAAACGTATTAAAAATGAAAAACGAAATAAACCAAAGCAAATTATTATCACGAGCAGAATGCCAAGCACCAACCGCCTTCCATGCAATCGTCCAAATCAAAATCGGGTAAACCCACGTCGGCACAATAATATCCATCACCATAAAACTTTACCACTTCAAAACTTATAAACCTATCCACATTCAATAAAAAATGGAAGAGCTGAAACTAACCCCAAGAGAATATCAACAAGTAATCTTTGAAACCTGCAAAGAAAAAGACTGCCTTGTAGTTCTACCAACAGGAACAGGAAAAACCCTAATCGCACTCATGTTAGCAATCGACCAGTTCAAAAAATTCCCGCTAGAAAAAGTTCTAATCCTCGCGCCAACTCGCCCACTAATCGAACAACATTTCGAATCTTTCAAGAAACACCTTCCTGAAGACTGGGCAGATCTTCAACTTTTCACAGGAAAAACCCCAGCAGACAAACGAAAAAAAACATGGCGAACAGCCGAATTCATTTTCTCAACACCGCAATGCATCGCAAACGATCTAGACAAAGGCCTATACAAACTAGACGAAGTAGCCCTACTTGTCGTCGATGAATGCCACCGTTGCATGAAAAATTATGCCTACAACCGCGTCTCACAAAGATACAAAACACAAGCAACAAACAGAAAAATTCTCGGATTAACTGCATCTCCAGGATCAGACAAAAAAACAATAACACAAGTTTGCCAAAACCTCGGAATCGAAGCAGTCGAAATCAGAACAAGAGAAAGCCCAGACGTCAAACCATATTTACAGGAATTAGAATTCGAAAAAATCGAAGTTAACTTCCCACCAGAACTCCAAGAAATAAAAATCCTACTTCAAACAATCTACGACAGAAAAGTAAGCGAACTAAAACATAGAAGGGTCCTTTTCGGAAACGCCTCAAAAACAATGCTCCTAAAAACCCAAGGAAGATTAATGTCAGGAAAAAGAAGTCTCAATAGTATGCTCGCCGTTTCAGCCTGCGCCCAAGCCCTAAAAATATCACACGCAATCGAACTCCTCGAAACACAAACCGTATCATCACTAATCGAATACATGAAATCACTATTCCAACAAGCTGCAGAACAAAAATCCAAAGGCGTTCAAAAACTAGTCAAATCACCAGAATTCGCAAAAGCCTACAGCCTCGCAACAACGCTAAATATCGAGCACCCAAAAATAGGCGTACTCAAAGAACTAATGGAATTCCAATTTGATGAAAAACCAAACTCAAAAATAATTATCTTCGCTCAATTCAGAGAAACACTATTAAAAATTGCGGAAACTCTCCAAGAAATTCCAAACATAAAACCATGCGTCTTCGTCGGCCAAGCAATCAGGCAACACAAAAAAGTAACAACTGGTTTAAAACAGAAAGAACAAAAAGCAATGATAGAAAAATTCAAAGAAGGAGAATTCAACATCCTCATCGCAACATCAATCGCCGAAGAAGGTCTAGATATCCCAGAAGTTGATGAAGTAATTTTTTATGAACCCGTCCCATCAGCAATTAGAAAAATTCAAAGAGCAGGACGAACAGCAAGGCTATCAAAAGGATCACTAAAAATTCTCATAACAAAAAATACAAGAGATCAAATTTACCACTACTCAGCTCACCACAAAGAAAGACGAATGCATCGAGCAATCGACGACATAAAAAAAGACTTCAACCGAAACGGAAAAATAACAAACCAAAAAAGACTATTCTAACATTTAAATAGACCGACAACTAATAAACAAAATGAAAAAGAAAACAAGTGAGCTATTAATCGTTCTGGCAATCGTAATCGTCCTGGCAATCGTAGTTTTCAAATTCAGAGACATTCTATTCGATCAGCAAAATTTAATATCTGCCATAGAAACACTCGGAATATGGGGTCCAATTATTTTAATAGTAATTATAATAATTCAGGGAATCATATCAATATTCCCAATCGCAATACTATTCTTTGCAGCCGGCGTACTATATGGAGAATCCCTTGGAACACTATACTCTATAATTGGATACACAATAGGTGCCATAATCGCATTTTACTTAGCAAAAAAATACGGAAAAGATATAGAGAAAAAATGGATTGCAAAAAAGAAAACTGAACACTTTGAGAAAATTCTAAGAAAACGTGGATCTATTGGAATATTTCTCGGCAGAATACTCCTAGTATTTCCTGCAGATGTAGTTTCGTTCGCCGCCGGAATCGCAGAAATAAAACCCAAAAAATTCATCACAGCGACAACACTCGGAGTCCTCCCCGTAATTCTCATAATCACATTTTTAGGAACCGCAATAATTTCCTACCTCTCAAACAAATGGGTTCTTGCAATCGTAGGGGTAGTTTTTATTACAATCTTAATAACACACAAATTCCATCACAAAATAGCCAAAAGAATTCATCACAAAAATACTTAAACATTCTAAACAAATAACCTTATGGCAAACAAGGTGATAAAAGAAATCAAAGATTTCGAAATAAAACATCGAGTAATCTCATTCATTCTAATCGTCTTAGTCACAATCGCAATCACTAGACTTCTAACTCACTATAAAGACGTCGATTTATTCATCAAAGGATTCGAACTTCACCACTTCTATTACGGAGTCACCCTACTAATACTGACAGCAATTCTCATGCTCTTCGGCAAAAAACACTACAGAATCTGGCTAACACTATCGGCAATTTCAATCGGGCTGATCCTAGACGAATTCCTCTACGTAGGAAACGGTTTCGGAAACTATAGCACATACGCATCAACATTCCCATCCGCCGTCCTATTCGCAGTCATAGTCGCCCTAATAACATCCATCATATTTTACATATCAAAGAAAAGAAAAAAATGAACCCCATAGAAAACATCTTCTCCAAATCCAAAATATCCCACAAGGAAACTAAATGCCCAAACCCAAAAATCCCAATCATCGTAGACACTCGCGAAAAACAATCCCTAATCGCAGCAAACCTTCTAGAAAAAAAAGCAAACATCAATTTTGAAAAACTAGAAATCGGAGACTACCTAATCGGCGATACAATAATCGAACGAAAAACATTCTCAGATTTCATTTCGTCAACACTCGACAAGCGCCTCCAAGAACAACTCATCAACCTCAAAAAATATCCCAAACACTTCCTCATCATAGAAGGCTTCTACTACAACTACAAAAACCAAAGAATAAACATCCACGAAAACGCAATAAGAGGAATGTTCCTATCTGTCGCACTAGACTTCCAAGTCCCAATAATCTACACAGAAGACGAAGAAGACACTGCAAACTTCCTAATCCTCGTCGCTAAAAAATATGAAAAACCAAAAATAGAAATTTCGTCAAGACCTTCAAAAAATATCAAATCAATAACAGAACAAAAACAATTCATCCTAGAAGGCTTTCCGGGCATCGGACCCAAAACATCAAAACAACTCATCAAAGAACTCTCATCCCTCCAAGAAATCTTCGCCGCCTCAAAAGAACAACTCAGATTGATAACATCCTGGGACGAATCGAAAATCGAAAACTTCACACAACTACTTCATCTTTAAAAAAGTGCCTAAGATTAACCCCATAACAATCCATTCTCCTTTTCCCCTCCGAAAAAACAACCTCTATTCTATAACCCTTCTTCTTGAAAAACTGCCTCAATCTCGTAGCAACATATCCTCCCTCTGCAAATAAATCATCCCTTTGTAGCCCATTAGTATATAACTCAATTGCCAATGGCCAAGCCTCATTAGAAACAGTACACCCAAAACCAATATCCAAAGAAATTTCGTCAAGCCTTCTCAACCCTTCCATTAAAAATACATAAATAAAAATCACCCTATAAATTCACACCCAACTCCAAAACATATTTCCCAAACCAACAATTATATAAAACCAGCTTCACTTTCAATACTATATTTTCCCACTCTTACAAAACTCATCAACAATCTTCGCCGCAACCTTCACAGTCCGAAAATCATACCTCTCATCCTTCACAACATCAACCTCGACGACATCAATCGCCCTCAAGCTCTTAACACAAAAAATTCTCCTAAGCAAATAAAACAATTCCTTAGAACTCAAACCATTAGGCTCAGCATAACTAACACCCGGCGCAACCGCAGGATCCAAAACATCAATATCAACCGAAACATAAACATCTTTCCCATTCGCATTCTCAGTAACATAATCCCCAATCGCTTCCACGTCGTAAACCTCAGAGAAAACCTTAATCCCCTTCTCCTTCAAAAATTTCCTCTCAACATCCCACATCTTCCTCGCCCCAATCAAAACAATATTCTCCGGCTTAAACCCAGAATCAACAACTCCCCGCAACCACTCCTCATGCGTAGGCTCCTTCGCACAATAATCACAATCAGCATGCGCATCAAACACAATCAAAAAAGAATTCTCAAGACTTTCATTAAACGCCTTCACAATCGGATACGAAATAGAATGATCTCCACCAACAAACACTGCTCTCTCATTATCCTCAAAAACCTCTCTAGCCTTCTCATAAATAATCTTCCCACTTTCTTCAACATTAGAATTATCAACAATAATTTCCTCAGCCTCGACACCAAGCTCAGCAACAATCTTATCCGCCGCGCCCTCAGGCCCACTCTTCCCAAGCGCACTAACTCCCGCAACTTTCAAAATCTTCATTAGAAAAAATCTCCCGATTTTTGACAAGCAAGGGCTCCGCCATTGCAATATCTAAAAACCTGTGCTTCAGCACATTTATACATCATTAAAATACATAAAATTCACAGCTATTAAAGCTTTAGATTAACCAATATATCTCCACAGAGAACCATCTGAATCTCTAGAAAAGAGACTACCTTGGTGCAACACACCATATTCACTAACCCCAGTGTCTACCCAATCACTTCCATCATAATGATAAACATGCGTTCCATTCGAAACAAAATCACCCTCAAAATGACTAACACTGGATAACTCAGAAGGAAATCCTATTGATTCCCAACTATAACCATTATCATAATAATAACGGTGAATATCATTATCTGCCTCCATAACATAAAGTGCACTGTTGGCATACGAAATATACGACATAGAATTAATAGTCTCCCCCGTATAACCCTTAGAGTCCCATTCACTGTTACCATAATCATAAGCAAACACATCACTTCCATCAGTAATATAACGACCAGCAACACTATCAACATCCCCTCCATCATAATCTCCTAACACCCACGCACCACCACTATAATAATAAACACGATCATCATTCGCAGCGATACCATCCCCTAAAACATCAACCTCAGATTCATGCTCAGAATAATCTGTAGTTTTCCACGTGTAGCCACCACCCTGCCAAGTATGATAATAAATATCTCCAGCACTGTCTGCAACATAGTAACCATATCCAGTCTTATCAACATCCGAAGAATAGGATGTATCACTACAAGAAGAGCTTCCTCCCCCCGACTGACAACGATAAATACTGTCACCATTAAAAAGATAGCCATTTTCAACCTTATCAATAGATCCGGAATAACTAAAAGGAGTAAAACCACTCCCGCTATTATAATATACTTCATTACTACTTCCATACACATAATAAGTATCATTAGACACGCCATAAACAGACGACATTCCAGGATAATTTACATTTTCCCAATTAGGCCCAATACTAAGGCCAGAGTTACAATAATCATAAGTTGAAGAGGAAAGCCAACTACCACAAGTACCACCTACAGTATCAAAAGTATTATCACTACCTCCTTGACTGTCTGTACTTGATTCACAATAAACATCACTTTCAAGACTAGCTCCCTCGCAGAAATAATTGTTATTAATTCTGTTGTAATTGCTGCTAGAAGCCAAATAAATACCAAAATCATTAAAGGATAAGCTATTATTATATATGTCAACATAATTACTCCCCTCAATCTTAATTCCATAACCATAGTTGTTTTGACCATTTCTGGAAATATTATTATACTGAATATAATCATAATGGTTAGAATTATCTCCATCACTATAAACCATATGAACTCCATAACCAGAATTATCCGAAATATTATTCCCCTCTATCTGATCAGTAGTATAACTGCCACCATCACTTCCCATAGAAGCATAATAGGAAGAAACACCCGCATAATTATCCTTTATCTCAATCCCATAAATATAAGCCCCACGACTATAAGAAAGAAGTACTCCCTCGGTAAACCCATTTATATTTCCGGGGCCGTAAATATAAACATTATTCACATTATTCACATAAATCCCAGAATCATCTCCGTTGGTATAAGAACCACCTTGGCTCCCAGATCCACTAATCGAATGCCCATTCAAATTAATATTAACATCATCAGCAGTAACCGTGAGACACGTACCCGAACTAGTCGAAATACTTCTATCCAAATCATACGTTCTACCAGAAACATCCAAATCATCTCCGCCACAATCCTGAATCACATAATCATAACTACACAACCCATCAGAACACCCATTATAACAATAATTTTCTGTTTCGTTAATAATCTCATCCACCCCACAAACACCAGCGCCAATATCACAACGAGGATTCGTAGATTGATACACCGCATAACTACCAATACATTTATCCTCATAACTCACAAGACCACAATCAATATCAGCAGCACAAATAGAAGGAACCAAATATTCGCCATCCAGCTGGGCCCCTTCATAATTTCCCTCAAGAATAGAAGGCGCGCTAATCGACGACGAGAAAGAACAAACAGTCTCTCTGTTTCCATCAATTGAAACTGGCGCAATCTTTATCGTACTCGGAGCAATATATGAACCACCCTCCATTCCCTTACCTGTCAAATTAAAACATTTTTTCTTCATCGCACTAGAAACAGGAATATCATCACCAGAAAAATTCCCCTTCATTTCAATCGAAGATCCACCATAATCAAACAAAACATCAATCCTACTCAAATTAGATTTCCCACTCACTTTCTTAACCTGCACACAAGCAACCCCATCAGCATAATCAAAAAAAGTATAACCATCAGCGTTATTGATAATCACAGTCGCATCACAATCTCCTGCACCAAACCCATTCTGAATCATTGGAATAATAAGCGTCCAAACAATCGCAACCCCAGCAACAGTTATCAAAATAGTCAAAATCGTAGCGACAATCGCAGAAACACCCTTCTTATCACCAAATCTCATAAAAAACATTAGAAACAATACTATTTAAAACTTAAGGCCCGAGGCTAAAACTAGAAAACTTAGAGATCTTCGCTAATCTCTTAATATCAGCCAAACTCACAGCCATAATTTTCTTTCCATAATTATAATAATCTTTAGAATCCCCACTGATTTCTTCCAAAATCAAATTAAGCGCCGTAGCCTCCGATCCCTCAGACTCAACATGCCGATTCCCAACAACCTGAACCTTCGCCGCTTCCAACTCCTCACTAGTTATCGAACCCATTTTCCCAAACTCCTCCAAACAAACATCAAGAACCTCTTGCCGCTTTTCCTCATCAGTTCCTGCATAAATAATCATATAACCATATTCCTTACCTAAATCAACATCACTCTTAACAGCATAAACCAACCCCCTCTTCTCACGAACTTCTGTAAACAGCTTCGACGACATCCCCTGCCCCAAAATCGCAGAAAATAACTCAGCAGCATAACGCCCATTCTCTTTGGCAAAAGGGAAATGGAATCCAATCGCCAAATTAGTCTGCTCAACCCCTGGCCGACTCTCACTATCTTTCAAAATCTTCTCAGAAATTTTAGGAACCGAAACCTTAACCACATCTTTCTTCTCACTAAACTTCTCAGCAATCTCAACAACCTCCTCAAAATCATTACTCCCAACAACACACAAAATCGAATTACTCGGAACGTAAGCTTCACGATGCTTATTATATAGGGTATCCCTACTCATCCCTTTAACATTCTCCGCGCTACCAGCAATCGACATACCAAATGGAGCCTCATACAAATTCTCCTTAATCTTCTCAATCGTGTGCCTAATCGGATTATCCTTATACATCTTAATTTCCTCACAAATCACATTCCCTTCTTTCTCAACTTCCTCCTCAGGAAAAATAGCATTAAAAAAAACATCCGAAATAACACTCATGGCAATATCCAAATGCTCAGACGGCAACTTCACATGATAAGCCGTAACCTCTTCGTGAGTAAAAGCATTCAAATCACCACCAACCCTCTCGACCTCTTCAGCAATCTGCTTAACAGTTCTATTCGCGGTTCCCTTAAAACACAAATGCTCAATAAAATGCGCCATACCCTTTTCCTCAACCGATTCATAAGCTGAACCATACTTCGCCGCCAACATCACAGTGGTCACCGGGACATCTCTCTTCTCAAACAAAACAGTCAAACCATTTTTCAAAACTTTTTTCTTAAAATTTATCATACAATTCAAAAACGCAACCTACTTAAATAACTTTCTCCTCGTAATTACAACTAAAAAGAGGTATAACATGGAATTAGACTTAATCGGGAAGTGGGCATTTATCATTGGATTAGTTATCGCTGTCCTTGCCGCATTTGTTACTCAAGTTGAAACATCTACTATTCTACTGATCCTATTCATCTTAGGTTTGATAGTTGGTGCTTTAAACATTAACAAAAAGAACACTACTGAATTTCTGGTTTCTGTAATCGCTCTACTCGCAGTAGGAAGTCTCGGTGCATTAGCAGTCGGACAACTTATAGAAGTAGTAGGATACCTAGAAGCAATCTTGGGCAACTTTATAGTATTTGTCGCAGCTGCTGCTCTAGTCGTATCTATTAAAGCAATTATAGTTACATCAAAGAAATAAACAAAAAAAATTATTTTTTATTTTTTAATATTATTATTCTTTCTCCGAACATCGGGAACTCTTTCTCGATCAAAAACTCTTCCATCAAAAAATCCATTATCCACTTTCTCTGAACTGCAAATTTTTTCCTACCACCCAAACTCTCCGTCGGCAAACTCAAAACAATCCATTCACACTCCTTAGAAATATCCAATAAAAACTTCTTAGAAAAATCCTTCTCTAAATTCTCCAAAGCATCAACAACCTGAAACAAAAAAACAACTCTATCTCTACCCTGCTTCTTCAAAACATCTTTAATTTTTTCAACATCAAATAAATCCAAGCAAAAAGCCTCAGCATTAAAATCATTCTCCTCAAAATAATTATTCATATGATCAACCTCTTGCCCAGCCGCCTCGACCGCCACATATTTAACCGGACCAATCGCATCCTTCAAATATTCATAACTAAACCCATTAACTCCCGCGCCCAAATCAACCACAGAAGAAATATTCCTCATATACTCTGGGGCCATTCCCTCCTGCGAAAAAATCTCTCCATAAAATTTCTCATAATCCCTCTTTTTACTAGACATATGATGACCCAGTAAATCATCTTTCCCCTTCAAAACCCTATTCGTCAAAAACACACCAAAGTATTTTCTCAACAAAGCCCTAACTTCCTTAACATCATCACCCGCAATTCCAACCGCTCGCTCAACAACCGAATCCGGCAACTTAGAAAACTCACGCTTCTTCTTAACTTCGTCAACTAAACTCATTTTACAACCACATCCTTCATCAAATGCCTAAACTCCCCCTCACTCTCAACATCAAAATCGATATCAATCCTCGAACTATATCCCGGCATATTCAAAACCGTCGTCTCAGCCTCGCCCCCCTCAAAATCCAACCTAAACTTAAACTTCTCCGACAACTTCCTTAACTCGCCAAGAGCCTTCTCGTCAATAACCCGGCCAAGCCACTCCTTCCCAATCCCGTCACAAGCAATCTTAATCATAATAACCTCAAAACCGGGCTCACCAGAGTCATGCCCGCCGAGGGCCTCGCCAATCAACTCGTCCCAAAGTTTCTCCGGCTCATAATCCCAAAGCGGCGCAACAAACTCCAACCCAAAATCATCACAAATTTTCTTAACCCGTTTCCCCTGATAACTTGAGGCAATTCCACCGACGACAATTCCATCAACATCATCCTTAACTTTTTCAATCAACCTACTCAAATCATCCAACTCCTCATTCTCAACACCCTCGCTCTCAACAGAAACCATCTCAATCCCCAACCTCTCAACCTGCGCATCCAACAAACCCTTATCCTGCTTATGAAACATAAAACTATCAATATTCCTCGGATTTATGTTCAACAAATATTTGACATCCCGCCCCTCCTCCAAAACCTTATGCAAAGCTAAACACGAATCCTTCCCTCCCGAAAACAATACTCCCAGCTTCATAAATACTTAACAAAAAATCAATTTAACAACCTTACTACTTCTTATTTTTCCACTTATTTCTCGGTTTCCGCAAAAACAAATAAGCAAAATAAGCAACTAGCAAAACAAATATCACTCCGAAAACAAGAGCAAGATAAAAATTAAGCGTGTACTTCTCATCAGCCTCACCGCCAGAATAATCCGGAGCAGTATAACCGTAATCATAAGGAACATCGGTCACATCATCATCACTATCATTATTAGTGTCGTTAATAACAATTGGATCAACATCAACATCGGTATCGTTAATATCAGTATCATTATCACTTTCGTTATTGGAATCCCTATCCGAATTAATATCCCCCCAATCTCCTGCAGCACAAACTAATCCAATCGCAAAAACAAAAACAAACAGCCACACAAATCCTTTTCCTATAAATTTCTTTAGCATTTTCTCGCAAGAAAATGATTCATGAAAGTTTTCCATAACTTTCTTAAACCAAGTTACTTTAATAATCTTATGGCGTCGACAAACCAATCCCCATTCTACCAAAGAGCTGAAGAAGAATTCCACAAAGCAACAACAGACGAAGAAAGAATCGCATGCCTAGAGATAATGATGAAAGAGGTCCCAAAACACAAGTCCTCAGAAAACATGCGAAAAAATCTAACCAATCGTTATAAAAAATTAAAATCTGGACTCGCAAAACAAAAAAAAGCTGGAAAATCATCACAACAGGGAATAAAAAAAGCTGACATGCAATGCGTCCTAGCTGGATTCCCAAACGTCGGCAAATCAACAATTTTCAAAACCCTAACAAAACTAAATCCAAAAATTTCCCCCCACCCATTCACAACATACAAACCACAACTCGGAACATTCAAACACGAAGATGCACCAATTCAAATCATCGACATCCCATCATTTCCAGGCCACGAAAAATCCTTAGTCAACTCAACCGACACATTGCTACTAGTCGTGGATAATATCGAACAAATCAAAGAAGCCGAAAAACACACATACAGAACAAAAGCAAAAATAATTCTAATATTCAACAAAGAAGATATTCTTTCAGAAAACGAAAAACGAAAAATTGAAGCAACCCTAAAATCAAAATACAAAAAATTAGATTACATATTTTTTTCAACAAAACCAACAAAAGACAAACTGAACAAACTTACAAAAAAAATATTTGACACATTTCCAATAATTAGAATTTACACCAAAGAACCAAAAAAAGCTGCAAGCAAAGATCCAATGATAATGAAGGAAAAGTCAACCTTCAAGAACGCAGCGGAAAAAATCCTAAAAGGTGTATCTAAAAAAATCAAACGAGCAAGAATTTGGGGTCCATCCTCAAAATTCGGCGGGCAAGTGATAGGACTAGAGCACGTACTAAAAGACAAAGACATCATTGAATTCCAAACCAAATGAGACTCCATAAAATAACTTTCATTCTCTCACTCTTCGGAATTCTACTCCTAATCTTCCTAACACAAACGACAAAACAAACTCAAATCGCCACAATAGAATCAATCCAATCCTCAAGCAACAAAATAATAATCCAAATCGAAAACAGCTCAGCGGAACTAATTATATTCGACACACCCTTCACAAATCTCAAAAAAGGCGACACAATAGAATTCCAAGGACGTCGAGACACTTACAAAAACAAAACACAGATTATAGTAGACAAACTACACTTAGCGCCACCACAATAATTCTTATAAGCTCAATAACAGCTATCTTAATATGACAACCAAACCGACTCTCTCAATAATTATTCCAATATACAACGAAAAAACGACAATCAGAAAAATCTTAGAAAAAATCCAAACTCAAGAAATACCAAAAGAAATAATTATCATAGATGACGGCTCAACTGATGGAACAAGAGAAATTATCCAAAACATAAATTACCCAAACATCAAAAAAATATTTCTCAAAAAAAATTACGGGAAAAGCGCCGCAATAAGGTGTGGGATAAAAAGAGTGGAAGGAAAAATAACACTAATTCAAGACGCAGATCTCGAATACTCCCCAAACGACTACCACAAACTAATAGATCCAATTATTCAAAACAAAACACGAGTCGTCTACGGAACACGATTCCCAAGAAAGAGAAGACCAAAAAACATTTCCCTCTTCTATTTGGGAATCAAACTCCTAACGCTCATAACAAACATCTTATACAAAACAAAACTCACAGATGAAGCAACCTGCTACAAAGTCTTCGACACAAAACTCCTAAAAAGCATTAACCTAAAATCCCGAAGATTTGAATTCTGTCCAGAAGTCACAGCAAAACTATCAAAAAAAGGACATAAAATAATGGAGATCCCAGTCTACTATAACCCAAGATCAAAAAAACACGGCAAAAAAATAAGATATCGCGACGGAATCTCCGCAATCGCCACTTTAATAAAATACAAATTCGTCGATTAACCATGAATAAGAAAAAAATCCTAATCGTCATCGCAATTTTAATAGCGACGTTCTTCTTTGTTTATTCTCCCCATATAAACTACAGGTTCCCAATCCACATCGACGAATGGCATCACATAACCGAGACACTAAAACTAGGAAGCGGAGAATATCAAATTCAAGGAACTGACGGAATAAGAACAATGGGTTTCGAGCTCGGATTCCATGCAATACTTCTTCCAGTCTCTCGAATAACAAACCTAGTCCAAACCTACCAATTCTTCCCAGCAATATGGGCAATGGTTTCAGCCCTCACCTTATTTTTACTCGTCTATAAAAAAACCAACAAATTTCTGATTGGAATTATAGCAATGATATTCTTCGCCTCAATAAAAACAAACACAAACCTCGCCGGCCCATGGTTCTTCACACCCCTAACATTCTCAGTCCCGTTCATATTCCTATATCTCTATCTCTTCACCGAAGGAATCGAAAAACAAAACAAAAAATTCATAATATGGAGCTTAATCATCATGGCGTTCCTTCTCCCGATCCACGCAATCGCCGTCCTATTCGCAATCCCATTCCTAATAATCCACGCACTATTCTACCTCGACTACATCAAAAAAGAGAAAAAATTCTTCCTATCATTTCTCGCCATCCCGATCATCGGCGCAATCTTCTACAGCATCATGACACAAACAAACATTTTCACATCGATAATCTCAATCCTAAAAGACCTCCAATTCAAAACAGGTTGGGGCGTCGTCGAAATAAAAAACTCATTCTTTGAACTCTACAGCCCAATAGGATATATTCTCGCAGCATTCGGAGCAATAGGTATCTTCTTATTCCAGGTCAAGCCAAAAAAATTCATTCCATATATCATCCTACCACTTACCATCCTAATCTCAATTTTCATCTACAGACTAACCGGAACATCATTCCTATCCCCTTATCAAAGAAACATGTTTTACCTCGCAATTAGCCTCCCTATACTAAGCGCCTTCGGAACATTTTACATAATCGAAATAATCTCGCTAAAAACAAAAAAAGAACTGACAAAAAAAATATTAACGATTTTAATAATTGCAATCGTCGCATTTTTCACATTCCAATCATATTTCTTTGTACCAGAACGCTTCCCAATATATCACGCCATCGAAGAAAAAGATTACGCCACAGTAGACTTTCTCTCAACGCTGCCACCAAACTCAACCATAATGGGCTGGGCTTTCATTTCCACAACAATCTACCCAATCTCTCAACAAAACCCAGTCGCCACAATATTCTTCTACGGAAATCGCTCAAAAATAAGAGAATTCTATGGTATTCCAAACTGCGTCAATCAAGAAAAAATCATGAAAGAGGAAAATGCAACATACGCAATTTTCAATTCACAAGTACCGTGTAACTGGGAACTGATATACAACGGAGAAAACGTTGTTTACAAAATTTAATTCTTTCTAAAAGCCCATAAAAGCAACCCCAAAAAGCTAAACGGAATCGCAACAACAATACCAATCACCGAAGCTATATTAGCCTGAATCACGCCAGGACCAAGTAAACTCACCGCCAAAAAACCAGCCAAAACATTAATAGTTGAAGAAACCGCATAAACCACAAGGTACTTCGGAATCTGCCCTCTCACCGAACGCCCTCTCGCAGAAAACGAAACATTCCTATTCATAGAAAAATTAAATATCATAGAAACCAAAACCCCAAAAATTCTAGCAAAAATAAAACTAATCCCTACAAAAAAGGCCAGATTAAAGAAAGCCAAATCCACAACAGCACTAGCTCCACCAACAAAACAAAACACAATAAATTTCTGATACCCTTTCATATTATTCACCAACAAAACAAATTTATATTCTTTACCCTATCACCAATCAATGTTCCAGATAATAATTTCATTTTTCCTAGGCATCCTAGCCGGCACATTCACCGGCCTCGTCCCAGGAATCCACATAAACCTCGTCGCTATTTTCCTAATTTCTCTAACTTTCATCACATCCCTCCCAACCACAATCCTCCTAGTCTTCATAACAGCAATGGCAATCACTCACACATTCATCGACTTCATCCCATCAATTTTTCTCGGCGCTCCAGATGAAGATACAGGCCTTGGAATTTTACCAGGCCACGAACTTCTAATAAACGGGCAAGGTCACCAAGCTCTCAAGCTCACACTTCTCGGGTCAACGATCGCAGTAATTTCCCTAATCCTAATCATCCCAATCTTCATAACTTTCATGCCAACAATTTTCCCATTCCTAAATCGCCTGATGGCATTCTTCCTAATCTGGATTTCAATCTTCCTAATCTATAACGAAAAGGAATCCAAAACAAAAGCGATCCTAATTTTCATCCTCGCCGGATTCCTCGGGCTCGCGGCTCTAAACCTACCAATCAAACAACCAATGCTTCCTTTGCTAACCGGACTCTTCGGAACCTCAACAATAATCCACTCAATAAAATCCAAAACAATTGTCCCCGAACAAAAAATCGAAAGACTCGGCATCTATAAATCAGAACTAATCAAACCAACCCTCGCGACAATAATAGTCTCCCCAATCTGCTCATTCTTTCCGGGACTCGGCTCATCTCAAGCAGCAATCATTGGATCCGAAGTCACAGGCAAACTAAATCGTGAACAATTCCTAATTCTCCTCGGCTCAGTAAACACAATCATCATGTCAATATCTTTCGTCACACTCTTCCTCTTCCAAAAATCAAGAACCGGCGCAGCATTCGCAATCTCACAAATCACAGAATTATCCTCGACAAATCTCACAACAATCATAATTACAATTCTACTCGCAGCAATTATCGCAATCCCACTCTCTATCGCAATCTCAAAATTCATAGCCAAACGAATCCACAAATTCTCCTACACGAAAATCTCAATCCTAATCCTAATATTCCTAATCGCAATCATAACTTACTTCACCGGAATACTTGGGCTAACAACTCTAACAATTGCAACATTATTAGGACTAACCGCCATCGAATTCCAAACCCGCCGAAGCTTCCTCATGGGCGCAATCCTCATCCCCACAATAATATTTTATATCCCCTTCTAGAAATCAATCTTCCCCACGAATCTTCTTATTATAATCAAACATAGACCTCAAAAACGCAGGTTCATGCCCAGCTTTCTTCGAAGCAGCAATAATCGCAGAAATATCTTTTGGCAAACACTTTCCACCAAACCCAGGAGAACCTTCCTTATTTGGAAAAGTATGAGATGGATTAATTCTCGGATCCAATAACCACCCCTCCCTCACATCATAATAATCAACATTAAACGCATCACAAATCCTAGCGAACTCCTCACAAAAAATCACCTTCGTAGCCAAAAAACTATTCTCCATATACTTGATAACTTCAGCCGTAGTCGAATCAACCAAATGAAACTTCACATCAGCCTGAAGAATATCTTTAAACAACTCAACAAGCCTCCTTCTAACCTCAGGCCTTCCCCCGATAACAAAAAAATTCCTAACATTCAAAGAATTCAATGGATGATTAAGCGTCTCTCCAAAATACTCTGGCGTAAATAAAATATCCTTCCCAGTCGCATTCTCTAATCTCTCAGTTGTCCCAGGGGAAATCGTACTCTCCAAAACAATCGTCTTCGCATCAATCCTGTTGATTACATCTTCAGTAATAGAAACATTACACTCCCCATTTTCGCCCATCGGAGTAGGCACGCAAATAAAAGCAAAATCCAATCCAAACTGGTTCAAATCCTCCAACTTCTCCACATCACTTTTTTCACGATCAACATCAAAAGAATACACATCATAACCATTCGACTTAAAAAAATCATAAATCTTATCGCCAACATAGCCACGGCCAACAACTGCTATTTTTTCATTTTGATTCGCCATGAAATTAAGAAAACTCTCTCTCTTTTAAGCCTTTGTGTAATAAAACATACACATTATCATCCCAATCTTCATAACTTTCATGCCAACAATCTTCCCATTCCTCCAACGAATGATGGCATTCTTCCTAATCTGGATATCAATCTTCCTAATATACAACGAAAAAGAATCCAAAACAAAAGCAATTCTAATTTTCATCATGGCAGGCTTCTTAGGGCTTGCGGCTCTCAACCTACCAATAAAACAGCCAATGCTACCATTACTAACCGGCCTCTTCGGAACATCAACAATCATCCACTCAATAAAATCAAGAACAATAATCCCTGAACAAAAAATAGAAAAACTAAACCTAAAAAAATCAGAACTAATCAAACCAACTCTCGCAACAATAATCGTCTCACCAATCTGTTCATTCTTTCCAGGACTCGGTTCAAGCCAAGCAGCAATCATCGGCTCCGAAGTCACAGGCAAACTAAACCGCGAACAATTCCTAATCCTCCTCGGCTCAGTCAACACAATCATCATGTCAGTCTCATTCGTCACACTCTTCCTCTTCCAAAAGTCAAGAACTGGCGCTGCTTTCGCAATCTCACAAATCACCGGGCTTTCCTCGGGTAACTTAATAACAATCCTAATAACAATCTTACTCTCAGCAATCATAGCAATTCCAATTTCGCTATCCATATCAAAGTTCATAGCCAAACGAATCCACAAAATATCCTACACAAAAATCTCAATTCTAATCCTAATCTTCCTAGTCTCAATCATAACCTACTTCACCGATGCACTTGGATTAATAATCCTAGTTACTGCAACACTATTAGGACTAACCGCCATCGAATTCCAAACAAGAAGAAGTTTCTTAATGGGCGCAATCCTCATCCCCACAATAATATTCTACCTACCGATTTAAAAGAATAACAACAATTCTAACTAAAATATTCTCAAACAAATGCTAGAGAAATATCAGAATAATGTGAATCATACCAAACTAACTTATTCTTATAAACAGAAGGATTTTTTTGTTTATATTGGTCAGTTGTCATTCTTATTTTTTGGTCTTCACTCAAGCATCCGCCACCCTGACCATTTAAACTCAATCTACACATATAAATATCCGTATTATAACTCACACTGTCACTCCAGAAAATATTATCTCCATAGATTTTGGGATATGTTGCCACAGTCCCCTTAATGGTTGCAACTTTTATTTTCTCGTCAGCGTTCAGACAACCTCCATTTTGGCCATTTAAACTCAAATTGCAAAATTTAACACTATCATAACGAACACTACTAGCAGAATCAAGATAAAACTCCTGCCACAGAATAACATTATCAAAAATATAGGCACGATTTTGTCGAGGAAAATCCGAAGTGAGACGTGTTTTTTTATCAAAACTCGCACATCCACCATCCTGGCCATTGAGGCTAAGATCACACATAATAATCTCAGAATTGGAATCAAGAAGTTCAGTCCAAACCAAAACATCCTCAAATACAGAAAGGGATTCCCTATAAGGGCTATCAATTGTAACCCGCGAATGAGTATCAGTTTTCAAACACCCTCCGTGTTGACCATTAAGCCACAAATCACAAGTATAAACATCATATTTAGAACGCCTATTATGAATCCATGCAATCCTATTCCCGTAAATTACAGGAGGCAATTCGTTTTCATAATCTCCCGCAATCATAGTTTTATTATCTTCCTCCAAGCATCCCCCAGATTGGCCATTGAGGCTAAGGTCGCACATATAGATATCTGATCCCCTGCCAGCATTCTTATTGCGATAATCGCGCCACACAATTATATCCTCAAATACTTTTGGAGAATCCTGAATAGATTCCTCGGTAGTAACTCTCGTTTTATCATCATCCTTCAAGCATCCCCCAGATTGGCCATTGAGGCTAAGGTCGCACATATAAATATCGGTTCCCTGGCTATTAGATCTTGACCAAACAATCTTCTCCCCATAAACACTGACACCGCTATCAGAATCTTGATGGGAAGATGTAACCTCAATATAACAATCAGCTTCACAATTAAAGAATGTTTCAGTGAATTCACAAACACCATCTCCACAAATCGCCGCCTCAACACAGGCCCCGTCAACACACCCATTTTCACACACATGAATATCACTTTGCGCATAATCAGATAGATTAGAATAACAACTATATTCTACTAATATACTATCATTCTCTTCTTCGCAATAATCGGTAGACTGATAACCCTTCCCAGCACCAGTAACAGTTCCTCGAACAGAATAATCAACTCCCCAGTCAGTATCAATACACAAAGAATCTGGCTGCGTAGAAAGACATCTTCCGTCATCACAAACCATATGTATACCATAATCCGTACAAGGAGAACCACCATTATGCATTGAAGCAATTCCCACGCTCCCATCAGCATTACAAAGATATTCAACTATAGAGCTTCCATTGCAATAATCAATATATGAAGTAAAATTATGTTGGACTGTCCCTTTTATGCTAATATCAATTCCCCCATCACTATCACTACATATCACTGTGACATTCGGTTCAACATCTCCAACACAAGCATCATTAACACACCCATTAGGGCAATCATAAACTCGTCCGCCAGCCATACCATCAACATAACAAAATCTCTCCTCCAGTGTTATGTTGCTTCTACAATAATCATGAGCAGTAGAACTTCCCCTCAAATTAATAGTTTTTCCCTTCACTGCAAAATTAACCCCACCGTCCGTATCATTACAAACATCTCCATCATCTCTACAAACACTACCCTTATCCATGTGCCAATTAACCGAATCAAGATCTGACCTATCAACCCTTCCATCACGATTTGCATCCCCTATACTAAATGTAGCATTCATTACTCCCATGTTTGCTTCAACAATACCAACATCTGTAGCATCAACAACACAATCTCCATTAATATCTCCCCAAATAAATAATGCCCCATTCTCATCAACCCCATTAACCTCTCCACCAGCATCTATATTAGCCGCCGCAATCTTCCTCATCTCATCAACAGAATTAAAAATCTCTCCACTAGGATCAACTTTCCCAACATCCAAACCAGAAACACCATAAACAGAATTCCCAGTAATAGGTGCAATCACATTTGGCGCAAGAATAATCTGTGGCATATCCTCCAATTCAACAACCGGGAAAACATCAACAGACTCAGGCTCACCATAAACACTCAAATTAAACTTAATCAACTTATGTGTACCCGGCGCAGGAACAGACCCCGCAGGAACCAAAAATTCAACCGAAGTTCCATTCACAACAAAAACAACCTTAATCCCAAAAAGCTCAACCTCGTCATCCCCCCTCTTTACCTGAACACTCGCAAGCCCATTACTAGAATCATAAACAGTATAGCCCTCTGCCTCCATAATTGTCAAATCAACATCACTCGCATCTAAACCAAAATCAGAAACCATCGGAACAACAAAACTCCAAACAAGCGAAACACCGATGACAACAATCAAAATAATAAGAACAGTCGCAACAATACTACTCATCGCCTTCTTTTTCATACTAATTCTATACAATTAATTCTATTTAAACATTTCCCTAAAAAACTTTATAAACTCAAAAGATAAATATCAATATGACAAAAGAATCAATCTTCCTCGGTATCGCAGGAATCGTCATCGGTATCGCAATATATATTAAGACACAATCCTTCTTACCAGCACTAGTCCCAACAATAATCGGACTCGCATTAATATTCTTCGCCAACGAAGAAAATAAAATCGAAAAGAGGAACGATCGAAAATGAAAAAGGAAATAATCACAACCACAACAATGGATATCCCTGGAAAGAAAGTAGCTAAAATTCTAGGAATCGCAAAAGGGAACACAATTCGGGCACGACACGTCGGACGAGACATCCTAGCAGGATTCAAAAATCTAGTAGGTGGGGAAATCAAATCCTACACCCACATGACAACCCAATCTCGAGAAGAGGCATTTAACCGAATGGTAAACGAAGCACTAGATATGAAAGCCGACGCAATAATCGGAATCCGATACGCAACTTCTATGATAATGCAAGGTGCTGCCGAAATGCTAGTCTACGGAACCGCAGTCAAACTAAAATAAAAGCAAAGTTTCGTAATGATATATTTCCAATGTTTCTTCACGGCACAGCTGTCAAGTTAAAATAAAGCTTCATAGTAAAACTAAAATAATTCTAAATCAAGAAATTAAGTTCTCTAAAGTAACCAAAATAAAAGACCCACAACGACGACGACCGCCACTGCAATCCCTACCCAAAGCCACATCTTAGAACCACTCTTTTTTTCAGCCGGAACCTCAACTGCAGTCGGAGCCGCAGCCTCAGGAGCCATTTGTGTTTCAACCTCTGCCATAAAAAACATAACAAAACCAATTATTTAAACCTACTCTCTCTCATCATCAACAGGCTTACAAACCATAATATTCTTCGCAATAAACGCATCCCCAAATTCCTCATTCTTCTTAAATTTCCCACTAATCCTGATCCCATCCCCCTCCTTAACCGGCGCCTCTCTCAAGCACTCATTATAATCCCTCGGGAAAACCGTCACCTTCAAATCTCCATCACGAGAACCAATATCCATAAACGCCATATCATCCCCATTCTTCGTCACAATATTACTAACTCTCTTAACCAAACCAAAAACCTCAGCCTCCATATCATCCTTCAAACTACTATAAGGTGTGAAATCCCCATTCTTAGATTCGGCAAAAGCATCAGTCGCATGCCCCGAAACGCAAACCCCCAAAAGCTCCTCTTCCAAACTCAACTTATCCTTCATCTTCATTGGCGGCAAATCCGGATACTCAACAACATCAGCAAATCCCTCCCCAAACAATGTCTTCTGCCTCTCCGTAGAATTAACCGAAGGCGTCACCCTATCATAAACCTCCAACAAACTCGCACGATTGATCCCAAGCTCATCAAAAGCCCCAACAGAAATCAACGAATGACAAACTCTCTTATTCACCTTCGACAAATCAACCCTATTCACAAAATCCTGATATGAATTATACGGCCGTTTCTCCATAATCTTAACCATAGCCTCACCACCAACATTTTTTACTCCACTCAAACCAACCCTAATAACCTTCTCACCATCAACCTCAACAACACCGAAATCCTCTCCAGATGTATTAATATCAGGATGTAAAATTTTAATCCCTTCCTGCCTTGCCGATTCCAAATAAAACGCCAACTTATCAGGATCCCTAGTCGCCGACGAAATAGTCGCAGCAAAAAACTCAACAGGATAATATTTTTTCAAATAAGCCGTCCTATAACTAATCAAAGCATAGGCAGCCGCATGAGATTTATTAAAAGAATACTCAGCAAACTTCACAATATCATCCCACAACTTATCAACCTTAACCGGATCCATCCCAGAATGCTCAACACAACCCTCCTTAAACTGAACCTCCATCTTATTCATCAAATCAATCTTCTTCTTACCAATCGCCTTCCTCAAAACATCAGAATCACCCCGTGTAAAACCAGCCAAAGCCCTAGCCAGCAACATAACCTGCTCCTGATAAACCATAATTCCATAGGTCGGCGCCAAAATCTTCTTAACTTTTTCATGCGGATAACTAGCCTCATCCTTCCCATGCTTCCTATTCGCATAAACCTCCAAATACTGCATCGGCCCAGGACGATACAAAGCAACAATCGCAATAATATCATCAAAACAAGTCGGCTGCACATTCCGCAACGTCTTTCTCATCCCCTCACTCTCAACCTGAAAAACCCCAATACTCTTAGCCTCACGCAACATCTCATAAACGGCATCATCATCCATCGTAATATTTTCCAACCAATCACCATCTTTCCCGATCATATTCAAAACATTCTTAATCACATTCAAAGTCTCCACTCCCAAAAAATCAAACTTAACCAAACCATAAGTCTCAACATCACCACCCTCAACTTGCGTAATCACATCACCCTTCTTCGCATAAGTCGGAATATATTCACTAATCCCCTCCCTTCCCCAAACAACCCCACAAGCATGAACACCCTTATGTCGAACACAACCCTCAAGTCTCTCCGCAACCTCAAAAATTTTCTCGTGCTTCCTCTTAAAGTTTTGAAGCTTGGCGGCATCATCTTTCAAGTCACCTTCTTTTATTGTTCCGTCTTCGTTCTCTATTCTTAATCTAGCATTCAAACTCTTTTGAATCGTCTTCTCCGTAACCAACTTCGTAATCGCATTCGCCTCATCAAACGGAATTCTAAAAACTCTCATCACATCCTTCAAAACAGCCTTCGCTTTCATTGTCCCAAAAGTCCCGATCATCGCAACCTTATCCTCCCCATATTTCTTTCGAACATAATCTATAATCGCGCCCTTATCCCCAAAATCAATATCAAGATCGGGCAACGAAATTCTATCGGGATTCAAAAATCTCTCAAACAACAAATCCAAAGCCAACGGATCCAACTGGCTAATCCCTAAAGAATAAGCAACAATAGATCCAGCACCAGAACCACGAACAGCCCGCTCAACATTCAACCTCTTAGCCTCTTTCATAAAATCCCACACAATCAAAAAATAAGTCTCAAAACCCATATTACCAATCACCTTCAATTCAAAATTCATCCGCTCAATCGCATCGTCATAACTACTCTTCCCTTTGTATCTCTCATCCAAACCGGCCTTACATAACTGATACAAATAATCCTTATGGCTCATATCATCTGGCGTATCAAAATGCGGGAAAATCGTCTCGCTCATATCTAACTCAACATTGCATCTCTCCGCAATCTCCGTCGACAAATCAACAAACTCGGGATTATCCGGAAAGGTATTTTTCATCTCCTCCTCGCTCTTAACCCAATATCCACTCCCATCAAACTTAAACCGATTCTCGTTCGCCATATCTCCATTCGTTTGAATCGCCAACAAGACCTCATGTGAATAAGCATCCTCTTCCTTCAAAAAATGAGAATCGCAAGTCGCCACAATTTTCAATCCCATCTCCGAACCAACCCTCTTATAAAAATCAATAACCTTCGCCTCCTCAGGAATCCCATGGTCCTGAACCTCCAAATAATAATTCTCCTTCCCAAAAATATCAACATACTCCTCAATCAATTTCCTCGCCCTTTCCTCGTCATCATTAATCACAGCCTGCGCAACATCATTCCCAATACAGGCACTCATACAAATCAATCCCTTCGAATATTTCCTCAAAGTCTCCTTATCCAAACGAGCTCTGTAGTAAAACCCCTCACCATTCGCAATCGAAACCAACCTCACCAAGTTTTTATATCCCTCCAAATCCTTCGCCAACAAAATCAAATGATAATTCCGGTCATCCTTGTTCTTCTCTTTGATATCATTACATATATAAGGTTCAAACCCAAAAATCAACTTAACCCCAGCTTTCTTCGCCAACTCATATTTCTTAATCACCGCGCCCATATTCCCATGATCCGTAATAGCAACAGCATCCTGACCCATCTCCTTCACCCTATCAAACAACTCCGAAATCTTAGTCGCACCATCCAACAAAGAATACTCCGAATGTAAATGCAAATGAACAAATCCCATACATAAAAAACTCAAAACCGCTTTAAATCTTTTATTGTAACCTAGACAATAGTAACGGCCTACAACACAACCCCATGTTCCCTAACTTCTTTATCGCCCATTTCTTCAAAAGAAAATCCATACAAATCCTTCTTGCCCATATAAGCAAAAACCTGCCTATCTATTAATTCCTCAAGCTCAACCCCCGCAGTCAATTCACCAACCCTAAAAACATAATCTATGTCCGCTCTATCAGGTATCGCCAAAACAGAATTATCGCCAGCATTCAAAAATTTCAAAACCAAAACATCTCCAGACCAACTTGCATCTTCAATTCTATTCCCAACAGAAAACGTTCCTGCGGGTGTATTTTCTGAAAGAAGTCCTGTCTCTATGTGGACATATTTAACCAATCCCTTATCGTCTCCAGAAATTCTCGCAGCACTCGTACTATCTCCCATCAAAAATACTACAATCCACCCTATTTAAAAATTATTATACTAAAGTAGTCTGCTCCTCACCCTTCCCAAAAATTCCCTCAATATATTCCTGCGTCAACTCCATCCCCTCCTTCGTATAGCTCGAAATATCATAATCCCTCATCAGCTCCAACGCCGGCTCCAAATATTTCTTAATCGACCCCTCACTAATCGTAAAAATAATCTTACCCTCACACTTCGTACAACTCCCTTTCAATGGCGGCCGCCTAAACTTCTCATTACACTTACTACACCTAAAACCCTGCCTCGCAAACTTCCTCAAATTCCCACGAATATCCCGAATAAAATGCCTCTCCAAAACCAACCTCGCAACATCATCTTCATCAACCGCCCGAATCTTCCCGACCAACTCCATCTGTGCCGCAACCTTTTCCTTCATTGTCGGCAAAACCTTGTAAGCCCCATTCGTCTCGCCCAAATTAATATCACTCGTATCATGCGTAAAACCCGCCCCAACAAATGGCTCAAACTCACCACCCTTCAACCTATCTCTAACCAACTCAACCTTCGCTTCACTCGAATGCCGCCCCTCCTCGGCCATCTTATAAAACTCCAACGGATATTTATCACAAGTCTCGAAAAACAAAATCTGGTCATCAACCTCACCGGCCCTAATCCTCGCATTCAAAACCAATGGTGCATCCTGACTACCACCCCTATGACTCGGCAAAAACTTTCTAGAAAAATTCAACAACACATCCATCAACATCATAACCGCAGCCTCATCCCCGTCACAATCCCTCCTCATCGCAGCATGCATATAAGGCGAAGCAACCAAACCCTGCATCTCACTAAAACCGATAATCCTACCAACAACTCCTGCACAATTATGCGGCGCCATACAAACAACCAAATGCCCAACCAAATCAGACTTATTCTTCAAATTATAATGCCGCGGCAACTTGTAAAATCTCTCCAACTCCTCATCAATAAAATTCGCAATATTAAAAAACACATCATCAGCCTTCTCATCCTTAGTCTTAGAGCAACTCGGCATCACAACATCATGCGGCTTCAACTCCAAAACCTGATTCTCATTCACCAAATCTTTTCCATCAATATCCTTATTATAGCCCAACTCTTTCAACTTATCAACACTCGTACGAATCTCCTTAGGTTTAAAATGTGTCAACGGAATCTCAGTCCCATCATATCTCACAGTCCCATCCTTATTCACACTCAAATTAAACTTCGCCCTCAAAATTCCCTTCGCCAAATTCTCAACATCCTTCCCATCACTATTCAAATCACGCACACCCTTAACCATCGGCGGAACCTCATGCTCCTCATATCCCAACCTCTTAACAGCCACATCAAAATATTTCCCAATCTCAATTTTCTTGTTCATATAATCAAAGGTCACATCATGCAATTTACAATCTCCACTCTTCACCTCACGACACCCTCGACAAAACTTAAACCTTTTAGGTTTTGCCCCACACTTTTCACAAGTCCGATAAACACCTTCGTTCCCACACTCACATTTATAGATGGGACTATCAACTTTGACATAACCAGTCGACACCGCTTCCTGCACACTCCTCAACCGACCACCCTGATTCGAAACAGGAAACAAACTATTTGGGCTCCCGGTCAAAGCACGCAACTTCGCTTTCTCAGGTCGCCCCATCCTAGCCCCAACAAAACTTCCAGCCTTATCGCGAATCTCAAACTCACTCATCGAATTCACAATTTCCAAAACACTCCGCTCATCAACCTCATCAACTTTCAAACTCAAAACTTCCCCATTATACATTTCCTTAATTCCCAAATTAACCAACAGTGCCTTCGCATCTCCATCAATCACAATATTATCCAAAACAACATCATGCTCAACTCCCAAAATCTCCAAAGCTCTTTTTCCTTCTCCAAACTTCTCACGAACAGATTCCTCCCACGGCAAAACCAACTTCCCCTCTCGCCAAACCCCATTATTCAACCATTTCGACAACTCAAAAAAATCCTCATTAGAAATCTCTATCCAATAAAAAATAAACTTTGGATGCAACGCAACCCCCGTTTTCCTACTAATCTCAATCGCTCCGTCAATTCCAATCTCATTTTCCACGAGAAATGCGGGGTCAAGGACCCCGTGATTTTGCGTGGAATAATCCTGAACCTCCAACCCCCAAATTTCCTCAACATAACCAGGCTTCAACAAATCCGCATTCCGATCGATCACATCGCCAACCGGAAACAACATATCACCCAAATAAATAATCTCCTCAGTATCTTTATACAAACTCTTGGCCTCATCAAAAGTTTTCAATTTCCTCACAGACCCATTCTTCAACTTAACAATCGGACCATCAATCGAATCACAAGAAGTAATAATACAACCTTTCGTCGGCCTCTCAATTTTCAACTGCGTCCCATGTGACAAAAACCCATTAGAAATTCCCATCGTCGCAGGATGAATAGAAACCGCACTAAAACCAGCAGTCCTCCCTCTACCGTATCTAAATCTAAACCCACCACTCCGAGACGGATGCCCATAAACCGGACGCCCCGCAACCAAATCCTTAATATAAGTCGCAACAGTATCATCACTCCCGACCTCCCTCTTCTTATGAACCTCCAAATAATCACTCAACCAATCAAACCCCGTACACTTCAATCCATTATTTTTACAAGATCTCAAACGACCCAAAGCCTTTCCCGCCTTCTGTGCCAACCCCTCAGAAAAAGTCAAACACATCCCGCCACGAATCCGATTCGTCCCGACCCTCTTCAGGTCTTTATAATTCGAAACCTCCAATCTCTCAGTTGGATCCCCATCAATCTGAATCGGCAACCTCTCCGCCAAAAAAACCATCTCTTCCTCCGTCGGAAAATACTGCAAATTCGTAACCCGCTCCTGATAATCCGTATTCTCCTGAACATAACGCTTAACCTCCTCCTCTGTCGGATCATATTTCGCAAATCCAAAATGCTCCCGTAAATAATCAATCAGCATCAAACAAACACAAATCGAAGTCGTCCCAGCCGCACGAATCGGCCCACTAAAACTCGCAACAAAATAATCCTTGCCACCTTTAGTCTTCTCCAACTTCAATCCAGTATAACCCTCAATCGGACACGAAACAACACCAAGCGTAATATAAGCAAACCCAACACGAATCCCAGCATCAATCGCCTCCATCCTATCTTTAAACTTACAAAATTTCTCCTCAGCAATCTCACGCGCAATCACAAAACTCACAGTCGTATCCAACTGCCCATATTCAGATTCAAGTTCCAAAATCCTAGCCGTAATTTTTTCCACCGGCAACTTGGGGTACACCGTACTAATCAGAGCAACCGACTTCTCCGCCATCGTCATCGCCAACGGAATCTCAACACCATCAACAGGATCCAACCCCAAAGCTCTCGCAGACTTCGCAACATCATACTCCCTATCAACCCCAACTTTCAAATCTCCAAAATATTTCTCAACATCCCACTTATACATTCTCACCCCTCCTCAAATCACAAACCAAATCATCACCCTCTTCCCACTTAACAGCATCCTCACTAAAATCAATTATCTTAACCTCACGTGTCTTCAAATTAAACAAAGGCACCTTACATGGATCAGGAATATTCCCAATCTTTTCCTCGAACGGCGTAATCGACTGCCAACACGAACCAGCAACCAACAAAATATTATTATAACTATCAACCTCCGCCCGATGCTGATCTCCCGTCACAACAATATCCGGCACATCACCAATAACTAAACCATCCTTCTCCTCACACGGCACATAATCCATCAACCCATGAGTCGGCGCAATATGTCTCCGCTTCAACATTTCCTTAACAACCCGAGTCGGATTCCCATGCCCAACACTCGTCCGAATATCACTCATCTCATCAATAAACCGATTAATACTCGCCCCATGATACATCAAAATCTTGAATCCATCAACATCAACCATAGAAGGATTCGTAACCAAACGCACATTTTCCATACGATGCAAACCCGGAGCCCATTTATCAGAAACGGTCCTCTGTGGCTCACCAACCCAAACCGCATCATGCTGCCCAGCACACATCACAATCTGCACATCACTCCGAATCTTCCGCAAAATCTCCTCCAACTTCCGATACTGCCCCCGACAACTCTTAATATTCAAAAACCTCTCCTGCCCCGGATGATTCCCAATCCCATCAACACAATCCCCCGCCAAAAACAAATACTTCACCTTCCTCGCAATCGCCTTCTGCCTCTCGTCACCAACCTCGCCATTCAACCAATCAATAAACTTCAAAGCACTACTCTCCAAAAAATTCTTCGACCCAACATGAAAATCCCCACTAAACGCGACATACTCATCCGCATCCCCAAATCTCTCGCTCTCCAACTTCGCATCAGGAAAAATAATCTCATTCGCAAACAACATATCACTCGAACCCGAAACACGAAAAACAACAATATCATCCAACATCAAATTCCTCGCCTCCTCAAACAAAACCCTATTCTCCTTATTTACAAGCACAATCGAATTCCCAGTCAAATCCTCAACCTCCAAAAGCAAATTTTTATTCTTCGTAATCCTCTTAGATGTCACCATCGCAATAATCGAATAAACCCCACTATTAACCCCAATCCGACGAATCGAACTCAGATTACCTGCTTGCAGGTTCTTGTGCTGCGAAGCAGTATCAAAATTACTAATAAAAATCTCCCGAATCGCCTCATACCTCGCACGAAAATGCCGAACAAAATCACCAACCTCAACTTTCCCAGATTTAAACTTAATATCCGACAACAGCTTCACATCCCCACTCTTCACAACCTCAACCTTCCCAAAATATTTCCCAAACTTATCAGGATGCTCATCAAAAATCTTCCTCGTCACAACCCTAACGCCAACTCCATCCAAAATCCCAACAACCTCCAAAGCAACATCCTCACCCAAGCCACTCAACATCCCAAATACCTCTTTATCCAAAAGAAGACCCTTCTTCATACACTCCTCCAATATCAAATTCACCATCTTACAACCGAGAGATCTACAGACTTATGAGCCTTGCCCTCCATCACAAAAAACCAATACCCCTTTATAAGAATTTATATCCTAAATCCCCAAACTATCAACCAAAATAGCCTCAACCTTATCAAACAAATTAGTAGGAACCGACAACCTAATCTCCCGAGTCCGACCATGCCGCCCCTTAGAAATCACCTTAGCATTTATCAAACCCAACATATCAATCTCAGCCAAAATATCAGAAATCCTCCTCTGAGTTAAAGCATCCGTCTTCGTCCGATCACAAACATCCTGATAATAATTATAAACATCCCCTGTATAAAACCGCTCCTTACTATCCTTAGCCGCCTTCGTCAATTCCATAATCGAATACAAAACCAACTTAAACTGCTTCGGCTCACCCTCAACAATATCCAAAATCTTATCCCGCTCCATCTTCAAATTCGCCAAATCAATATAATCCTCCCCAATCGCCTTCTCCCCATCCCTCTCCGACAGCTCCGCAGCAATCCTCAACAAATCCAAAGCCCTCCTCGCATCCCCATGCTCCCGAGCCGCATAAGCCGCACACTTCGCAATCACCCCGTCAGCAACAACATCCTCCTTAAACGCCGCCTCACACCTCTCATTCAAAATATCCTGCAACTGAATCGCATTATAAGGATGAAAAACAAACTCCTCCTCCCCAAGAGAACTCCGAACCCTCGGATCAATATTCTCCAAGAAAGTAACCTCATTAGAAATCCCAATCAACGAAATCTGCGCCTGACTCAACTCCTGATTCAACCGAGTAAACGAATATAAAAAGTTACTATCCATTTTCTTAATCATTTGATCAACCTCATCAAAAACAAAAACAATCAACTGCTTCTTAGAATCAACCAACTCAATAAACTTCGCCCAAACCTGATCAGTCGGCAAACCCGTCGATGGAATCTCCCCACCAAGCTGCCGAATCAAAGCCGCCAAAACCCTATACTCCGTATCCGCAACCTTCTTCAACTTACAATTCAAATATTCAAACTTCACATCAACACCAAGTTCCTTAGATTTCTTCAAAATCTCATCACTAACATACTGCACCGACAAAGTCTTCCCAGTCCCAGTCTTCCCATAAACAAACAAATTACTCGGCCTCTCACCCCTCAAAGTCGATGCCAAAATCGAAGCAATCGACTTAATCTGCTCATCTCTATGAGGAATCGAATCCGGAGTATGCCGAACCTGCAAAACCCCTTTATTCTTAAAAAGACTATTATTCACCGCCGAATTAAAAATCTCGCCCAATTCAACTCCCATTTCCAATATCACCAAATTTCATAAAACAATCAACTTTCAAAACTATTTAAACTTTCATATACTCGAAAATATATTCTGACACCTCCATTTCCTATAGAACTTTATAATAATAACACTCTTCTCTAATTAATTAAATTTTAGTAAATCTCCGTCGACAAACCCCTTTTCCACAGGAAACCCTCCCCCTCCCCTATTTCCACTCCAAGAGAAATCAATCTCAAAAGAATTCTAAAAAAGAATCACCTCATTCCTATTATACACTACAATACATACTATTACAACATATATAATACAATATATACATTATAATATATATAATATATAATATAAATACTTATAAATGAAAATTAAAAACCTCAAACCCAAATCTTCCCAAAACCCTTAAAAAACTTTCCATAAGAAACCATAGGGTCACACCCAAAATCACAAAAAAAGGTAATAAAGTTCGCACAATCCAGACAACATAATTAACAAACAATTCCCCTCTTCACTACTAAAAATCAATAAAAATCCCAAAGAAAGATTTATAAACATTTCATATCTAAACATACCATGGATAAAAAACCTTTCAAAGCTCTTCTAGGAAAACAAATAGTTACCAAAGAAGGAAAGAAACTCGGCGTCGTTAAAGACATAACTTTCGAAGCAAGAACAGGAGAATTAATCCACATTGTTCTACGAGATCTAACAACATACACTGCAAATTTATCCCTAGAAAGAACAAAAGACAGGGAGGCACTAATTCCTTATAACGCAGTAATCGCCGTCGGCGACTTCATAGTAGTTTCAGAAGAAGATCTACTATAACAAACCTTATAAACCACTTTTATCAAAACTTAACATGACAAACCTAAAATTAGCAGGATCACGATTCACAAAAATCGACGCAGAAAGAAACGATGATTTTAGCGGCAAGCTAGAAATGACAACAAATATCAAAATAACTTCTATAGAAAAAATTAAAGAAACAAAAGATTCAATAAAATTAAAATATGTTTTCGCAGTAGACTACAAAGAATTAGGAAAAATCACAGTTGGCGGAATATTATTTCTATCAGGGGATTCAAAAACAATTAAAGAGATACTAAAATCACACAAAGATAAAAAATACGAAACCCCAGAATACATATCAATAACAAACGTAATTATTCAAAAAGCATCAATCAAAGCTTTCGAAATCGAAGAGGAATTATCCCTTCCTATTCATATAAAGCTTCCAGCCCTCTCGATGAAAAAAGATAACTAATTAAACGAAGTTCTTCATTAATTTTCAAGCCCATATCACATAACAGTATTGCCGAACAATTCACTTCGAGCAAAACAAAAACATGCCTGTATCGCATAACGGTATTGCACGCGGCTCGAACCCGCGGCCCTTACGGGCGTCCCCGTTCGATTCGGGGTACAGGCGTTTTGTGAGATGTAAATTGTGAGTCAGGCTCGAACCCGCGGCCCTTACGGGCGTCCCCGTTCGATTTAAGCATCTTCGCTTCGAGAAAAACAACTTTAAGATATTTTCGAGATGCAAAGTGCGAGCAGAGGTACAGGCGTAATTATTCTTTAGGTAAATTAAGATTGTTCAAATAATTATTAACAGGATTTTCTGACACAGGTTGCGCCGGTTGTCCATTAACTGGAGCAGAAGGTCCACCAGGACTAACAGGAGCGCTAATAACCCCACTACCAGGAGCGACAGGCCCGCCACTAAAAAAGATGAAATAAAGTATAACACCAAGGACCACAAAAAACCCAACAATACCCAAAGTAATCCAAACCCACAAACCAACACCCTCACCCTCTCCCCCATCTTCACCCTGCTGGTCCTCATTCACAGAAGCACTATCAGGTGCATTATCAGAACCATCTATAGAAGTATCAGGCGATTCGTTCACAGCAATAAAAGCGGACCCATTCGCAGTACCCTCAATAACACTAACATAATTACTAGACGTCTCAAATTCATCATCACTAGCATAAACCCGAAACCTCTCATAATTACTAAAATTCTCCCCCAAACTAACATCCATACTATCCCCACTAAACCCAACAACAACATTTTCCAAAACAGAAGTCCTATAGGTCAAATTATCATCATCAGGATCACTAAAATAAGATTTCAAATCCACAGTCAAATTATCATCCATAACTAAAGAAAGCGTCCCAAAATTCCTTTCCAAAACAGGCGCATCATTAATATTTTCAACAATACTCACATTAAAATAATTAGAAGTGGCAGTACCAGCAGGAGAAGACACCCACACACTAAACATTCTTTGCCCCAAAAACTCATCAGCAGGCATAAACAAAACCTCATCCCCATCAATACTGGCATTAATCCATTCCCCACCAGTATTATTAATATCACCACTAAAATCCACAGAAAACTCAGCGCCAGAAGGATAATCAAAATGATTATCAAAACTAAATCCAAAATTCCAACTACTATTTTGCTCAAAAACAAAATTACTAATATTAGTAACCAAAACAGGCGCAGCAGGAGGGCTATAATCACTAGTGTCAAAACTAATATGCGAATAACTAGCACTATCTACCTCAGAGAAAACAAGCCCGTAATTATCCCCTTCAATATTAGGGCCAGACACATGTGTTTCAAAATCAAAATAATCACTTTTTTCATCCCAAGTACCATCCTCAACCAAATACACAGAAGAAAAAGCCGTAGGAATATCATCAATATCAAAAGAAATAAATCGATTTTGTGCTGTATTGATATCACCAAGCACCGAAGTTAGTAATGCAACGTTAGAATCACTAAATTCACTAATACTACTAATATTAGAAACCCATTCCGGCAACAAACGAGAATAAGAAGACCAATAAAGTTCAGTTACTTCACCATAAATACCAACTTTATTTTCATAAGAAATACCCCAAACATCATTTCCATCAATTTTATACCCAAGAAATCCAGAACACGAGCCATCAACACCAGAATCATTAACAAAGAACACGGCGCCACTAGAACTTTCAACAAAAACATCACTCCAAGTCATAACAAGCTGCAATTCTTCACAAGTATATGGAGAATGAATCCCAACTGCATTCCCCGTAATGCCAACATCATCAAAATTTACATCGACACCAATAAAACTTACCAACAAAACCACAGCCAAAAAAACAATCACAACCCACCTCTTCGAAAATTCCATAACAACCCCAACAAAACACACAATATAAACCTTACCAATCCAAAAGAATATAAAACAACTTAACTTATTTACAACATGCCAAAAATATCAGACCAAAAAATCGAAAAAATCTCAGAACAAATCCTATTTCATCTATACTCAGTCTTCCCAAAACAAGTTTTCACATCAGACATAGCAAAAGAGCTCGCAAGAGATGAAGAATTTATGAAAAAACTCCTAGAAAAGCTAGAAAAAAAAGAATTAGTTATAAAAATCGACAAAAACCCACAAGGATTCCAATATTCCCGCAGACTAAGATGGAGAATCTCAAACAAAGCTCACGAAATCTACAAAAAACACCAATAACAATAAACAAATTGAAAATTTTCTAAAAACCACAATCTCAGAACTATATTTCCCAAAACAACTATAATTATAAACTAAAAAGCACTCATGTCAACATGGATCCAATAAAAGAGGCATTCTCCAAAATTAAAGAAGATATCCAGTCTTTAAGAGACGAAATAACACAGCTGAGACTCCAACAGACAGACATTCAGACACATAACCAGACAACTCCCACACATAACATGCCGCAAATACCCCAACAGACAGACATTCAGACACATAATCAAGCATATTCTGCACAAAATCACCACATACAGCCCCCATACAGTCCAAATATACAGAGTTCCATAGGAAATGAAGGGGTTCCAACAAACAGACAAACAGACATACAAACACACCAACAGACACATAATTACACCCAAAATACACCAAATTCAGACTTCAAGCAAGCAAATAATATATTATCATCACTTGACAACATAAAGAAAGGGATACGCCTAAAATTCAAACGCCTAACCCCCCAAGAAATGCTAGTTTTTAGCACATTATACGCCCTAGAAGAGCAAAATTACGACGAAATCACCTATCGCACCCTCGCCACACAACTCAAGCTCAGCGAGTCCTCAATCCGCGATTACATCAACAAACTAAGCAAAAAGGGCGTTCCAATAGACAAAATCAGACAAAACAACAAAACAATACTACTGCAAATATCCCCAGATCTAAAAAACATAGCCACTTTGGCCACAATCCAAGACCTCAGAGAATTATAAAATCACAAACATTAACTTTTAATATTTATTTTACCGTCGATAAAATGATTTCTACAGATAAATCTAGCAAACTTTTTGCGGAACTATCAATAAAGATACACGTTATTCGGTTAAACGATTATTAAGTTACATCTAATTAACTCACTTTTCCACCAAAAACCACCCTCTAAAACCCCGAATCTCACATATTCGAGTCCGTTTTTATTTTGAATTTAATACACCAACATACTCACTTTTCCACCAAAACCCCCACATTATCGACACTCACTTTTCACCTTTTTGATAACCACTCACTTTTCGCCCAAAAAAGCACTGAATTTCTAGTCAAAATACACCCTCTAACTCTCACTTTTTCGATTTTGACCCTTTTATCTTAACTTTTACACTTTTAATGATCACTGACCTAACCTCATCAGGGATATATAGCCTTTTTTTGCCATTTGACTCCCTAACTTCCATAATAATACCCTCTTTCTTCTGCTTTATAGTGTTAATTTGACCCCTTATCGTACTCCTATCTTTACCAAGTAACGCAGCTAGATCTTCATAGCTAAGCTTCATCTCAGAGTTTAACAGAGCCCACACGATGGCCCTCTCCATTACTGTAAAGTTGTCCAAAATACCTGATTGAACACCTGTTTGCGCAACTGTTTGGACAGCGCCCATGGACGGTTGTTTTACAACAGCTGTTGGTGCTTGTTTGGACAATGTACCAGAAAGCTGCGGACCAAAGAAAGAAATGAAGTCTTTTATCTCAACAAGGTCCTCATGGACAAGTAAAAGTTGATCTTTTATCATAGAGATTTCATCAGCATGTGACACGTGTTTATCGTCGAGGTGCTTAATCCATTCACCAACTTTATTGAAGTCTTTCTTTACATGATTGAAAGAATCTTGCACTTCACCTCTTAATTTTTCAACCTTTTTTTTGTGTCCAAATAAACCAAACATCTTATTAATTTTTAATCAACTTTCTTTATAAATGTTTCGCGTTTTTGGACAGCCAACACCCGTTTAAACAGCAAAACGCCAAAAAAACACCCGTTTAAACAGCAAAACACCACACCTGTCCAAAGCATAAACACTAACTTTTATCGTCGGTAAACAACAAAACAATTATAAAATTTTTAAACAAGCAACCCACACCCACTTAAACAGCTAAAAAACACTGTTTTAGCACCAAACACGTCCAAATACTGTCCAAACAACACCCCTCAAACACCCCAAAATCCACGCCAAAAAGATTATAAACTTCGAATTCTATAAAGAAACATGCTGTTCAAAAAGAAGTTGATGTACGCCGGAATCATTTCTGCGGCCACATTAGTTGCCTCAATTTTTATGCGATTAGTTCCATGTAGGGTATCGCCAAATCTTCCAAATCCACTCTACAAATGGACACTCTGTTCCCTAAATCCAGACACATATCAAGCCACTGGATCTATCACAGAATATTTTGGATACACAACAGCACTAACCGAATCATACATTCTCACACTCTTACTAACATTCGTCGTGGTAATGATATTTTTTCATTTCACCACAAAGAAAAAAAGAAAAGATTAGAAGGAGGTAAACAAAAATGAGCGGAAACAATTTAGTATCAGTCCTAACATGGATCGTCGGTGTCATCGTAGCACTTGCAGTCGGTTCAGGTATGATTGATGGCGTATTAGCAGTTCCAGGAATCCCAGGAATTGTAACTGTTGTAGCTGGTTGGATCGTAGTTGTCGGTGCAATCATAAGCATAATCCTAGCTATCTTCAGCAAATAAGTCCACAAATTTTTTATTATTTTTTCTTTTGTCCGGGCAATCCGGACATCCCAATTTTTTAATTACCTCTTTTCACTTAGCTAACCTTAGTGCACAATCGCCGGGTACGGAGACAGATTTTAGCAAGCCCAAGACAACAATAATCCTTAAAAACCATCCTTCAAATTAACTATTATGTCAATTCCACACGTAACATTATCCACTAAAGATTTAAGACCCGGAACAATTCTCCACGACGTTGCTGACAGTATGCCAATAAAAATTCTAGAAGCAAACTTCACAGGATCCTCAGACGAACACTACGTAAAATACCGACTCCCAGGGCCAAAGAGATCTGAAATAACAACAAGAGGCGCTCTTAAAATCCACGACACTTTTCTAACCAGATACGAAGTCGTCAAGGATTCAGAGCTCGAACAAAAAGCACTCCAAAACCAACAAGACGCAATCAGACAAACAGCACAAGGCGAAATAGACCAACTCCAAGTTTACGCAGATTTTTTAAGAGATAATGCCAATTCCAAGCAAAAATAGCCCAAAGTTCGCACAACATAGATTGTATGACGTTCTTCCATGCCTAAACGAACGGAAATGACCCGTTTGCACAAACTTTATAATGTGCGAACGCCTTTTTATTGAAAATGGTGATAAAGAAATGTAGCAACTGCTCTGAAGAAAAAGAACATCATGCCAAGGGTCTCTGTTACGCATGTTACAAGAAGCTAAAGTGGCAACCGAAAATCTCAAGCTGTAAAAGATGCAAGCGAAAAATGGCCCTCCATGCTAAAGGATTATGTGCCGGCTGCTACAATTACATCTTTCACCTCGATAAAAACAAGGCCTACAGCCAGCGAAAATCCAACAATGTGGATCTCAAAACATTCCGAAAAGTCACAAAATCCTGCGCTATCTGCGACTTCGACAAAATCGTAGACATACATCATATCGACGCCAATAAACAAAACAATTCACAAAAAAACCTAATTGGCCTCTGTCCAAATCATCATCGCATGATCCACAATTTCAATTTCCGAAACGAAATCTTCCAAGCCCTCAAAGAAAAAGGCTTTGATCTTCCATTTGACGAAAAAATGGCCTTCCATAAGACCCCTCAGACCCCAAACTCAGACAATTTCTAACCAAACTCAAATCAATCCTAACAAATTTTAAACAATTCTACAACAATTCCCCCAACTTCTTAAAAAACGCTTCTCAAAACCGCTAAAATCCCCAAATTGCCCATTTTTCCATCATTTTTTGCCAAAAATCGCCAAAATCAACAATTCGCAAAGTGAAAAAGTGAGAGTTAGCTATTTTACTAAAAAAGGTTGATCAAAAGAGAAAAAGAGAGATCGTAAAAAATCAGACAAAAAGAGCCAAAATCAGCAAAAAATTAAGGAAATACATTAGAAAATAGAGAGTTGGTAAAACCAACCCCACACAAAAGAAAAGTGAGAACGCAAAATCAGCCCATATCCTTACAAAATCCAAACACACAAAACATAAAACAGCGACGACAAACACAAACACAAACACAAAGATAATAGTTATTCGGTTAACCGAAATTCAAATTAATTACTTACTAGCTCTAAAACAATCCCTACATAAAACTGGCTTACCGCCTGGAGTCGGTTTAAACGGTACAGTCGTGTTTTTCCCACATTCAGCGCAAACAACTGCAACATCCTTTCTGTTGTCGTTTCTATTGTTATATCCGCCTCGATTACCACCACGATTACCACCTCGGTCGCCGCCTCGGTTCCCACCAAATCCACGATTATCATTTCTAGGTCTCCCCTTTCTAAAACAATCATTACATTTCACAGGCCTTCCTTCTTTTGGCTCAAACGGAATATCGCACTCCTTACCACAGTCAGAACAAACCGCTTTGAACATTTTTCTATCTTCCATACAAAATGAATCGAAACGCCCTATAAAAACCTTTGCCCCAAAATCTATAAACCAAAAGTTCGTACAATCTAAATGCAAAAAGAGGACTTTTTGAAAAAACTTGAGACAGAATTAAAGATAGCTAAAAATTCAGAATACACAATCCGAAATTACATCAACGCAAACGAAAGATTAATTGACTTCATAGAAAAATCACCGGATCAAATCACAACAGATGACACAAAACTCTTCATCGCAGAAAATCTAACAGACAAAGCCGCAACATCAATCATACTTTTCCTAGCCGCAATCAAATACGCAAGCATCACAATTTTCAACACAGACATCACCGCCCCAATCAAACGACCAAAAAAAGAAAAACGACTTCCAATAACTCTTTCAAAAGACGAAATCAAAAAATTACTCGCAGAACTCAAAACTGAAAAGTCAAAACTCATGATAAGCCTAATGTACGCCTGCGGATTCCGAGTTTCAGAATTAGCAAACCTAAAAATCCAAGACCTAAACTTCCCAGAAAAGATCGGACACATCAGGCAAGCCAAAGGGAACAAAGATAGGCTGTTTAATATTCCCGAGTTTCTCGTCGACGAATTACAAGATCTGGTTGTTCTACAAAAAAATCACCAACAAGAATTTTTATTTTCAGGAAGAAGCGGAAAAATCTCAACAAGGAACCTACAAAAAATTGTTTCATCAGCCGCAAAACGCGCAGGATTAGATGGCGTCCACTGCCACACCCTCCGCCACTCTTTCGCAACCCATCTTTTAGAAAATAATATAGACATCAGAAAAATCCAAGAACTTTTAGGCCACGCCGATCTCTCGACAACCCAAATCTACACTCACGTCTCAACTGAAGAACTCAAAAAAATCAAATCCCCCCTAGATAATTTATAAAAAATAAAATAAAATTTCGAAGAATCACTTCTTCTTTTTCTTAGTAGTCTTTTTCGCAACAGCCGCATTAACAGGGCAACTTCCACCACCAATTAACAGAACCAAAATCACAAACGCTCCAACAAACCACCAAACATTTGTAGCCTGCACCCAACTAGCAAGTCCAGTCCAAAGATTCAGAACAATAAAGACAAAAGCGATAACAGCAAGCTTGCCAAAAAACATCTTACTACCATCCACACCTTCACATTTAATCATATAGCACCTCCAAAAATAACAAACACTTCTACTATAAAAACCTCACGCATTCCGAGCCTTCATCCATTCCAAAACTTCCAATCCCTCTTTCCCCCGAATATCCACAGCAAACTCAACCTCACCATCTTCACAATTCTCCAACATTTCCAATTCCTGTGTCTCGGGATCAATACCACGAACTTCCTTGACAAAACAAGTCCCATCACAATAAACAGCCTCATCTAAAATCGCATCAAAATTATCACGAATAAAATCAGGCGCATCACCCAAATCAACACTCATCCCATTCTCCTCAGCCAAATCAACACAATTCTGCACATTTTCACAAAGAGCCTCGGTATTACTCGCCTCACCAACACAAACCCTCACGGTCTTAAAAACATGAAAATTATAAAAATAAATCGCAGCAATTCCAGCAATCAACAAAATCGCAATTATCACAATCAAAATAATCTTCCCAATCAAACCCTTCTTTTCCATCAAGAACCAAACACAAATCATTTTATAAATTCTTCCACCCTAAACTTGTATGACATGCAAAAAGTGCGGGTACCAAGATCACAAAGAAACAATACTATTCGGAAGCCCACTCTGCCAAGTCTGCGCAACATTCGCCCCAGAAAAAGTCCACGACTTCCAAGACTACATCTCGGAAAAAATCGATTGGAAAAAACTAGACACCTTCAGAAAATTCGATCAATCTCCAGGCAGAAAGCAAAAACAAGGAATGCAAAAAATGGCAACAATCGGCAGGCTTCAAACAAGACCACCTCTAGGCTACGACGTCCAAAACGGAAACCTAATCCCAAACGAAGACGCAGTCCGAGTTCACTCACTCTTCAAAACATTCCTAGCCAGAACCTACTCACTAAACTCCCTAGCAAAAAACTTCTCACTCTCAATCAACGGCCTCAAAAAAATCCTAACAAACCGAACCTACCTAGGCGAAATAAAATTCGACGGCAAAATCCACAAAGGCGACCACCCACAACTAATCAACTCAGAAATTTTCTACGCCGCCCAAAGAAAACTCAAAGACTATCTAAGACCAAGAAAATAACTATTTTCTTTTAAATCCTTTCACACCTAATAGTCTTGTCAACTCATTAGGAAGTTTTCCGTCCCCAGAAGCACTCTCTACGTAAACACTAACAGAATATTCAGAAGATGTCTGATTTTCAGATACTCTGCGGGATTTTGGATCTTCGATAGGTGGCTGGACAACAGCAATAGTTTTATCAAAATCCTGAAAAAGATATCTTCCATCGCCAACATGAGCAGACCTACTAATTATATCTCTACGAATTGTATCATTAGCGGAAGGGCTCAGCATTCTAAAGCGTCCATGCGTCTCATCTCTATCAGGCTCACCCAAAGCACCAACATAATTTCTTTTAAATACAATTCCTGGAGCCATAAAAAATCAACCAAAACCCACTTTATAAAAATTTATATCCTGCAGAACTACCTAAACGAAGTCTGCCTATTCGCCCGAGCCTTAGAATCCCCTGGCTTACAAGCCTCTTTCCTTCGAGTATCAGCAATCAACATATTCCTATCATACGCCAAAAACGCATTCTTCAAATCATCATTCTTCGTAAACTTAACAATAGCCTTAGCAATAGCCAAACGACCAGCTTCAACCTGGCAAGCAAGCCCGCCACCCTTAACATTCAAAGCAATATCAAACTTCAACTCTCCCAAAACATCACTCGCAATAATCAAAGGCTCATTAATCTCCAACTGCTGCAAATCACTCAAAAAACTAAGCGGCCTCTTATTAAAACTAATCTTCCCAGCCCCATCCTCAATAGTCGCCTTAGCAACCGCAGTCTTTCTCTTTCCAGCAACAACCATTTTATCCATTTTATTTCAATATCCTCACGATTTCTTTAATTGTCGAAAACTTCATCGGCTTCTTATGCGTCAACTTAATAACATCCTTAGCTTCGTCAGGATTTCCAACATAACATTTCAATCTCCTAAAAGCATCCTGCCCTTTCATCCTATCCCGAGGCAACATCCCCCTAATCATTCTCTTAACCAAACGATCAGCAACTCTAGGATACTTAGGACCCTTCATAGAACCACCAGAACCCATATCCCTCTTAGTCAAAACCTTCTTCGCGAAAACCTTCTTATCCCCAGAAACAATTATCGCCTCACAATTAATAAGATCAACAGAATTCCCCTTCAACAATTCCTTAGCCACAACACTCGCAATCCGACCAAAAACACAGTCAGTCCCATCATAAACTAATTTACTCATCGTAAAATATCATAACCATTTAATTCAGGATTCTTCTTCATCTCATCAACAATAGAAACAAACGTTCCCTTCGCATTCTTAATCTTATCAAGCGCCTTTTCCGAAGCTGTCCAGGCAACAATCTTTTTTGCCCCACTCAAATCACCAGCACTCAAAATTTTCCCAGCAACCAAAACATCGCCCTTAATCATATCAACATCCTTCAAATTCACAGCAGGCCATCTCCTCTTCGGCCGAGCAAGCTCCTTCGCCACAACAGGATTCGTCTTCTTCAACTTAATTATAGTATCAACCAAAGAGACTTCCATCTTGTTCTTCATTCTCTTCTCAATCTTAGTTTTGTTTATACCAAATTCCATATTATTAATCACCGATTACTTCAGTGCTTTACTAACTTCAGAAAGATTCCCTTTCAAAGCCTTACATGCCTCACTAAAAATTTCCTTAGCCTCAATCTGCCCCCACGACTCAATCGTGAAAACCAAATCATCACCAAACGAAATATCAACACCAGGATACTCCTTCATATCACTCTCATCCAAATCACAAGCCGCAGCACTCTTAACTTTCAACTTCTCACCAAACATCTCAAACGCGTCCGGATAAATCTCAGCCAACTCAGTTTGTTTCTCACCATCACCAGAAATTTTAATCTTAGCCAAATGCTTGTAATAAACCAAGCCCGGCATAAATTTCGCATGATCATTACCCTTACCCATCTTAGCCCTAGCAACAACCTCAACAACCTGATCCTTGCCCAACAAAACAATCGGCGTCTCAGGATAAACAACATCATCTCCAAGCTCACCAGCCAAAACCTCAGTAATATCATCCTTGCCCTTAACCTTCAACTTCATCTCAACACTATTATCGCCCTTCAACTTCTGATTCTTCAAGCTCACAAGTCCCAATCGGTGTGCAATAACCTCATCATACAAAGCAGAGTCATTCTTATAGATATCAGCCTCGACAACCGCCAAAATCGGAATCTCACCAACACTCCTTCGAATAGCATTAGCCAAACTCACATTCATATCACTAATAAAACTAATCTCTTCCGCGGTTTTTGTTATTGTTTCCATTTTATTATTTCTTGTTTTTAATTTATAAAGTTATACTCTTCGACCCCTTCGTCCACCTTTCTTCTTTGGTCCGCCTCGAGCAACACAAGTCGTCTCAGCCATACTCAAAATCTTAAATCCTTCCTTCGTCAAAGTCCTAACAATCGCGTGCGCCCCAGGCCCAATACCAGTCGCTCCAGTCTTTCCCTTCATCCGAACATACAATTCCTTAATCCGATAATCCTTACAAACATCCTGCACCCTCTTCGCAATAAACATAGCAATAGTAGGATTCGCCCTCATTCGATCATGCTTCGTAATCTGCCCACCAGAAATCCGCCCAATCGTATTCCCAGCCAAATCCGTCACAGTCGCAATCGTATTATTGAAACTCGCATAAATATTCAAAATCGCAACATTACTCTCTTCGCCTTTCGCCATTATTCTCCAGCCTCCTCAGGTTTAACTTCTTCAACTTTTCCTTCAACCACTTCCTCAGCCTTCTCTTCCACAGGAGCAGCCTCTTCAGTTTTCTCTTCAACTTTCTTAACTTTTACCCTCTTTTCCTTCAAAGCAATCTTATCTTCCAAATCCAAAGTCACAACAAAAGACGGAATGTTAACAATTTTCCCATCAACCAAAACATTCTTATGAACAATCAACTGCCTCGCACCCTTAGGAGTAGTCGCCAACTTTTTCCTAACCAACATAGTCTGCAATCGCCTCTCAAAAACATTCTCTTCAGTCAAAGCCAAAACATCAGAAACATCAGTAACCTTCATCCCAACTTTATTCAACTTATCAAAAAATTTCTGCTGCTCTTCCATATCCGCACCAATCAAAGTCTTAGCTCTTCGCCTCAACTTAGAAACCGCAGTCTTCGCTTTCCAAATCTCACGCTTATTCTTCAAACCATAACGCTTAATCAAAATATTCTCCTCGTCCATTCTAGCCCTATCAAACAATTTCTTCGGCCGATTAAACAGCTTCCGTTTTCTCTTAATATCTCCCATTATTTCTTCTCCTTCTTTTTAGCAGCAGCAACAGACGGCTTCCTATTCTTCCTAAAATTCGCTTTAGTTCTCTGGCCACGCACAGGCAAATTCGCAGAATGTCGAACGCCCCTGTAAGCCTTAATTTTCTTCAATCTCTTAATATCAAATTCCTTCCTCAACTTCAAATCAACACCACTCATATGCATATCCTCACCACTATCCAAATCCTTCCTTCGATTCTTCAAAAAAACCGGCACCTCAGGATTCGTAATAAACTCCTCAATCTTCTTCAAGTCTTCCTTGCTAACATCCTGCAAGGTCACAGACCTATCAAGTTTCAAAATCTTACAAACAGCATTAGAAAAAGCCCACGAAATTCCATTAATCTTAGTCAAAGCAGACCCAATCTTATGATCCCCTCGAATATCCTTCCCCAAAACCCTAATCAAATTAACATGAACTTCTTTCTTCGGCACATAAGCCTTTTTCTCAGTTTCTTTATTTTCTTCTTTAGCCATTTTACGATATAAACAGATTATGCCTTTGCATTTCCGTCAATTCCTCCATAATTCTTTTCTCGACAACCTTCTCGGGCGACGGCATATTATGAACACGTTCCTTGATATCTTCAAAAGATACAAAGTCCTTCTCTTCCCTCGCTTCAAGAATCGCAGCAGTGTGCTTTTTACCCAAACCAGGAAGTAATTCAAACTGGTGAAGTCGGGTATTTATAGCTTGCGCTTCGTTAAAGAACTTCACAAACCTCTCCTCGTCCTTCTCAACAACCTTAATAATGAAAGTCTCAAGCTCAACCTTTGCAGTCTCTGTCAACTTTTCTCGAGGGCAACGACCCAAAATATACTGAACCTTATCCCGCTTCCCGTCCCCAATATAAGCAACCTCTCCAATCTCAAACTTCTCTCCTCGCCTTGGAACCAATTGCAAAAGCGTCAAACCAGTTGTCCCAATCGCTTGAGCCAAAGGCATTCTTTTATTTTCCAGAGGATACCCATAAGGTAAAAAATCTAATACAATAGCGTTTTCTTCTTTACTCATTTTGCTACTTGTATTTTTTAGTTACATCTAAAATTTTAGTTATCTCGTCCGCGTCCAGAGACACCTCTATAATCACTTTGTTCAGCTCAGAAACATCAGTCGGAACAAAATCAACAATCTTCACAATATGTCCATCTTTCAACTTAATCAAATCCAAAGCCTTCAGTTCTTCCTTCATCTCAATCGCCTTCTTCACATCCATTTTATTAAAACCCTTAATAAACTTCTTCATAGCCTCAGACTTTTCAGAATCTCCAGCTGTAGCAACAACCTCAGCCATAGTAATCGGAGTCTCTTCTGTTACAACCATTTTATAATTTCCTCAAATGAACAGGGTGAACGATCAATGTCTTCAACTTGTTCCCATCTTTAATTTCAACTAACTTAAATCGTCCTCGGCTTCCAGTAACCTTCCCACTCATTCCCTTCATTCTTTGCGGGTACGAACATCGAACACCAGCATCAGTAACCAAAGCAACACTAGCACCATCCTCAACTTTCTTAAAGTAAGAACTAAGCCTCAACTTTCCTTTCTGTCTAACTCGTTTTCCTTTTGCCATCTTAATTTTACAGAACCATCGCGCTGTTTCCAACTCGAACAATACTGTCCTAACAAAACAAGAAAAATTCCCCTTATAAAGTTTTCTCAAGAAAGAAAACTCTCTGCATTCCCAACTTCCGACTCAATCATACTACTATCTTCTCTAGGAATCACCCTAGGAGACTCGGCAACCAATCCCTCTGGCTCAATTTCATGCTCAACAATCTCGTCAATAACCAGTTCCATCGGAGTCTCTTCCCTAAAAACCTCCCCCTCTTTCAAAACAGCCACAGGTTCCTGAATAGCAACATTGCTTTCTCCAACTTGTCCCAATTCCAAATTCCCAGCGTCCCGCTCCTTCTCCATATTTTCAACAATCGCCTTCGCCATCTTCTCACCCCAAACCTGATACATACAACCCTGACACATATCGACGACACAGTCAGAAGCAACCTCAGCAGAACAATAAATACACTTTTTCACCATCTTTTTTTATTTTACCCAAGTAAAATGAAAACATGGAAGTTTTCAACTTACTTAGAAAACTCTACCAACTTTCCTTTTTAAATATTTATGAGGTCAAGCAATAAGAACTTTTAAAAACAAAACATCCCAATATATATTATGAAAAAGTGTGTGGTGTTATTGCTATTGGTTTTATCTTTCACTGTAGTTAGTGCAGAGGTGATATGCGACCTCGACGTCACTCTTCTAAACCAGGACCCATACCCAGCGATCCCAGGAGATTACGTCAAGCTGGTTTTCCAAGTAGAGGGAATCGATAGCCCAGATTGCAATGATATAACAGTAAGCCTCCTAGAAAGTTATCCAATAGAATTTGACCCAGGAGAATCAGGAGTTAGGACATTCAAGAAAGTAGATTACGTAAAAGATTTCGAATCAAATTTATTAGTGCCATTCGAAGTTAGAGTAAACGAAGATGCGCTAGATGGCACAAACCCAATAGAAGTTAGAGTACAAAGCAAACATGACGCACCTCTACTAAAAACTCTTGATCTAGAAGTAGATGATGTAAAGGCCGACTTTGAAGTATATGTGAAAGATTACAGTTATGCAACAAACGAACTAACCCTGGAAATATTAAACATCGAATCCTCAGACGTTGAGGCATTAACAGTCGAAATTCCAAAACAAGACAGCATAAACGTAAAAGGAGCAAAGCGAATCGTCGTCGGAGATTTAGATTCAAACGAATATACTTCAGCAGATTTCGAGGCAATGCCAAAAGATGGTGATTTCAAGATAAACCTTATCTATTCAGACACAATAAATACGCGAAGAATGGTAGAAAAAACAGTATCATTTGATTCATCATATTTCACAAATAGAAAAGCGGATGAGTCGACAACAGGCATGGGAACATATATTTTCTGGGCAGTAATAGCAATAATAGTTATTTGGTGGATCGTCAAGAAGTTCACCAAAAAGAAAAAGAAATAATTCTACTCGTAACGTAAGCAAAAATCTTTGATCTTTGATAATCTTATGAATTTCATTCGTAACGTAAAGCATCAACAGTATTAATCTTACTCGCTCTCCACGCCGGAATCATCCCAGAAATCGCACCAGTTAATGTCGCAAACAAAATCAAGCCAGCAAATAAAACCCAAGAATAATGCGGACTCAAAAATCCATAACCAAGATTATCCAAAATGCCAGCTCCTATATCTGTCGCAAGCCACCCAAGCGTAACCCCAATCACACCAGCAACAAATCCTAAAAACCCAGACTCAAATAAAAATATCTTAAAGATTTCTGAATTCCTCGCACCAATAGATTTCAAAACTCCAATCTCCTTAAACCTCTCAAGCACCGAAGTAATCATCGTATTCGCAGTATTCACCGCCGACACAACAACCGAGATAAAAGCAATCAAAAGAATAAACCCAATAATAATATCCAAAACAACAGTAAAATTCTCTAGCAAGTCGCCATAAGACTGGACAGAAAAATCCTCCTTTCCCTCGTCCAAGTCCCTATGCTGCCGAAGTTTCTTTGTAACTCTATCTACAACGCCATCAATATTATCCTTATCGGCTCTGGCCAAAATCATTCCGTAGGAAAGATTGTCGCCAGGATAAAGCTCCGACATAAAATCATTAGTAACATAAATATTAGAATCATCTTGAGGATTCCCGACCTTCTCATAAAAGCCAACAACTCGAAGGTCCTGTCCCTGAACTTCAATCTTACTGTTAAGAGCATAGGCCTTAGGAAAAATCTTATTTTTCACCATATAATTATAACCCAAAGTAACCTTGCCAGAATCAGAAGATCGAAGCTCACGTCCCTCCACAACTTCAACATCAGAAAGCTCCATTATCATCGGAAACTCAGGATCATAACCCACGACAAAAGCATACTTCTTTTCGTCATCTTGAATAACTTCCCCAGCACCCATATACAACCCAGTCGCTTCAAAAATACCAGGTGTATTTTCAATCACCCGCACATCATCATCCAATAATTTAAACGTCGTGTCAAGTCCAGGGACCCCAGCCCCACCCTTCGGCTGAATCAATAGCTTATCCGCAGAAGATGAAGATGTAAAATCATCAATATAATCATAAAGGCCCCAACCATAACTAACAAAAATAAAAATCGTAGCAATCCCAACAAAAATCGACAACACAGTAAGAATACTCCGAGCCTTACTCTGCTTAATATTGTTCAACGAATACTTTATACTTTCTTTACTGATAACCATATTATCCTCTCAGCGCCTCCACAGGATTTTGTTTAGCAGCATTCATGGCCGGAACAATACCAGCAACAGCACCTACAACAAAGCTTCCCAATAGCGCACCGCCAATCAAGAAGAAGTCAACAGACGGAGAAAGCTCTGCTCCAATAAAGCTATTAATAGCAAGGGTTCCAGTAACACTGGCCAAAGTTCCCAAAATAATTCCAACTAAACCACCAACAAATCCAAGCATCCCAGACTCAAAAAAGAACTGTAAAAAAACCTGAAAGTTTGTTCCGCCAATAGCCTTCATAATCCCAATCTCCTTTCGCCTCTCCAAAACAGAGGTAGTCATTGTGTTAACAATTCCCAGCGCGCCAACCAAAATCGAAATCGAAGCGATAATCACAATAAAAGCTTTTACTCTACCAAGAACACTGTTCACCGTTTCCAAAATCGCGTCAGGAGTAGAAACCTCAAAATCCTCCTCGCCCTCTTTAACATCTCTACGCTTCCTCAATAGCCTCTCAATTTCCTCCTTTGCTCGGTCCATCAAATCAGGATGCTTTACCTTAACCCCAATAACATCTACCTCATCGCCAACTTCAAACAAATCATCCAAATCATCCTGATACATAAGAACAATATTATCAAACATAAAACTCCCTTTTTTCTTAAGGATGCCAACAACCTTAAATCGCTCATCTTGAACCAAGATATTATCACCAGTCATGATATCTTTATCAAACCCATTCTTACTTCCATCAGCCAGGCCGTCACCAATGACAATCCTTCCCAAAGCATCATTCAAAAGCATTGTCCCCCTATCGGCCTCCAAGTCCATCGTCTCATACATCTCTCTTTCCATCTCATCATCGACACTAACAGCCATACTAAAAACAACAACATCATTATATTCTATTTTAGCCGTCTCAAGATTTCGAGGCGTAGCAAATTCAATAGTGCCGAGTCTGCCAATTGCATCACTATCATCCCTGGTTAACTTGTTGACAGCCCCACTTCCAGGAGGACCAAAAGCATTAAGCCCACCAGCCTGAACAGTTAAAGCTTGAGTAGAACTGACCCCAAACTGAGCGCCAACCGCAGCTTGCAAGCCATTCCCCAAGCCAATCAAAGCAACAACAGCAGTAACACCAATAAAAATCCCAAGCAAAGTCAGCCAAGATCTAATTCCCCTATGCTTCAAATTCTTCAAGGCCAGAATCAAATAATCAAGCTTCATCAGCGCCGTCCATTAGATTTAGCTTCTTTCTTCTTCTTCTTCGTAACATCAATAAACTTTTTCCCGACCCTCTTCGTAACCTTATCAAGCCGGCCATCCAACAACCAATAAACAACATCCGCATACTCCTTCGCCAAATCTGGATCATGAGTAACCATAATCACAGTCTTCCCTTGTTTATTCAGCTTCTCCAAAAACTCCATAACAATCGCACCAGTCTTCGTATCCAAATTTCCCGTCGGCTCGTCCGCAAGAATAACCTCAGGGTCATTCGCCAAACTCCTCGCAATCGCAACTCTCTGCATCTGCCCACCAGAAATCTCCCCAGGATAATGGTCCATCCTATCATGCAACTCAACCAACCTCAACAGCTCCTCAGCCTTATCGCTCCTCTCCTCAAGACTCGTCCCCTGAAACATCATCGGCAACATAACATTCTCCTTAACAGTAAGATTCGGAATCAAATTAAACGACTGAAAAATAAACCCAATCTTCTTTCCCCTAATCTGCGCCAAATCAGATTCACTCAACTCAGAAATATCACCATCATCCAAATAAACCTGACCATGCGTCGGCACATCCAAACTCCCAACCAAATTCATAGCAGTAGATTTCCCAGAACCACTCGGCCCCATAATCGCAATAAACTCCCCCTCATAAACCTTAAAATCCAAATGCCTCAACGCCTTAACAACAGAATCCCCCATCGGATAATGCTTCGACACATTCCTCAATCTAATCACCTCACTCTTAGCAGCACTCACCTTTTTCATACACAAAATACACAAATCTCCTATATAAATTTAGCCATAAACTTTACATCTCACCAGAGATACCTACTGGGTAAACCAAAACAAAATAAGTTTGTGAAACTTGCACAGTAAGTTTTATAAACCAAAAATTCGCTACTCAAGTATGATAATCCCAATAAGATGTTTCAGCTGCGGAAAACCAATCGCGCACCTATATCCAAAGTACAAAAAACTAGTCGAAGACGGCAAGTCTCAAAAAGAAGCCCTCGACGAACTAGGCATCAAGCGATACTGCTGCCGAGCACAAATTCTAGGACAAACAGACACACTAGAGCTAGTCAACAAATTCAAAAAATTCTAAACATTTATATATTCTCCAAACCAAGTTACTCAATGGAAAACCCAGAAGATACTTTCCACCAAAACTATCAAACACCAAGACTAATATTCCCACAAGAGTCAATTATAACAAGAGAGGAAGTTCAAAAAGAATGGAACGAAGCAACACGATATATTCTAAAAAAAATAAAATAGACAGCTCCGTGCGTTCCCATCATAGACAGTACAAACACGAACATAACAAGCTTAACTTCTGAGTTCGGAACGGGATCAGGTGTTACCAAGTTATTATGGCCGTCTAACATTACAGCCCATTTTCCATTTATAAATCTTCCTAACAATAATTTTATAAACAATAATCACCAGAATAAAACATGAAGAGGTTCTTTGCAATATCAGCTTTAGTTCTTGCAGCCCTAGTGTCATCATCTAAAGCAGACATAATTCCACCAACATCAGGGGTATGGACCCAGCCGAGAGCATACATTGGGACAACGGTCGCACCAGAGCCATTAGAAACTGGAGAAATCTATAAATTCAAAACAAAACTAATCAACGATGGGGCAGCCTCAGCACAAGCACACTTGATTGGCAGAGTATCAGGGACGACAGAACCCTTCTACAACTCAACATTCTCAATTCCAGCAAACGACGACACAATAAGAGGAGCAACATTTGGGCAGTTCTCAAACCCAGGAATATACACAGTAGATTTCGAAGTCAATGGGCAGCCATACCTAAGCAAAGATTTCAACGTAACCCCCGAACCATCAGCTCTAGCGATAACAGCTCTTGGGGGACTCACACTTCTCAAACGAAAAAGAAGACTCAATGACGCTAACGACCAACAAAGAAAAGCCACATAACCCCAACTCTTTTATAGCCAAAATTTCTAATTAATTTATGCTCTCGTAACTCAGCCTGGATTAGAGTGCTTCCCTCCTAAGGAAGAAGTCGCAAGTTCAAATCTTGCCGAGAGCGTCCAGATTTGAACTAAGACTGTCGCAAGCGAACAACTCGCTTCGAGCAAAACAAAGTTCTTAATTTTTTGCGAGATGCAATTTGTGAGTAAAATCTTGCCGAGAGCGTTTCATTAATTTTAAAAACCCTTCAATACTCCTCATTTTAAGCGTGGATAGTATAATGGTAGTATAATTGGTTTCCAACCAATTGGCCTGGGTTCAATCCCCAGTCCGCGCATACGAGGGAATGCCGGAGCGGTCAAACGGGGCAGACTCAAGATCTGTTAGCTTATGCTTACGGGGGTTCGAATCCTCCTTCCCTCATGTATGGTTTCAAAGAAACCATTCAATAAGTAGAATTCTAAGGCTGGAGAGAAGCCAAGAAATTGAATAGTCGGGGACGAACAATTCGCTTCGAGTAAAACTAATATCGAAGATATTTTTACGAGATGCAAATTGCGAGGGAATCTCCTTCCCCCCAAGCCCCACAAACTTTAAAACACACAATTCTCTAAATATAACATGAACTTCGAACCCTGGTACAACAAAAACTACAAAAAACTCCTAATCATCCCAGCAATAGTCCTAGCGCTCTCCCTAATATATATAGGAATCTTCTACATCCAAAACGGCGACATAATCAATAAAGACGTATCCCTAACAGGCGGAACAACAATAACCCTCCAAACAGACATCGCAGCACAAGACCTGGAGGCCGAAATATCAAAAACCATAACAGATTTCGAAATCACGACCATATCAAACAATGCAGGAACACAAATTCAACTAGCGATAATCGTCGGAGAGCACAATACAGAAACCCTGGAAGTGGCGCTAGAAGAATTCCTTGATTACGAACTGACATCAGCGAACGGGGTTTCAAAAGAAACAACAAGCGCATCATTATCCGCAGACTTTTACAAACAATTAATCGTCGCAATTCTCATCGCATTCTTCTGGATGGCCGCAGTAGTTTTCCTAATTTTCTCCAAGGGCAAAAAAACAAAATTCTGGGTAATAATTTTGAACGTCTTATTAGGATTCTTCATGGGAAACTTTTTTCTAAAAAGTAATCCAGTAATATCAGGAATAATTTTCATCGCATTCGCAGCAGTTCTAATCAGAATTTACATCAAAAATTCCGTCCCAGCTTTCGCGGTTATGCTCGCAGCTTTCGCGAACATCATAATGGCACTAGCAGTCGTCGACCTAATCGGAATCAAATTGTCAACAGCCGGAATCGTCGCCTTCCTGATGCTTATCGGTTATTCCGTAGACACTGATATCCTTCTAACAACAAGAATGCTGAAAAAACACGAAGCCACAAACACGGCACTTTTCGGAGCTTTCAAAACCGGGACAACAATGACAATCACATCCATCATCGCAATTACGGCAGCACTAATCGTCGTCTTCCCTTTCGCATCGGTTCTAAATCAAATCTTCACAATTCTGCTAATCGGTTTAGCTTTTGATCTTTTCAATACATGGATCACAAACGCCTCAATAATTAAATGGTATGTCGAAACAAAATGAAAATAACTTTCAAAATCTGGATATTATTAATTGCAGTAGTTCTATCGCTGATTTCAATATTTTCAATCCCACCAATGATGTTCGAGAATGGGGTATCTGTGACTGCAGTTGAGCAGAATTCAACAATATTCCAGGACGGACTAAGAGAAGGAATGATAATACAAGAAATAAATGAGCGACAAATTAATACCCTAGAAGATTATTCATCGGCGCTATCTGTTTTTGAAAACTTAGAAATAAATGGAACACAAAAACTAATAATAAAAACAAAGGAACTAGAAATCATAAATCTTTTTACAAGAAATATAATTAATGACATATCAGTCGAAGAAATCTCATCCACTAGAATAAAAACAGGATTAGATCTTCGTGGTGGAGCAAGGGCATTTATCAAGGCAGACATTCCTCTAAATGACGCACAGCTAAATGACCTAATCGCAATTTCGGAACAGAGATTGAATGTATATGGGTTGTCAGATGTAAAATTCTTCAAGGTAGAAACATCTTCAGGAGAAAATCTCATGGGAATAGAAATCGCGGGATCGTCACCAGACGAGCTAGAAGAGTTAGTCGCAAAGCAGGGAAAGTTCGAGGCAAAAATCGGAAATGAAACGGTTTTTGTTGGCGGCAACGAGGATGTAACCCACGTCGGCAGGACGGGGCAGGACGCACTGATTACAGAATGCAACCCAAGCGGAGAAGAAGAATATTGTAATTTTAGATTTACGGTTTTCTTGAGCGAAGCAGCAGCCCAGAGACACGCAGACATAACAGACAAATTAACAATCAATGGATCTTACTTAAGCAAAAAATTAGATTTCTTCATAGACGGAGAGGCAACCTCCTCATTAAACATAGGGACCTCGCTTAAGGGAACAGTAACAACACAGATCGCAATTTCTGGCTCAGGTTCAGGGCCAACAAGAAATGAAGCAATCGAAGCGGCACAGACAGAAATGAAAAAACTCCAAACAATTCTAATAACAGGATCACTCCCGTTCAAACTGGAAGTAGTAAAGATTGATAAAATATCCCCAAACTTAGGAGAACAATTCACAAGACAAATTCTAATCGCAGGACTCTTTGCAATACTCGCTGTTTCAATTGTAGTATTCGTAAGGTACAGAAGATTAAAAATTTCATTGGCATTAGTATCAGTTTCGCTATCCGAAGTATTAATTATTCTAGGGGTCGCAGCTTTAATAGGATGGAATTTAGATCTCCCATCGATAGCCGGAGTGATAGCAGCGATAGGAACAGGTATAGATTCACAACTAATTATTTTAGATGAAGCACGGGACAAATTCGAATCAATCAAGCAACGAATCAAGAAGGCCCTGTTTATTATCGTGACAGCTTTCGCAACAACATTCGTAGCAATGATTCCACTAACAGGATTCTTAGGATTCATGGGAATCGGCGCAGCATCGGCAGGACTTCTAAAAGGTTTCGCTGTAACAACCTTAATAGGTATCACAACAGGTGTTCTAATCTCACGGCCAGCATTCGCAGACATAGCAAGACAACTCGAGGAATAAAATGGAATTCAAATGGCATATCCTAGTAGGTTTCGTTGCTTCCTACATTTTAATACAGTTTTTCGATTTCAGCTTGCTTACAGGGCTGATAATTTTTCTATCCTCATGGTTAATAGACGTAGACCACTATTTCTGGTATTCGGTCGAAATGAAAGATTGGAATCCATTTCATGCGATAAAATGGTATCAAAAATCAATTCCAAAATGGTTTTCTTTGGCACCAAAAGAAAGGGCTAGGTTTAAACGAGGAGTTTTTGTTTTTCATGGAATAATATTTTTGGCACTACTATTTGCATTATCTTTTTCGAACAAAATATTTCTCTGGATATTAGTAGGTGTCGGAATTCATATGGTTATGGACTGGATTGATGAGATCGGAAAAGGTGAGCCATTCTATGGTAAGACATTCCCTTGCTATGTCATAAGAAGAAATAAAAACAAGAAAGCACTAAAAGAGTTATGAAGGGCCCAATTAGAAAAGAAGCAAGAAAAGCAGTAAGATTAGTAAGAGGTGAAGCTCGTGAGGTAAGGGGAATATTGGGAAGAATAAAGAGAAGAAATTTTTCAGGCAACGAGGGGCAAGCAATAAAAAATAGTACATACAACTTTCTAACTAATGTGGTCGCCAAAGTAGGATCACTCGCATTTACAATTATACTAGCAAGGATCCTGATGCCAGAATTTTTTGGACTATATTCGTTGGCACTATCAACATTGGTCATGTTTGTTAGCTTCACAGATTTAGGACTAGAATCAGGGATGGTATTCTTCCTTTCGAGAGCATTAGCAAAGAAAAATCAAACAAAAGTAAAATCCTATTTTGTGTATTTGTCAAAGATAAAACTAATTCTAACACTGGGGGTAGTTTCAGCACTTTTAATTTTATCAGATTTTCTAGCCAACACTTATTATCAAAAACCAATTTTTATCGCGCTAATTGCAGGTTCACTGTATGTTTTTCTTAGAAGCTTTTTCTCATTTTTTAAGTCGGTGTTTTTCGCGCTCAATAGGTTCGACAAACCACTTGTATGGGAAACAACATTCCAAATATTAAGATTACTTTTGGTCCCGGCAATAACACTAATGTTCATAAAATCAATACACAGTAGCGCATCAAATATTTATTTAGTGATTATAGCACTATCCCTAGCATGGCTAATAACAATATTATTAGTAATCCTCTCTTCGTTAAAAACATTAGATTTCATGAAGGAGCCATACAAAAAAATTCTACCAGAAGATAAAAAATTCATAAGAAAAACAATACTACCACTTTCCACAATAGCGCTATCAGGAATTTTCTTTGGGTACATTGACATGTTTGTGCTAGGGAGGGCAGTCTCCTCAGAATTTATCGGATTTTACCAGGCAGCATTTTCTCTAGTTGGGGCGATTGTTGCAGTAACAACTTTTTCAAACGCGTTGCTTCCGATTTTCAGCAGAATGAAGGGAGAAAGGTTTAAGCGCGCCCTAATGAAAGCAATTAAGAATAACGCATTACTCTCGACATTTGTCGCAATTCTAGCATTCGCGCTAGCCCCACTCATAATAAAAATAGCATTCGGAGAAGCTTATCATAATGCAATTATTCTACTCAGAGTATTTTCGATTCTTGTAATTGTTCTTCCGCTAAATGCGCTTTACTCATCAAGTCTAGTGTCCCAAGGAAAAACAGGCACCTTAGCGAAACTATTAATTTTCACAACCTCAATAAATTTGATATTAAACTACCTGGCGGTGATTATTTTTAGAGGAATGGGAGACATGACAATAGTTATTGGGATTTGCCTAGCAACAATCTTGAGTAAATTCGTATATTTGCTTATGTTATTTATATCAAATAAAAAACTAACGTCCAAACTTCAATAAAAATCTTCTGAATAGATTTGGGGAAAAGTTTGTCAATATCAAATAAGTTTTTGCCAACAAGAAATTATTTTTAGATTGAATAGATTTTTTAAGATATATTTTAGCTTCATTGAAATTTCCATTTTTCAAAAATAATGAGCCAAGATTAAAATAATGGCCATGCAACATCCCCCCCCTCTTCAGGTCAAACCTGTTTTTCTCGATAAAATACTTTTCAGATTCTATTTTTTTATCAATATCAGAACTAATTTGACCCTTGTGGATATAATGCTTGGCCAGAACCTTGTCAACAAAACACTTTTTATATTTTTTTAAAATTCTCTGGTACAAATCCCTATCCTCTGCGCACGTTAGTTTTTCATCAAAAAGGCCAACATCTTTCAAACACTTCGCCGTAACCATTACAGTAGATGTTCCGACACCATTGCGTTCCATTTTTTTGTTTCCGGACACATCAATATATTTCGTAGAACACAATCCTATTCTATTATCTTTCATCATCGCTTTCAACTGCAATTTGATCTTTGGGGAAAACCATTCATCATCATCATCAAGAAAAGCGATATATTTACCATTCGCTTTTTTTATACCGTCATTTCTTGTTGCTCCGGGATTGTGTGGATCGCGAGATTTATGGACATATTTTATGTTTTTGTACTTCTTCTTCAGTTTATCGACAACCTGCTTGGTGTTATCTTTAGAGAAATCATCAATAACAATAATTTCCATATTCCCATATGTTTGACTCACTACGCTTAAAATCGCCTTTTTTAGAAGAGCGGCCCGATTATGAGTAGGGATTATTACACTTACAAGAGCTTCTTTCATTTATTTTCTCCCAGCCACAACAGCCATGGATGACCCCTGATTTATCAAAAATCCAATTATCGATAATGGCATAAACAACACAGTATAAAAAAATCCACCAACACTTTTATGCAAACTTCTTGCCCTAAAATTCGCGACAGGGCCCTCTATCTTGAATGGCGTCCTAAAAAATGTAATTTTCTGAAAGCCATGCCCGGATAAAAGATTTTTTATTGTTTTTTTAGAAAATTGAAACAGATGCGCAGGAGGGTCCGCATGTGTCCAAATCCCAAAAAGCTGAGAAAAATTCTTAGACACCCTGGGAGATAATCCCCCAGAATTAGGAGTAGTGAGAACAAGAACACCATTTTTCTTTAGAAAACTCTTCAGAATACCTATGGTTTTTTTTGGATCAGGAACGTGTTCGATATAATCACCCAAATGAATAACATCAAATTCTTCTTTAGGGTAAGAGTTCTCAGCAATCACACCCTCTTTAACATCAAGTCCAAAATCATCTCTCGCAACCTTAAGTGCGTCTTTGGATATATCTAGCCCCCTAACATCCCACCCGTCCTTTTTTGCAAAATCCAAAAGAAGTCCAACGGAGCAACCAACATCAAGGAGCTCCCCCTTTTGTCCGTGTTTGTTTATAAATTTCAATTGAGCCATTGCCCGCTCAATATCCCTTTTTTTCTTGGCGGCATTTTTTCGATATCCATTCTCAAAGGAATACAAATTTTTCATTTCTTTTTTGGACGGAGGATTTCTGAGATAAACCAATCCGCAGTTCAAACACTCTACAACTAAGTACCCATTATCTGAAATTATTTTTTTAAATTCCTTGGCGCCACAAAGATTGCATTTATTCACCACAAGAACTCCTTTTCATGTGCTTCAAAATATTTTTTATCCTTTTGATATTAAAATCAAAAACACCCCTACGTGCAACACTAGACAATTCATTCAGCAACAAGTAAAAACAAATATCTTCCCTAACCACGGCAGGATATATTTTCAACAAGCGAGAAAAATCTTCATTTCCTAAAAGATCCTCCTCTTCTCTAAAAAAAGAAGCCAAATCCCGAATCACCAAATCTTTTTCAAAGCCAGCGTCATCAGACCAGTCAATAAAAACATAGGAATCATCCTTCATTAAAATTTGCTCTTTAGAAAAAGATCCATGAAGATCTGAAAAAATTAAATCCTTATCTTTCTTTCCCAGGTCACTTAGCAGTTTTTCTATAAATCTACTTTTTACTTTTTTCTTCCTGATTTTTTCAGCCAAAAATTTTATATGTTTTTTAGAATTAATTTTCTTAAATCCTCTTTCCTTATACCAGGAATAAATTCTCTTAAAAACACCAATGTCATCATCACCCTTATACTCTTCAAGAAGTTCTTCGGTCATAAAAGGAATTTTTTTATTTATAGAAAATACCGCCGGAGAATATCCCTCTTCCCCCCTTTTCTTTTTAAAATTAGCCCAGTCCATAAAATCTTTTTTCAGGTGTTTATATCTCAATAAAGATAAAACCGTATTTTTATCCAAATTAAAACATTTAACACTATTGGCGACAAAGACGACATCACCAAATTCTTCGGCGAGTTTAATTTTTTTCAAGAATGGCTGCAATAGCCCAATTTTTATTAAAAAATAAACAATTCTTTTTGGAAAAGAGTTAAATTTAATTTTAATAAAATCAATAGCTTTTTTATTATTTTTAAAATAAATCTCTCGCAAGTTATCTCGATTAGTAAGTATGCAAAATTCTTCAGATGAGGTGTTCTTAAAATCCTTAGACAGTTCCTTTATTCTTTTTTCAAACATTTTACCAACTAAAGCCCATACTAACGAGCAAAGCCCTCCCTGACAAAACCAAAAATCCCATATCAAACAAAATGGGATTCATTATAAAAACTTATCCCTTGCCAAAACAGGTTTCGAGAAGAACAGCATAAACATTAAAAAGCCGACTATATATTAACTAAGAGTTTAAATTTAAACAAAACAAAACATTAAAATGTCAACCAAAGCAAAAGCATATGTATGGAGAGCGCCAAAAATTTTCGAAGCGTATAAACTATACGGCAAACACGGATTTTACAAAAGCCTGTTGTTTTCTACAATTTTTTACCCAATCCCAGTATTACTAAAACTTCCAACGGTAAAAATTAGGAAATATAAAAACAGGCTCCTTAGAAAAGAGGTTGTTAATTATCTTGATAAAAAAAAGGGAATAAAGGTTCCAGAGGTAAGCGGGCCATTTGCGCTTATGGGGCTAGTAGAAATATTTCTCATGAGGTTGTATGATTTTTTCGATGTAACAAAAAACGACACAGTATATGATCTTGGAGCAACGGTGGGAGAATATAGTTTAAAATGCGCAAAAATGGGAGCGAATGTGGTCGCGGTTGAACTAGAAGAGGATCCTTATCTTTCAATGAAAAAGAATATTACTGCAAACAAGTTTGAACAAAAAATAATTCCATTCAATTGTCGAGTAGATGGAAAAGAAAATTCTATAGACGCGTTTGCAAAAAAGACAAATACAATCCCAACAATTATAAAAATGGACATTGAGGGCGATGAGGAAAAAGCACTTGAAGGCGCGAAAAACACATTAAGAAAACATAAGCCAAAAATAATACTAGAGACACATTCAAAAAAACTAGAGGAAGGATGTATGTCTATACTTGGACCAGAGGGATACAGAATCCTAAAGAAGATTGATATGGGTGCCAAAAATAAAGAAACAAATCTATTGTTCGTAAGCGCAGAATAAATCACCTTTTAGTCATATCTTCAAAAACCTTTTCATAAATTTCCATGTGCTTCTCTATGCATTTATCCCAAGATAGCTCCTTAGCCCGAAGCCTAGCTTTTTTTTGATATCCAGATCTCAGCTTTTTATCCAATATTAGTTTTTTTATTGCACCATAAAAACCATTCACAGAATTCTCAACAAGCACACCACCATTACCAATAACACCAGGCAGGGACGCCACATTACTCGAAACCACAGCGCAGCCAGAAGCCATAGCTTCTAAGGGAATCAGCCCAAAACCTTCATTATCCGTTTTATATACAAAAATATCCGAATCGCGATAATATTTTGGAAGTTCTTTATCGCCGACAAAACCCTTAAGCTTTATACCATTGATTTTTTTAAGATCGGCAGTTTCTTCGGGACGCATACGCCCGCCAAGAGTAATATTAACACTCTTGCCAAATTTATCGGCAATTTTTTTAAAAACATCACTTAAATCTGGATCAAGATTTCCGAGTATTCTAATATTTATCACACTCTTCTTTTTGGTTTTGGGATAAAACCTTTCCAGGTCGACGCCAAGGGGGATTGTTATAATCTTTTTGGCAAGATTAGGAAAACTTTTTTTTAACATATCACCAGTATTATCAGACACTACAATTATGTATTTCGCATGATTCAGGCGATTGTACAAAACCCTAAATACAATATTAAAAGGAAATCGAGAGTCAAGAGGGCACATATCATGCACGGTAACAACAGAAGGGCGATTGAGAAAGCTAACAACAGCGCCGATTCTCTCATCAAAGGAATGTAATATTTCAGAACGACCTCGGAACATCAACTTAAAAAATAACGGAACATAGTACCCAAGCCCGGCGAGCAATCTAATTTTTGTTTTGATAGTTTTTACCTTTAAGACATCCTTAGAATCATAAGGTGCAGTGTCCCTTAGGAATAATTTTGCGTCAATACCAGCTTTATTTTTAACGCCCTCAAATATTTTTGTGATATACAAACCTTTTCCAGAAGCACCATAGCTTTCACCCAAAATTGCTACATTTTTTGAGGCAGGATTTTTATGAACCATTCTTATAATACTTCCCCAAAAACCCAACAAGCTCCTTGGCTTTGTCTTTCCAGGTAAATTTATTTTCAATCAGCCAATCCCGATAATTAATCTTCACAGGTTTTTTTATTATTTTCTCAACCTCTTTAGGCATATCATCATCATCCGATATTTTATCAAAAGGAAGAAAGGATCCAGCCCCCCTTTTATTTCCAATCACAATTGGAACACCGGCAGCCATAGCCTCCAGCCACGCCAGATTAAATCCAGCAGTACGCGGGATATCAACAAACACCTTACATTTATTATAAAACTCATTCATCTTTTCCGGACGAATTCCCTCGGCAACACAGAACTTTAATTTTACATTTTTACAAACACCATCAAGCTCATCCCTGGAAATCAACTCGATATCTTTATCAATCCATCCCAAGCAGGACCTTTTCTTTTTCATCGGTTTAAACTTCTTCAGATTAACACCACGATATATTAATTTCGCCTTAGGAAAAATTTCCTTAAGCTGATCTCCAATCACAACCAATTTCTTTCCAAATATTCTACCAGTAAACCTCTGCAAGAATTTTTGATGCCACTGGACAAGCTCAGGATGTTTCCCAGACTTCACACCACAAAAACAACAAAAATGCTTCTTCCAAAAAATAGGATACGGAAAAATGAGAGGTATAGCACAACTATAATCCTGCGTATAAATAAAATCATAATTATTCTTTTCCATAAGCTCAGAAACTTTTTTCCTCATCGGAAAAACACTCTTGGCCAAAGAAAAAATCTTAAGGTCATCCTCCCTAGAAAGAATATCAACTTCATGCCCCATCTCCCTTAGCGCCTCAGCTATTTCTCCATTAGCCCGGCCAACACCGCCAGATTTCCGCAGCAAAACAATAAGTATTTTCATCCTAAATCTATTTCACAACTTTGCTATTTAAAAGTTGCTCCCAAAATATAACTAACCCTTTTCGTCATAAGAAGAATCGGAACCCAAAATAACGAAGAGATTTTTCCAGTTCTCGCGAATAACTTAAATGCATATAACTCCAATATTAATAGCGGAACAAGAACGAGAGCCAAGCCCAAAAATGGATACACAAAAAGAGACGCAATAAAAATAAAAAGATAAGCCCAAAATCCAAGAACCATAACAAGATTCTTTTTAATAGTCGATTTTACCAAATTGCCTTGAACTCTATCGCCTCGCCCATATCGATAATACTGAAGAGAAAATTTAGATAGCGTTGGTCGCATTTCCCAAGACACCTGCCTCTTAGGGTTTATCGCAATTTTATAACCCTTTTCGGCAAAATTAATCATAAGTCGATTGTCCTCTCCAGTCAAACTCTTTTCAGGATATCCGCCAACCGCGTTAAAACATTTTTTCTTAAAAGCAACATTTCTCGAAGACATCCTAGAGGGTCGGTCAACTTTTTTGATTGTTATGAGCCCCTGAAAATATTCAAAATTATTTTTTACTAAAGCCTTATAGCTTCCGGCTACAACATCTTCTTTTGGGAAAAACTTCAAGGTATCCTTAGCCCAATCCTTATTAACAACACACCCAGCATCAGAAATTAACATAACTTCCCCACTCGCCTTATCAATTGCAATATTCCGCCCCTTCGCAATATTCACACCCTTATCCTGGTAAACTTTTACTAAGTCATATTTTTTATCATATTCGAGAAGAGTTTCATACGTTCCATCCGTAGAGCCACCGTCAACGATAATAATTTCATCAGGCTGCCGACTTTGATTTAATATAGAATCAATAAATTTTCCTATATTCCCCCCCTCGTTAAGAACAGTAGTTATGAAGGAGGCCTTCATTCAAGCGCTTCCTCGTAGATTTCTCTCAGCCTCTTATTTCTACAATTAATATTAAGCTTATTATTCACATCTTCAATCTTCGCCCTAGCAGTCTTCCCCATTTTCTCTCTCAATTCACTATCTTCAATCAATATAGACAATTTTTCAACCAGCTGCTTAACAATATTCATATTAACCTTACGAATATCTTTATTATACTGGTCAACCCTATCATAGTAATTCTCGTGAGTTAAGTTCGTCTTTATCAAAAAGCCAGTCACTCCATCATCTACCAACTCAGGAACTGTAAAACTTGTGGTCGCGACGATAGGTAAACCTGCAGACATAGCCTCCAGAAAGACAACACCATAATTATCTTTATTTGTAGGCATAACATAAACATCAGCAGTAAGATACATCTTATCAAACAACTCATCTCTTGAAAGATGCTTGCTTGTTACATGCTCAAACCCAGGAAGACTCTTGGCAAAATCTTCCCACTTGGGAGGAAGTGTACCCTTGTATCTAAAAACAAGATTATCATACTTCTTTGTTAGAATCTCATAAGCCTTCAGCATGTGAGTCATTCCTTTTCCATAGAAGCTTTTTCCAAGAAGAGACAGGACAACCTTCCCATCATTTCTCTCAACTTTCTTTTTGTCACAAGGTCTTATCGCAAGATAAAGAACCTCAACCTTATCCTTAATTTTCGCATAATTCTTAGGCCCAATCGCACGAACAAAACTCCTTCTTGCTGCATCACTCTGAGGAAGAATCCTCTTGCATTTTTTAGACATCAAGGAATTCATAATTATTTTCCTAACAACAGGGCTTTGGATAGCCTTCCAGTTAAAACTAGTAAATATGTGCCCACATTCTAAGTCAACAATCCAAGGCTTTTTTTGCATTACCTGTATGATACCTCTAGTAGAGTGAACGACATCAGCATCAGTTTTTGTATGAGCCATCCTAGGAATTGGCAAAATTTTCATTAATCTTTTATGCCAAGTTATCCGATTCTCACAAACCCAACCATGATATTTAGCTTTTATTCTATTGACTTTATACTGCACACCCTCAGGAGGATTATCTATAACTTCATCAAACTGCGGATGTGGACTCGCGAGAAGCTGAACCTTTATTTTTTTCTTCATTTTTTCTTCACCACCTTAAATTTAAAATAAACTTCATACTTTAGAAAAGGGAATAGGTAAAAAAACAACTTTGTCAACTTAGACGGATTCCTTTTTAGATTAACCAACTTCAAGTCAGCATAGTATTCTCGCAAACCATCCTCTTTTAGCTGATCGAAACTATGCCAGGAGAAAGTTCTGTAATGATCACAATTAGTTCTTTGCCCAACATTATCAAACGGGAGCTTCATCTCTAAAACACATCCATTTTTTGAAACTCTAGCAATTTCATTAAGAACAAATTTCCAATATTGTGGTCTTATGTGCTCCAAGCAATGATAAGAATATATCTGGCTAAAAGAATTGTCGGGAAAAGGCAAACCCTCCTCTATGTTAACTACAAAATCAGGTTTCACTTCAGATGCCTTATCGATATTAACAACACCACTCATTTTATTCCAACCACAACCAATTTGCAACTTATCGTATTTCGGTTTTTTATATGCAGATTTCTTCATGCACATTCAAAAAACAAGAGCTTTATAAATTTAATTACTGTGATACAGGGATGAAAACACAAAAAGGAATCTCAGGAATTATCGTTGTTCACAACGAAGACGGAATTATCGAAGAGGCACTCGTTAGCCTAAAGGGGGCAGTAGATGAAATCATAGTCATACACGACGGGCCATGCTCCGACAATACAGTGAAAATTGCAAAAAAATACACAAAGAAAGTTTACATAACAAAACACAAAGGACGTTCAGCGTTCAATTTTATAACAGCGTTAGGAAAAACAAAATATGATTGGATATTTAAGCTCGACGCTGATGAGTCATTATCTGAAGATTTAAGAAAAAATGTAAAAAAACTTATCCAAGAAAAAAATATCGACGCCTTTAGTTTCATACACCCATTATGGAATGGGAAAAGAGCCTTCACAAAAACCTGGCCAAGAAAATCAGTCCTTGTTAGAAAATCCAAAATATCATACCTAGCATTTCCTGGGTTCGACGCAAACATTTCAACCACAGGAAATGAAAAAAGAACCAATTATGTTATTTATCATAAGCCAGTAAAAAATCAAGACGTTGGGTGGAAGGGATTTAAAGAAAAGGTAATAAACAGATATGCACCAAGCCAAGCTAGATTCTTACTCAAAGATTTCAAAGAATTTGAAACTTATCAATACCCAGGAAAAGATTTCCCATTAAGGATAAGGATAAGAAGGCATTTCCCAATTTTCACAAACTTCGCATTTTCAATTTTGGCATTTTTTAAGCAAATGTTTTTTGAGGGAGCATGGAGGGAAGGCTTAGCAGGATTTAATGTGGCGGCTAAAACATTAGTCTACAACATATACTTAGGATTTTTAATACAAGAAGAAAAGTGGAAACAAAAAAGAGAAGCTAGTTCAAAATAGAATTAATTTCTTCAATAAAGTTCTTAGTTTTAATTTTCTGAACTTTCTTGGGAGCCTTATATCCAGATACAAATTTACCCAAAGAACTTTCAATTTCACTAACCATTTCCTTCCGGTCATGCCGCTCTTTGATTTTATAGAATGCTTTGTTGTCTTTAATCAAATCAACATAACCACCCTCGTCAACAGCCAAAAGAGGTTTACCCAAAGCGAGAATTTCTAAAGGAACAATCCCAGCATCCTCTTGGTATCCCAAGAAAATCCCAGCCATCGAACTCCCGATCAATTTCCCAAGCTCTTTATCAGGTAAATGATTTTTAATCTGTATAGAATTTTCATCTCCAACCAATTTGTGAAGCCGCTTCAAATACTTCTTGTTGTCAGGTGTCCCAACCAAGACCAACTCGTATCCAGGATGTTTTTTTACGAATCCTTTCCACGCCTCTATTAAAAGATCCTGTCTCTTTGGTGGGTTAAGCCTCGAAACATAAAAAAACTGCTTCTTCTGTTTAGCCCGAGAGCCCTTCAATCTCTTAAAATCAACCGGAGGAGAAACGACGTGACTTTTTTGCCCGCTTAATAAATTCCGTCTCTTTGCCCGAGAAAGAGTAAGTTCAGAATTAAATATAACAACATCTAAATTTTTCCAAGCCATCTTCTCAAAAACCCGATAAACTTTTACGGCGGCAAGATACAAATACTTAGAAAAAAACTTCCCACGATAACGATTTTGCAAATTCCATTCTATGATTTTTTGATCAGCTTCTCTTAGTGGAGTATGCACATAGGCGTAAGCCTGGCCTTTTTTATAATTCCTAAAAGTAATAAATTCTGCTAAACCAGAGGTAGAAATAAGAAATTTATCATAATTTTTCAGAGGAATCTTTTTCAAAAAACTCAAAGGAAAAAACAACCCACGTAAAAGATGACTTCTCGCCAGCCATCTAAAATATTTTGGGACTAAAACATTAATGTTATATTTTTTGAATTCAGGGAAAGTATTTTCAGGATCATAAGCCCAAGTATAAATATCAATATCAAATTTTTTCGACTTCGCAATTTCTAAAACAACTTTTTCAGCTCCACCCTGGCTTTTTATCCACGGGTGAAAAAGGGCAACCTTTTTTTTCATTACTCAAATCTCCAGTCCATATCCCCATAACTCGTTTGAGGTTTCAAAAATTCTTCATAAACAGGAGTATCGGTAGGATAGTCAACGTCCCAAATTTTAATTGGCCCCCTAAATCCCTGATAGTAAACAAAGTCGCTCACAGCGCCGCCCTGCGCTTTTACAGCCTTAACAAAAGGACTATCCTCGGAATGAACAAGGGAAATATCCTCATATTCATCAAGCGGATCATCCATCAAATAAAGCTTAGCGAATAATGTATTAAACGTACGCGGAGACAAATAAATACCGGCACCAAGAGGATTGATAGACATGCCCTGTCCGGATTGCCCAACTGAAGGGATTAGGCGAATAGCACTTTCTAGCCCACTACCAAAATCATGAATATCTCCATTAATATAAACATACCTCAAAGGAATCCTATGCTGAACATTATTATAAATATAAACGGCCTCAGGTTGCTCAATACCCCCATCAGAAGATCGAATTTTCAATATAATACCACCAATGTATGCTTTATACGAGGGCCTTCCTCTGTCATCATAACTAGGACCAGGTAAGAAAATATCTTCGTAGTAAATATCTTCATCAACAACGCCATTAAGTTGATAAACAGTTGTGATCCCAGCAGCAGTTTCCTGAGTATTCTTTTCATCAACCGCCCCGACAGGAATCATCGAAAATCTATCCCAATTGTCATCAGAACCAATTTTAGAATAGGCAGCATATTTTCCCAAGTCAGTAGGATCTATCAACAGATAAGAAATTTCCTGTGTCTTTAGAAAACTATAAGCACTAGCTGGCTTATCCGTAGTTAAAACATATCGGCCAATCCTTTCGTTCCCATCAACAGCTCCTTGAAAGTGCCCACCATCGGCAACCGTTGGTCTTTCTCCAAGAGTTTGAACCCAGTACCCATAATCCCACCAGTGAGCAAATTTCTCACCTTCATCAGTATTGTTACGAACCCATGCCATAGCACCCTGCCATTGGACACTAGCAGAAGGGCCAGTGTTCTTAGCCTGACCACTAATAGTCTCCTCATAAGAACTTATAGAAATCAAAACACCAAAAAGTGCAACCAAAAACAATCCCCAGAAAATAATCTTCAAAACATCATCCTTGCTATTCCACGCATATCCAAATATTTTCACAACAAAATACCCAACACTCAAAAGAACAAACGGAGCAATCAAAAAGAAAGTCCTGGTAGCCGACCGACCATTAAGGACAACAATAAACATCAAAGCCATCAAAAGAATCAACAAAGAATTAACCCTACTCTTCTCAAACATTTTATGCATATTAAGCCAACCAAAATAAATCACAAAAATAGCGACACCAATCAAATAAACAGCCTGACTGATAAAGTTCTCACCATTAAAAATCGACGAAGACGAAATTCTACTAAATAACATAGCAGAAATCAAAACAATCCACGACAGCCCAAACATCAAGGAGTGCTTCTTAGATTTAATAGATTTACCAAACTCTATACCAATCAGAAAAATACCAAGAACAAACAACCAGAAAATCATTGCACTACTTTGGCTTATCCAATCCGTCAAGTAAGGCTGTGAGTTTTCAGCTACAGTTAAACCAACCCTACCAGTTCCAAACGGAAACAAAACAGCATGCCAAATGGACTTGATAATTCCAAAAACATTTTTACCAACAATAGTCAACGCGGCAGATCCAAGAACAACAAAGCTTCCGAGAACATACCATGTTTTCTTTTCCTTTCGAATCCCGAATTTCCCTCTCGCAATTAACAAATCAATAATATAATCAATCAAAATAAGGCCGAGGACAGCCTGAGAAATCAACCCATAGGTTCCAGATAACCTACCGATCATTTGATTAACCAAAGAGGAATTAAAAATAGCAGGGATGAAAATACTCGACACAAGCCAAATTACATAAAAGGAAATAGATTTAATTTTATCATTTTCTTTTAGTAGCCAATACAGCCCAAAAGAAACAGGAATGACCATTAGTATCAAAGTAATCGCACCACTCCACGTTGCCATAACAAGAGCAGTAAAAAAACCAAGACCCAGCCCATACAAAATAGTACGCTTCCAATCTTTTTCAAAAGCCTTCAGCGCAAGAACATAAAACAACAAACAGGCGAAAACAGCAACCATACCAATAGACTCATGATCCGAAAATCCAGCCATAGTCCTATATAGATAGGCCGGAGAAAAAGCCAGTAGTCCAGAAGAAACCAGTGCAGCAATTTTTGACTTAGTCAACACATAAGCCAAAAAGAAAAATATAATCAACCCAATACCATAAAAAAACACAGGAGAAAAAACATTAACTTCCCTAATCGAATAATCCCCAAAAATATTAGCAACTCTCCACATTTGAACCACAACATTAGGCATAATCTCATGATGCCAAGAAGTTTCAACAACGGGATTGTGACGCATAACATCAGCAGTAGGCAACGAGCCACCATTATCAACAATAGTTTCAGCGACCCTCAAAAAATAATAAGGATCAAGCGCTAATGGAATTTTTTCCCCAGTCGTAGAATCAGTTAACAAATCCCAATTAGACATCCGGATAGAAGCACTCCAAAATAAGATGATAAATAAAATAATCCCAACAGCTATAAGTTGAAATTTCTTATTCTTCAAAACTCCCAAAACAACGTCCTTATTCATATTGATTTATAACTTCAACTCTTTAAAAACATTATCACAGCATCAAAAACGCAACCAAAATAAATAATATCTGGAACGCATGGATCAAATAAGTAACCTTCCTCTCAGTAGCGCCAGGACCCAAAATTTTAATCGCCAAATGTTCAAGTCCATAAATTTTATCATAAGGCATCTTAAGGTTTCCACGCTTGTCAGGAACACCAAATGAATGTTTTTTTAATCCACCACGCAATTTCAAAAACATCTCAATAAAATAAGGAATAAACACAATAAGTGCAATCTTTTCAAAATTACCAAGAATAGCCATTCCAGCAATCAAAGCTCCAATAGAATAAGTTATACTATCGCCAGGGAAAACTTTTGCCGGGGCTCTGTTAAAAAGATAAAATCCAACAAGAGCACCAACCATACAGAGACCAACAACTGCCAGCCAAGGCGAGCCGCTAACATAGGCCACAAAAGATAAGAATCCCAAAATCAAAATTCCCTGCCCAGCTTCAAGCCCACCAAACCCAGCCAAAAAATTATAAGTCGTACTTACACCGGCAACAGCTAAAGGAATTATAACCAAGGGGAACCAGATGCCAAAATTAATCACACCAAAAAACGGAACATTCATAGAGTGGACACCAGCATTAATCACAACCAACGGAACCGACGCAGCAAAAGCCAACAACAATCTAGCCTTCATGGATAGTCCACCATGATGCCAGCCAAACAAGTCGTCAACTAACCCAGCAATACCCAAAATCAAAACCATACTTAGTAGGGCAAAAATCTCCAAAGCCCTAACAGTCCCGCCGAAAACAAAAGTTTTCAAAGCGACATAAGCCAAAACTCCAAAAATAAAGGACATTACAACAACAATTCCACCAGACGAAGCAACAGTCTTAGGATGCCCAAACTTATTCATATCTTCCCAAAGCAAACCGACCTTTTTACACACACTAATCCATTTAGGTATAAGAATCACAGCTAGCAAAAAACTAACTAATACCGAAATCATCAAAAGATATTCCATAAAAAACCCTACAAATCACAACTTAAAAGTCTATCTAAAATAACAACGGCGTAAGATATACTTCCATAGACAAAAGTTCACAGAACCTTTTGGCCCGCAAGGGCTTTGCCATTGCATAAATTAAAACCAATTAGCCATGTTGTTTTTTAAAATAACAACGGCGTAAGATATACTTCCATTAAAGCAGCAATAACCAAAATCACAATCGCAATAATAACCATCAACAAAGAGTCCTGCAAAATCTTCCAAGTTCCCTCTCCATGCAAATCCTTCCTAATCACAGCAACAGAAATAATACCACCAGCCAAGGCACCAACAAAATAGGCCGAAATCTCAGGAACACCATGAATCATATATCTCAACAAACCAAGTCCAAGTCCAGCAAGCTCACCCTTTGCAAAAATTCCAATAGCTGCCGCTATAACCGATGCATTCCAAACAAGAATAAAAATCGCCCCGGCCCCAAATGCCAGCGAGAATAAAATCGTAAATATTAAAACATAAATATTATTTGCAAAAATAGCCAAAACAGCAGCAGTCCCAGTAACAGCGCCAGTCATGGGAGAAACGCCATGTTCGCCCAAGCAATCATTGTAATGCGAAGGACTATTAATCGCACAAAAAGTTTCTATTTGAGCGTTAAAAATTTGCCCAGCATCATTTGGCATTACAATATACCAAAAGGAAAATGCAACAACAAAACCAAGAAACAACCACATCAAAGCGCGAATCGCCTTCGAATGCTCTTTTATCAATTTGCCAGAATCATTAATCTCAACATCCTTCCCCTCCTCCAACTTAATAATATAATACATAAATGGCAAACAGACAATCACAGTAAAAATCACAACCAATAGTCCAGCATATTTCCCTAAAATAGAATCTTTCATGAAAACAAAATTAACCAACAAAAAAGCAACCGACGCCCAAAACAAGCCCACAAAAAACATCTCCCACGGATTCCTCTCCGCCTTCTTTGGTTTCATTAATAATTCTATCATAGCAGTACCTCAAATAGAATTGTTAATGAACTGATACTTCGGTTCTTTAATAATTCTATCATTTTATCACCTTAACACTCAACACACAGACATCTTTTTAAAGTTTTATCAACTTCTACCATCATGAAAAAAGAGGCAATAGCGAGACGTTTCGACAAAATCCTAGCTGATATAAAATCCGTAAAAGTTCAAGGGGCAGAGAACGTAGCAAAAGCAGGAATCAAAGCATTTCTACTCTCTCCAACAAAATCTTCAGCAAAAAAAATTCTAGCAACTCGCCCAACAGAACCACTAATGCAAAACGCAATCAAACTTTTACTTAAATCAAAAAATCCAAAAAAAACTGCAGAAAAATTCTTATCAAATCTAAAAAAATCTCACGACACAATTTCGAAAAAAGGAGCAATGTTAATCAAAAACAACATGAACATTTTCACACATTGCCACTCATCAACAGTCATCGATATCTTAAAATACGCAAAACGAAAACGAAAGAAAAAATTTGTAGTCTACACAACCGAGGTCGAACCACTGTTGCAAGGACGAGAAACAGCAAGGGATTTAGCAAAAGCAAAAATAAAAGTTATAATCTCTCCAGACTTAGCAGCAGAACAATCAATAAAAAAATGCGACCTACTTCTCTTCGGAGCCGACGCTTTCACAAAATCAATAGTAGCCAACAAAATCGGAACAAGTACACTAGTCAAACTAGCAAAATCTCATAGCGTTCCAAGATACGCATGCGGCGTCTCAACAAAATTCACAAACAAAGTAAAAATAGAAAAACGACCATCGCGAGAAGTCTGGCAAGATAATAATGAAACAATCGAAGTAATCAATCCAGCCTTCGACAAAACAAAACTCAAAAATTTATCAGGAGTAATATCAGAATTCGGAATACTTCCATACAAACAATTTGCCAAAAAAGCTAAAGCAAAATTAAAATCCCTTTAAGCCACCTTCATAATCTTCCTAATAATAATACTAGAAACAACACTAAATCCAATATACCACCAAATCCATCCACTTCCCATTAACGGCTCATAAATACCTCTCAACCACCAGAACAAAAGTAAAAACGGAATTATCGTCACAAACATCGGCTTCATCGACGACTTAAACATAACACCAGTCAACTTCATTAATTCACTGTTCAGCTCTTTCATAATCTTCCCATCCTTGCATCCCTTCAACTCTTTCTGAATCTCTTTCTGTCTCGCTTTCAAACTCTTCAAGTGCTCCTGATTCGTCAACCACTTATGCGCCAACGTAGCAATAAAAGTCACAATCACAGAAAACACAGCAATCGAAAGTTTCGGATTCGCCGTCATCACCTCAGTTAATGTCATAATAATAATCACCAAAATATCTTTTTAAACTTACCTTAACAATTCTGGTTATTGCGACATAATTTCTAAGTTAACATTTTCGTAGTGTATTGCAATACATGAGAAAATTTTAACAACGAAATTATTAGCAAGAATCGGAATTATGCTCCAAAGAATCCTTTTAGTGCCGGATTCATATCAACAGCGTGCTGCTGCGCAATGTTCTGGTACAACTGGTACAAAATCATAACAGCCAAAAGAATCGCAGTTCCACCAACCAAAGCTCCAAGAAGATTCGCAACCGACGCCAAAATACCAATAGCCGCACCACCCATTATCGTCAACGGTCCAACATACCGCTTCAAAATCTGCTCAAGAACTCTCTCGTCTTTCCTAAACCCTGGCATGCTCATTCCAGAATTAACAATCTTATTCGCCTGACTCCTCGCATCCTGCCCCGAAGTATTAACCCAAAAGATAGCAAACAAAACAGAGAACAAAACATAAAATAAAACATGCCCAACAGCCTGAGCCGCATAAACCCACCTAAAGCTACCAGTGATAATATTTTCTAAAATAGGATTAGACCCGATCCAAAAACTCAAACCAGAAACTGCTTGACCACCACTACTAAACCCTCCCAAGAAAGTCGCAGACCCTAACCATCCCTGAATCATCGACGCAAACAACTGAACATTAGCAGCCAAAGCCGAAACAAAAATCACAGGCATAACACCAGAATAAAAGAAATTCAAAGGCCATTTCACAGAATGCCCTCTAACTCTATCAAACGCCAGAGGAATCTCAACCTTCAAACTCTGCGCAAAAATTACAGCCAAAAACAAAATCGCGGTTACAAGAATCGGGAAGAAGGCTCTCGCCACCCCAGTACCATCTCCAACAATTACCGACGCCACAATAGCCAAAACCTTACCACTCGCTTCAAAAGTTCCCTGCGGTCCCATAAACTGGAACAACTGCGCAAACAATCTCCAACCAATACCAGCAGCAATAAACAGACTAACACCAGAACCGAAACCCCACTTCTGAATAACCTCATCCATAAATATAATTAAGAAACCACCAAGACACAACTGCAAAATCACAAGCCCCGTAAACCCAGGCTCGGCCGCAATTCCCTTCATCAAAACATAAATCAACGCCTCAAAAATCACAAACGCAAACGCCAACAACTTCTGCATTCCCTGAAAAAACTTCTTACCCTCATCGCTGTTTGTATCAATATTCAAAATCCCAGCACCATTAAGCAACTGCAAAATAATACTCGCCATCACGATAGGACCAATACCAAGCGAAATAATCGAACCAAAAGAAGTACCCATCAAAATAGCCAAGTATTCAAATCTAGAAAGCGAATTCGCAGCAATCCCAAACAAAGGAATATTAGCCAAAATAAAATAACCAATCAAAATAACCAGAGTCCACTTCAACTTAACATTAAAACTAACCTTCTTCTCAGTCGGAGCCCTGACCTCAGGCAAATTATGTAATAATCCTCGTAAACCCATAGAATATGATTAGAAAATTTGTTTATAAAGTTTTGTAGGCTTTAACGATGCTAACCTCAAAGAAAACCATACCCAACAACACAACCATGAGCATCAATAATCCTATTAGTAGTAATTCTACCAGACCGTGCAATATATTCATTGCCATTCAAGTGATTAGGATTCATAACCGTATCAGGATTTCCGCAAGGAGACCAATTCAACCCATCATTAAAAGTTAATTTTTCCAGTTCCATCTTATTTCTTATCAGAACTCTTCTTCTCAACCTTAGCTTCTTTTTCAACCTTCTTCTCAACAACCTTCTTCTCTTTAATAACCGGCAAAATAATCTTACCACCAGCTTTCTCCATCTTCTCAATAGCAAGCTTACTCGCAGCCTTAGCCGTAATCTCAGCCTTAAATCCTTCACCAGCTCCAAGAATCTTATGCTTAGGCAAACTAATCTTCGCCCCGCTAAAATTATCCTTAATATCCCTCAAGTTAATCTGATTAGTCTTCTTCCGAGCCGAACCTCGAGATGTCAAGCCTTGCTTACCAAAATATCCTTTCTTCTTATCACTAGCAATCGCTCTCTGCTTATCATGGTCCGCTCTCTTACCAGTTCCAGCCTTACCAAAACCACCCTTGTTACCATGACCCTTATGCTTCTGCCTAAAACCCCATCCAACAGTCCTAGCTCCCCGAATCCTAGAATTCTTCTTTCTCTTGTGAACTCTCATCACAACATTCTCCCAACTAATTTAACAATATCTTCATGCTCTCCCAAAATACCTTTCGGCGTTGGCAATCTCGAACTCTTCTTAAATCCGCCTCTTGGTGGATGCAAAAAGTAAACCCCTTCCTTAGCAGGTCTCTTAGAATTCAATTCCTTAATAAAAGCCTCATCAACCTTTCCAAAAGCAACTAATCTCTGAACAGCCCTAACCATTCCCATCTTCACAGCGTCGTTTTCATCAACCATAATCGCCGCAAACTTCTTGTTCATCTTTAATCTCTTCAAAGTCTCATTGTCTTTCTTCTTATTCTTAACCTGACCAGCGATCCTAACTACGAATATCATAATCGAACCTCCCCAATTTTCTCAAGAGCCATCATCAAAGCCTTAGCAGTATTGAAAGTCGTATTAACCTTCCCAGCAGTCTTACTATAAACATCCTTAATCCCAACAGCCTTCAAAATCTTCTTCATCTCATCATTAATAACCAAACCAGTTCCCTGCGGCGCCGGCATCAACTGCACCCTAACAGAACCACACTTTCCCTTAACGGTCAAAGGAATACTGTGCTCCTCCTCACAAGAACAATCAAACGAAGCACAACCTCTCTGAATCTTAGTAATATTCAACTTAGCCTTCCTAATCGCCTTTTCTTTCGCCGGCAAAGTCTCAGCAGCTCGACCATATCCAAGTCCAACATGTCCATGCCCGTCACCAACAACAGCCATAACACCAAAAGTCAAAACGTTCCCTTCCTTAGTTTTCTTCTGAGTTTGCCTAAACGCCCTTCGCTTTCCACCACCAAACTTACCTTTAGCCTGTCCGATAAACAAAGTATCAGTCTTCAAATTCTTAACCAACAAGTCAACAATCTGCGGCTCCATAATCTTTTTACCTTCATCCAAAACCTCATCAATATTAGCAACCTTTCCAGCTCGAACAGCTCGACCCAATTCAGTCCTCGGAATCCAAGCCTCCAATTTCTCCTTAGCCTCTCGCGCAAATCTATCTTCCCTACTCTCTCTCTTAAACTCAGGACGCCCCCTCTCTGTAGCCTTAGCAGTCTCAGCAAACTCCTTAGAAACCTTATCATCCGCAGCCTTCTCTTTAGCTTCAACTACTTCAGTCATTTCTTTCAATTGCTTATCGTTATCTAATTCCTTTTCCATAACTTTCTCCGCTTCACCCTCAGCTTGCTTCTCTTTCTTGTCTCCACCAGTAACTGCCATCTTACTTCAAAGCCTCCTTAACTTTAGCAACCATAGCTTTAACTTCAGGCTTCAAATGCTCACCATTCAATCTATCTTCCGACGGGAAAACCTTTTCATTCGCAGGAACATCCAAACCACCATCAACTAATCCCTTAACAACAGCGAAAACTCTCGACCCTGTAAAAGTTCGAGCCATTCCCAAATCAACAATATATTTCCCCTTCTTCAATTTCTTAGCCATCAACATACCAGTCAAGTATCCAGCAGAAATAGATTTCAAACTTCCAGACATCTTTGCATCCCATCCATTCTTCAAAAGTTCCTTAGATGTAACAGTAGCAATAACCTTATCCTGAGCCTCATTAGATTCAACAGCCTGCAAAATATAATACTTATTCGTCCTTCGCACAACTATTCTAGGAATTCCCGACTCAAGCAATATCCTTCTCGCTTTATAATCAGTCCGATTTTCCCTTCTCCTTCGCTTCATTGTTCTTAATCCTGCCATCTTACTTATCTTCCTCCAAATGCTCCTTTAAGTGTCTTTTGCTCTTAAACTTCCGAGATCGAATCTCCTTCCTCAACTGCCTATTCTGTTCCTTATCAACAGCGCCAGTCCTAACCAAACCTCGAACAAACGCCCTCAGTTTTCTAGTAATTATAACATACTCAGCCTTCCTCACATTAACTTTCTTCTTAACCTTTCCAACTCTCCTTCGGTTCTTTCTCTTCTCGATCTTCTTCCGACCCTTAACTTCTCGAATCTTAATCGCGCCACTCTTATGCAAATCCAAAATATCCATTCTCGTAATCGCTTCCTTAATCTCGCCCAAATGAGCTTCTACGAAAATAATCCTATTCTTACCGACCTTCAAAACCTTAGCCGCCAAGTCCTTCTTTCTAGCTAGCTGCATTTTTCTTGTCCTCCACTTTATATCGATTCAAAATCACAATCTTCATCTCATTCGCCTTAGCAATAATTTCTTTCTGCTTCTTCTTTCCAACCTTTCCGATGATAATTCCAGTTCCCTTATTCACAGATTCCAAATCCTTAACATTCTCAACTCGAACCATTTCCATACCTTTAACAAAATCCTTAGCACTAGCCTCAGCTCCCCATCCCACTTTCGGCCTCTGTCCTCGCCCTTTTCTTCCAAGCCTAAACTTATTCTGTCGACCCTTAGCACCGTGCCACTTCTGATTCTTCTTAACTCCACGACCAAGCCTAATCTTCTTATGCCAATCAGTCCTTAAGAACTTCGGCTTCTTCCTAGCTGCTGTTTTCTTTTCTGTTTCTGCCATTAGATAGCTCTCCCGCATTTGTTAGTTATAAATATTCCATCTTGGAAAATTCTCCGGTCTCTTCCAGTCAATCTAGTTGCCTTCTCCAAATTAGCCGCAGTCTGTCCAGCAGCCTCGATATTATTAGATGTAACAGTAATTTTAGTCCCTTTAATATCAACCTTAGCGCCATCAATAATCTTAGCAACCCTCTCGGTTGTCTCACCCAAAAACGACTTGATAACAACCTTCTTATCATCAGCCTTAACATTCATAGGAAAATGCACATTACAAACCTCAAGCTCATAAACAAAATCCTCACCAAGCCCCTTAATCATATTCTTCAAATGCGCCCAAGTCGTTCCAATCATTTTCGATTCTCTACGAGTAGCTCCTTTAGCAGTCAAAATAATTTTCTTATCTTTTACAACAGCCTTAACCTTACCTAAATCGCAAGTTTTCTTCAACTCCTTACCAGAACTCTTAACAACAAAATCGTTCCCACTAACAACAACTTCAATTCCCTCAGGAATATCAATAATTCTTTCCAAATCTTTATTCATTTTAATAGAAATAAGCAATTACGCTTCCTCCTAATTTATTTGCAACTGAATCCTTCTGGTCCATCAAGCCCTTATTTGTGGAAATAACCAAACTACCGAAATTTCTCGACGGTAAAAATCTCCTCAAATACTTATCAATATCCGCAACCCCAGCATAATACCTAGGCTTCACAGCTCGACACTCATTCAATTTGATAATCTTAACAGTAACAGTTTTCTCAGCCTCATTAGTCTCATAATCAATATGACCCTTCGACTTCATCATTTCAAATAAGTTCAGCAAAACCTTAGAGTATCGCTTAATCGTAAGCTCCACTTTTCCAACTCGCTTAGCATTCATGATTTCGTTAAATCCATCAGCAACTATATCTTGTGACATTCTTTGTTCCTCCTAACTATATTTTTTGAACCCAAGTTCAACAGCCAACTCTCTGAAACAGTGTCGGCACAAATTTAGATTATAAGATGAAATGTGAGCACCATGCCTTCCACAAACCTCGCACTTCTTAGCAGCAATCCCGAACTTTCTTGGCTTAGGCTTATTGTGTTTCAAAAACTTCTTCAAAACAGCCGGCTTTCCCCGAAGCTGTCGAGTTATTTTTCTCCAATCGCTTGCAGTCATTCTACAACCTTCTTCTGCTTCCGCAGAATCTCTGTCTTAAATTTAGTTATCAAATAGTTCTCAATCTCTTCTCGAGTCACAACCAACCTTCGCGATTTTCCTCGCTTAACTTTCTTCCGCTCAACAGCCTTCCCAGCTCTAGTAAAAACAACAGTAACCTCGAAACCCATAATCCCAACTTCCCTAATATATTCCATCCCCGGAATCTCAATATACTCATGGATCCCAAACGAAAAACAATTAGGCTGAATCTGCTTTTCCTTCAAAGTATTATCAATAGCCGGCAACAATTTCTTAACCATATTCAAAGCGTCCTCGCCTCTCAAAGTAACCTTAGTTCCAACTTCCAAACCAGGCCTAACGTTCCAAGTCGGAATTCTCTTAGTTGCTTTAACCTTAACCGCTTTCTTTCCAGAAACTTTCTCCAATAAAATAACTCCCTTATCCAACTTATCAGCAACGCCACCAATATTCAAAATAACCTTATCCAACTTAATTTCCTTCATTACATTTTCTGCCATTATGCAATCACCAAGATAGTCTTGTAAGGCAAACTCACAGTCTTATCTTCCAATTTAATTTGATAATTCCTACCACGAACCAATTCCTCAAACCCAACAAGTTCACCCTTCTCACCAGCATGCTTACCCAAAACAATCTCAACTTTCGCGCCTTCCTTCAACGGCAAAATCTTAACAATCTTATCTTCCTTAGTATTCAAAAGAACAGAATCACCAACCGAAAATTTCTCAGCAGTCATAATATTCTGACCATCATCCAAATTCATCTGAATCTTCTTGGATCCCAAAATCTTCTTCCCGCGAATCTTAACAATCTTACTATCAGCTTCCTTAGCAGAAACCTCAACCAACTTAAACTTCTTATTAACAATCTCCAACTTATAATTCAACTTAGCTTTCTCAAGATTCAAAACATCAAAAACCTGAACAGGGAAATCCTCATCCTTCCGAATCTTATTATTAACCTTAACCATTCCACCCAAAGTCATTCTCCTAACTTCCTTCCTCGTCTTAGCAATTTTCAAAACATCTCTCAGCAAAAACAACAGCGAAATTCCCTTAGAAGTCGCATGACTAGGCACGGCTACAAATCTTCTTCCTCGACCTTTTCGCGGAACCGGCCACGACTTAGGCATCTGTGTTTTCTTTATATGTGCCATTATTTCTTAGCCTCCTTTGGTTTAGATTCAACTTTCTTAATTTCCTTCTTTTCTTCAACATTTTCAACAACAGCATTCTTCAACCTCTTCTTGTCATCAACATTCAAAATAATTATCTTAACATTCGAAGGATGAAACCATGTAATCAACTTCTCTCCACCAGCCTTTCCAGCTCTCTGCAATCCATCAATCTGAATTCGCGTATTCTTAACATCAACAATCCCAACCTTGCCCTGCTTCTTCGCGAACTTTCCTCTCATAACCTTAACCTCGTCACCCTTCCGAACCTCAATACTTCTTCGCCCATACTTAGCCCTCAAAGGTTTATCCAAAGTCGCTCCCAGCAAAGTTCTCTTGATATGATTAGGCGCATTAGCCAAAAACTTCCTCTGCTTCCGAGGCTGCTTACTCGATTTCCACGATTTATTAAATTCTGCTTTCATTAGTAAACCCCGCTAGCAATTTTAGCGACCTCCTTCCATCTTTCCTGAACTTCTCTAGCAACAGTGCCCTTAATCTGTGTACCCTTCGGATTACCCTTGTCATCTTTCAAAAGCGCAACAGCATTGTCCTCAAAACAAACTCTCTCTCCAGTATTCCTTTTCCACGGCTTCCTCTGCCTAACCAAAACCGCATCGAAAATCTCACCCTTCATTTTAGGATCGCCCTTCCGAACAGAAACTTTAATCTGGTCCGCAATCTTAGCATAAGTCATTCTACCCTTGCTCGTCTTACAATGCTTAACTCCAACAATCTTACAAATCCTCGCACCACTATTATCACAAGCTTCAAGCAAGCTACCAATATTCAAAGCCCGAGTCGCACGACCACTTACAGCCTTCATGCCTTCACCTCCAATTTCCTAACAACTTTACTAACAACAAAATGAATCGTCTTACTAATCGGTCGAGTCTCAGCAATCTGAATCAAATCTCCAACACCAACGCCATCCTTCATACACTCAGGAAGCCTAGCGTGAATCTTCGTTCGCCTCTTCTCATATCTTTCATACTTAGCCAACCTCAACATTCTCTCAAACTGAATTGTAACCCTACCATGCAACTTCTTAATAACAGCCCCCTCAAAAGTTCGTCCCCTCATCTTCAATTTCCTATCTCCATGAACTGGACAAAGCCTATCGTTACAACTAACTTCAGCTTTCTTAATAGTCTTCTTCGCGACTTTCTTCTTTGTTGTTTTCTTTTCTGTTACCATTTTATTTTAATCTTCAATTTGGTCTTCGCTGAAACCCTCAGCAACCAAAACTGGTTTTATGTGTCCTTGATGATTCCCTTGCAATTCAATAACCTTGTTCTTTATCGTACCACCACAAGCTCGCTTCATTTTAAGCGTTTTTGCGACAGCCTTAATATCAACGCCGTCATCGAACCCACTGATCATTGTATTGACTTTCCCGAAACGCCTTTTCTCCGTCGTGACAGTAATCTGCTGTTGTGTCTTAGCAATTTCGCCACACACACACGCCGCCAAAGGCAATCCACATTTCGGACATATATCCATTTACTTCTTTGCTTCCTCCGGTTTAATTTGATTCTTCATAGTTAACATCCGCGCAATTTCCTTTTTAATGCTTCCTCTTTTCGTCGGGTTCTTCAACAATTCAATCTTCAAATCAACAATCTTCTTCGCTATTTCTTTATCTGTCATTTTCTTATCTACCATAAACATAAATCTCCGATTTTTGTTTCCGCGTTTTTCATCTGGAAAAACAAGACAATCTTTCTCTTTTGCTTTAGCAATTTATTTACCATTTTATTTTTTCTTAACCTTCCTTTTCTTCTTTATTTTCTTAACAGTCTCTTCAACTTCCTCAAAAGTCGCATTCTTCTTAACGGCTTCAATTAAAGCCTCATCGACAGTAATCTGATCACACATAACAACACCAGGAGCCAAAATCGCAACCTTAATCCCAACAACACCCTGCTTCGTAGTCGCAGTAGCCTCAGCCCTGTCAACAACCTTCGCAGCATCCCCAGTTTTCTTCAAATAACCGAAAGCAAATCTCCAAGATCGCGCCCTATCACTCGGCAACTTTCCAGACACTCTCAACTCAGCACCCAAAGCACCAGAATTCTTAATCTTACCAAGAGCCCTATAACTCGAAGCCTTATATTTCATAGCTCCAAATCTCTCAAGCGTCAAAGCAATATCATCAGCAACTAACTGAGCATCAAACTCAGGATGCATAATCTCCTCAATATCAACATGCGGATTCTCCATCTTAAACCGTTTCTTCAAAACTTCAGTCAACTCATTGATCTTCTCCCCTCGCTTTCCAATAATCCAACCAGGCTTATGCGTCGAAACAACAATCTTCTCACCAACGGGAGTATATTCAATTCTTACCTTCGAAACTTTTCCCATACCAAACATTCGCTTCACAAATTGCTTAATATTGTACTCGTCTTTCCTTACGCCAACAAATTTCTTTTCTTCCATTATTTCTTTTTCCTCTTAATCAATTTAGTTTTTTCAACAACTTCAATATGAACATGACATCTCTTAGCCCTTCGACCACCACGCCTCAAAGGTGCAGCTGCCCTATCAGCCTTAGCAACCCTAATCACAGGAGCTTCAATCCCATTAACAACAGCGTTAGCCCCAGCCTGCTTCACAACTTCCATAATCGCAATACACGCAGTCTTTGGGAATCGACCACCAGCAAGCCCTCGACCTTTCCTATGACCAATTTCCAAACCAGCCATTGGCACAGGCCTCTTCTCATCAACAACAGCTTGCAATCTCTCAATCGCAGCCTCAGGAGTTTTACCAACAATAGTTCTACAAACAAACTTAGACTGCTTAGGCGAAATTCTCAAAGCAACACCATTAGCAATCGCAACATCCTTCTTTTTAGTTTCAACTTTCTTAACGACCTTTTTCTCTTCTTTCTTAATCTCAGCCTTTTCAGCCTTGACATCTTTCTTGATATCTTCTTTAATATCTTTTTCAACATTAGTTTTCTTTTCGTTTACCATTTTACAATAAAGTCTTCTTCTTCTTAGCACCGCCTCCAATCGATGTATGCTTTGCAATCTTTCGAGTCATGGAGAACTCACCTAATCGGTGTCCCAACATTTCCTCGACAATAACAACCTTAACAAACTCCTTCCCATTATAAACCCCAATAGTCTTACCCAACAACTTAGGCACAATCACAATTGTTCTGTCATGCGTCTTAATCGGCTTGTTCCTAGATTCCTTAACTTCACAAAGTTTAACAAAAGCTTCAACAATATCATAGTTCCTCAAAATAGTTCTTCGAGCTCGAGACTTAACCATCTTCGCAAACTCTCGAGTATCAAGAGCTTTCAATTCCTCAGTGTTCTTCCCTCGGAAAAACTTGTCCTTACTTTTCTTTACTAATTCGTCTGCCATCTTATCTTTTCTTCCTCCCTGTTCTTCTCGGTCTAATCAAACCAACCTTCTTACCAGGCGACGCATTTCGTTTAGCAATCGCGCTCTTCATTCTCTTACCTCGACCAGATCCAAACGGATGATCAATAGCGTTCATTTTAACCGGAGAAACTCTTGGCCATAACTTAGACTTAGATTTCATTATATAAAACTTCTTACCAGCCTGCAAAATCGGCTTACTCATCCTACCGTCCCCGGCAGCTCGTCCAATAGTAACCCTACAATTAACATCAAATTTCTTAACCCTCTTCGACGGCATCATAATCTTAACAGCGTCTCCTTCCTTCGCCATAATCACAGCAAAATTCCCAGCAGTCCTAACAAACTTCCCACCATCAGTAGGATTACGCTCAATATTAAAAACCTCAGTCCCATTCTTCAAATCCCCAATCTTAGCAATATCCCCAAACTTATTCCCACCAACATTAATTGTCTGACCAACATACAATAAGTTCACGGCAAAATTCTCAAAGACCTTCCCTTCTTTATTTTTAAACTTAGCAATCGGAGCAGAATGACCAGGCGAAACGCTCAGCTTCACGCACTTGAAATCTCCCTTCAAGTCAAACAAATATCCAGGCCTAACCTTACTAGCCTTCTCTCGAGTCTTGTAAGTATGCCCACCCTTTCCTCTTCGCTGCTGAATAATTCTCTTACCCATCCTACATCAACCCCAACTTAGTCGCAACATCCACAGCTGGATAATCCGATTTCAATTTAACATAAGCAACCTTCTTATTTTTCAAAGTATGCGTCCTAACCTTAGCAACCTTCACCCCAAACAACTCCTCAACTTCCTTTCGAATATCAGGCTTGTTAATCGCTCGATCAACCTCGAATACCAAAACATTATCTACCTCAATCTGCCTAACTATCTTCTCCGTCGACTTCACTTTCTCCAAAATTATTGTCTTACTCATTTGAACCGACCTCCAATCTCAGCAATCGCTTTCTCACTGTAACAAACCAATCGTCCAACAACACCATTCAAAGTCAAATCCTTAATCGACAATTCATCAACATGAACAACTTCAATCCCCTTTCTTTTCATATTCTCTTCATTAGCGACAACAAACAAAAGCCCAGCATTACTCTTATATTTCCGACCCCTCATCTTACCTCGACCAGCCCGAATAGTTTTATTTTTCCAAACCTTAGCTTCACCAAAAACAGTACTCAAAGTTTTCTTAAAATCCTTAGTCTTCAATTCCAAAACAGCACCATCAAAAACGACAACATCCTTAACGCCACTCAAAGCAGAACAATAAGCGATCGCCAATTCTTTCTTGTTAATCTTCTTGAATAAATTCTTTCCACTTCGAGGAGCATGCGGTCTTCGACCACCACGAGTAGAAGCAATAGTCGCACCAATCCAATTAAACGAAGCACCATGCCTAGACATTACCTTTCTAGGAACCCTGGAAATACCCTTACCATAAGTCGCCTTCCAGTCATGCCTCTTCTTCTTAGAAATACCAGAAGCAGAATACTGAGCACCAGCACCTTCCATGGCACCATAAGCCTGCAGATGAATTCCTTTCTGCGCCTCAAAAACCTTCAATAAAATATCAGCTCGAACTTTCTTACTAAAACATTTAGGCAAATCAAAATCCTTCTTCACTTTTCCAGCCTTATCGAATAACTTAGTTTTCATCGCAACCCAAGCACCTCAAACTTTTTCTTAGCCATAAACTTAGTTGGTCGGATAGCCTGACTAATCATAAGACCCCTCTTCTGTGGCCCAGGAACCGAACCCTTCACAATAATATAATCGTTCTTAATAACACCATAATGCTCAAACCCACCCTTCGGATTAATATCCTTCTCGCCAATTTTTCCAACTTCCAAAATCAAACTATTATAAGAAATCCTATTATGATAACCAGTCTGCCCAGCCTGCGGAGCTCTAAACGTAACCCTCGACGGATGCCATGGAGCCAAAGAACCCGGCCTCCTCTGTCCCTTCTCGGACTTATGATCTTTCAATGCAATCCCAAATCGCTTCACAGGACCATTGGTACCAAAGCCCTTAGTCACGCCACGAACATCAACAAGACCATCACTGAAAACTTCACTAATCAAAATATCCTTCCCAATCCTCTCCTTAATAAAAGCCAACTTCTCATCAACAGATCCAGACAATCCAATCTCAGCCATATCAGCCTTATTCTTATCAACGCAAGTATTCTTCACACCAGAAAACAAAATCACCCTAACATCATCAAACTCAATATCATCCTTAATCTCGCCAACCTTTTTAGAAAGCTTAACACTTTTTTTCAAAACCTTATCATTAGAAACCACAACATCCTTCATCACCTTCCCATTTTTATAAAATCGAACAGAATAAATTTTCATAGCCGGACACTCAATAATAGTCGCCGGAATCACAATCCTCTTGTTTTTAGCCATAGAATGTTCAGTATCATCCTTAGCCCAAACAGAAGTCATACCAACCTTATATCCAACAAAACCCATAAATCCAACACCATCCTTAGAGGTCGCTTTCCAGTTCACGCTAGGTACAACCTTCTTTGCTCTAACCCTCGGGTAGAACTGAAGACTTCCACTACGCATTCCGTTATTATCTGTCATTTGTTTTGTTTCCTGGATGAACGTGAACCGAAGTCCTTTTTCATCCTGCAGTAGTTTTCGCTACTTGATAATTTTTCGATAGCACTCGAATCATTATCGTGACCAACCAATCACAAATCTCATCACCCAAACATTTAAGTTTTGGATGGAACTAAAATTATTCACAGAATAGGGTATATAAAGCTTACCCCAGAACCAACAGCCCCAATCAAAACCCCAAAAATCACCCTCTTCCAATCTCGCTCCAAATAAAACAACGAAACCAACAACAGGCAATAGGCGACGCTACCAAAAACACTATACAAAAAATCTCCATAATAAAGCGAGGTAAAAACCAAAACAATCAATCCCAATCCCGCATAAACATCCTGCTTAACAAATAAGAACAATAATCCAAAAATAACACCAGCTATAGCGAACTGCAAAAAATAAGCCATGTTATCAAGCATCCAAACACGAACCAAAACCAAAACGAAAAACGGCAAACCACCTAAGGCAATGAGGTCTCGCGCCAACACCTTCAACCAACCATCCTCTTTCATAAAAAACCAACGCCAACAAACTTTAAAGCATTTTCGCCCCAAGCTTTTTAAACCAATTTTCGTTTCATTTACTATGGCAATCAAAACTCCAAAAATTCTACCAGGCGAAAAAGGATACGTTTCAAGAAAAGAAAAGACAGCAAAGAAAAAATCAACCGAAAAAAGATCAAGGGCAACACAAAGAAAAAAAGATATGACCATCGGTAGAATCAAAACCGGGAAAAAAGGCTATAGGATAGGAAAGCTAACAATCACTCCACGAAAAGAAAGAAAATACCCAATCTGGCGATACTCAAGAAAAATCGGAGAACTTCTTGTAAAACACAAAGACACACCAGAAGAAGAAGTCACCCTAACATTCAACAGACTCGGTGGGATCGGAAACTTCAAACACTTAATTCAAGATGCAGACTTCCAGCTCCAATGGGCAATCCGAGAACAAGAACTTCTAATGACCCAAGACAAATGCTACAACTGCGGTAAAAAATTATCAAAATCAGCAAAGCCAAATCTCTACCATCACAAAATGTTCAAGAAAAGAACAGAGCTCTTGGAAAAAGCATCGAAGGTCCCAGAAGAAGTTATCAAGGGAAAATTAACAATCGAAAAGGGCTGGGAAAAATTCAACGATATTCTAGAAGAAGGCAACAGATACTACATGTCCCTAAAAGATACAGTTCTACTCTGTTCATCTTGCGCAAAACAAAAGAACCTCCACGAATAATGGAAAAACCCTGGTTTGTTTACATTCTCGAATGCCAAGACGGCTCTTTCTACACCGGCGTAACAAACGACCTCGACAAACGAATGAAAACCCACGCCGAAGGAAAAGGCAGCAAATACGTCCGCCATAAAAGATTCAAATGCTTACTGCGATCAAAACAATGCGAATCAAAATCCGACGCGCATAAAGAAGAATACAAAATAAAACAATTACAAAAATGGGATAAACTAGATTACTTCAAGCAGTGAACTCAGCTTCACTATTCTTCTCAATCATATCTGCAATAACCTTCCTCTTAACAACACCCTTCCTCTTCGCAAGCTCACGAACTTCAGCCGGCTTCAACTCAGCAACATTCGAAGGATAAACAATATCAGTCACCTCAATAGTATGATTAGCAGAAACTATCTGGAAATCCCCAACACCAAAAAACAAATAATCAACAAGCTCTCTATCTTCAGTTTTCAAGGAACAAAAATCCGCAACAATACCTTCACCCTCTTTCTTGCTCTTCTTACCATCAGCAGGAGCCTTCGGCTTAATCTTCAAAACAAATCCATCACCCTTAAACGAAAGAGCAAAAAACGCCTTAGGATATTTTTCCATCAAAGCAATAATTTCATCGCACTTAATCTCACCATTAACAACATGCTTTCGAACACCCTGAAAATTCTTAACCTTCTCAATCTCAAAGCTAATCTCATCCCTTAGATCCAAAGTCGAAACAATAACACCCTTGACCTCAACACTCTCGCCAACCTTACCCAAACATTTCCGAACCAAAATATTCGCATATTCAGCCCCAGCCTTAATCGCCCATTTCTTCGCCTGCTTTTTTCCATCAAGCAAAAACTTATTCTTATACTCACCACGACCAAACTTCAAAAAACTCGCATGAACCTCAGCATCAAAAACGCCATCAAAGATCTTTTTCATAACCATATCACCAAATAAATTCTAAGCTTTATAAAACTTTATAAGTTCGCAAACCCTAGATTATTATGGCAGATTATAAGGGAATAAAGAGAGGAATCGTCGGTGCAATTATCCTAGGAATCTTCATCCTAACATTCTTCATTCTAAAGCCCATAATAATTCCAATCATATTCGGCCTACTTTTTGCATATATCTTCAGCCCAGTTTACAGAAAAATAAGAACAGTAGTCAAAGGGAAAAATACAGCAGCATTTCTACTAATGCTGGGGCTAATGATCATAATAGCAATCCCAATAATTTACTTCATACCGATTATAGCAAAACAAGCATTCGACACATACACACTGTCAAGGAGTTTTGACTTCGGAGGATTTGTAGGAAATTTCGTAAAAGGAGACATATCACCATCATTAGCAGCAAATCTAAGCGACGCCGTCAGCGGAATGTTCTCAACTTTCCTAAACCAATTCACAAGCATTTTGGTAAACCTGCCGTCACTACTTCTTCAATTCGCAGTTTTCCTTTTTACATTTTATTTCGCGATACGAGACCAAGAAGAACTAAAAGAATACATATCAACACTCTCGCCATTTTCAGAATCAACAGAGAAAAAATTCCTAAAAGAATTCAGGGGAATAACAAATGCGATCGTGTTCGGGCAGGTATTCATTGGAATCATTCAGGGGCTGGCGGTCGGTGCGGGGCTATTTTTCCTAGGAGTCCCAAAAGCATTAATCTTGACATTTATTGCGTGCATAGTTTCAATAATCCCAGTTTTGGGCTCATGGTTGGTTTGGTTGCCAGTTGGACTTGTGCTATTGGTGGCAGGACAGACGTTTGCAGGAGTATTTCTTCTGCTTTATGGAGCCCTATTCGTTTCAACAATTGACAACCTATTTAGACCATGGATATTATCCAAACAATCAAATCTCCCAATCGCGCTAAGCGTCATCGGAACAATCGGCGGACTATACTTCTTCGGAATAACAGGTTTGGTCCTAGGCCCACTGGTCTTGGCATACGTCTTAATTATCATCGAATTCTACAGAGAAGGAAAACTAAAAGAGCTGTTCAACAAATAAGAGGTAAAAAGTGAAACTAAAAATAAAAAATTTCAACTGGTTAGCTGGCCGTCCAGTGGTCGTGCTTAACGAAAAGACCGCAAAAAAATTAAACGTATTTGTCGACGACAGAGTCGCAATTACAAACTCAAAAAAAGTATATGCAGTAGTCGACATTTTCCCAAGACTAGTCAAGGATAAAGAAATAGGCTTATCTCACGAATTAGGACAAATTCTAAAATTAAGAAACGGAGCAAGTGTAGAAGTTAGCTCATCGGAACTTTCCGACGCGTCATTCTTAATCAAAAAGAAAATGAACGGAGAATCATTAGATCAAAAAGAGTTAGAATACCTAGTTTCAGAAATCGTCCATAATAATTTGACGGAAGCAGAAATCGCATTTTTCACAGCAGCCGAAAAACTAAATGGGATGAGCGACAAAGAAACAATCAATCTGACAAAAGCAATGGCAAAGACCGGAGCCAAATTAAAATTCAGAGAAAAATATGTAGCTGATAAACATTCCATTGGAGGAATCGCGGGAAACAGGACGACACCAATTGTCGTAGCAATCTGCGCAGCAGCAGGATTGACATTACCAAAAACATCATCGCGAGCAATAACTTCAGCATCGGGAACAGCAGACGTAATCGAAACAATTTCAAATGTCGAACTTTCATTAGAAGAAATAAAAGGAGTCGTCAAAAAAACTGGAGCCTGTTTAGCGTGGGGAGGGTCTCTTGGGTTAGCGCCATCAGACGACAAAATTATACAAGTTGAACGATTACTGAACCTAGATATCGAACCACAACTAATCGCCTCAATCTTATCCAAAAAAATCGCAGCAGGTTCAAAATTCGTTCTAATAGATATCCCATATGGAGAAAGCGCAAAAGTTGCAACACTCTCAAAGGCAAAAAAACTCGGAAAGAAATTCGAAAGAATAGGAAGCAAATTTAAACTAAAAATAAAAATAGTCTATACCGACGGTTCACAGCCAATTGGAAACGGGTTCGGACCAGTTTTAGAAATGCTAGACGTATTATCAGTTCTTCAAAGATCTCTGGGTTTCCCAGTGGACTTAAGAACAAAATCAATCTTTCTATCGGCAGAACTCATGAAACTTTGTGGGATAAAAGACGCCAGAAATAAAGCAAGAGAGATTTTAGATTCCGGAAAAGCCTGCGAGAAATTTCAAGAAATAATAAACGCACAAAATAAAAATAAAAATTTCGACAAGATAATACAAAAACTTCCTCTAGCTAAAATAAACAAAGTAATCAAAGCTGGCAAAACAGGAAAAATTACAAACATAGATAACAAAAAAATAAATTCATTGTGCCGAATCCTCGGAACACCAGAAACAATCTCATCAGGAGTGTATCTTCATAAGCATATCGGCAAAGTAAAAAGAGGCGAACCAATCATGACACTTTATACGAAATCCAAATCGAAATTAGACGACGCATTACAATTCATAAAAAAGAGCAAGCCGATTAACATCCAATAGGCACATCGTCCACGCAATCAAAAAGAGCGGTGATATCATGGGTTTTTTTTACACTCTCCCAAACATCATAAGGAGAAACTCTTCCAGCTTTTATTGCCTCAACTAATTCAGCTTCTTCTGCATTGTCTAAAAATTCTTGAGCGAAGGCCACTGCCGCTGCCGAATAAAAATCCTGCCCTATTTTCCTATCTGCGTGAGTAAAAGGAATTTTAGCAACATCTACATAACGTTCAGCATCTCTAATTCTAAAAGAAACATCACCCCGATCTGTACAATATATGTGCGCTACATTGTTTTCAGATTCACCAAGCAGACCCCAAATAATTCTCCCCATCACAAAACACTCGCTTTCAAAATCTTAACTTCCTCAAGTGGCTTATCTCTACCGTCCGTCGCAACAGCACCAATCTTCTTGACAACGTCCTCACCTTCGACAACTTCACCAAAAACAGGATGCTTACTAGTCAAAGGCTGCCTATCATAATCCAAAAAACTATTATCCACAAGATTAATAAAAAACTGACTCGACCCAGTATTCGGCCCAGCATTAGCCATAGAAATCGTCATAGGCAAATTAGAATGCCCAGCAACAAACTCATCTTTAATCTTAGGAATCTTCGGATCACCCATTCCAGTCCCAGTAGGATCCCCGCCTTGAATCATAAAATTAGGAATTATCCTATGAAAAATCACACCATCATAAGTTCCAGCTTCAACAAGCCCTTTAAAATTTCCAGCAGTAATCGGCATATCGTCATACAAAGCTATAACAATATCCCCATGATTCGTCTCAAGTTTTACTTTAGTTTCCATATTACCTTCAATATTATCGAACATCTTCATGACGAACAACGTAAACAAAACAACCAAAACAACTATTATAAAGATTGCGACCGATTTATTCTTAAGAATATTTTTCATAACAAACACTAACCAACTAAATTTAAAAACCTATCTTACCCAAAAACACTATGCCTTCATCGCATAGTGGTATTGCACTGGACTTGAAATCCAGACCCTTCGGGGTACCCAGGTTCGATTCCTGGTGAAGGCGTTCTTCGAACCGCGGGTACCGTACCTTGGTTTCGTTAGGAGCGATGGTCGCGAGTAACGAGCAAGCTTCTCTGAAGCGTCGCCGATTCCTGGTGAAGGCGTATATTCTGCCCACATCGCATTGAGGTATTGCCGAACGATTCGCTCCGAATAAAATAATTATAATTATTTTTTTTATGAGGTGCAAATTGTGAGATGGACTTGAAATCCAGACCCTTCGGGGTACCTCGGTTCGATTCCGAGTGTGGGCGTCATCTCTCTTCGTCAATTATTGTTCCAGGGGTAGTGCCATATAATGCTGCAAGTTCACACAATCCTCCAACACCAACCCCCCTATGCCCATTTTCAAACAGAGAAATATAGTTAACAGTATACCCCACTGAAGCAGAAACCTGTTCTTGAGATAATTTACTAGCTTTCCTATAATGCACAAGATTGGCGGCAATTCTTCTTCGAACATCTTCAGGGACTTTTGCTGTTTTCTTTTCCATCTTAAATCTCATCAAGAACTCTCTTTCCCAAACTATCCTCATCATCAAGATAGTCATCCAGACAAAGCTACAAAGGCTTCATCCTCAAGAACAGCAAAGCCAACTAGACCTCACAATTCTAAAACAATTTAATTAAAAATTATTTATCCGAATAATGAAGCCAAACCTTCAGCCGCCTCAGCCTTTGGTTCTTCTTTCTTCTTTTCTTCTTTTGGTGCATCACCAGCAGGTGCAGCAGCGCCACCAGCAGCCGGAGCCGCAGCAACACTAGCATTTGCAAGCTTGTCAGCAATATCTACGCCAGATAAACTAGCTACCATTACCTTAACTTTCGCTTCGTCAACCTCAGCGCCAGTCGCGGAAATAACAGCTTTCAGATTATCTTCGTTGATATCCTTTCCAACTTTGTGCAACAAAAGAGCCGCATATGTGTATTCCATTTTGTATTTCTCAAGATTAACCAAATAGGCTAGCAAGGCCCGCAGCGGACTCTTCCTTTGGTTCTTCCTTTTTAGTTTCTTGAGTTTCAGTTTTTTCTTCTTCAACAGGAGCAGCCACAACTTCCGGTTCAGGCTCTCCACTAATTATTCTACTAACAGTACCCTCGTGAGCCTTAGCCTTCCCTAAAATCATATCCAAAGTCTCAGCATTAACAATCCCCAAATCAACAGCAACAGCAAAAGCCCTACCATAATCATATTCTAATTCAGCAACAGCACCTTCAATATCAATCTTAATATCAACGTAAACCTTTTTCTCATCACCATCAAAAGCAGCAACAGGCTCAACGCCAACCTCGAACGGAATAATATCCAACTTTGCCATAATCGAAGCATGAGCCTCACTAATCACTCCACCTTCCTTAACAATAACCTTATCCTGCATAACCGCAATCTTCCCATTCTCAACCTTAGGCGCCAAACCAACAGCACTCAAAGCAGAAATATCAGGACCAGGTAACAATTCAGTTGGCCCAGCTTTAACTTCAATATCGCTCGGAGCAATCTGCCCAGCCTTAGCTTTAGCAGGACTCTTTTCCTTAGCCAAAATTCCAGAAATTTCAAACGCATCAGCGTCACTAAATAACATAGCAGTCGAATCATCAACATGCGGAACCAAATCATGAAGCTCTTTAATACCAGAATGGTCGAGAGCAAACTTTACCAAACTCTTCTTTACAACCTGAACCTTCGCCTTACTCCGGAGCTTCTTCTTAATATCCTGAAACTGCGCGCTAGGCAAACCCTTAATCGAAATAACCATAACAGTCTTCTTCTTCATCAATTCAGCTAACTCTTTTACCTTAGCTTTCTTAGCATCAGACACATGAGTAGTAGTATCATGCTCTACTTTTGCAACAGCCATTACTTCCTAGCCTCCACAATTGTAATCGCTTTAGTCATAGTAAATTTAACCATAACATCCTTAACATTATCACGCCCCCTCGGCAAAGCTTTCTCAACACCCTTAATCACAGCCGCAACATTCTCAGCCAAAGCATCATCACTCATACTTTCCTTCCCGATTGCGAGCTTAATCGACATCTCTTTATTCTTAACCCTAATAGACTTCTTCATCTTCTCGATCATCATCTTCACCATAGCTTCATCTTCCTTCGGAATAATACCAGCCTGAGGCGAAGGCATCTTCCCAATCGGACCGAAAACTCGACCAAATTTAGTAGCAATCTTTCCCATCATAGCAGCATTTGCAATAAACCCATCGTACTGCTTCGCCAACTTCTTCATAGAATTCATATCCTTATACTTCACAAAATCAGCCTCGGTAATAGTCTCAATCAAATCAGACCTCTTCGTAAAAAATGCCGCCAACTTTTTCTCCCGACCATTCGGAACTCCAACAAAAGTATTCAAAGCCTCTTTCCTAACATCAAAATTCTTCAGATTAATAATCAGGTCCACGGTCTGGTCAAACTTCCGCTTCTTTCCTTCTCTCAATTCCGCAAGTGCTTTCTTAACTTCCATGATATGCAAACTGTTAGATTTATGTGTCGGCTCGGGGCCTACTACTAACAGTAGTAATAACCTAGCGAAATTTCAGTTTATAAAACTTACGATACCTGAACGCGATATGCCCGACCTTTATATTCAAATTCTATACTCCCTATATATTCAGACCTCATATCTTTCCCAACAACAACAGCATGAACCTCGGTAGCGTTGTTTGGAAGATTAACATCAACCTTATTATTTGTCAAGTTAGGATTACCAATAACAACAACAGTTCCATCTTCCCTAGTAGCTTGAAGGCAATGCGGACTTTGGATAGTATCGGGCGGAAGCCTTCTTAGTGCCTCAACAATATCAGCCTGAACATCAGCATTCCCCCGTGCAGAAATCTTTTCAAGATCCATAAAATCTAATGCAGGAGCTTATTTATATTCTTTATTGCACTCAATAACACACAAACACAACAATCCTTTAAATTCGCAGCAAGCGGATTTCCCGCGCAGCTCTGCCGCAAGACTAACTAAAAACATGAAATTTATTTCATCATATAAATACTTAAATAATCAATCAATCAAATTTCTATATGGAACTAATAGCACTATTATCAACAGGCAAAGGAACATGGGGACAAGTCTCAGGCCTAATGCAAAAAGGCGAATGGGAAAAAGTCATAGTAGTCGGCCCTTCCTTCGCAAAAGAATTCATGGTCCACGGCGAACCTTTCGACTTCATCGAATTCGATCCAAACAAATCACTAGTCCAATTAAAAAAAGAATTCTCTAGCAAGTTAAAAGGAAAATTCGACGGCCTAGAAGTAGCCTTATCAATCGCATCAGGAAACGGCAAAGAACACATGGCCCTCCAATCCGCACTACTCTCCCTCCCCGTCGGAGTCAGATTCACAGCCCTGACAAAAGACGGCGTCGTATTTTTATAAAATGGAATATTATGTATATTTTCCCGGAGAGTCAAATCCAGAAACCTGGGACACAGATAGAAGCCCAATGCCAAGATTTGGTCGTGAATCCACTTTCTCAAATAGAAATGGAGTATTTGTAGTTAATGCAATTGATCGGAACTCTAGTCCCCCAAGAGTAGAATTTAGAAAGCGCTGGACAAGAAAAGACTCGATTAATCTCTAAACTTTTTCTATTTTAAGTTTCGCTCCCTTCTTAGCCAACATAACAACACAACACCTCTCATCCTCAGCCGCAACATCATAACCATCCAAACTCTTAGCTATCTTCAAAGCATACTCCTTAACCTTATCAAACCAAACCTGATTATCATAACCCATCCGCGCCTTCGCATACCCAACCGCCTTATACCCCTTAACATGCACAAAATCCGGCTCAGCTTTCTTAATCAATTCAACATACTCCTTCAAATTCTCCTCACTAGAATTAGTCATCTCATTGAACTCACCTTCTTCACCAACCCCAACCAAAGTCATCCTAACAACTCTCCGCACATTTTTCAAATCTCTAATCACATCCAACGACTCATTAAATTTCTCCCAAGCATTCTCCTTAGTCGATCGATGCCAAATTTTAAACAACCTCTCATTCGGCGCATTAGTAGAAATCGTAATCTGAGTAGGAAGTTCACCTGCCCCGTTCGATCCACCCTCAATAGGATATCTAATGGGGTCATTCAAATTCCTCAAAACCTCAGGATTCAAACCATTAGTCACCAAAAACGAAACAGCACCACGCCTTCTAATCTCTTTAAACATCTCACCCAACCGAGGATAAAGCGTAGCCTCTCCAGACAAACTCATAGTAAAAAGCGTCGGCTCAAATGCCTTCTCCAACTTTTCCAAATCAATTTCCTTCCGTCCAGCAAATCCATTCAACAACTTCTGGCGAGCCTCAACAATTCCATCTAAAATCTCAATGGGATCATCAACTTTAGGCAAATCAGTCCCAAGATTCATCTCAATCGGCCTCCAACAATGCAAACACTGATTCTCGCACCACATCACAGCCGGCGTCATCTGGCAACATCCAGCAGAACTCACACCGTAAAATTTTTCCTTCCAGCATCCACGATCACCACGAATCGCATTCTTCGTCCACCGACAAATCTGCACCGCACTAGTCTCACCAACAAGCGCATAATTCATCTTCCTCAACCTCTCTCTGTAGTCATCACTGCTACACTTTCGCTTCGGATTCTTTCTCGCCATAAAAACTAACCCCTAGAACACTTTATAATATAATCTAAAATAAAAAATAAAAATTTATTTAGCTACCTTCTTTTCTTCTTAGTAGCTTTTCTCTTAGCAGGCTTCTTCTTAGTTGCTTTTCTCTTTACAACCTTCTTCTTAGCAGCTTTCCTTTTCACAGGTTTCTTCTTAGCAGCAAGAGCCTTCTTTCTTTTTTCCATTGCAGTTACTTGCTTCTTAAGAGATCGAATCTTAATTGCACATTGCTTTGGAGTTTTTGGTAATACCATTTCACACACCTCATTTAGTTAGAGCCGTAAAGCTCAATATAACAATGACAAACTCGTTTAAATAACTACCTACACAATTCTGATGAACCACATAAACATCAACAACAAGAACACAAACAAAATCAAGTATCCCATAAACTTATACGCCCTCTTCGCAGCCTTCTCAGATCTTGTTATTCCCAAAATCGTCAAATAGAAAAACCTACCACCGTCGAGCATTCCAAGCGGCAACATATTAAACAAGGCCACAAGCAAATTGATAATCATCACCCACCAGAACAAATAAAGTATAAAGTCAACAAACTCGCCATCCCACGTCGGCTTGTAATAAGTTGACGAATCCTTGAAGCTCATAAACTTCCCCAAAACTCTTCCAACAGCACCCCTCGGCACATTAACAAGATGCACAACCCCAAGATAAGGCCGACTAGAATTCAAAGGGTGCTCAGCCAAAGCAATGTCATACTCATGAACACCATCAACATCCTCAGTCACAAACCTAACTTCATCACCAGGATTACGATCATTCATAAATTCCATAAACTTATCCACACCCTCAATCTTCACATCATTGGCTTGGATAATTGCCCCACGCATCTGGGCCAAAACCGCCGGCGCCTCAGGATAAACCACCAAATAATCCTTATTATTATCAACCAACTGAATAGCCAACCCATCATCCAAATAATAAGTCCCATTCTCAGTCATCACTTCAGTCATCCCAGTACTATGATTAGCAAACCCAGTAACATTAGTCAGGGGGACAGCAGCAACACCATACGAATTAAAAATATATCCAGACGCCGCAAACGAACTAAAAAAGAACGCAACATAAAGCCCATAAAATATCAAAGCAAAAACAACATTAGCAAAAACCCCAGCACCCAAAACAGCCATCTGATCAACCTTCTTTTTATTTTCAAAACTCTTGTCATCCTGCTCAACAAACGCTCCTAAAATCGGACCGAGGAAAACAAGTCCAGTCGACTTAATCTTAATCTTAAACAGCTTCATAAAAATCCCATGACTAAATTCATGAACAATCGCAACAATAGCCAAAGCTACAATAAAGTAAGTAAAATAAAACGGCGGGAAAAAACTCTCCATTCCAAACAGCTTCGGGAAATACGGAATCAGCGGAGCAATAGGCGGAGCCTTAATCAACTTCGTAATCTCAGGGAACAACATATAAATCGCAACAGTCTGCCCCAGCATCCAAACCATAGCAGCCATCAAAACAAAACCAAGCCCAATAATAATATACTTCAAAAAATGCAAAGTCCCCTTAAAATTACTACCAATATAATTAATCGCATCAATACCAAACTGCGTCCGATACATAAAAATTATCCCCTCTCGCTTAAATCCACTAGTGCCCCTTCTCTTATACAAAAACCAGGCCACGAACAAACTAAACAAAACCAAAAACGTCAGATCATAAACAACAAAACTCACCATAAATATCAAAGATAAAATCCTTTTATAAAACTATTACTTCTTCCTAACTGGCCGAAAATCCTTCTTCCCACATTTCCTACATCTAGCTTTACCAGTCAAAATCTTTAAGGGCTCCAGCTTCATCTTATGCTTACACTCTTTACAAACAAACGCATTTTTGAATAGCCTGTTTTGTGCTGCTGGAATTTTAGTTGCCATAATTATAATCAAGAATTTTAGTTTTTAAACCTTTACAAAACCTTCTTCAAAAGCTTCTCCCCTTCAATGTCCCAATACTCAACCTCTGCGCCATCAACAACCTGCCCGCTCAACTCTTCAGGAATATCCAAATCAAAATTCTCAAAATTCTCACTATCCATTACACTAACACTCTCGCCATGAATACTCAAAACCTGCGCCGTCAATTTCGTAATCATAGGAACCTCAAACTTATCATGCCCAGGAACAACCCCAACTTTCTTCTTTCCCGTAAAAGCATTAATCGCCTCAAACCGAACCTTCGCATGCCCGTGCTTTCCAGTCTTAGAAATATCCATCTTCTTAACCTGATGCGCAACTCCGTCCAGAATCAAATAAGTATTCAACCTCATTTCCGTCGCTTCAATAACTCGTGCTACCATCTTAACACTTCAAAATAGATTCTCTTTATAAAAGTTTGCCAAAACCACCACTTTTAAAAACCCAAATTCGCTAACTCAAACATGGCAATAAAGAAAAACGATTTCGTCGAAGTCGAATTCACAGGAAATATCACTGGAACAGATGAAATTTTCGATACAAACATCGAAGCCGACGCAAAAAAAGCAGAACTCGATCTAAAAAACCTAAAACCATTCGTGCTATCAGTCGGACACGAAATGCTCCCAAAAGGTTTCGACGCAGATATCGAAGGAAAAGAGGCAGGAAAATCTTACACACTTGATCTAAAGCCAGAAGAAGCATTTGGAAAAAGAAACCCACAAATGATCCGAATGATTCCAACAAAACATTTCCACGAACAAAAAATCGATCCACAAAGAGGAATGCAACTAGCACTTGACGGGCAACTCGTAAAGGTTCTGTCATCCGATCGAGGCCGAACACTAGTCGACTTCAACAACCCACTAGCAGGAAAGCCAGTAACCTATACATATAAGATAAACAAAATGGTCACAGACCAAAAAGAAAAGATAGACGCACTCCAAGATTTCCTATTCCGAAAAGTTTTCGAATTCGACGCAAAAGAAAAAACAGTAACTTTCAAAATCGAAAAACAATTCGAACCATTCATAAAAATATTCGCACCAAAATTCGAAGAAATCCTAGGATTAAAAATAGAATCCGAAATCGTCGAAAAAAAGAAAGAAGAGAAGAAAGTGTAATATTAACTCTAGCACAATATTCTTTAAAAACTCATTTCCACAAACCTAAACATGGAAGATATCCTAACAAGCGGTGATGTGCAGAACTCTCAGCCAACGCAATCCATCCCACAACACAATCCACATTCTGAAATAGACAGAGAACTAGAAGAAATATTAAAGAAGCAAGCCGCACGAATAAAAGTAATTGGAGTCGGTGGAGCTGGCGGAAACACAACATCGCGGATGCGAACAATCGGAATCAAAGGAGGAGAGATTATAGCGATAAACACAGACGCCCAAGACTTACTTTACGCAAACGCCGACCATAAAGTTCTAATTGGCCGAGAAATTTCAAAAGGATTAGGTGCTGGATCTAACCCGCGAATTGGAGCAGAGGCAGCAAAGGAGCAACAGCAAGACATCAAAAAGAAATTAGCAAATTCTGATTTAGTTTTCGTAACATGCGGACTTGGTGGCGGAACCGGAACAGGGGCAGCACCAGTCGTAGCCGAAATGGCAAAGAAGCAAGGAGCGCTAGTTATCGGCGTTGTAACATTACCATTCACTGTCGAGGGAGCAAAGCGAATCGAAAACGCAATGGAAGGGCTCGAAAGAATGGAGGGAATTGTCGATACACTAATCGTAATTCCGAACGACAAACTACTAGACCTCGCGCCAGATTTACCATTGCCAACAGCATTTAAAGTTGCGGACGAAATTCTAACAAACGCAGTAAAGGGAATCACAGAATTAGTAACATCATCAGGATTAGTAAACTTAGATTTTGCGGACATCAAAGCAGTTATGGCAAACGGCGGCGTATCTCTAATCGGAATGGGCGAATCTGACTCAAGCGATCGAGCAATGGAAGCCGTCGACAAAGCATTAAACAATCCACTATTAGATGTAGATATCAAAAATGCACGAGGAGCCTTAGTGAACGTAATCGGCGGAACAGATCTGGCCTTAGACGAATACAAACAAGTCGTACAAAAAATCGGCGAGCAACTTTCCCCGGACGCGAAACTAATCTCAGGAGCACAAATATCAAAAGATCTAGAAAAATCCCTGAAAGTAATGGTTGTAATCACGGGAGTAAAATCTCCACAGATATCAGGTGAGCGATTACCCGTTGAAGTGGCCCGAAGAAAAGACATGGAAGGCGAATTGGGAATAGAGTTCTTCGATGAATAACCGCCAATCTTAAAAACCCTCAAACCATAATTCTATCATGTCAAGCAAATTCACACGAAAATTAACAACCCAGTATCACAAATACTTAAGGGTCTGGAGACTTCTAAAAAAACCAAGCATGGAAGAATTCAGAACAATCTCAAAGGTTTCAGCGATAGGGCTTCTTGTAATCGGAGCCATCGGTTTCGCGATTTCCATCGCTATTAAAATGACATTCTAACATAGAAACTTTTTTAAACCACAATTTTCTAGCATTTATATCTAGTTCTTAGAAATCTTTGAACTGGTTTAACCAAGAAAATGGCAATAGGATATGACGACGAATTTGACTACCTCGAAGAAGAGGGTGACAGCAACGCTGCTGACGCATTCGCACCAAAGATCAAAGGAGCGAGTAAACCATCTCTAATGCCAGAAGACGCAAACGACGAACCGGCAGAAGAATTAAAAGAAGAAGAAAAAGAAGTCGAGAAAGAATTAACGGAAAGAGAAAAAGCTCTTAAGAGAGAAGAAGAGGATAGGGCGGAAAAACCAAAGAGAGAAAACGAATCCCAGATTTATATTGTAAAAGTTACAACAAACAAAGAAGACAAAGCCCTAGAGATGATCGCTGACAAAGTTAAGAAAAAGAAAATCGGAATCTACGCAATTGCACGACCTCACGGACTACGAGGATACATATTTTTAGAATCCCCAGATCATAAACACGCAGAAGATGCAGTATTCAACTTACCTTACGTAAAAGGAATCATTGGAGAGACAGTAACTTATGCAAAAGTAAAACAAATGCTTGAGCCAGTTGCAGCAGACATCAAGATCGAAAAGAACGACATCATCGAAATAATCTCAGAACCTTTCAAGAACGAAAAGGCAAAGGTTGTCCGAGTTGATAAAGCAAAGAACGAGTGTGTTGTATCCCTATTAGGAGCAGCAGTTCCAATCCCAGTTACAGTAAAGTTAGATAACATTAGAGTAATAAGAAGGGAGGAGCTTGAAGACGAGGAGTAAGTTTTTAAACTGACTTTTCAAAAAACTACAATGGCAGTAATAAAATTAATGGTTGAGGGTGGAAACATGACTCCAGGACCAGCAGTTGCTCAGCAGCTCGGACCAATGGGAATCAACATGGGGAAGGTAATCTCCGACGTGAACACGGCAACATCAGAGTTCAAGGGAGTAACAGTTCCAGTCCACTTAACAGTAAACACAGAAACAAAAGAAGTCTCGATTAAAGTTCTGTCCCCGCCAACTTCCGAATTAATCAAAAAAGAATTAGGAATCGAGAAAGCATCCGGAGCTCGACTAAAACAAAGAGTAGGAAATTTCGCAATCGAGCAAGTTATTTCAGTAGCTAAAGCAAAACACGATCACATGCTCTCAAACGATTTCATGGCAACAGTAAAATCCGTAATCGGGACATGCCAAGCACTAGGTATACTAATTGAAAGTAAAGAAGTAAAGGAAGTTCAAGAAGAAATTGCAGAAGGAAAATACGCCGAAGAAATCTCTGCTCAGAAAACTGATGTTGACCCAGAAAAACGAAAGGAGCTAGACGCTTACTTCGCAGAGGTTGCAGCAGAACAAGAAGCAGTCCAGAAGGCAGAAGCAGCAGAAGCAGCGGCAGCAGAAGAAGCAAAAGCAGAAGCAGCAGCTACAGCCCCAGCAGAAGGTGAAGCAGAAGCAGCAGCTACAGCCCCAGCAGAAGAAGCAAAAGCTTAACTTTATTAATCAATAAAATCACCTCATAATCATGGGGATATGGTCTAGCCTGGTATGATTCGAGGTTTGGGACTTCGCGACCCAGGTTCAAATCCTGGTATCCCCATATAACATTCAAAAATGGCAGTAAAGAAGAAAAAAATCGGCGCAGCCGGAAGATTCGGCGCAGGGTACGGAAAGGTTAAGCAAAAGCTTATCGCAGTCGAAGCTAAGCAAAGAACAAGGCAAGAGTGCCCATTCTGTAAAGGCCGAGCAAAAAGACAAGAGCGATCAATCTGGCTATGTTCAAAATGCGGAAAGAAATTTGCTGGAGGAACCTTCCATCTAAAGGATTAAAAACCCTTATTTGATAAATTTAACATGGCATCATACAAATGCTTCCATTGCGGAAACAAAATAAAATCAGACGACCTAAAAAAGAGATTCGTATGCCCAGAATGCGGCTCCAGAATTTTCTACAAACCACGAAATAAAATGAAAACAGTAAGCTCGGATTAACATGGCAGAAAAACCAGAAGCACCAGTAAACCCATTAGCGAACCTAGATGAAGAAACACAACAACAAATTCAACAACTACAAATGATGGAACAAACTTTCCAGCAACTTCTTATGCAAAAGAACGCATTTTCTATGGAACAAAACGAAACAGATTTCATAATCAAAGAAGTCGAAAAAACTGAAGGCGAAATTTCAAGAATCATTGGGAACCAGGTTGTAATCAAAACAACAAAAGAAGCAATTCTCGAAGATATGAAAAAGAAAAAAGAATTAATCGATACAAGAATGAAATCTATCGACGAGCAAGAGAAAGAATTCTCTGAAAAAATCGAATCAATCCGAAACGAAGTTATGAAAAAGATTCAAGGATAATCCAACTATTTCTTTCCACCACATAAATATTTAAATACTGATGCGATGAAAGTATATTATGGTATTCGACAAATTCAAAAGAATGATGGGAAGAGATGACGACATTTCTCCAGACTTCATCGAGATAGACTTAGAGCAAGAAAAATCCGACTCCAAAATCTTGATCAAAACATTCGTCCTAAAAGTTTACGAAGACATCAATCCAATTCTAAACGCACTACGAGAAGGATACACAATCGCAGTTATCGACATTAGAACACTAAAATCAAAAGACGTGATCGAACTAAAGAGAGCAATCTCAAAAATAAAGAAAACAGTTGAAGCGCTAGACGGTAAGATAGCAGGATTCGGAGAGAACACAGTTATCGCAACACCTTCAAAAGTTTTCGACATCCAAAAGGGCGCAGAAGCTCCAGAAGCCCCAAAGTCAGACGAGATTGAACGATTCTAAAATGCCAGATAGCAATTGTAGCTTTTGCGGAGATGATAATGCATGCGAATATATCTCAAGAACAAGTGATATATCTCAATACGCTCCACTTAATACAACAGCTAGAATTCAGGCCAGAGAAGTCAAAACATGCAACCAGGACAAATATAAAAGATGCCCATTTGTTGACGAAGCAGCAAAGAGATTAAGTGATAGACTCGTCGCAGACTTCTAACCCCAACTTTAAAAACCCAATTTCTTACCCTATATTATGAAGACCTTGTTCATAGAAACAAAACGAAAGTTCAAAGATTCAGAGATCAAATACGAACTCCTAGACTCCCTAGAAGGCGAAACAATCGCACTAGCAGCCACTATCCAATATATAGACCTAGTCCCAAAAGTAAAATCCTACCTAGAATCAAAAGGGAAAAAAGTCATAATCAAACAAGGCGCATTCCACAAAGCCCACATCCTAGGCTGCAACTCAACAGCTCTCGACAAATCCGCAGACACAATCCTAATGATAACAGACGGCACATTCCATGCGATGAACAACGCAATCCAACTCCAGCGAGAAATCTACATCTTCACAACAAACACACTTGACAAAATCGAACAAAAAGAAATCGACGCACACAACAAAAAAACCGAAACAAAACAAAAGAAATTTCTATTAGCTAATAATATAGGGTTAATCGTATCAACCAAGCACGGCCAACACCAAAAATCAATACACAAAATAAAAGAAAAAATAGAGAAAAAAAATAAAAAAGTTTACGTCTTCGAGTCAAACAACATCGACACCAACGAATTCGAGAACTTTCCTCAAATTCAAATGTGGGTCAACACAGCATGTTTCGGCCTAGCAAGAGACGACATGAGAATCATCAACCTCGCAGACATCTTAAAGCTTATTGCTTAGCTTTAATAAAACCGTAAACACCAATTATTATAACGAACACCGCTAATACCCAAGCAGTAATTCCTTCAACCAAATTTCCTAATTGAGTAACCCCCACTAAAGGAAGAATCATCAAAATTCCCAAAATCGTTATAAGCGTATAGTCAAATTTATTCAACATTTTTACCTCCTTTCAATCACCTTTTAATTTTTATATCAAATCTTCGCCATCGAAAACACAGTCTTCAACGCAACAACAATCGTCGCCGGCACAAACAACATCAGCAACGAGCCAAGTACATTCCTCAACGAAGTCACAACATAATTATTCAAAGCAACATATTTCAAAGGCTCCATCCCCAAGGCCCCAACAATAACCAACGAAAGACTCGCCATCAAAAAAGTCTTCGAATCTTTATCCCCAACATTCATAAAACCAACAATCAAACCAATAAGAACCAACGCAGAATAAAACATTCCATCAGCAGACGAAAGCGATTCATTAAATAAACCAAAAATTATAGCCAAAACTACACCAACCAAGAAGGCATATGCACCCAACAAATTCTCTCTAGACTTTACCATCTTATATCATATCGACGACTAAATAATATATAAACCTTATTATGCCATTAAACAACAGAAATCTTTATAAACTATAGTAACTCAAGAATTACAACATGGCAAGAAACACATTCGCAACCATCGGAATCCTAGCAGTTCTACTTTTAAGCTTCACCGTCGTGAGCGCAGCAGCTACAGATAACAACTTTACAATTTCTATCAATGGAGCAGGAGAATCATCCAGCAATCCAGCGACAGGGGCAAATGGCGAGCTTGTTAATTTTACAGCACAGATTGAGAACAATAACGTAGATTATCCATTGGTTAATCTAAGCTGGTCTGGAGTAGATATTTCTAACGGAGAGGAAAACGACACAACTGGAAATACAACATTCAGCCCAACAGTGGAAATCAGCGCAACAGGAAGCTTCCATGCATTGAAAGTTAGTGTAACAAATGAGACTGGAGAGTCGATCGCAAACCTAACAGTAAGTGTATATTATTTAGATAACACTACAGTAGTAATCCCTCCTACATCTACAAACACACTATGTGAAGCAGAAGGTTTTGATGACAAAGGAGACCTAGAGATTTCAGACTTCGACATAAACAACAACGGAGAGGGTAAGGACGACGAATGGAATTATCTAGACGAAATCGAAGTTATTGTAGAAATTGAAAATACAAACGACGATGAGAACATAGATGACGTAGAAGTAAAAATAGTAATCTATGATAATAAAATCGAAAACGGCGGAAACGATGTAACAAACGATTTCGATATAGAAGACGAAGTTATAACAAGCATTGGAAAGCTAAAAGACGACGACCAAGAGTCAGTAACATTCCTAATCGAAGTACCTGCAGACGCAGACGACAGCACATATTACATGTACATAATGACATACGAGGACGGAAACGAATCAGAGCAATGTATGTCTGAGTCAAACAAATTAGATGACGATTTCTATTTCAAATTCTCAGTTGAATCTGTAGATTACGACGAATCAGTTACAGCAAAGGGAAGCGAGCTAGACACAGTGATCAACACATATTGCGGACAGCAGAATCTAGAGATTTCAATACCAATATATAACCTAGGTAGCGACGAGGAAGAAAAGGTTTTGGTTAACATCTACAATTCAGACCTAGGAATAAATGAATACGAAATAATTGACGACCTAGACAATGGCGACAAGGAAACAGTTAACTTTTTTATTGATATCCCTGAAGGATTATCCAAAGAGAAATACGACCTAGACATAACAACATACTTCGATTGGGACGATGATGAAGACGAGGATTTCATAACAGCATATGACGAAGAAGTTTCAGATAGTTCAATAAGATTAAGCATCATATCATGTGGATCATCTACATCAGCACCATCAATTAACGCTGCACTAGATTCAGAGACAATTATTGGAAAAGAAATAGTAATCAAGGCAATAGTAACAAACAACGGAGACGATAACGACTTCGTAATTTCCGCATCAAACTTTGAATCATGGGCAAACCTAGTAAGCGTATCCCCGCAAACAGTTTCAATCAACGAAGGAGAATTCGAAGAAGTAACAATTAAGCTAATGCCAACGAAAGAAGGAACACAATCCTTCAAGATTAACGCAATCGTTGACGGAGAATCGTACGATCAATCAGTTTCATTAAGCGTATCAGAAAAGGCAAGTGTTTTCGATGGTATCGACAATGCAGTACTATACACAATCATTATAATTGTCGCAGTACTTATCTTGATATTCCTAGCTTTAATCGTAAGGGTTTCCCGAAGATCCGCAAAGCCACAGTTTTAATTGTTAACAATATTTTTAAACAGACAATCCATTTAAACACATGGACAAACAATCTAAAAAAATCCTGGGATTATTCGCAAGATATATATCACTCATTCTATTGGGACTAGGAAACCTTTACATTATTTATGCAGTTCTAATACCACTTACAATTAGCACACTAAACATAATAATATCATTCTTCACAAAACCACTAATAACAGAAAACATCATTCATGTCGGCGCGATAGGCATAGAAATAATCCCAGCATGTGTAGCAGGATCAGCATTCTACTTATTGCTAATCTTAATCTTATCAACTGCAGACACCAAGCCAGAAACACGGACAAGAGCGGTGATTACAGCGATTGTAACGCTCTTTATTTTGAACATCATAAGAATCCTGATATTGATCCCAATGGCGGGCTCAGTGCACTTCGAAACGGCTCACTGGATATTCTGGCACATCATCTCAACTATCTTCGTTGTCGTTATATGGATTGGCGTCGTTAAAATATACAAAATAAAATCAATCCCAATTTATTCAGACATTAAATACATAAAAACTCTAGTAAAGCCCGTTAAAAATACCGAACGAAATAAAAAGAACAAGTAGCCCGGCAATCACAGTTCCAGCAGCGATAGCAGCAAAACTTTTCCACCTATCTAATCCCATAACCCAAGCGGCCATCGTTCCCATCCAAACTCCAGTTCCAGGAAGCGGAATCGCAACAAAAAACATCAAAGCGAAATAACCCCATCGATCCATATCGTCCTCAAGCTTAACCACTCTCTTCTGTATCCGATTCAAAATTCTACCCACAACAACCCTATACCACTTAATTCTCATAAGCAAATCATGCAAAAAATCGAAAAACAAAAATATCACAAAGATCATCAAAATATTAACAACCAAAACCAACAAAAAATAAGGCCACACAGAAAGCCCATTTCTCATAACATATTCAATAACAATAGGCAACCCGGCCCTCAGTTCAAAAATAGGAGAAATTGTAAACAGCAATCCTATCAGAATCTGAATATCCATATTAAGCCTCGTTATTTTTTCTATCCTCGATCATCTTAGAAAAATCAGCAATGGTTCCAATTATGAACTTCTCGGTGGGACTAGCATCATCACAATCTTCAACATAAATAGTATAACAGTACGGGTTTTTCTCGTCCTGAACAATTCTCGCCTCACCCCTATCAACAATAATCAGAGTCCTATCCAAAACAGTTTCACACGTAGCAAATCTCCAGCCATGATCCAAAGCTACAACCTTATCGGTAGATCCAGGAACCATACGCCCAACACCGATAGCAGTAGCCAAAAAACCACCCAAATCCTGCATGTTAGCAGCATCACCACGACACAAGTCAAACTCAGGAGTAATCGAAATAATACCACCAGATTTAAACTTATCAAGAGTCCCATTAATCGGCACATCATTAGTCCGAGGATCATTTCTCAAATAAAGATTATAAAGTATTTCCTGATTTGTAAAAACCATAAATCGACCATGATAAATATCACCAAGTGGCTCCTCGTAATTCTCTATGATCCACTCGACACCAACAAAATCAAAAGACTTTGAGCCCTCAACCATAAAATAAGGAACCAAAACAGCAGCAAAAACAATTCCAACAATTACAAAAAACCAAATCAACTGCCTATCCTCATGCTCCCGAACAGACTTCTTTGGTAACTCACCCTCCATCTTAATCTCCTCTTTCTCGTCCCCAGTCAATTTTTTCTTAGCCATCAATTTACTCCTAAAACATTATATAAAAATGCATCGGTCGCCCTCACAGCGTCGCCAACAATAAAAACACAACTTTCATTTTGATAAACAATATTGCTATCACCAGATTCAAAAATTATCAAATTACTATCACAACCCTTCGCCGGCAAATCACCATCACAACTAGAATTAACCAAACAAGCTTCCTGATATCTTAAAACGTAGTTCCCAAAATTATTCAAAATTTCAGACGCACCTTCATTTGGATTAACAAAATAAAGAGGCTGATTCGCATAATCGCCAAGACCAATCGATATATTCACATCAATATCTGAAACTTCCGATGGTAAATTCTGAAACCAAAAAACACCACCACCAATCTCAGCCGCCCACATATTATTTGATCTGTAAAAATCCACACCAAACTCACTAACACCGTCAGAATCTTCCTCATCGCTACTAATCAAAGAATATCCAGCAGTTGAAAGAACCAGAAGCCCAACAAGAACAATCCCAACAATAAGATTATTCCTTTTCATTTTCCTGTCAGCATCAGCTTTCGTCCGAATTTTTCTCATCACCAACAACAGCAAAACGAGTTTAAAATCATTTCGCTACAAAAGACTCTCGTCAAGAGTTAAAAAAAAGAAAAAAGAAAAAAAAAGAAAAAAGAAGGAAAAATTCCTTCATAATTTGTGTTTAAGCAGTAACTAAATCAGTGGAGCTAACAGTTGTAGATTGTGAAACGTATTTCATACCCACAGTTGTGTCAACATCACTATTTAATAGAGCAGTAACAGCCTTCTCAGTATCTTCAGGATTGTACCCAGCAACTAATAGAGCAGTCTTTCCACTCCTATCAAAGGATTGGATCAAAAACTCACCAGCACCTACGCCTGTAGCAGTCGTAAAAGCACCTTCACTGAATGCACCATCTAATAGCTCAGCAGCAACATTGTTAATAGCAGAACCACCAACGACAATCAAGTTCTTTCCGGAAACGGAAGCAACTTCAGTATCTTTGACAGTCATAACACCAGCCTCAGCAACAGCGTCACCACCGGCAACAACTGAAACAATAGCATATACTCTATCACTTGGAACACTAAAGACAACTTCGTCGTTATCTAAGTTAGACTCAGGAGTTCGGATAATCTGACCATTTGTAGTCATAATATCGTAATCGTAAGTACCAACATTAGTTGAAGCAACTAGCATATCTCCAGCAAGACCATCTTCCTTATCTGTACCTTCAACATCTCCACCGAACCATTTCAAATCACCAGTAGTGTTTGTTATATTAACACCACCAACATCAACAGTAAATGCTTGAGCAGCACCACCATCAGTGAAAGTTATTTGTAGATTACCAGCAGAAATAGCTGCGGACATAGCGATAGTAGTATCGCCTACGACAAGATCACCAAGATCACTAGCATTCAAATTAAACCCATCACTTGTCTCGTAAGACTGAGAGTGCCTAGTTCGAATAGCTTCTTCAACATCCTTATTCACATCCTTGAAATAAACTTCCAAAGAGGAATTAGTTGTATCTGATAGAATATCTGTAGTAGCGCTAGCCATTCGGATCATCATCAAAGAAGTTTCATTAGTACCAGTTAGTCGAATAGAATCTTTAGTTCCATCAACAGACTCGATAATTAAAACCTTAGCGTCTGTAACATTAGCGTCTCCGCTAGATGCAACAGTATAACCGTCCCATAGCTCTTCAGAATCGTCGAAGTAGACCTTAAAGTCCTCGTATGTCACATCAGTTGTGCCATCGAATCGGACTTCACCGAAGTTTTCAGGAAGCATAAAACTTCCACCTTCGAAGACTACATCGTCTGTATCTCTAGTTTCTTTTTGGTTGTATTTCACACCAATGTAACCATTAGCTGTAGACGGATCAGAAAACGTCCATACCCAAGTTGGGTTGTCAGAATTCTCACCAATATATTCTTCTCCCGCACTGTAAGTCTTAGAAATGTCGTCACCTACTTTGATGATAACTTTACTAAGCTCTGGAGCGTTAGAATGATAACCAACAGTATCAACTTCTACCTGAATTCCATTAATTTTTTTAGAGGAACTCTCAGTAATAATTTCGCCGTTAATTTGAGCTTTGCCATCGAAGACATCGTCAACCGTAAAGGTCTTTCCGTCAACAGTAACACTTTCTCCAATTCCAAGTGAAACTTCCTCAGAAGTAACAACTGTAATAGAAGTAGTAGTCATAGCGCTAATCTCATATTGCTGTCCAAGAATAGTCAGATAAAGAGTATCTGCAGCATTAGTGCCAGTAGCACCAACACCAGTTACATTAAAGGCATCATCGAATACATATCTGTACTCAAGTTGCTTATCATTAGTTAGTGCAAGAAGCTCCGCGAAATCGTTATCGTGGAAAGTGGTATTAATTGCCATTCCCCCCAATAGAATTTCTTCATGAACATTGTAATCGTCAGCACCAGAAGGGCCGCCGTCATCCCAATTAACTTTTGTGTCAAGTAAAGATGCAATCTTACTATCTGTCAAAGTCGAAGCAAGCTTACCGGTTCGAAGAATTCCGCCTAACGGTACCTCATCTTCAGTTTCGCCTACGGCGCCTGTTAGAGTTGCACCAGTAGTAGAAGCAGAATCTAAATCGTCAGCAATTAAATTTGCACCGTTGATTGTATCAGACGGAGCAGCATTAGCACCAACAACAATAGCTGTATTACTTGTAAAAGGAGCCGGGTAAGAAGCAGCAGCAGCTGCGCCTACAGTAGCACCAATCAAAGCAACACTACCTAAAACTGTAATAGCTTTTCTAAATATTTTTTTCATTATTTTTATAAACCTCCTTTCAGCACCATTATCTTAGCCGCCCTCTTCAGGGCCTCGCAATCGCGAGTTCAACATTTTATAATAGTCTGGCAGGTTCTTATAACTAGGGAGCGTTATAAGTGTCATCACTAGGGGTCCCTATATGAACACTGACTAGTCAACATTATTGACAAGCAATAACGCTTAATCGTAATACTCGTTTTCCCTATATAAAGCTTACTCTCAAGGAATTGCGGAAACACCCTCGAAAACACCGGTTTTCAGGGGTTTACTTATAAAGCTTGCGTTATTACAATAAAAACACAACAAAAATAAGAGGCATCAAAATTTAGCAATGTTAACAAGTTTTCCATATGGGGTACAAAATTACCCATATGTATAAAACATAATGTTTATATATCTAAATAAACTCCCCATATATATAAAATGGCACCAAAAAAGAAGACAAAAACAAGATATGTTGATGTAAATGTAAACAAAGGAAATTTCGTATCAAAGTTAATTGGAGGGAAGAAAACACACGATTTTTCAGACGTAAAATTACTGAGAAACCTATTAAGCAACGAAAAAGCAAGGATTCTTTACGCCCTGAAATCCAAGAATCCAAAGTCAATATACGCTCTAGCAAAACTTTTAGGCAGAGATTTCAAATCAGTGAGAGACGACATAAAAGTCCTAGAAAGATTCGGATTCATCGAGTTTCACTCTGAAAAAACTGGCAAGAGAGAGGCCTTGAAACCAGTTTTGGTGATAAGCAAACTTCAGGTAATCATAAACATTTAGGCAAGAACACTACAAACCTTCATTCTAATAACTAAGCTATCAGAGCCCGAAACAATGCTCCTTTGTGCTGCACTCACACTACCAGTACAATTCCCCCCAGAAATCCTCAATTTTCCCTCTTCTCCAATATCATCCTTCACAAGGAAATCAACCTGATAATAACTCACAGCCGCCTCACTCTCCATCATAGCATCAACAACACTAAGCAAACTCTCATTCAGATACCCACACGCAGACTTCTCCAAATTACTACACTGATCAATCTGATGACAACTCTTAAACAACGCCTCGAAATCATCATAAGCCGGCTCATAAACAATCGCGCACTCAGTCGTATGTTTCATCAACGCATCCAGCATATTCTCAACCTCAAGGCTCTCAACCGCCTCAGGCGAATCCCTAAGCGACATAATCAGAAAAACCATCAATCCGACCACAACAAGCACAACTATCAACACAAATCCAACAATTTCCTGCTGTCCACGCTTATTCATTTATTTTCACCCCCACAACCAACTTCCCGACTTCACACCTATCAAAAGCCGAACCCTCTTCACGAACCCTCTTACAAATCGAAACGTAAGTCGAATAAGTTTTCACATTACTCTGCCCACTATCATAAATATCATAAAAATTACAACCAAGCCCAGGGCACTTCTTAACCGAATCAAACGCAGGATAAATCTTATACACGCCAACCGACGCCACAGGCCAAAACACATTATAAGCCCCGCTAAAATTACTAGACATAACCACCAACTTATCTTCATCAACAGTCATCGTCTCACTAGAATCGTAATTCAACTCAGGCATATCAGCGATCACCCTCAACGACGAAATAGCCTGATCCTTCTGCAATTGCGCCGCAGTCCCACGAACATCTTTAAACTGAATCCCAATAAAAAACAAACCAACCAGAATGAAAAACAAAAACACAGCCATAATCATAAACGCCATCTGCTGAATCTTCATCTGCCCAATTTTCCTCATCGCCACATTCCGCACAACTCCCTTTTATTTTTTTTACCAAGATTATCAGAAGTCATCCTCATGCTCATCAAATTATCAGCAGTCGAATTAAACAACATCCCGCTCCACACAATCAAATCCGATTTTATATTCGTGTCACACCCTCGAGAATCCATCAAATCACCCTTAGACGCAAACTCCTCAGCAATCTTACCAGCACGATACATCAACCGCTCAACATTACACTCATAAACAGCCTTGTCCGAAAAAATCGCACCATACATCAAACTCCCAACATACTTCAAATCACCACCAGAACCCTTGCTCACAACCCCCGCATCAAAAACAGAATCACAATTACTCTGACAAGATCCATAAACCATCATATCACAACCATCACCATTCCCGAAACAAACTTTAACGGCATCAGCAACGCTACAGTTTGACAATTCCGACCCCAATGGCATACCAGTTGGATAATCAAATTCAATATTAGGAATTCCCAAACCCAAAACTTCATCAACAACTTCCTCTGGCGCATTAATAAAACAATAATCTTCAGCCGTCAAAAATATCAAATCAGCAACTTCATACGGGAAATCAAACCCCTTCGAAAAAACATAATAATCCTCACCAGAATTCTGCTCCGACGAAAAAATATATTTATTATGAATCGACGTCGCACCCCCAGCCAAATTCCATTCCTCGCCAACATTCGATCGAGTCGACACAGAAATATCATTCTTTCCAAATCCACTTCCCAAACAAATATTATTTATCCGAGTCTCATCATTAAACGAAATCCGTCCAAACGAACTCTCTCCAAAACCAACCTGCAAAGGATCAGTAATTATTGCAATACTTTTCGCAACCTCAGTATCACTCTGAAACCTCGCCGTATCCCCGGCCTGCATCGCCCCATAAATCGCCAAAAACAAAATAGCCCCACCAACAATTATTGCAAACAACCAAACAAAATTAAACTGACCCAATTTATTCATGCTACAATTACCAATTTATCATAAAATCCTTTCTTAATAGTAAGTCCAGCCTCGACATTAACACAATAAGGATTCTCTTCAAAAGTAATTTTCTCAACATCAATATGTTCAATCAACTTCCACTCCATTCCTTCAGCATATTCAGGCGGCACCAAAAAAGTATTAGCAGCATAAACATCATAATTTCTAATCGCTTCATAGGCAGGCCCAGGGTTAGTTATAGTATCAGACAAATTGGCAATACAAACCTGTTTAACGCCATCAGGCAAATCAATTTCAAAAACAGCCTCACTAAACTGCCCGCCCATCGACTCATCTACAGCATCCTGAAACTCAGCGTAAAACATTCCAACTCCAGAACTCCGACCAATATCAAGAAAATACCCAACCGCGATAAAAGCAATCACCACAAAAACCACTATCAAAAATATCGCAAAAATAATACCAAACGGCATACTCATCGTCTGTTGACCTCTTTTTTTCATAATCAGCTAAAGATAAAGATGTTTATAAAACTTCCAATTTTAAAGACTATCAAAACTTTATTATGGCACCATAGGTTGTTTCAATCTTTTTGTGATAACCGTCACGACTCTCTGTTAACTCATCTGTGGATCCGAAGCCAACACTAGCGCCACCAACTTTTTTTTCAATCCACATCCTGCTAGCAGTGCCCCCAACACGATCAGGGACGGTATAAGCCTCAATAGCATCCTTTATACTAACTTTAAATTCCTTAGGAGGACCGACTTGAGAAAAAGTATGCGAATGAGCGGGTAATCCATTCCCAAGCAAATTCACGCGGCCAACTTCAAGGTTTTGACCCCCTGCTCCCCTAATAAGATCCTCCGACTCGAGATCCAGCCATGATTTTTTATCCACAGGATCATAAGTAAATTTATAGGTACTATCCCCACTCTCGATCACGCTAATGGAATTCATATCTCTCTCAGCCCCACTCACAGAAACACTTTCTCCAAAAGTAAAACTATCCTCACCCACTACATAATCTTGTCCAGGAAGCAGAACCCTAGTATCTTCACCCAGTAAAGAATATTGTCCCGAAACCTCTCCTGGAATAACCTTCCCATCAAAATCAAGGAAATTATCCAACTCCCCCCTCCCTCGAAGTACACTCCCAAACACTTCATCTTCAGCAATTTCGATTCCTTCCCCCGTTGGATCAATATCAGAAACTCCTTCCACTCCTTTCTTGGTCCACTTGACACTATCCTCACCAGGGAGAACTTTCAATACCCCATTTTCATATTTAACCTGAGTACCCTTTTCTATATCAAGAGTTTCCTCTCCAATTTTAAAAGAAGTAGCCTCGCTCGCGGTTAAATCAGCCTGGACAATACTCCCTTTAGAATCCAATTCTACGGAAGATCCACTTTGAATACTTTCAAATTTATTGCCCTTAATGTCTAGGCTACCATCCTTATCAAAAGTCACTTTTGAACTAGAGCTACCCTTAACTTTTTCAAGAGTTACACCATTCCCAGAAATATCTTCAGCTTTCAAATCCCCTCCAATAAGGTCCCCGAATTCTTGACTTTCATCCCCAAATTGAATAGTTCCTTCCTCAAAGCCACCCTTTTCTTCAAATTGCATATTTGAAGTAATCTTGGCCCCCTTTTGCATATATCCATCTACTTTACTATAGGTGTTTAGCACTTGGGCAAGTTCTGGAGAAGTATCAGCCAGCGCCTTCATCGCCTCCCCTTTTCCAAATTCAACAATACAAGACGTAGGATTCGTAGCGCACATCGCCTTACTAACAATCCCCGCAAGTTCTGGAGACGCCATTTGCATTCCCTGCGTCCCAAAAGACATAAGGGGATTAGCACTAACAACCCCAATTAACAAAATCAACAAAATCCCTATCGATTCAAACTTAAACCAAGGTCTCATTCCCACCCCCTACTTGTATCGCAAATGAATAAACATATCCGATTTCTTCATTAAGCACAGATGCCCCATCTTCCAGTAAAAAGAAAAGAGAATCACCCTCTTGGCTCATCGTAACATTTAGATCCTGCTCCAATAGGTAAAAAAAATCCACCGTCCCCCCTAACTCCTCTCTCATCCAAACAATATTATCAGCAGCCTTATAATATTTGCTAAAATTAACCGGGACAACATAGTCAATATTGTCCTCAAAAAGAATAGAATTATCCCCCTTTGTTTTTGTCAAAGAATAGTCCACAGCAAAAGAGACAGTTTCGCTAAGACTAATAGTTGGAGAAAATTTCAAGACTTTTATTTCATAACCTTGATCACTGAAATATGAAAAATTATCAATACAAGCGTTTACATTATCCAAAAAGAAAACCTCAAAATCACTTCTAATTTCTTCTAGGGATTCGAGCTGCTTTTTATTCTCATAAAACAAATAACTAATGGCGTTGTCTCCAAGATTTATAGATTTTTTTTGTTCAATATCACCACCCCTTAGACCCAATATCGCCAAAGATTTCAGCCCCTCTACTTCAATGCAATCTTCTAGAAGTTTCTCAGGATTTTCTAAATTGCCATCTTTTTCAGAAAGTTCACGATTACTAGAAAATAACGTAAAAAACGCAACGACAATAACAACAATAATTATAGCAATAATAATAAAAACCGTAACTTGCCCACCTTTTTTCATAGCTCATAAACAACAAAGATGTTTATAAAATTATAGAAAGTTTCTCGAAGGCCTAACAATAACAGAACAATCAGCATCCTCATTCCTAAATTCATCCCTACACTTAATGTAGAAAGTCTCTTCATTATTCCACTCAGCAACATGAACACTCGTATTCGCATAAGGCATTTGTGTTCCCTCATCAAAGCTAAAATCACAATCGTCATATGTGTAAGCACACTCGCTATCACGGACAGTCACAAGCTTCAGCATATTACTCTCCTCATAAATCCTAGCAACAACCGGCGCATTCTGGTCAATATCCAACTCAAAATCAGCAGTATCTACAACCAAATTCCCACCCTCATCAACACACTTCACATAATACTCCTTATCACCCTCAGTCAAATCCAATCTCTGCGTATGAATCCCATCCTCAGTATTAGTATCAAAGAAAGCAATATAATCATTTTCATCACCAGTCTCTGAGTACGAACAAATAGCCCTACCATCATTACACCCAAACAAAGTCTCAACATACAACTCAACAGGCATCGGACTAACAGCCCCGAAAATCGTCTCATTAGGTCTCAAGTTCTTCATCTTCAAACCAGTACTTCCCCTCAGGCTAAATGCATAACTCTGCGCCATCTCATTCCGCTCGTTCTCAGCATTTCCAGCATGATCCTTACATCTAATATAGAACTTCGTATCATCCCTCGAAATCCCAGTCAATTCAGTAGCACAAGTAAACAACTGCTCAGCATTAGCCTGATACAGCTCATTATTACAGCTCATCAATCCCTGCATATTATCAAAGTCCTGATCCTGCGGACTCCACCTACATTCGGCCGGCTCATTCGTATAAAACTTGACGTTAGCAGTATCCTGATCCTCAGCAACACAACCACCATTCAAGACCGAAGTAGCCTCAACCTTAGGAGCAGTGCTATCAGGAGTAGGGTCAACACAGAACTTCACAGCATACTCAGCCTCGTTCTCATTCCCATTCTTGTCCTTACACCTCAAGAAGAAAGTCATATCCTTCCCATTCTCAAGAACCAAAGACGAATTCTGCAAATCCGCAGCGCTAGGCAAAGAGAACGTTTCGGAATGATTATAGGAGTATAAATTACTACCACCAACATAAGCTCTCATGTCATCAAAAGTCACAGTATGATTAAAGTCAATCTTACACTGCCCAGGCTCATCCAAAGCAATACCGAATTCCAAAGGAGTAAACGCCTTCAAGCAACCGTCGCTCGCATTCATATTCGTAATCGTAAACCCAGGCCCAGGCGGAGAATTCTTAACACCAGTATAATCATGACCACGACTCAAGTCTTCGTAATTCGGTTTAATCATCGGCGGCACAACATCGTTCGGCCTAACATTCACACAAATCTCATTATCAGTCCCAACATTCTCAAGCTCACAATTCTGCCCCAAAGCCTTACATCTATATTCAGAACAAGGAAGCGTATCATCATTACATTCCTCACAAACATCCCCACCACTCGGCGCCTGCCATGGCATACAATTAAACTCAACAACTTGCGTCTCCGTAGTCCTATACATCATAACAAAAACAATCGCAGCAACACCAATTCCAATTACAGGAGCATATGCAGCAACAGAACCAAACGCCTCATATGTGGCAACGGCCTTGTATGCAAATGCACCAGCAGCCAAAGCAGTAGACAAAGCCTGAACATTATTCTCTTCCATTCCAAGCAAATTCCCAATCAACATACCAGCACCATAAGCAATCGCAGCCCACTGCAAACCACCGATTAGAGCATCAGCAATTCCACCGCCACCAGCACCAAGCCATCCAGAAAGCGTAGATCCAGGCTCCCCTGCTTGCATCTGAGTCATTCCTTCTGCATCTGGCAATGCATCAAAAGCCTCGGTAAAAGTCTTTCCGTCCTGAGTTATCTTCGCAAGATAACCACCACTATCAGTCTTACTAAAAGCTACAGTCGCATCCTTAAGAGCAGTATTTCCAAGCTGCCCAGTTACTCCAGAATAACTACTCCCCGCTTGAAATGTACCCTTCAGGTCATAAAGTTGATTTCCAGCCCACATGCTAGATTCGCCGCTAGGAGTTCTCGTAAACACAGGCGTCTTCGACCCAGCAAGATTTGGAGCTACAGTGGGACCACTCGCACTATTTCGTGTAACACCAAAATATTCTTCAGCACCACTTTGCGAAACAGGACCAGCTCCTTGGTTAGACGCCGCCCTCTGTAAATCAGATGGACCATTACTACCAAAAATACCCTTATCAAACAAGTCTTTCATAGGCGCAACAGCCGTAGCTGCTTGAACAACCCCGCCAATAGAACTACCCTTACTCTTTTTAGTATCTTTAGTAGCCTCACCAGTAATCGTCCCAACAACCATCCCAGTCACAGCCGCAACCATTCCAGTAAATCCACCACTAATAATATTCACAGTATTTGGAGCAAACTTCTTATCTTCTTCATCTACAAGCCACTTGTAACCGTCGTCAGTATAAGTCCCCTTATAATTCACATAACCACCACAATCCCCAAGCGAAGCACAAACCCTATTAGCGTCCAGTGCCCACGGCTCTTCCAAACACTCACAACCCTCAACGCAATCACTTCCTCCAATTAAACCCTCTTCGAAAACAACAACACACTTTGCATTAGCTTGACCGCAAGTCTGCTGAGCAGTACTCTCTTCCCAGAAATTCAATCCAGGCGCAAAGTTAGGAACACAAACTCCACTAGGCCTATTAGTAACAGTCTCTTCCTCAACTTCCTCTTCCTCGTCATCCCCACCAAAAATAGCCTGACCAGTTACAGGAGAAATGCCACCCTCAAACTCACCACTAGAAGTCGGATTACTAAACCCAGGAGTCCCGCCAGTAGGATTCGAAAACTTATCCCCCTGTTGCTCAGCGCCACCAATGACCATCCCAGTCACAGCAGGCAACCAAATACAGTCCCTCTTGTCATTATTAGTACAATCGTCCTCATCTTCCTGAGCAACACATTCCTGCCACCTATTCACACGACATCCAGAAGTCTGAAAATCACCAGCGTCAGTTTCAACAGAATCCTGATAACAAACCTCATTCCTAAAATCAGCACACGGCTCAACCCTCACATCACCGTCAACACAAACTTCTCTATAATATCTCGAACCAACAGTATCCCCACCGTTTCCAGCCCCATCATCATAAACACACCACGACTCGCCATTAATCCTCGCATCCCCATTCCTATCAACACACTCAGTCCTCTGACAATAATTATCACCAGTCTCAGGCCCACCAAGATAACCCTCAAACTCAGCACATCTCGAACCCAAGAAATAATCACAATTCCCACAGCTCATATCCGAACCATCATTAGGATCACAAACTCCATCAGCATCAAGTTTCTTCCCATTATTCCAACTCCTAGCCTTATCCTCAGAATAAACATTCTCCCTGTTCCCACAAGAATCAGTCCAGAAAACATCACCCTGATAACAAACCGTATTAGTCTGCTTAGCACAAGCAGTATTCAACTCCTCAGCCGAACACAAAAAGTCCTTGTAAAAAGTCCTCTGGCTAGACAAACTAACATTCGTCCCATTAACAGATTCAACCTTATCGCTAGCCCCACATTCACCACGAGTTGTAAATTGACAGACCCTATCGAAATCCTCCTCATAAACACAAGCACCAGTATCCTGAGCCTGCGCAGTCGCAATACAATCAACCTCATTGGTTATCCCAGTCCTATAATCATTAGCAACCCCAAAAAAAGTACTCAACCTTTTACATCGAACCAACGGAACAAACGCAGCCTGATCAGCAATAATACAACATCCCAACTGACACTGCGGAACCTGCCCAATTTCCCGATCATCCCAAGTCCCACCCTGAGCATTACAAACTCTCTGCGGCGTATTCTCCATACAAATCCCTTCCTCAGATTCATAACAAGTCCCAAGCCGACAATACGAAGTCGTCTCACACGAAGTCGGCGCACTCAAAAAACTATCACTACAATCAGACTCATCAGCATTAACACACCACGCACCATCCTCAGTCTTCTCACAACAAGTACTCGGTTCACTCAATTCAGATTGCGCAGCAACGCTAGGAGTCACATCAGCGACCATAAACGCAAACGCAAACATCGACAAAATCAACAATACAGTTTCAAATCCTGCAATTGCTTTTTTGTTCATCATGCGTCATACCCCGAAGGCCAAGCCAAACTTCGGCTAGCAAACTGAAATTTATTTCCAAAATCTTTGTGTTCTAAAATATAAATCGTCGTCCCATCGCTCCGCTTAATCTTATCAATAATATAATCAGGATAAATCACCATCATAGCGCCAGTATCAGAGTCACCATATTTCGTCTCAAATTGCAAAATCGAAGTCGCAATCATAACCATATCATAAACAGGCGAATTCACATTCACATTAAACCTCGTAAACCTCGTAGCTCCAACCGTCGTCGGTGCATCAATCAAAACCCTAACAGCCCCAGGCTCAATCACAACATCATATGTAACAGCCCCAGAAGTAACATCATAACCACGCGATTTCAAATCATTAACCGAAGCATCATAACAAGCATCAACATCACCCCGAATCAAAAGCTCCATCTGCTCATCAAAAGTAGTCTTCAAAAACGGAACCTGAACCGAACACGTCTCATAGAAAGCATTCGTGTAACAAAGATAAGTCATCTCCTCGCCGTTGTAAGCATAAGTAAATTCAGGATTAATAAAGCCGGCCCTTTTCTCCAGCTCTCCAATCGCATCTTCAACAGAATCTTCAACACAATTCTCAAAAGCCAAGCCCCTTCCGGCAGCCGAAAAATAAGTCGGTTGAAGCCACAGGAAAAAAATCAAAACAGCAGAAACTATGACTATCGCAATAATAATAAATATCGTCACTTGCCCCTTTTTTCGAGGGCTAGCGCCCCGAGAAAAACATGAAGGGTTGTTCATCAATCCTACTTTTTTATTCATGTTTATTTCAACCATCTTTTATTTATAAATTCTATTATATTAGAGAGCCCTAGCTTCTATGGAACATCCCGAAGGTACATTCCCAAATTCATCCTCACATTTAACATAATAAGTCTCACCACGAGTAACACCAAAGCTATGCTCCTTCCCGGTCCCAGCAGATTGCCCAGTAGTCCAATTAAATCTACAATGAGCCGTGTCATATTTACACTCAGCATTCTCAGTCGTAATAATATTAAAGCTCCCACCAGACTGCCAAATCCTAGCAATCTGCGGCGTCGAACTATCTTTTATAATTCTAAACTCAGTAGTCCCACGAGCAGTATCCCCAGTCTCATCCTTACACTCGACATAAATCTTATGATCACCAACACGCCAATTCATAGGCCAACGATGCGGCCTCTCAGCTCCAGTCTGAAATAAAGTATCAGCCAAATTATCAAAGCTATCAAACGAATAAGAACAATGATGCCACTCTCCACCACCAGAAGTCATAATCTGAAAATCAACAGTAGCAAAATTAGTATTAACCTCAAAATCCTGACTCGGCTCAATCCAATCAACCTCAAGCTTCTTCTCCGGCTTCCTCAACCTATAAACAAAACTCTCCGCGTTCGCATTCCTCTCATCACCACGCCCAACAGCGTCGAGAAATCCCTGATCCTCACATCTCACAAAGAAATCACTAGTCACACCAGAAACAGGCATCGTCGCAACACACTTCGTAGAAGACCCATACAACCCAGCAATATTAGGGCTACAATCAAAATCATTCTCCATCAAAGAATAATCCATATCAGTCGTGTCCCACTTACAATCAACCGCATCCTCATTCACATAAACCTCAACATCCTGCGAAGTCGCATCGAAACTAACCAACCCATCATTCCCGGGAACAAATCTCTTAACAAGCGGACCAGTCACATCAGGACCCTGCACAACACACAAATCAATTGTATAAAACCCAGGGGTCGTATGCCCCTTCTGATCATGGCACCGAGTATAAATCTTCAAATCTCCAGTCCAATTCAAACCACGACTCTCACCATTACTCGGATCCGGCAAAGCAAACGAAACCGTGTGATTATAATCATAATAATCATCCTTGTAAATCTCAGTTTCAGAAGTCTCCCCAAACTCAGTCATCGCCAAATCAAAAGTACATATCGCCGGCTCATCAGTATTAATTCCAAACAGCAATTCAGTATGAGCAGCAATACACCCACCATTACTACCATCGACCGAAGTAATACTAACCCCCGAAGCCGAATCCCCGCTATAAACTTCATTATCAGAAATCACACCAAACTGCGGACTAATAACCGGCGGCGTCGCATCATTAGGATTCCCGTCAATACACAATTCATTATCAGTCCCCTTATTCAACAACTCACACGCGGCCCCCAAACTCTTACAACGATATTCCGAACACGGCTTCAGCGGATCCCCATTACACAACTCACAATCAGCAGCGCCAACAGGAGGCTGCCACGGACTACACGTAAACACAACCTCAACAGGATCGCAATCACCCATCCCAAAAAACAAAGCCGCAATCATAAGCACAATACCAATAATTAACACAGGCCAGAAAAGCCCACCTAAAGAAGCAACCAAGGTAGTATATTCACCAATTAATGCAACGCTAACCATAGAAGCACCAACACTCATCAACGCCGTCCCAACAGGACTAAGCCCTAAAGCCTTCGCAAGCAAAATCCCAACAACAGCTCCAATCGCACCCGCTATCGCCGACGCTGCCATTCCACCATATCCAGCAAGCGCCCCGCCAGTACCAGTAATAGCACCCATACCAGGTGCCCCAAGGGTCGCAGGAGCAAACCATCCAAGTTTAAATCCAGCAAGCAAAATCCCAGCCATCCCAACATTCAAACCCAACATAATATTAGAGTGATCCGCAGGACCCTCGGCATCTTCAGGAGCAGGACCCGGCCCACCAAATAATCCAGCAGCCGCCAAATAATCATCATAATCCTCAACCTCAGCAAACTGCCCAGGAACAGCCGTCGCCATAGCCACCAAAGTAGAAACCGAATCAGCACTCAGCATCGGCGAATTCACAACCTTATAATTCTCAGTAAACTTCCCAGCAATATTAACCTCGCCGCCACAATCCCCAAGCTTCCGACACATATCATTCATCCCAATCGCAAAACCAGATTCCTCACAAGCGCAATTCGTATCACAAACACAACTCCCAGTCATCGTCTGCTTGTAAATCACAGTACAAGTCTGATCCGCCATCGCACAAGTCGATTTCGCAGTAGCCTGATATCTTTTATCCGTAAAACTAGAACCACCAGGATACCGCGGCGTGCAAATATCAAACTTAAATTTATCCGCAATATCAACATGCTCAATCCTACAATTCAAAGTCTCCTCGCATACCTCCTTTCCACCCTCCTCGTTGTTCAAAGCGATACACTCTCTCCAATTGTTCGCGACACAAGCAGCATTCCGGAAATCCACCTCACCAGCTCCAATATCCATCGTATTTGACTGAGTACAAATCTGATTCCGATAATCAGCACACGGCTCAACATTCACATCACCCTGATTACAAACATACTTCCAATGCCTCGACCCAACAACATCATCACCGTCGCCAATCTTCCCATCATAAACACACCAAGACTCCCCAGGCTTGTATTTCACACCATCAAACATACACGAAGTATCCCTACAAAAAGAATCCCCAGAATCTACAGTAAAACTATTCTCAGAAGCCGACGCGCAAATTCCACCAGCAAACCGATCACAATTCCCGCAACTCGCACTATTCGCACTCCCACTAGAATCCCCACAAAGCCCATCGGTCTTCACATTCTCCCAGTAAGAATCATCATCAACCTTCGACGAATCATAAATATTAGCAGCATTCCCACACGAGTCAAGAAAATAAACCCCATCTTTACCGTCGACACAAGTCGTCTGCTCAGTCTTAACGCAAGAAGTATTTAGACCATCAGCAGTACAAAGCACATCAGGATGAAACTCGCCACTCAAACTAGCACATTCCTCAGCAGTCCCAAATTTACAACTATTCCCAGCAGTAACACAAGCCCCAGTCACCTGAGTCTCCGCAGCACCAAGACATTCCAAAACATTCATATCACTTTTCCACTCAACAATCGCGCCATTCGTCCCACGAACATCACAAGCCCCACGCGTCTCATAATAAGATTCAGTCCCAACAATACAACAAGCTTCCTGAGCCGCAGGCATATTACAATTCGGATCCGCAACCCAATCCACATCACAATGAGATTCCTTAACATTCGGAACATAAGTCCCAGCAGCCTCATTTATACAACAACCCTTTTTACAAAACGAAGTCGCAGCGCAATCCGCACCGTCGACAAAACCAACTCCATCCTCACAATTTCCCGCAGTCGCCGATCCACATATTTCTCCATTCACAGCAACCTCACAGCAACCAATCCCAGTTCCAGCAGCACTAACAACAGGGATCATCGGAGCCCGAAGCCGCGCAATAATTCCACCAACAAGTTTCCCAAAAAATCCAGCCCTCTCGTCAGCACCATCTTCATACTGTTTCATACTCGCTCCAAAAGCATCATCAGTCAAAGCAACACCATAACTAAAAGCGAAAAGCGAAACTAACATCAACGTCAACTCGAAACCCGCAATTATTTTTCTATTATCCATCTTACATTCCCGGCGCAAACGCGCAACTCCTTACAGCAAATCTAAACTCCGCCCCACTTCGACGATCAACTAACCTATATATCTTACTATTCGAATAATCAATCCGCCGAATATCATACTTCGGATACAACAACATATAACCATTATACTCAAAATTACAATACTGCGACTCCGCATTCACAACATCCATCGAAATCTGAACCAACTCATAAATCGGCGTCAAAATCTCAGTATCAAAATTCCCAAAACTCTGCGACGCGCCTTCCTTAGAAACATCAATCCTCTTCGACAAACTAATCTGAACCATCTCCGGCAACAAATTAACCGAATACTCAGTCGGCCCACCACCGACATCAAAACCACGATCCTCAAAATCAATCCTCATGGTGTTAAAACACTCCTGAACCTCATCCTGCGTATCCCGAACAATTTCAGCCTCGATCTGCATCTCCAACATCGGATGAATATTATAACATCCCTTGTAAAAATCCGCCTGATAACACAAATAATTCCACTCATCCCCATCATACGCAATCGCATGCGACGGCACAATCTCCCCACCATTAAACAACATCTTAGCGACGGAAACCTCAACAGCGTCCTTAACACACTTATCAACAAAAGCCTGAGGCCCCAAATCCGCCGGCGACTCAACATCAAAATCCCCAACAAACATAAACAACAAAATAATCCCAACAACTATCACAATCCCAATAATAATAAAAATCGTCACCTGACCTTTCTTATTCATTTTCCAAAACCTCCCAAATCCTTCAAAGCCTCGACAAAACCACCATTCACATCCCGCTTCAACGCCTCAATCGCCATCTCAATCACATGCGACTTGTTCCGAAACTTCCCATTTTTCAAAATCTCCTCGATATCTCTAACCGTGCCCGCATCCACACTCGCCGAAATTCTTTCTTTTACCACGTTTCAAATCGTAATACAATATAATACAAAGTAATATACAGTAACATTTCCTATTACTAAGTATTACGATTACTATTTAAACATTTCCACTCAAAAATCACAAACAAAACCTAATCGTTCTCAACCCTCGGCGCCAAAACAAACCCAATCCCCATTCTCTCCCCGGGAAAATCCAACCTCAAAGGATAATCATCAGAAAAATTCACAACCACCCTCGACGAAATCTTCCCAGCCTTAATGAATTTCATCAAATATTCCAAACTATATTTCGATTTCCCAGTCCCAAAAATCTCCAAATGCTCACCAGAAAATTCAGCCTTAGCGCTATTCAAATTCCCAGAACCAGCAACAACAAATTTCCCATCAACAATACTCAAAGCACAAGAATCCGCAACAATCTTCGCGTCCTCAACAGCCTGCGCAAAACCAGCCGCATCCATCTCAATCCTCGCGCCAAAATTCAACTCAGGAATTTCCTTATCCTCACTAGAGACCTCAATCAAAGCCAAACTAAAAACCCGCTTAACCTTATCAAAAATACTAATCTGCAACTTCCCTTCAACCTCCTCAAAAACAACACTCGAATTAACACCAGCCCTCTTCAAAATTTTCTTCAAATCATCAAGATTAACACCCCAAACCTCACTCCCCGCATCATACTGACTAAAACTTTCTTTCGGCAACTTAAAAATAACCAACGCAACATTCGCAGGATCAACAGCAATAATACTCATCCCCTCAGGCTGCAACTTAATCCTAACCTCAGTCACAACCTCAGAAACAATCGCAATCGCATCCCCCAACAACTTCGGATCATCCAATTTTAATATCATAGACAAAAATCTATAGATTTTTTTCTCGCAAGGACTTTGTCATTGCAATATCTAAAACCCATCACCTCCGGTATTTTATGTATCATAGTAATGAAAGCCCCATTCTATTTATAAGCATTATTGCACTCAACAATCACAGCATTTATTAACATCAAATTTCATAATAAGACATGCCCACAGAAACAGCAGGAAGATTTTATCAAGGAATAGAAAAACATCTCCGAGGAGGAGAAATACCAAAACAGCCACAATCTCAAGATGGAAAAAGAAAAATGAGGGCAGCTCTTCTTACATTACCAACTCAACAAAAACAAGTACTAATGCTTCATTATGCCGAAGAGGCGACACTGAGAGAAATAGGAGAAGTCTATGGACAAACCAAAAGGTGGGCAAAACGAAAAATCAGATCTGCAAAAATGGCAGTAGCAAGAGAATACGCCGCAAGCTTACGACAATAAATCACAACAATCCCTAAAAAGCACCTTATCTAATATATTCTATGAACAACTTCCAAAAAGAACCCCTATCAAAAGCGCAAGTCACGGCCCTATCCCACTACGCCAGAAAAGAAATCCAACAAGCAATGTTCGAATTCTGCAAACACAGAGAAACCGTCGCAAACTTCAACAACAAATTCTTCGCAAAACGCCCCGACACATTCGACTATCCATCCGACATCGTCAACGCAGCACGACAAGGCGCAACATCATTCCACTGCTCCGAAGAAATCTGGAGCAACCCATTAGACATAAACACCGACATGACCCCCGAACAATACAACCAAATCCGAACAGGCTGGGATTTCCTAATAGACATCGACTCTCCATTCCTAGACTACGGCAAAATCGCAGCACAATTATTAATCAAAGAATTAGAAAGTCACGGCATCAAAAACTACGGCATCAAATTCTCCGGCTCAAAAGGCTTCCACATCATCGTCCCCTTCAAAGCATTCCCAAAAGAAATAAACGGTGAATTAGCAAAAGACAATTTCCCAGAATGGCCTCGACAAATAGCAGGCTACATCCACAAACAAATCCGCGAACCACTAAACAAAGCAATCCTAGATTTAACAGGCCGAGAAAAACTAAAAGAAAAAGGCGAACTAATATCCGAACACCTCTGCCCAAAATGCCACAACCCAACAATCAAACGAAAAAATTACAAATACGTCTGCCCCGACATAAAATGCAAAACAGAACTCGAAGGCTTCACAAAAAAAAGAGTAGCAATGCTCTGCCCATCCTGCAACGCAAAAATGAACATAGCAAGCGAACGAGAAGTCGACTTCTGCGAAACATGCAAAATCAGCACAGCAAAACTCGAAGCAACATCATCATTCGGCGGCCAAGTCCGACAAAACACAATGGAACAATTCAAAGTCGAAGACACAATAAAATCAACCGAAGATGCCGTAGACGTCGTCCTAGTTTCATCCCGACATTTATTCAGAGCCCCATATTCTCTCCACGAAAAAACAGCCTTAGCATCAATTCCAATCTCGAAAGAACAAATCGAAGACTTCACACTTTCCGACGCAGACCCTCTAAAAATCGTAGAAATAAAATCTTTCATGCCAGACTCAATCGAAGGCGAAGCTAAAGAATTATTACAACAAGCTCTAGAATGGGGACGAGAAAACGCACCAAAACCAACCACAAAAAAATACGACGGCGCAGCTCTCGACATGAAAGGCCTAACAATAACCGAAGACATGTTCCCGCCAGTAATAAAATTCATTCTCAAAGGAATAAAAGCCGACGGCCGAAAACGAGCCCTATCATTACTCCTCTCATTCTTCACATCACTAGAACTCCCAGCAGAATTCATCGAAGACAGAATCGAAACCTGGAACAACAAAAATTACCAACCCCTAAAACAAGGATACATCAAATCCCAAATCGCATGGTCCTTAAAAAATAAAAGACTTCCACCAAACTACGACAAACCACTCTACAAAGAATTCGGAATCCGAAACCCACCAGAACCAGGCATGAAAAACCCAATAAACTACACAATCAAAAAAGCAATGCAAGCCAAATCCAAATCAACTTATCAGAAGCCAAAAACGAATAAATCAGAAATCTAAATTATTAACAACTCCAGATATCTTTAATATCACTCCTATGTCCCCCATCGGTAAGCAGTGACCCTCTGTTAGAAATATATAAAACTTTTAGGTGCTGGATATTTTTAATATATCCTTTTGAAAGAGAAATATCAAATTCATGATTCCCTTCGTCGAGAGGTGTGTTTGAAAATGTGGTTATAAATTCTGCGCTTCCACCTTCGGTCGCTATAAAATCAATTCCCTTTACAGAATCACCACTAATTTTTAAGGAGACATGGGCAGTGTTTCCATTACAAACCAAGTCAAGAATTTCGATATCCACTTTTTTATAATCCAATTCTATAGAAAAATCTGAAAGATCAATGAGGTCAGAATGCTTTTCAATTTCTTCGTTTAAGCAATTTTTATACGCACTTTCATCTCTTTCCACAACGAACGAGGAAAAACACCAGCTAGAAGCATTAACAATCTTTCTTTGATCTTCACTGGGAACTCCTTCGGGAGATGGGTAAAATTTGTCCTGACAATCCCACCTACACTCTTCAATAACTACAAGTTCTGCGTTTCCAGAATAATCGGTCTCATTCTCATAAGGGCACAAAGTTTCACACTTCATATATTTAAGAAAACTAATATGAGTTGCGGAAATTTTCCTAGAAGTAGACACCTTACTCATAATCATAAAAACAGAACCAGCTAATAAAATAAGTACAATAATTAAAATCAAAACCTTCAACCACTTCTTCATCCAATTCACAACAACCCTATATATAAAAATCTAACCCATCCACTCCTTCAACAACTCAGGCATCCTCTTATACAACCAAACATTAAACTTCACAAACTCCCTCGTCTCCATCTCAATATACTCAACAATCTTATCATAATCCCCAACCTTATTCCAAACCGGCACCATCATCCCATCCCGATCCTTCCCCGTAATCTTATCCAACCCCGAACCCTTAAACTCCCCCCGATTCATCATAATCCCAATCGTATGCAAATCAATAAACGGCTTATTCAAAATATCAATCTCAGGCAACCCATACTTCGCAGAACGAGCCTTCAAAAAATTATGCTCAAAAACCAAATTATACCCAACCGAAATAAAACTAAAAGCATACGCGTCCGAAAAATTACTATCCCTCAAAAACCGCTCAATAATTTCCTTCTCCGAACTTTCCCACGCCTTCAAAATAACCAACGGCCCAATCGCCTCGCCAGTGTACCGCTCCAACTCCTGATACTGAATCGTCAAAATCTCATCCACATCCGGATCCAACCCCGTCGTCTCAATGTCCAAATAATAATTCCCCATACAAAACCAACAACATCACATTATAAATAATTTTATAAACAACTAACACCCTATCTATACATGAAAAAAGTCGGTGCATTCCTAGTATTATTCCTATTACTATTCTCATTAGCCCCAGCATTCGCAGTCGACAACGACACAACAAACGGAACATCACCCTCCCCATCATCTTCAGGAACACCAAACGATGACACCGACGACCTCGAAAAAGGATTCGAATGCCTCGAAGAAAAAGCAGACGACTGCTCGGGATTATCAATTCAAGAAATCGCATTAACAATTTTAGCAACACCAGACAATATTTTCGACGATTGCGTGGACGAGCTAGAAGACAGACAAAGATCAAATCACTGGGGAAGCGTCAGGGACACATCACTAGCAATCCTCGCATTAAGACACGCAGGCAAAGACACAGAGCCAGCAGAAAACTGGCTAATCGACCAAGAGCGAACACCAACAGATCTAGTATGGTATTTACAAGAAGATTCAAACGAAGAAACAGAATGTAACATCGACTACAAAACAGACGACTACACAATCAACATAGACACAAACAAAAAAATCGCAAACAGCAACACGGGGCCATGCCTAAAAAGAGCAGTCTCAAATTTCTGGCTAGAAGTCTCGCCATCTTGCTACAACGAAGACATCATGATCGAATGCGACAAAAATTTCATCTCAACAGTATTATACAAAAACAAAAACGCAGCAACATATTTCATCCTCGACAACACACAATCCGCACAAGCATACGACACAATCACATTAAACGTAAAATCAAAATGTTTCGGAGCAAGCTCATGCGATTACGAAGCAACAGCGTGGGCAACAACAGCGCTATTAAGAACAGGCCACAACGTAGAAGAATACATCCCATACATAATCGCAATGTCCGACACAAACAAAGGATACCTGCCAGACGCATTCATCTACATGCTGACAAATTACGAAGATTACGCAAGCAAATTAATCTCAGACCAAAAATTAGGAAACCACTGGGAAGCACCGAACAGCGCATACAACCAATATTACGACACTGCACTAGCTCTAGTCGCACTCGGCAGCTCATCAGCAGAACAAATCACAGAAGCAAGAAAAGATTTATTCCATTCGCAAGCACCAAGCAACGGTTGCTGGGGAAACTCAATAAGAGACACAGCAATAGTTCTGTGGGCACTATCAGGACGATCAGGAAAGGCATCAGGCGGAAGCGGAGTCACATATTGTTCGGAAGCAAATTACTTCTGCATCCCATCATTCGATTGCCCAAGCACAGAAAACGTAGGAAATAATTATTTCTGCGCATCACTATCAGACACATGCTGCACATCAGAAAACTTAAAATCATGCACAGAATACGGAGGCCAAGAATGCGCATCAGATAAAGTTTGCGTAGGAAACAACAGAAAGGCAGTAGATACAACAGATTGCTGTACAGGAACATGCGGAGACAGACCACAAGAATCAGAATGTGAAGCTAATTTCCACACATGCATGAATGAGTGTTCAGAATTTCAGGAGCCAATGGCAGCTTATTCTTGCGGACAAAACCAAGTATGCTGCCGAACAAAACAAGCTCCAGAAGGCGGATCAACATGGTGGATATGGGTCCTAATTATTTTAATAATAATAGTTCTTGTAGCAATAATCTACCTATACAGAGAAAAGCTAAAACTATTCTGGTTTAAAATGAGATCCAAGTTCAAAAAAGATAAGGGCAGAAGCGGAGGGGCGCGAAGAGGACCACCAAGAGGACCACGACCACCAATGCCGCCACGACCAGGATTCCCACCAGTTAGAAGACCAAGGGCACCAGTTGCGCCAATGAGAAGAAGGAACTACGACAAAAGGGATTCTGCAATGTCCGACACTTTCAAAAAACTGAGAGAGATGTCTAGTTAGATTTATTAATACTCCAACCCTAAAAAATACATGAGGTGGACGATACTTTTCCTATTGATATTCTTAATGTCTATAGCAACAGCGGCGCCAACACTAACTTTCCAACACAACGAAACACAGCCGGGCGAAACAATAATAGCGACAATAACAACAGCCGGAGAATTTTCAGAACAAATTGAACCATCAAGTATTTCATTCTACGAAGGACGAAGGCAGGTTTCATTCGAATCAGACATCACATTTTACAAAGGAACACACCACATCTACGTCTACACAACACGAGAGGGAAACTTCTCAATTCAAATAGAAAATATCCTATACAAAGAAGCAGACGAGCTAAAAGAAAAAACAATAAAACAAAATTTCACAATCAAAGAAAAAACAATAATCAACGAAGAGACAAACGAAACATCCACAGAAATTCTATCAATAAAACCAGGCTTCATTTTCACAACCCAAACACCAATAATAAAATTAATCAACAAAGGAACAACACCACTAAATATAACATACAACGAAACCGAATTTCCAATTGAGTCACTAGGGACAAAAGAAATAACACTAGCACCAACAGAGGTTTTTTCGACGCTGACAATTTCATCGTACAAAGAATTTTCAATTCCAATAATTTATCCAGCTGCGAACTCAACATTCGTATCACCGTCGGAACAAATAGATCTAAGACAAACCCCAGAATTATTACTAACAAATATTTTCACGAATACAGAATCACAGGAAACAATAGAGCTATTCAATTTTGGAGATAAAAACATAACAGACATGCAGGTGTCGCCAGATTTCGCATTTATCAACACAGAACCACTTGAGAATATGCCAGCACGAGGAGTACAAAATTTAACGCTAACTTTCAACCCAGAAAACCCAGGTCATTTCAAGGGGAATATAAATATCACATACACACAGTACGAAAAACAAAACACACTTTCAGTTCCAGTAAGTTTATTTGTACTCCCAGAAGGAAGCGAGGAATCTGGTTTCGAAGTATCGGAACAAACATGCGCAGAAATATTTGGAACAGTTTGTGGCATAAAAGAAACATGTAACGGTGAATTTTCATTTACAAAGGGCGGAGAATATTGTTGTATGGCAGAGTGCAAGGAGGTCGAAGAAGAAGAGGCGGGAACTAGTTATGGATGGATATGGGCGATAGTAATTTTCATAGTTATCGGCGCAGGAGCATATTATTTTTACAGAAGACAAAAGAAAATAGCACCAAATAAACCAGAAGACCAACTAAAAGAAACGGCAGCAAAATTCGCAAAAAGAATGGAAGGAACAAAAGAAACAAAACGAATCAAGGGCGGACTAACAAAATCATAATTACTTTTTCTTTTTTGGCTTAACTTTCTTAGAAGCTTTCTTTTTCGTTACCTTTTTCTTCTTCAGTTTGGCAATGGTTTCATCCCGCTCTCCCAAAATCTTCTTCGCCAACTCCAACTGCGCATTCATCTGCCTCAATCTCACTCCAGCAACCTTGGCAATTTCATCATACCTATGCATTCTTCCTGAAATATTATTCAGCAAATTTGTAGCCTCGTGCAAATCCATAGTAACCTTCATCGGATCGGTAACCTCAACAGACGACGGCATAAAATCAAACATAGTCTCACTCAACCTCGCAAAACTATCACACTCAAAATCAACCTCAGCAAAAGCAGAAAACAAAGGCTCAACATCCTGATCCTTTTCATCAACCTCAATAACCTTAGGCTCGCTAACATTGATCAAATGAACCTTAAGATCCTTAACATCATTCAAAATACCAACGTGCTTCTTCAACATCTCCGACAAATGCTCAGCAGGTCGTCCCGCCATCTCGATAATCATTATTGCCCTCACCATTTTGACCTCACGAATGGTGAATGAAATATCTTTGATGTTACTTTTACCATAAAACATTCAAAACTCCGACACTTTAAAACCTTTCCCACGTGCGAAAGCGACCACGGGAGACCGTACCAGTCGGAAAGGTTTGTCAAAACCTTTCCCAAACCAGAATCACAATAATCAAAATCAAAAACAAAGCAAACCCATAAGGCAACCAGTCAACAACCCGAGCATCCTTCGAAACATAAACAAAATTTTCCTCCTCAACAAAATCTCCGCTCAAAGAAATAACCTCAACTCTTTCTTCTAAAATCACATCATCACTAACCACATCAACATCTTCCTCAACAACCCTAGCCTTCTCAACCTCTATCTCAATATCAAAAAATTCCCGCTTATCCCCCTGTCTCAATTTCAATTCCCCGTCAAAATTTCCGTCGTCCGAAACTTTCATCCTAATTTTTTCATCGTCACCATCCTCAATAAAATCAGTCAAATAATAATATCCAGATTTCCACTCACCATCGTTCCAAACCTTCACAACCGAATCCCGTTCACCATCCAAATCAACCTTAACATCATACTCACCATCTCCATCAAAAACTTCCAACACACACTCAAATTCCTCGTCGACAAAAATCTCATCAGGACAATCAAAATCAATATCGACAGCAGAGACAAAACTCATCATCAAAAAAACCAAAACTAACCACCGCATCATCCTAATATATCAAAGCTCCAATAAGAACCACGAGATTAGCAACAAACCAAAGCGAATATCCTATAGCGATAGGCTTATCCTTGTGAAGAATACCATAACCAACCCAAGGTATATTGAAAAGAGCAAAGAGCCCCCAGGTTAAAGTAGAAACACCGCTAGTGTCATGCTCAACATATATTTTCAATATCTGAGGCAACACCATCAGAGGACTAACAATAGCGACAAACAACAAAAACCTATCGAAAAACTTTATCCACTTATTCGGATGAGGATACGCCTTTAATTTACCATGAGCTCTCTTCCTCTTGTGCATATGATGAATCCCGTCCATAACATCACTTGGCAACCCTTGTTTAAATAACTACCTCATCCTTCCCGCAATCTCACCAAAATCCAAATACTCAATCCTAATCTTCCCACCCTTCCTATCCTGAACTTTCTTCGCAACCAAAATCTCACTAAAAATCCCGTTCTCCAAATACCACACACACTTCTCCTTCTCCACCCTCGACAAATTCCCATTCATCTTAACCTCAACCCCAACAACCTTATACAATTCCCCCCTCTTCTCAAAACAAACAAAATCCGGAAACCCAGTCCCAATTGTCATCACCTTATTGAACGGATTAAATTTCCTCTTACACGGAACAACCTTGCCGCCATCAACATTATTCGACCACTTATCAACAATCCAACCCTTCTCCTCCAAATCTTTCCGCACCCTCGCCTCAAACTGCCCACCCCCAGCCCTACTCCTCGAACCCATTTTCATCTTACTCTTCTTTTTTGAAACACCAATTTTCTCAGGATCATCCCACTCGGTTTTATACTCCTCACTGCCAGCTTTTTCTATTTCCTTAAGAAAATCTTTTCGACTTAATTTTTTCTCAACCTCTTTTGACTTAAATTCCATAGATACCTAAACGCATCAACAATTATAAAACTTTATATATCTAAACCCACTAAAAAGCTAAGGTGATAAAATGCTCGGAATCCAAATATCAATTCTAGTATTGTTAATAGTGCTCTCAGCAGTATTCTCCGGAATCGAAACAGCGCTAATGTCCATCAATCAAATAAAAGTCAAATCGCTTCTGAAGCAAGGAAAGAAAGGGGCGGAGACACTCTTTAGAATAAAACAAAACCCACAAAAATTAATCATCACAATTCTTATCGGAAACAACCTCGTCAACATCGGCGCGGCATCCCTTGCGACAATAGTCTTTACAAATTTACTAGGATCGGCAGGCGTCGGAATCGCAACAGGAGTTATGACGTTCCTGATTTTAATATTCGGCGAAATTACACCAAAAACATACGCATCCCAAAATTCAGAAAAAATATCACTCATCGTAGCAAGACCAATCGAACTACTATCAATACTCCTAACCCCATTCGTTTGGTTCTTCGGAAAAATCTCAGGATTCATGTCGAAACTCCTTGGCTCTGGCGAACAGGCACAACTCTCCGAAGAAGAACTAGAAACAATTGTAACGATGGGAAGAAAAGAAGGATTGCTCAGCGGAGAAGCGGCAAGCATGATGCACAACGTCCTAAAATTCAAAGAGACAAACGTTTCAGAAATTATGACACCAAAATCAGACATACACATGGTCGACGCAAAAGCAAAACTCCGAGACATATTAGATTACGTCGTAAAAACATCGCCATCCCGTTATCCAGTCTACTCAGACAACAAAGACAACATAGTCGGAATAATAGACGTAGACGAAATACTAAAATATGTAAAAAACAAAAGGCTCGACACTAAAGTTAGATACCTAACAAAAAAAATAACATTCATCCCAAAATTAAAAAAGATTGATGATCTTTTAACGGAGCTCGAAGGCAAGAAAATACCCCTAGCAATTGTGGTAGATGAATACGGAAAAGTCTCAGGTTTAGTAACGGTCGAAGATATTTTGGAAGAAATTGTCGGAGATATCTTTGATAAAAGCAGGAGGCAAAGCATTCATGTAAAAAAAGTAAATTCAAAACTAATCAGAGTAGACGCGAAAGCAACAATTGAAGAAATAAACAAAACGCTTCACCTCGGATTAAAGGGCGAACACTTCGAAACAATTGCAGGATTCATCGAACACAAACTACAACGAATTCCAAAAAGAGGAGAGCAGCTTAAGCTAAAAAACGTAACAATAGAAATCACCAAAGCAGACAAACAAGGAATTCAAAGCGTCAAGATAATAAAATCATAAATCCCTAGCATAAACAGTCCGTCGCCCATTCGCCTTCGCCCGATCCTCAGCATCCTTCAACATCTTATCAACTTTCCTCTCCATCTCCATCGCCAAATCCTCACCGACATTCAATTCAATATGCTTCCGGATATTACTCTTAACAACCAATCCCATTTTACAAATCATCATCCGCGCATTTATTCCTACCGCCCCTCAAAGAATGAATCACATAGTAACCATAAAAACAAGCAACTATAGCCACCGTCGTCCAAAGAACAAAGTGCTCCATTTCCTCAATCCCATTTAATCCAGCGCCGAAAATATATCCCAAGAATAAAAACATAACAACCCACAGAACACCACCAATTACATTAAAGAGAAAAAACTTAGCAAAAGAAACTCTCTCATTCCCAACAATAAACGGCCCGATAGCACGAGTAACAGGATTAAGCCGGCCAACAATCAAAGCCTTCCCGGTGTGCCCATGAACAGCCCTACCAACCCTCTCAAGAACAGATTTCTTCACAAAAAGCTTTCCAGCGCACCTGTGGAAAAAATCCCTACTAACTCTTCTACCCAAATAATAATTAAAAGTATCAATAGTAATCGAAGCCGCAATCGCAACAATCCCGACCTTCCACAAAGTAAAAAATCCCCACTTCGATAAAATCCCAGCAAACAAAAGAATAATAGTTCCCCCTGGAATAAAAGCCCCAACAAATGGCAACGACTCCAAAAACAAAGCAGCAAAAACAATCACGTGTCCCCACAGCGCAAAAGAACTCTTATTCATATAAAGCAACATCTCAGTAAACGCCATAAATTCAAAACTTTGTTTTTAATTTCGCAAGGACTTTGTCATTGCATAATCTAAAAACTTTTACTCCTAGTAATTTTATATACCATATTATTTTTTCTTCACCTTCTTACCCTCAGGCCTCATCAAAGGAAACACAACACATTCCCGAATAGGCCGACCAATCATAACAGAAAATAATCGCTCACTAAAACCAAACCCACAAGCTGGCGGCATCCCATATTTCAAAGCCTCAACAAAACTCTCATCATGCTCCATAGCCTCACTGTCACCTTCCTCGCCAAGCGTCCTCTGCTCCTTAAACCGGCCTTCTTGATCAATCGGATCGTTCAACTCACTATAACCATTTCCCATCTCACTCCCACCAAGAATAACTTGAAACTGCTCAACCTTCCGAGGATCTTTCTGCGACCGCTTAGCCAACGGCGTCAATTCAACAGGCTGACCAACCAAAAATCCAGGCCCGCTAATATCCTTCCTGCAGAACTTCCACAACAAATCAACAAGCCTCCATTTCCCAACGCTATCATCATAATCCATCTTCAACTCATTCAATTTCTTCATAATCTCATCCTTATCAGCGTCATAAATAGCAACACCAGTCTTTTCTTTAATCAATTTCTCAAAATCATACCTCTTCCATTTCTTCCCCAAATCAATCTTGTGCCCACCGCTCTCAAATTTCAAATGCCCCAAAGTCGCCATGGCAATTTCTTTATACATTTCTTCGACCAACTTCATCCCATCCTCAAAATTCGCATAACCCCAATAAAATTCCATCTGCGAATAATCCTGCAAATGCTCAGCATCCATTCCCTCGTTCCTAAACTGTCGCCCAATCTCAAATGTCTTTTCATATCCAGCAACTAAAAGTTTTTTCTGCCAAAGCTCCCCCATCGAAATCCTCAAAAAAACATCCATGTCCAAAGCATTGTGATGGGTAGCAAACGGAGTGGCCGCAGCCCCACCAGCACTCGTCTCTAAAACTGGAGTCTCAACTTCCAGAAAATTTCTATCAATCAAAAACGACCGAGTCGCATTCCAAAACCTCTGCTTCTTCACAAAAATATCCTTCACTTCCTCATTCATAATAATATCCAAATATCTCTTCCGCAACTTCTCCTCCTCGTCCTTCAACCCAGCATGCTTATCAGGCAAAGGTAAAATCGATTTAGTCAAAATAAAAATCTCCTGCGCCATAATCGAAACCTCGCCAGTCCGCGTCTTCACAACCTCACCCTTAACGCCAACAATATCCCCAGCATCAGTTTTCTTAAACATATCAACAACCGCTTCAGGAACCTCGCCCTTCTGCACAACGATCTGAATCGTTCCGCGCAAATCCTGCAAATTAAAAAACGACAATTTACCAAAACTCCTCTTCGTCATAACTCGACCAGCAACAACAGCACTCTTCCCAGACTTCGCCTCATCTTTCAACTTAGCAAACTTTTCCTTAACATCAACAGAATGAACTCTCTCATCATTCAAATCAAACCGATGTGCATAAGGGTTAACACCAGCTTCCCTCAGTGTCCCGATCTTCTTAATTCTCTCGTCAACAATCTGCTTTTCTCTCCCCTTCAAAACCATAGAATTCCTAACCCAAATCACTTTATAAAACTTTCAAAACCTCAAAACCTTAAACCCATCAAAATCCCCAGACCACTAAACTCGAGGCAAGCGAAGCGCGACCGAGTTTACCGCACGGCTCCGCCGTAAGACTAAAATCGAAGTACTTTGAAATTTTCAAAATCCCCAGACCATTTCATCTCCTCGACAACAACATTCCTAATCTGCGCATGCTCCGGCCCTTTCTTAACAAACTCCAATAACCTATCGATAGATTCCTTCTCACCCTCGACAACAACTTCGCAATCACCACTCTCCAAATTCCTAACAAATCCCCTCAACTTCAAATCATCAGCATGCCCCTTTACAAACTGCCTAAAAAAAATCCCCTGCACTGTTCCCTGAACAACAAATCTCGCCGCTTTCTTCATATAATAGAAACCACCTTCCAGATTTTAAATCTTCCTATCAACCTCATTATGCAAAATCGTCACAACCTGACTAGCAAACAAAACCTTAGGCCCAACTGATATCTTATCAATCTTTTTCAAAAACTTCTTCTTCTCTTTAGGAAATCCCTCATGATCCCCAATAATAAAAACAGGATGCTTATCCAAATCAGCCTCGCGAACATCCACACCTTTCCCATCCAACAACAAAACATCCTTCCCGTCCTTATCTAAATCCTTAATCAACTTCTCAAAACTCTTCCTCTCAATAGAACATCCAGGACAAATCTCACGCAAACCCTCCTCATCCTTAGACTTATACAACATCCGCTTAATCAACCCGGCAACATTCTTCTTCGAAATCGGCATCTCTTCGTTCGACTCCAAAACCAAATGCCTCGGCGCATGCGGCGGCCCATCAAAAATCAAATGCAACTTCACATCATCCCGCATCTTATTCGAAATAAAAAACACACTAATTATCACATTACAAACAATATCCATCCGACCAGCCTGCATCAAATTATCCTTAATCATATTCCCAGCAGTAACCGCCGACCTCGAATAATAGACAAATTCTCTCATACAAATCAATAGAAAATGACTTTAAAGAATTATGTAGTCAATCTGTGTCTTCTGTCTCTCCTGGTATATGATTCACTAACTATGTTCCTCAGTCTCCTGGCTTCAGCTTCACTTTTCGCGCCATTAGCTCTTCTTTTAGACACAACCTGTTTATAATATCTTGAGCAATTATTCCAAAGACTATCGAAAGTTTCCTTAGCGGCTTCTTCATTAAGCCCACCAACTTCTTCATATGTTTTCAAAATAACTGTCCGAGCATTTTTAAGATGAGTCCTTAGGTCGCTCTCAGAACAATGCTCCCCATGACTATTAGCAATAGCCTCCATAGTATTAGACTTCAATATCCAAAATTCTTTTGCTGTACCAGCTGCCATAAACAAACTAACCCAAAACACCCTTTAAAAATATTTACACACCCTAAAATTGACGGCTACCATTCTGTTTTGCCGGGCTATATCCACTCCAAGCCTTATCCCTACCAGCCTCACTGCCCATAGAAGCCCTCTGTCGATCCATCAATCTTTTATGCAAGACAGCAGAATAATACACCGTACGCCTATTAACAAGATCATTATAAGTTGCCTCTGCAGGCTCACCCTGAAGCCCAGCCTCTGCATCATATGCCCCGAAAATAACATCCTTACCTTTCTCAAGAATTTTCTTCAAAGCATCAGCAGAACAATGTTCCCCATGATTATCGGCCACGGCGCTCATAACTCCAAAATTTATTTTCCAGAAGTCCTCGGGTTTATCTGCATTCATAAGAAATCTAACCCATATCCACTTTAAAAATACTATTATACTAAAACCTAACCTTTCCCCAAAACTCCATAGCTTCCATCAACTCACTATGACTCCTGCCATAATGTTCCAGAGTTTCTCCCTTCATTGTGGCGTCCACAGCCTGCCTCATCGCCGTCGCTCCATGCTTCGTCCCATGCGGATGCCCATGACACCCACCACCAGCCTGAATAATAATATCATCCCCAAAATTCTTCATCAAATACGGAACATGCCCCGGATAAATCCCACCAGAACAAACAGCAAAAACAGGCTTCAGTCCATTCCAATCCTGCGCCAACCGATGCTTCGTCTTCCCAACTTTCTTGCTCTCCATCTCCTCATCAATCTCCTTAACCTCTCTCTTTCCACCTCTCATCTTCCCAATCCCAGTCCCAATATGCAAACTATCAACTCCAGCCATCCTCGCAAAATCAGCAACACACATCATCGACAAACCATGATTCGGATTCTCAGTAAACGCCCCATGCATAGCCCGATGCGCGTGAATCCCCAACTTACAATTCTGCCTCAAAGTCTCAAGACTCGCAAACCCACCAGTAATAATATCATGCATCACAAACTTACTGCCCAGCTCCTTAAGCAAGTCAGCCCGGCTCAACATTCTCATAGCCTCAGCCGTAACATTGCACAAATATCCCTTCTTCTCGCCAGTCTCCTCAGCCGCCTTATCGCAAGCCTCCAAAGTCTTAACAGCCCTCTTCTCAAACGGATTAAATTTCTGGCTAGACAAATTCTCATCATCCTTAACCAAATCGCAACCGCCAACCCACGCCTCATAAGCAACCTTCGCATGATCCTTAGTCTTCAACCCCAACTTCGGTTTCACAATCGTTCCAACCAAAGGCCTATCTTTAACTTTCAAAATTTTCCTATATCCCTCAATCCCAAACCTCGGACCAGCAAAACTCTTCAATAGCTTTTTAGGAAACTTAATATCTTCCAGCCTCAAACCCTTAACACACTTCATCCCAAAAACATTCCCCGCCACCGACGACAAAATATTCGAAATAGAATTCTCCTCAAACAATTCCTGCGGATAAGCAACCTTAACCCAATTCCCCGAAATCGCAAAAGCCTTAGCCCCAAGTTTATTCACATACTTTTGATTCGAAGAAACCGGCGTCCAGGTTCCAACACTAGATTCCAAAGCAACATTATTCACAGCCTCCTTAAGCCCCATTCCATCCGGCGTCACCCTAAACAAACAAACCAAATCGTTACTAGTCGGCCTATACGACTGATCAATAAAAGCAAATTCTTTTTCCCTCACCATCTTCACAATTCATAGGGAAATCTCTTTTTATATCTTATCCCAACTCCTTAATACTTTCAACACTAATAACCAAAGCCCCATTCGCATCAAACCCCTTATTCTCTGGCAGACCTTTTACAAAATCAAGCCACTCACCAGAATCAAAATATTCAACCTTACCATCAATTCTCACACCATCATCACCTTCCCAGAACACCAAAGAGATATAAGGATTAACTTTAATATTTTTAACGGTCGTTTTCATTTGATTATTAGTAATTATGATTTTATCATCTATGACACCATGAACTTCAACCGCGATATTATGAGGCTTACCGTCAGAACCTATTGTAGCCAAAGCAACAATCTTAGCCTTTATATCCTCAACTCCCATTATATCTTCTCCAACTCAAACCCATTCTTTCCATCCTTAACACTCCAGCCCTTCGCCGCAATCTCATCTCTCAACTCATCACTCTTCGCCCAATCCTTATCAGCCCGAGCCTTCTCCCTCTCTTCAGCAATCACTATAACATCCTCAGGAACTACAACTTCCTCAGTCTCCAACAATCTCAAACCAAAAATCTGATCCATTTTCTTAATCGTCCCAATTTTCCCCTCGGCTTTTTCATCTCTAACAAGTTTCCACAAAACAGCCAAAGCCCCAGGCATATCCAGATCATCATTGATCCTCGCCTCAAACTCCTTCAAGTATTTCTTATTAACCCCAGCCCGATTCTCAATCCCAGCAATCACATTCCTCAATCTTTTATAGCTCGAAACAGCCGAAGCAATCGCCTCCTCACTCCAAACCAACGGCTTCCTATACTTCGCTGAAAAAGTAAAATACCTATAAGCAAGCGGACTAATCCCATCTTTCTCCAATTCGCTAATAGTCTGAATCTTCCCCTCGCTCTTCGACATCTTCCCACCCTTAATATTCAAAAACGCCCCATGCATCCAAGTCTTAACCCATGGCTTCTTCCCCCAGGCACATTCACTCTGCGCAATCTCATTCTCATGATGAATCGGCATATTATCCTCGCCGCCAGTATGAAGATCAAACTGCTTCCCCAAATACTTAGAACTCATAGCCGAACACTCAATATGCCATCCAGGAAACCCAAGTCCCCACGGCGAATCCCATTCCTGCTGCCTCTCCCCTGGCGTCCCAGAAAACTTCCACAAAGCAAAATCCGTCTTATTCTTTTTCTCCCCCATCTCGACCCTTTTCCCTTCCTCAAGTCCATCGATCTTCTTCCTAGACAACTTCCCATAATCCGCAAACTTAGAAGTATCAAAATAAATCCCATCCGAAGTCTTGTAAGTATAACCCTTCTTTTCCAAAATCCCAATCATAGAAATCTGATCCTTAATATGCTCTGTCGCCCAGGTCCACTTAAACGGCTCAATCAAATTCAGCTTATGAAAATCATCCCGAAACGCATCAAAATAAAAATGACTAATCTCATTCGCAGTTTTTCCCTCTTTGGAAGCAGCCGCTTCCATCTTGTCGTCACCAGAATCAGCATCCGAAGTCAAATGTCCGACATCTGTCACATTGATCACATGCTTCACATCAAGTCCGTTATACATCAAAACCCTTTTCAAAATATCAGCAAAAACATAACTCCGCATATTCCCAACATGCCCATACCAATAAACCGTCGGACCACAAGTATAAAGCCCAACCTTCCCCTCCTTAATCGGCTTGAACTCTTCCTTCTCATGACTCAGCGTATTATATAATCTAAGCATATCCATTCTAAAAAAACCACCTTCTTAAATTTGTCCCTATTGCTTATTAATAAAATAATAAACGATCGCAGTAATTATGCTAAACACAATCGCAAGCACAACCCAAACAACCTTCCATTCAGTACTCTTCTGTTTGTTATTCACGAGAACATCGTAAATAACCCAGATAGCACAGACAAGGGCGACAACACCAATCATCTCTTTTATAACCATAACACATAAAATCATCAGAACTATTTAAAACTTCACTTAACAAACTTCACCCCCTTAACCCTCCCCCCATCAAAATCAATAATCGCACACTCTCCATCAACAGCCGCCCCACCATTCACAACCAAAGTCTTCCCAATCTTAACCTTCCCCTGATTCTCATGCATATGCCCACCAATCGCCAAAACCGGCTGATGCTTATCAATAATCCGACGAATCAGCTTCGAGCCATAATGTTTCCCTCGCAAAGCTTTCGGCGCCTCCTTACTCCGAATCTTATCCAACTTACATTCATACGGCATATTATGCGAAACAAAAATCACATCATCTTTTCTAAACTTCTTAAACAACTTCTCCAAAATCGCCCTATGCTTTTTATACGCTTTACTTTTAACTCGCCCCGGAAAAGTATGTCCATAAGCCCCAATAAAAGTCATCCCACCAAACTGCGCATACGCATAATCAAACCGGTGAATATTCTTATATTTCTTAACTATCTTGCTAAAAAAATCCTGCTCCTCCCATTTCCAAACCTTTCCACGACTACTCTTCTCCACATCAAAAACATCATACAAATGCGTATAATCAATATTCCCAACGACGCTAATAACAGGCACACCAATCTCGTTCAAACTTTTCAAAAGCCGCTCGCCAGTTTTCAAATCCTTCAAAATATAATCCTTCACTTTTTTCTTACCAATAGTTTCCCATAACGAAACCTCCTTGCCGTAAGAATATTTGAAAAACAACTTCCTATAACTAAAAGGAAAATAATCACCGACACTAACAATTAAATCAACACCCTTCGCCAATTTTTTTATCTTCGCAGGAAACTTCCCATGAAAATCACCAACAACTAAAATCTTCATATTATAAATTCTCAAAACAATTATTTAAATCTAAGCTAAAACTTCAACATCAAAGAAGTCCGTAGCATAAGCAACATTATCAGCAGTCACATCAATATGGAATCTAACCGTACAAAGCGGAGCATTCTCGGGAATCAAAAACCTAACAATACCAAAGTAATTCTGTCCAGGAGCAATAACCGCATCGTCAGCTCGCCCAGTCTTAATCCAAGATTCAATATCCCTCTCTCCAATTCCACATTTCTGTCGAACATCAGGATCACTAACAGTCACATCATAATGAAATCGTCCAGCCTCAGCAGTTCCCTTCGCCAAATTAGTAATCGCAAACGCAATTCCCCAATCCTCATTCTGCTCAATCTTAGCAATCTGATTCGACAAATAAACAACCGTCCTCTTATCCTCAACAAACAACTTATTAATTTCACCTTTCACCTTATCATTCATCTGCAAAACATTATCACTAGATCCTTCAAAAATATTCTTAACCAAAACCATTCCCAAAATTAACATAGACATAGCCAACACAATAATCACAATAGTCCCAATAGACAATTCAATCGCACCCTTCTTTTTCATAATCAAATATAGTTTCTTTCTTTTATAAAGATTGTGGGATGGGACGAGAGGGAATCGAACCCTGCCATTTTTTCTTTAGAAAAAATTGAGATGAGAACTTCATAGAATTTCGAATAAGGTTCAAAGAATGGGACGAGAGGGAATCGAACCCTCGACACCACGGTCTTCAGCCGTGTGCTCTCCCACTGAGCTACCGTCCCATTAAAGAAAAGAGCTGAATCGAGTTTTTAAGTTTAATGAAACAATATAAAAACCATTTCAACCTATCTAAACTATGTCGAAACTAACATTCGAACTAAAAAGAAAAACGATTCACGTCCTCGGATTATTATACGTTCTAGCCTATTGGCTAACATTCAAAATTTTCGATTCACACCAAATCGCAATCCTCCTCCTCCTCGCAGTCGTTCTAATCATAATAACCATGGAATTCTTTAGAATTGTCGGAAAGAAAAAACTCCCAATAATGCACATTTTCATGCGCGCGAAAGAAGAAAATTCACTCGGCGGCCAAGTTTACTACGTCCTCGGAATAATCCTCGCATTATCACTTTTCGAATTCCCAATAGCCATGGCAGTAATCCTAATGACAGTATTCGGCGACATGGCGGCAGCAATATTCGGAATAGCCTTCGGAAAACACTGGATCAAACAACTCGACGAAACAGCATGGGAAGGAGTCATCGCAGAGTTCGTAGTCGACCTAGTTATTGGATACCTAATCCTATCAAACTGGGTAATCGTAATCCCAATGGCATTCATGGCAACATTCGTAGAAACAATCTTTCCTCACGTAGACGACAACTTAGCAATCCCAGTATTCGCAGGTTTCATAGGACAAGCTCTAAAGTTATTATATCCATAAAAATATTTATCTAAAATCTTCAGGGTCGTCAACCACTGCAACAAAAACATCTCCATAAGTTAATCTTGCGCTATATTGTTCAGCAATCCCGGCAACTCGTTTATCTCGAATCGCAGCATGACAACCAGGCTTAAGAGTTAGCATCAACCCCTCTGCATCATCCCAGCAAGCATCCCCCGGGACCATCTCAAGATCAGCATCACCACTACAAACATTCCCGACTCCCAAACTAACTGCTTTTTCAAGAGGTCGCTTCGTATCCCTATCCAAAAGATCCCCATCAACACGAGATGCCGGAAGGGTATCAAACTCATCAGGAGTAATATAACAAGTATACGCTCCCTCAAAATGCAAAACTATCATACTTTAGACACGCCAACCGACTATAAAAGAATTATTATTCTCAATTATATAAAAAAAGAGCGGGACATAGGCCGCGTTCTGTCAAATCCAGAATCTTATTCTGACGATTTGTACTAACATCCGACTAAGCCCGGGTTAAACCGGTTGCATCAATCAGGAGGACTCGTTCCATCGTAACTTAATACGCTCGTTTCTATCTTCCTTACCACGCCTCACGACGTACAATTTTCATTGCTAATAAACCTCGATAATAAATCATCAAGGGATGCGCGGACCTTCCTCAGCATCAGAAATCATTTTACATTTCTTTGGTCTTTAAACCGACACCGACAGTTAGCTGTCCCACTCATGATAGCAAGCTATCACATTATACCAACGAGAAATCACTTTATAAGTTTGGTTGTTCCACAAATCTACTTTCTTCCTCTAAGCAAATAAGCAAGCCCCCTCAACATAATCCCCTTCGGATCAACCCAGCTAATCGGAGCAAGTATCATTTCCTTCAATAACTCAATACGATGCCTGCAAGAGTTATGATACTTGTCCAAAACCCTACCCATAGAATCACTCTTTTTTCTCAAAACACCTTCAGCGCCAATAGCATCAGCATAAATACCGTGACTACCAAAAACCCTAGAAGCCCTAGGGAGATGATAATCAACAGACAGCAATCCAACCTTCTCTCCAGGTTTAATCGATCCACGAGTATTTTTTGCATTATTAGATGTGTCAAGCGCCCCCTCTTCAAGAGTAGCACTATCAGCATAGCCCTTATACTTACGATCCATATGGTAAAACATAGATCTCGCCTCAGAGGGATTATCTTTTCCATCAGTATGCCCACCAGTAAAAATAACCCTCTTAGCGGTTCCATTAGCCAAAAGTTCCCCAGCAGCCAAGGCAGTCAGCCTAGACTCAACGCTCAAATGAACATCTCCAGGCAACTTTCTTTTACCAAGTGCTATAACAACATCATACTTCGCTCCTTCAACAGCCTTTCTCATCAAAAAAACAGATAATAAATCTTTATAAATTTCGTTGTTCTACAAATCCAATGATAAACAAAATCAAATCAAACGTCTTTCAACTCGACTTCAAACAATTCGGCAGCACAGTATATCTAATAAAGATCGACGACAAAAATATCCTAATCGACTCATCATCAGAAGAAAATAAACAAGAACTAATAGACGACCTAAATGAACTAAACCTAAAACCAGAAAATATAGACACACTAATCCTAACTCACGACCACTGGGACCACATAGGCAACAACGATCTATTCACAAACGCAAAAATAATAACCAACAAAAATATAGAAGACTTGCCAAAACAATTCAAACCAATTCAAACTCCAGGCCACACCCAAGACTCATTCTGCATCCTTTACGACGACATCCTATTCTCAGGCGACACAATTTTCCACGAAGGAGGCCGAGGCCGAACAGACTTACCAGGCGGAAACGAACAACAAATATTAAACAGTATAAAAAATCTAAAAGAAGTAAATTACAAAATTCTATGCCCAGGGCATATCAATTAAGACAATAGCAGTCATTTTGAAGTAATAACATTTAAATAGGTAGATAACTATAATAATCCATGGGCTCAATAGAAGTCCCAATAGGGGATTATAAAACAACAAATGGAGATGAGATTCTTTTTACAACGGGCCTAGAGGGATGCGTAGGGGTAGCAATTTTTCAAAAATCTAAAGTATTGACAAGAGGATTAGCTCATATTTATTTTGGCGGCGGAGTAAATGATTTGGAAGTACAATCAGAGATGGCACAAGAGCAAATGGCAGAATTTTTAGGTAAATTTCCAGAGAGGAATCGGAGTGCAATAATCACGGCAGTACCATTCGAATACACTGAAGATCACACATACAAAAACAGAATGCTAGACTTCCTGCAAAATTATTTACAAGAAGAAGGAGTGGAAGTGAAGGAAGTTGATGAAGAAAGAATAGTTGGAAATGTCGGAGAGGTTCACTCAAAAGATTTAATATTAACTCCAAATGAAGCTAAAATAATCTACAGAAACGCACACGGCGGATGCGGACAGCTAAGCGACATGAAAAAAATCAAACTCTAATACCTCAAAACCCACCAAGTGCCACACTTAGGACACCGCGCAAAAAACGAAACATAATCACGCCATCCACACCTTTTCCACTTATGCCCACACTTCAAACATTTCATCTTACTTCATCGAAGCTTTCATAACTCCAAACAAAATAAAACCAACACCAAGCCCGACCATCGTCCCAACATCAGGTCGACCATACAAAAGCCCGAGCCCAATACCAAGCATCAACGAACCAACGAAAACAAGCCCACCACCAGCATCAGATTTAGATTTCTTTTTTTTCTTTGCCATAAACAGTATAAGAAATTATATTATTTAAACTAATCGCTCACTTCTTCTCAAACAACTTCCCCAAATGCGGCCGCAAATTATAACCCAATCCAAATCCAATAAACAACATCCCAACAAATTTATTACTTCCCAAAAGAACAATACCAACCACAACCAAACCAGCACCTAACGTATCCTGACATTTCATTTCTTAAACCCCCGAGCAATAAATATCCCACAAAATATCCCAATAAAAAATAAAAGCACCTCGGGAGCTTTATCTTTTGAAAGCAACACAGCAGTTATAGCAACCGCAGCAGCAATCCCACCAATCGCCTTCTTCGGAACAACTATCGAATCACTTTTTCTTTTTACCATGTTTAGCTCCAATTATCATATAAGCTCCACCCAACACCATAAAAGCAATCCCAAGAACTTTATTAACCGACGCTGTGAACACAACCCCAACTCCAACAAAACAAATTCCCATCGGAAAAAACGCCGCATAATTAGTTTCCTTCTTCTTCGCCATGCAAACCAAACGAATTAATTATTAATAAATCTTTAGAATTATATCAATGAAAAGAACAGTATAAGAAATTCACCAAAGTAGATCATCACTAATCGAGTAAACTCAATTAATAATTCACTAACAGCAAACCATCATAAAGATAATTCACTATGTCTAGATTTCATCGCTCGTTCAAATCTCTTTGAACAAAACTTCATCAATGTGAAGTTAGATAAATATTTACAATTAAGTAAATTAATGTGTAGCTTTTAGTTTCTGCCCGCTGAACAAATCGCGAAAGCTCAATGCTTACACGGCAGATCTATCAACGCAGTCTTTTACTGCGGCTTATGTTAACTCGTTTTGCGGTTCGCTTCGTGCTTAGATGCTTTCAGCACTTATCGAGTAGAGCGTAGCTGCCCAGCCTGCTCATAACAACTGGTAGACCAGAGGCTCCGAACCCACGTTCCTCTCGTACTGGAGGGTCCTTCCACTCAGTTAACAACACATCTAGTAGATATCATACAAACTGTCTCACGACGTTCTTAACCCAGCTAACGATCCCTTTTAATGCGTGAACTCCGACACCCTTGGATGCTTGTGCACATCCAGGATAGGAAGAGCCGACAGCGATGTACCAAACCGCCCCGTCAATGTGAACTATCGGGGGCGACAAGCCTGTTATCCTTGAGGTACCTTTTCTATCAGCCACCTGGCCCATTAAAAGCCATGGTGGGTTCTTTAAGCCCAACTTTCATTTCTGATTTTCTTGCTTTTCGAAAAACAGTTAGACAAACTTTTGCCTTTACACTCTACTCCAGATTTCCGAACTGGATGAGTTTGTCTTTGGGTCCCACAGATATTCTTTCTGCGGGGTGCCGCCCCAGCCAAACTGCCCGCCAATTGCTGTCTCTAATTCTAGATTAGTGATTCCATTAAAATTGGGTAGTGTTACACTTTTGCTCCACGTTGGCCGAAACCAACGCTTCAACGCTCCTACCTACTCTGAGCAATCATAATAAAATCACAACAACAGGTTGCAGTAAAGGTCTACAAGGTCTTCGCTTCCCACTAGACGACACCGGCCTTTTCACCGGTAAATGATTTCGGAGGGTCCAAGTTAGGGACAGTGACAACATCGTTAAGCCGTTCATGCACGTCACCATTCAGATGACAAGGCATTACGCTACCTTAAGAGCCTCATAGTTAGGCCCGCCGTTTGATGGGCTTTCGACCGGTTGAAACCGGTGTTTAGACACCACCACTGGGCAGACTTCACCGAGCATACTCGTCCTTTCGGAATTGCGCTCAGCTACGTTTTTGGTAAACAGTCGTGCCGTCCTTGTTACTGTGATCTACTTCCCCCCACAATGAATCATGGAAAGATATAGACATCCCTTCTACCGAAGATACGGGACTATTTATGCCGAATTCCCTTAACTTGTTTAACCCTTCACGTCTTAGCCTTCTCAGCTAGAGTACCAGTGCCAGTTCTTGGTACGGCTAACTAGTTTCTATTTTTTCAAACTTTTCACTGACTCTTGGACTCAGCAGATTTAAGGTGATTTGTAAGCTTCTCTTGATTACCATCCACAAACTTCTCACACTTGGTGACTTTCGCCACTCCGCCTATCCGAAAGCGATTTAAAAACTTCAAACAAAACTAGTCAGTACAGAAATATTAATCTGTTATCCGTCGTCATAGCCAGTTAAGGTATGACTTAGGTGCCGACTAACCCTTGGCTAATTGATAGTGCCAAGGAAACCGTACTCTTTCGACGTCTTTCGGTTCTCAGAAAGATCAGATCCTACTCACACCGGGATTCGCATTACTATTCGCTCCAGCTTAACTT